>Ga0310830_101094_pt1 | contig 14556 bp, 10 predicted proteins | sample WT_ome_5_FD_201301 | JGI IMG/M metagenome (GOLD analysis project Ga0310830, IMG submission 201301) | Sorghum-adapted microbial communities enriched on wild type (WT) sorghum from Joint BioEnergy Institute, Emeryville, California, United... ...
GAGGGCTTATCCTAATACTGCCCCACAAAGTGATGAATCGCTTCGAAGCGTATTCCGATTACTTTGCGGGGGCCCCGAAAAACCATCAGCTTGATCGTTTCATTCGCATCCGGTTTTCAGGGTGCAAAAAATCCTGTATAATGGAGATACACCCCCTCCATTCCCCGATAGCTCAGTCGGTAGAGCATGCGGCTGTTAACCGCAGTGTCACAGGTTCGAGTCCTGTTCGGGGAGCCACTTGCTCTCATAGCTCAGTTGGTAGAGTGCATCCATGGTAAGGATGAGGTCACCGGTTCGATCCCGGTTGAGAGCTCCAGCTTTTTTTCTCCTTCTCTTTTGTGGCCCGTTGGTCAAGGGGTTAAGACACCTCCCTTTCACGGAGGTAACAGGGGTTCGAATCCCCTACGGGTCACCACTCTTTTTTTTTGCTCCGCTGCCCGCATGCAGCGTTTTTCGCTGGGGATTAGCCAAGCGGTAAGGCAACGGACTTTGACTCCGTCATTCCTAGGTTCGAATCCTAGATCCCCAGCCATCATGAGCCATTAGCTCAGTTGGTAGAGCACCTGACTTTTAATCAGGGTGTCGTAGGTTCGAGTCCTACATGGCTCACCATCCAGCCCGTGCGCGTATGGCGGAATTGGCAGACGCACTGGATTTAGGTTCCAGCGGGCAACCGTGGGGGTTCAAGTCCCTCTACGCGCACCATTTGCCTGATCGCCTGTGCGCACAATCCGCGACTTGATGACAGGTGAATGGAGCGTCCATCCATTTGCAATCCAACCGAAAACCTGCTATATTACATGTTGCCGCCTTTCGACGCACGATCGCGTGACATGATTGGTTCCGAGGCAGCATCCATCTGCGGACGTGGCTCAGCGGTAGAGCATCGCCTTGCCAAGGCGAGGGTCGCGGGTTCGATTCCCGTCGTCCGCTCCATTTGTTTATGTGCCCATAGCTCAGCCGGATAGAGCGTTTGACTACGAATCAAAAGGTCGGGAGTTCGAATCTCTCTGGGCACGCCACTTTCCCGCGGGTGTAGTTCAATGGTAGAACTCCAGCCTTCCAAGCTGGTAGCGTGGGTTCGATTCCCATCACCCGCTCCATACGCGAAACCAACTCCTTACGCAGCGTAAGGAGTTTTTTTTGTTTGCGCTGCCGGGCGCCACGGGATACGATCGATTGCTCGGCATGTCACGGATCGGAGGCGCGGTCTTGTTTGTACGCTGAAGGCGGCGCGCCCGTGATCTGTTTGAACACTCTGCTGAAATACGAAACGTCGCTGTACCCCAAAAATTCCGAAATTTCGGCAATGGTGAGCCGGGATTCCGCCAACATGTAAATGGCTGCTTTTACGCGGACCGAATGGACATACTCGCTGATCGTCCGGCCGGTGACGCTTTTGAACAACGCGGCGGTGTAGTTCGGGCTTTTGCGTATGACTTCGGCCAATACTTCCTTCGTTACTTTGCCTTGGTAATGTTCCTGGATATATCGCTTCATCATTTCAACATACCGGTGTTTTATGGGGGTGACGGGCCCCTTGTCCAGTTCGCGGTTGATCTGGACAAGCACCTTTACGAAAGTTGCGGAAGCATCGATTTCGCAATAGGGCATCTTTTCCGTCCATTGGCTTTCCATGGCCTTGATTTCCTCGTAGATCATGCCGAATCGTCCCGTATGAAGACGAACAGGACGGTTGCACGCAAGAATCGGCAATCCGGCGCAATTCGAATCGACTTGAAAACGGACGATATGCTTGGAATGAAAAACAGAGGGAATGGGTTTCCACTTGAAATCGACTTGGGGAGGAATGATCAGAATATCTCCCTTCTCCATGATCATTTTCTGATGATCCGCCCAATAAACACACTTGCCATAGCCAATCAGGCAGAAATAGTGATGGTCGAGAACCGTTTGGTTTCCCTCCGCACGTCCGTCCCGCTCGATGCTGATTACCCGCAACATGTCGCATCCCCGCCTCAGTACCATAGTGCAAGTACAGGACTATATTTAATGGTATTATAAACCACATTTGGGTATCATGGATCGAGACAACGATAGGGGAGCTGGAGCCGCATGCGAAAGACCAAGATCTTGTGCACCATGGGGCCTTCATGCGATTCGCTGCCGGTCATCAAGGAAATGATCCGGGCGGGCATGAATGTGGCAAGGTTGAATATGGCTCATGGCGAATTGGAGGAGCACGCCGAGAGAATCCGGAACATTCGCATCGCATCCGAAGAGATGCGGAAGGATATTCCGGTGATGCTCGATATCAAGGGGCCTGAGATCAGAATCGGGAAACTGAGGGAACCGTCTGTCGAACTTGCGGTCAATGACCGAATCACCTTGACTACAGAACAGATCCTTGGCGACGCGAAGCGTGTTTCCGTCAACTATGAAGATATGCCGACCGTGGTGAGGCCGGGTTCGACGATTCTGATCGACGACGGGCTGATCGAATTGACTGCGGATAAAATTGGCGACAAAGAAATTGAATGCGTCGTGCGAACCGGAGGCACCTTGAAACCACGGAAAGGCGTCAATCTTCCGGGTATCCAAACCACATTGCCGGGCATCACCGAAAGAGATGTCGGGCATATCTTGTTCGGGATTGAGCATGGCATTGACATCATCGCGGTTTCTTTTGTCAGAAAAGCCGAAGATATTCTGGAACTGAGAAAAATCTTGAAGGAAAGAAACGCGGAACACATCCAGGTCGTCTCGAAAATCGAGAATGATGAAGGTGTGGCGAATCTGGACGACATTCTCGAGGTGTCGGATGGCATTATGATAGCGCGGGGCGACCTGGGGGTGGAAATCCGGGTTGAAGAAGTTCCGCATGTGCAACGTGAAATCATATCGAAGTGCAATGCTGCGGGAAAACCGGTCATCGTGGCAACGCATATGCTGGAATCGATGCAGGTCAATCCAAGGCCGACGCGCGCGGAAGCAAGCGATGTATCCATGGCGGTGCTGCAAGGGGCGGATGTGCTGATGCTCTCGGGCGAAACGGCTGCCGGAAAATACCCGGTGGAATCTGTTCGCACAATGGCCATGATTGCCGAAAGAGCGGAAAGGTCCATAAACGATTCCGAACCGTTTGCCCTGCGCCAGACGGCGGAATCTGCCGGCGTTACCGGAATCATTACCCGCGCCGCTGTCAGCGCTTCGCTGGAGCTGGATGCCGGAGCCATCATTACCCCGACGGAAAGCGGATTTACGGCAAGCATGGTTTCGAAATACCGGCCGAAAGCGCCGATCATTGCGATTACCCGGCATCTCCATGTGTTGCGGAAGCTGTGCCTGATGTGGGGAGTCATTCCCGTGATGGGCAGTGAGGCGTGTTCAACGGACGAGTTGATCGCATCCGCAATCGGGCACGGCCGCGGGACGGGAATGCTGAAAGACGGGGATTTCGTCGTCATAGCAGCAGGCCTGCCGATCTTCAAATCAGGCGGCACCAAATGGATCAAAATTCAACAGATTTAGTGCCCTGGTCTGGAATGCCCGCCTTGAAGAAGCGGGCATTTTTGCGTTGAATGTCTTCATCGGGAGCGCGTTTTGTTGTATGATGGAGAGAGTGAGTTCCAGTCGGTTGCTGCGCGTGCGGCGCAGTGCGCAAGATTAGTCAGGAGGAAGTGTATGTCCGATCAAGCCGCAAGCCAAACGGCTCAGAACCGCCCTCAGGTCAGCAGCCAGCTCCGGCGGGATGTCCGCTATCTGGGCAACATCCTGGGCGAAGTGCTCGTGCACCAGGGCGGCCAGCAACTGCTCGAGGTGGTCGAACGGATCCGCGAGATGAGCAAGACGCTGCGCGCGTCGTTCGACCCGAAGCTGCATGAAGAATTCAAACAGCTCGTGGAATCGCTCAGTCCGGAAATTCGGCACCAGGTGATCCGGGCGTTCGCCATCTATTTCCAGCTCGTCAACATCGCCGAGCAGATTCACCGGATTCGCCGCAAGCGGGACTATGAGCGTTCGGCGGGCGCGGCCGTCCAGCGGGGCTCGATCGAGAGCGCGGTGAAGGATCTGAAGGAACGGGGCGTTCCGGTCGAGGCCGTCCGGGAGATAATCTCCGGCATCTCGCTGGAGCTCGTCATGACCGCCCACCCGACGGAAGCGACCCGTCGCGCCGTGCTCGACATTCACCAGCGGATGGCGGCCGACGTGCTGGAGCTCGACAATCCGACGCTGACGAACCGCGAGCGCGAGCGCCTGCGGGACAAACTGCTCAACGAGGTGCTGACGCTCTGGCAGACGGACGAGCTCAGGAGCCGCAAGCCGACCGTCCTCGACGAGGTGCAGAACGGGCTGTTCTATTTCGATCAGACGCTGTTCGATGTGCTTCCCGACGTCTACGAGGAGCTGGAGCGCTGTCTGGACAAATATTATCCGGGCGAACATTGGCACGTACCGACGTATCTCCGCTTCGGTTCGTGGATCGGCGGGGACCGCGACGGCAACCCGGCCTGCACGTCGGATGTGACGTGGGAGACGTTCAACCGGCATCGGGCGCTCGCGGTGTCGAAATACCGGGCGGAACTGCGCAGGCTGATGTCGCTGCTCAGCTTCAGCACGTCGATCGTGAAGGTGTCCGATGAATTGATCGAGTCGATCCGCCGCGACTGCGAAGCGATCGGCGAACTGGCGAACCTGGACCGGTGGCGCAACGACAAGGAGCCTTACCGGATCAAGATCGGCTGCATGCTGCAGAAGCTGGCGAACATGAAGCGCGAGGATCTGAAGGGCACGCCGGCCCGCTACAACAGAGCCGAAGAGCTGAAGCAGGATCTGAAGATCATCGACCGGAGCCTCCGGTACCACTTCGCCGACTATGTCGCCGATACCCATATCCGCAAGCTGATCCGCCAGGTGGAGCTGTTCGGCTTCCATCTGACGACGCTCGACATTCGCCAGCACAGCAAGGAACACGAGAACGCGCTGTCGGAAATTCTGGCGAAGATGAAGATTACGCCGGACTATGCGGCTCTGGACGAGGACGAGAAGATCCGGCTGCTGGACCAATTGCTGAACGATCCGCGGCCGCTGACGTCGCCGCATATCGAATATTCGGATTCGACCCGCGAATGTCTGGACGTCTTCCACACCGTCTACCGCGCGCAGAAGGAATTCGGCGCGGACTGCGTCCGCAGCTATCTGATCAGCATGACGCAGGGCGCGAGCGACATGCTCGAGGTGCTGCTGTTCGCGAAGGAGGTCGGACTGTTCCGCCGGGACGAGGACGGCAAGGTCGTCTGCACGCTGCAGCCGGTGCCGCTGTTCGAGACAATCGACGACCTGCACGCCGCGCCGGGCATCATGCGGCGCGTGTTCGAGCTGCCGATCTACCGCGCGTCCGTCGCGGCGATGGGCGAGCTGCAGGAGATCATGCTCGGCTACTCCGACAGCAACAAGGACGGCGGCGTCGTGACGGCGAACTGGGAGCTGCGCGTCGCGCTGAACGAGATCACGGAGACGGGCAGCCGGTACGGCGTGAAGCTGAAGTTCTTCCACGGCCGGGGCGGCGCGCTCGGACGCGGCGGCATGCCGCTCAACTACAGCATTCTCGCGCAGCCGCCGCACACGATCGGCGGCGGCATCAAGATCACCGAGCAGGGCGAGGTGCTCTCGTCCCGCTACGCGATGCAGGGCATCGCCTACCGCAGCCTGGAGCAGGCGACGAGCGCGCTGATCACGGCGGCCCGGCTGGCGAAGTATCCCGAGGAAAGCAGCGACAAGAATCCGGAGTATGAGGCGATCGCGAAGGAACTGTCGGAACGGGCGCTGAAGAAGTATCAGGACCTCGTGTTCCGCGATCCGGACTTCCTGACGTTCTTCAAGGAATCGACGCCGCTGAACGAGATCGGCGAGCTGAACATCGGCTCGCGGCCGTCGAAGCGGAAGAACAGCGACCGCTTCGAAGATCTGCGCGCGATCCCGTGGGTGTTCGCCTGGACGCAGAGCCGGTTCCTGCTGCCGGCGTGGTACGCGGCGGGCACGGCGATGGCGGAGTATGTGGCGGGCGACGAGGCGAAGCTGGAGAAGCTGCGCCGCGCCTACAAGGAGTTTTCGTTCTTCCGCACGCTGATCGACAATTTGCAGATGGCGCTGGCCAAGGCGGACATGCACATCGCGAAAGAATACGCCGGCATGATCAAGGATCCGGCCATCCGGGATCGCATCTTCGGCATGATCGAGCGGGAATACGAGCTGACGACCGAGATGATCCTGCGCGTGACCGGCCAGAAGGAAATTCTGGACAATGTGCCGATCATCCAGGAATCGATCCGGCTGCGCAATCCGTACGTCGATCCGCTCAGCTATCTCCAGGTGCAGCTCTTGACCGAATTGCGCGCGCTCCGCGCCCGCGGGGAAGACGACGCCAATCTGCTGCGCGAAGTGCTGCTGACGATCAACGGCATCGCGGCCGGCCTCCGGAATACGGGCTGATGCGCATCCCGCGCAATCGCCCGGGGAACGCCGGCTGGAAGGCAGGGAGCAGGGAAACGTGATACCGATCGAAGCGCGCCTGGCTCGCCGGGCGCTGAAGGGCGATCAACAGGCGTTCGCCGAGATCGTCGCCCTCTATCAGGACAAGTTGTATCTTATGGCCTTCCGGATGCTGGGCAACCGCCAGGAGGCGGAGGATGTCACGCAGGAGGCGTTCCTGCGCGTCTACCGCAATCTGGACCGGTACGACGAGGGGCTGAAGTTCTCCACCTGGATCTACCGGATCGCGACGAATCTGTGCATCGACCGGCTGCGGAAGCGCAAGGCGACCTATTCGCTCGACGCCGAGTCTGTCGACCATGAAGGGCTGGACGGCTACGCGGTCATTCCGAGCGACGACCGCACGCCGGAGAGCGAGATGCTGCTCACGGAGACGCAGCGGATCGTCCGCGAGGCGATCGAGACGCTGCCGGCGAAGTACAAGTCCGTCATGGTGCTGCGCTATCTGCACGATCTGTCGCTGCAGGAGATCGGCGAGGTGCTCGACATGCCGGTGACGACGGTGAAGACGCGGGTGCACCGCGGAAGGGAGTTTCTGCGGAAGAAGCTGGAGCGCAAGCTGTAGATCCGGTTCGGAGCGAATGTTGAAACCTTGGCCATGCCGCAACGTATTGTATAAAAACGATCAGGCAATCTTGCGTGGAATGCTGAAGGAAGGGACTGGCCATGAATTGCGCGCAAGCCTCCAAACTCATGCACGAGTATTTCGATGGCGATCTGGCGCATGAGCATGCGGCCGAGCTGAAGGCGCATCTCGACGGCTGTCCGGAATGTCGGGAACGATTCAACGGTTATGAACGTACGGAGGCCTTCCTGCATATGGCTCTGGCGGCGCCCGTGCTCGATGCGGCCGACAGGGCGGCGCTGACGGACCGCATCATGGGGAGCATCCCCGGACGGCGGAGGAAACGGATTTCGGGATGGTTCAGGCAGTATCCGGGCCTGGCGGTGGCGGCGATGCTCGGCATCGTCCTGCTGGCCAGCTTCATCGTCTCGTGGGAACAGAACACGGAGTTGGTCGTCCGGGGCAACGACCTGTCGCAGATCGTCATCGAGGGAAATCGGGTCGTCGTGCCGGAAGGCGCGACGGTTGACGGGGACCTGGTCGTCGAGAACGGCGAGGCGGTTGTCAACGGCGAAATCCGCGGCAACCTGACGGTCATCGACGGCTCGGTCAACATGGCGTCAACGGCGAAGGTGATCGGCGAAGCGCGGGAGATCAACCAGGCGCTGGACTGGATCTGGTACAAACTGAGAAGCACGGTCATCGACCTCGCGTCGTGACGACGGGAACGCCCTTCGGCTGCGGAGGGCACTTTTTTTTGGCAGCATGGAGGATTTCCGTCACGCCATCTAGAAATCCTATAAGTTGAAGCATACGATCGGAGCGGGCCTGTGTACGGTCGTAGGGGGCGGATCCGTGAGTTATTTTCAGGACATGACATGGAACGATTGGATCAAGGACATCATCGATGTGGCCATCGTCAGCTTCATCATCTACCAGCTCATCATGATCGTACGCGGCACGCGGGCTGTCCAACTGCTGAAAGGGATCTTTATCCTCGTCGTCACGTGGGCGATCAGCACCTGGTTCAATCTGTATACGCTGAAATGGCTCATGAACCAGATCTTCACGTTCGGGATCATCTCCGTGATGATCATCTTTCAGCCGGAGCTGCGCCGGGCGCTCGAGCAGCTTGGCCGGGGCAAGATCTTCCAGCGGTCGGCGATGCTGAGCCGCGATGTGACGGATCAGATCGGCGAAGTGATTAAGGCCGTTAATCATTTGGCGCGCAAAAAAATCGGGGCATTAATTGTCTTCGAGCGCGAGACCGGGCTGACCGAATATATCGAGTCCGGCACGATGCTGGAGGCGCGGATCAGTTCCGAGCTGCTCGTCAACCTGTTCACGCCGAACACGCCGCTGCACGACGGCGCCGTCGTCATCCGGGGCGGCCAGGTGACGGCCGCGGGCTGCTATCTGCCGCTGTCGGAAAACCCGTTCATCAGCAAGGAGCTCGGCACCCGGCACCGCGCCGCGATCGGCCTGACGGAGGTGACCGACGCGGTCGCGATCATCGTCTCGGAGGAGACGGGGCAGGTGTCGCTGTCGGTCGGCGGCATGATTGTCCGCGATATCAACGAGGAATCGATGATTTCCAAGCTGTTCCAGGAGCTGACGCCGCGCCAGGCGGTGGAGAAGCGCCGTTCGAAGTTCGCCTTCTGGAACCGGAAGGAGGATTCCTCGAATGGATAAATGGCTCAGCAACCCGACCGTGCTCAAAATTCTGTCGGTCGTGATCGCGATTCTGCTGTTCGCCGTCGTCCATTTCGATCCGGAATCGCCGCCGAACCAGGTGGCCTCCACGATCGATACGCGGGAGTTCTCGGCGGTGAAAATCGGCGCGCGCGGCCTCGATCCGGAGACGCAATTCCTGCGATCGATCGAACCGAGCACCGTGCAGCTGCTCGTCGAGGGACGGCTCGCCGATCTCGTGTCGACGGTGCCCGACGTGTGGGTCGATGTGACGGGCCTCGGGGAGGGCGTGCACGAACTTGTCGTCCGGTACGACATTCCGGGCCGCGTCCAGCTGCGCAGCATCACGCCGACGCGGGTCAAGGTGGACATCGTGCCGGTGCAGACGAAGGAGTTCGAGGCGGTCATCCGGACGGAGGGGACGCCCGCGAACGGCTACAAGGTCGGCGACCCGATCGTGAAGCCGAACAACCGGGTGTTCGTGCGGATGCCGAAGGATCAATTGAGCGCCGTCGCCTACGTCGGCGCAGTCATCAACGTCGAGGGCGTCGAAGCGAACGTGGTGGAACAGAAGGTGCGGCTTGCCGCATACGATGAGAGCGGCAACGAGATCGAAGGAGCCGTGCTCAGTCCGAACGTGGTCGAGGTGGAAGTGCCGATCACGAAGCCGTACAAGAAGCTGCCGCTCGAGATCCAGTTCACGGGACGGCTGCCGATCGGCATGAGCATCGCGTCGTTCAAGCCGTCGACGGACACGGTCACCGTGTACGGTCCGCAGGAGACGCTGGACCGGTTGGAGTTCTACGATCACGTGACGCTGAACCTGTCGACGGTGCAGCGCTCGGGCACGTACACGCTGGATCTCCGTCCGACCGGCGATCTGGCGCAAATCGAGCCGAGGCAGCTCGAGATCGCGATCGAGCTCGAGCCGTCCGAGACGATCACGCTGCCGCAGATCCCGATCACGACGGCGGGCCTCGCCGAAGGGATGAAGGCGAGCTTCGTCGTGCCGGAGAGCGGCACGGTCGATCTGAACGTGACGGGCGCGCCCAGCGTGCTGGCCGATCTGACGGCGAAGGACGTGCAGGTGATCGCCGATCTGAACGGGCTGCCGACCGGCACGCAGATGGTCGTGCTGGACGTGCATCTGCCGCAGTTCGTCACGCAGGCGTTCCCGCAGCGGCTGATGGCGACCGTGCAGATCACCGACGGCACGGAGGAAGAGGCGGCCGAGTGAACCGGCGGTCCCGGCGGGACGCTGCGCCAGGCGGCGCAACATGATACGGAGAAGGAGACTGGATGGATCCATGGGGAAATATTTCGGTACGGACGGCGTTCGCGGCGTCGCAAACCGCGAGCTGACGCCCGAACTCGCATACAAGATCGGCCGCTGCGGCGGCTATGTGCTCGCGGGCAAGGCAGCCCGGCCCAAGGTCGTCATCGGCATGGACACGCGCATTTCGGGGCCGATGCTCGAGGCGGCGCTGACCGCGGGGCTGCTCTCGATCGGCGCGGACGTCATCCGGCTGGGCGTCGTGACGACGCCGGCGGTCGCGTATCTGACGCGGCTGCTCGGCGCCGACGCGGGCGTCATGATCTCGGCGTCGCACAATCCGGTGGCGGACAACGGGATCAAGTTCTTCGGCGCGGACGGCTACAAGCTGTCCGACGAGACGGAGCTCGAGATCGAGCGGCTGATCGACGCCGAGCGTGACGAGCTGCCGCGGCCGGAAGGCGGCGGAATCGGCATGGTCACGACGGACGCCGAAGCGAAATACCGCTATCTCGAATATCTCAAGACGACGGTGAAGCACTCGTTCCAGGGCCTCAGAATCGTCATGGACTGCGCGCACGGCGCGGCCTACGAGCTGGCGCCGCGCATCTTCCGCGAGCTGGGCGCGGAGGTGATCGCGGTCGGCGCCGAGCCCGACGGGCTCAACATCAACGACGGCGTCGGCTCGACGCATCCGGAGCATCTGATCGCGCAGGTGAAGGCGCACGGCGCGGATCTCGGGCTGTCCTACGACGGCGACGCGGACCGGCTGATCGCGGTCGACGAGACCGGCGCCGAGGTGGACGGCGACTACATCCTGCTCATCTGCGGCGAGGCGATGCGGAAGGCCGGCCGGCTCAGCCGCGACACGATCGTCACGACGGTGATGGCGAACATCGGGTTCTTCAAGGCGGCCGAAGCGCTTGGCCTGCAGACGGCCCGCACGGCGGTCGGCGACCGGTACGTGATGGAGGAGATGCGCCGCGGCGGGTTCAACCTGGGCGGGGAGCAGTCCGGGCATGTCATTTTCCTCGATTACAATACGACGGGGGACGGCATCCTGACCTCGCTGCAGCTCGTGGACACGCTCATCGCGTCCGGCAAGAAGCTGAGCGAACTGAAGACGATCATGCGCAAATATCCCCAGGTGCTCGTCAACGTGCGGGTCGCGGACAAGAGCCGGTTCAAGGGGAACGAGGCGATCGCGAAGGCGGTGGCGGCGGCCGAAGCCGAGCTCGGCGACAGCGGGCGGGTGCTCGTCCGGCCGTCGGGCACGGAGTCGCTCATCCGCGTCATGGCGGAAGGCCCGGATGAGGCCGAGGTGGCCGCGCATGTCGAACGGATCGCGGCCGTGGTGAAGGCGGAACTGGGGTAGGGAAGACGGAAGCAGGCAGCCGGGACTCCTTGCGGGGGGTCCGCGCGGCTGTCTTTTTTTGCGATTCGGGGCGGATTCGGGTCGGTTCGCAGCGCTTCGACAATTCTAGCCGTTGCAACCTGTCATGAAAATGAATATGATAGGGATAATTCGAGACAGAAGGGAGGGCAGCGCGTCTCTATTGGTCTTCAAGCGCCAGAACTTGCGGCCCGCGCGGCGGCCGGACTCCGGCGTCACGCATGGGAAAAAAGTAATCGCGTGATGCGGACGGCGGCGCTCGCGAGGCGGCAAGTTGACGAGGCGGGGGTGTTCGAAGTTTTCGGCGGGGACCCTCCGGTTGCAGCCGCTCCAGCCGTCAAGCCGGGAAGGAAAACGACCGGGCGACCGGTCCGACAAGGGCCCGGCAGAGCGAGGCGAAAGCTTGCCATTCACAATCGACGACAAGGCATTCATGCCAATCCATGATCCTGAATGCCCCGTTGCCGGTTCGTCATGCGGCATGGGCAATACAATCGCATATGGACGCGCATGCACAGGCGTTCCGGACTCCGGGGCGTTCGGGAATTTTCCCGAAATAGCGGAGGTACGAACGAATGTGCGGAATTGTAGGATATATCGGTAACCGGAACACGCAGGAGATCCTGATCGAAGGCCTGAAGAAGCTCGAGTACCGGGGATACGACTCGGCGGGCATCGCCGTCCACACCGGCGAGCGGCTCGAGATCCGCAAGTCGAAGGGCCGGCTCTCCGTGCTGGAGGAGAGGCTGAAGGACGCGCCGCTGCACGGCTCGGTCGGCATCGGGCATACGCGCTGGGCGACCCACGGCAAGCCGTCGGATGTCAACTCGCACCCGCATACGGACAACTCGCGCAAATTCACGGTCGTCCACAACGGCATCATCGAAAATTATCTCGAGCTGCGCGAGGAGCTGTCGATCGCCGGGCACACGTTCGTGTCGGAGACGGATACGGAAGTCGTGTCCCATCTGATCGCGGACGAGTATGACGGCGACATCGTGACGGCGGTGCAGCGGGCGGTGAAGCGGATGCGCGGCGCGTTCGCGCTCGGCGTGCTGACGGAGCACGAGCCGGACCGGCTCGTGGCGGTGCGCTACGCGAGCCCGCTCATCATCGGCATCGGGCAGGGCGAGTTCTTCATCGCTTCGGACATTCCGGCGATTCTCGAGCATACGCGCGACGTCTATATCCTCGAAGACGGCGAAATGGCCGTGCTGACGAGGGAGGGCGTCGAGGTCCTGACGATCGACGGCCGGAAGGTGGCCAAGAGCGTCTTCCACGTCGACTGGGACCTGATGACGGCCGAGAAGGCCGGCTACGAGCACTTCATGCTGAAGGAGATCCACGAGCAGCCGAAGGCGTACCGCGACACGATGGGATCGCGCATCTCGCCGGACGGCCGGCGGGTCACGCTGCCGGAGCTGAAGATGACGGCGGACGACATCCGCGCGATTCGCAGGGTGCATATCGTCGCCTGCGGCACGGCGCTGCACGCCGGTCTTGTCGGCAAGCACGTCATCGAGAACCTCGCGCGCATTCCGGTGGAGGCCGACGTCGCCTCCGAATACCGATACCGCAATCCGATCATCACGCCGGACACGCTGGTCATTGTCGTCAGCCAGTCCGGCGAGACGGCCGACACGCTGGCGGCGCTGCGCGAAGCGAAACGCGCGGGCGCGCGCGTGCTGGCCATCACGAACGTCGTCGGCAGCTCCGTCGCCCGCGAGGCGGATGACGTGATCATCACCTGGGCGGGGCCGGAGATCGCCGTCGCGTCGACGAAGGCGTACACGACGCAGCTGATCGCGTTCTATCTGTTCGGCCTGTATCTCGCGCAGACGCTGGGCACGAAGGACGAGGCGTACGTCGCGTCGGTCATCGCCGCCATGAAGGAGCTTCCCGCGCAGGTGGAGGACATCCTGGAGCATGCCGCCGTGCTGAAGAGAATCGCGGAATCGCTCGCGAAGCACAGCAACCTGTTCTTCATCGGCCGCGGCGTCGACTGGGCGGTCGCGCAGGAAGGCTCGCTGAAGCTGAAGGAGATCTCGTACATCCACTCGGAGGCGTACGCGGCGGGCGAGCTGAAGCACGGCACGCTGGCGCTGATCGAGGAAGGCACGCCGGTCATCGCGCTCGTGACGCAGGAGGAATTGTACGAGAAGACGCTGAGCAACATCAAGGAAGTGAAGGCGCGCGGCGCCCGGGTGTTCGGGCTGGTGAACCGGAGCAACCGGGAAGAGGTCGCGAAGTCGGTCGACGAACTGTTCGCGATCCCCGACACGTTGCCGCTGCTCACGCCGGCGCTGTCGGTCGTGCCGCTGCAGTTGATCGCGTACTACGCGTCGCTCGCGCTCGGCCATGACGTGGATAAACCGCGGAATCTGGCGAAGAGCGTGACGGTGGAGTAATCGGAACAGCCGGGTATGGATGGGGCGGACGCCCTGATCCGTGCCCGGCTGTTTTGTTTCTTGGGTGCTAACGAAACTGACACACGCTATTCGGGGCAAAATGCGGAGTTTCGCAATTCTAACGAAACGGAGACACGCTATTTGCGCCAACACGGGGGATTTGCCGCATAGAGCAGGCCAATAAGACGTCTCTGTTTCGTTGGCATTCCGAAGGCGACCGTTTTCGGCAAGATAACGTGTCTCAGTTTCGTTAGATATTTTGATGTTTCCGGGAATGATCTGTAGGGGATTCACGGCTTGACTGACATCAAGGAAATGGAGCCGTATCTGGCATGGATGGAATGTCCGGAAAGCAACATCGAGGATTATGCGGAGGAAAATTCAGAAGAAGAAGTGGGATCTGCTGCTGTCGACCTCAAATATTAAAAAGGCCAAGAATTTCATCTTCCCGTCTACTTGCACCACGGAAATTTTCAAATCCACGTATCGCATTTTATCACTGTTGTCAGTCAAAAAGTCATTGATTTCCTTCTCCAATCCTTCCCTTGCATCGTTTTCGAAAGTTTTAATTTTCGTATAACTCATTGATGCTAGACTGAATAGTGGACACCGAGAATCGAGAATGCGACAATAAATTCAGCAAAATCGAGGTGTCCGAAGATGAGTCAAAAGTATGACAAAGACTTCAAAATCCAAACCGTGAGGATGATCC
>Ga0310830_101099_pt1 | contig 14507 bp, 10 predicted proteins | sample WT_ome_5_FD_201301 | JGI IMG/M metagenome (GOLD analysis project Ga0310830, IMG submission 201301) | Sorghum-adapted microbial communities enriched on wild type (WT) sorghum from Joint BioEnergy Institute, Emeryville, California, United... ...
GCTCGACCTGGCGCTCGCCCTCGTCACCCGGCCCCACGTGCTGTTCCTCGACGAGCCGACCACGGGCATGGACGCCGAGGGCAGGCAGCACGTCTGGCAGGTGCTCGCCGACGTCGTGGCGGAGGGCACGACCATCCTGCTCACCACCCACTACCTGGAGGAGGCCGAGCGGCTCTCCGACCGCCTGGCGATCATGCACCGGGGCCGGATCCGGGTCGGCGGCACCGTGGAGGAGGTCCTGTCCCGGTGGGGCGACCGCATCGAGTTCGTGCTGCCCGGCGGCGTCGGCCCCGGCGACCTGCCCGCGGTCCCGGGCGCCTCGCACGAGGTGGTGGACCACCGCGGCGAGGCCACCGTGGTGTACACGGTCGGCGGCGGCGCGGGCGAGATCGCGGCCCCGCGGCGGGAGTGGGCCCACGTGGTGGCGAGGCGGCTGCTCGACTGGGCGGAGGAGCGGGGCACGCGGCTGCCGAACCTCCGCGTGCGCAGCGCCTCGCTCGAGGACGTGTTCCTGCGGATCGCATCGGAGGGGGACGACCGGTGACCGGTGACCGGACCCGCACCGGCGCCGGCCGGGTGCGCGAGAAAGCGTGGTGGCGGCAGGCCCTGCACCTGTCCCGGGCCGAGTTCGTCCAGCTCCGCCGCGCCCGCATCACCCTGCTCTACCTGGCCGGGCTGCCCGTGCTGCTCGCCCTCATCGCCTACGGCTCCCAGGGCGCGTTCACGAACGCGGGCGAGCACGTGGACGCCGGGGCGGCGGCCCTGCTCAGCAGCGTCCCCATGCTCGCGGCGACCATGGGGCTGCTGCACATCGCCCAGGTGTTCACGGTCCGCCGGGAACAGCACATCCTCAACCGGCTGCGGGTCGGCGGCGTCGCCACCGCGGCCGTGCTCGCGGCCGTGTGCGCCCCCACGCTCGCCTTCGTCCTCACCGTGACCGGCGTGCTGTGCGCCCTCGGCATCGCGCTCGCCGGCACCTACCCCGCGGCGCCGGAGCTGCTCCTGATCGCCGGGGTCCTGGCCTCGGTCTCATGTCCCTGCTCGGCGTGTGGATCACGCGCTTCGCCAGGACCGCCGAGAGCATCCAGCTCATCGGCTTCATCCCGCTGTTCCTCCTGGTCTTCGCCGGCGGCGCGATGATCCCCCTGGAGTTCCTGGCGGAACGGTTCGCCCAGGTGGCCCGGTTCACCCCGCTCGCGCCGCTGGTCGACCTGTACCGGGCCGCGTACTTCGGCGCCGACTTCTTCGGCGGCCGGGTGATCCAGGCGCCGCCGCTCGACCGGCTGGAGCTCTGGGCGGCCGCTCTCCCGTCCCTCGGCGTCTCCCTGGCCTGGGTGCTCGTCCTGTGCCACCTGGTCCGCTCCGTGCCCTGGACGGCCCGCCGTACCTGACCGCCTGCCCGCCGGCCGGTACGGCCCGCCGTACCGGCCCGCGTGCGCCGGGCGGCCGCACCGGCCGGACGCGGCGGGAATTCGGTCGCGTGCCCGGAAAATCGCCTGTTATGGTCGCGTTCGGTCGGCCGCGGGACTCCGGCGCGACTTCCGGATGACGTCTTGGAGCGACGGCTTCGCAGTTCGCGCCCCCACTCCCCGGTCGGCCGCCTCCCCTCGGAAGGGACCGATGGACCGGCGCGTCGACCTGATCGAAGCCGAGGACGTGCTGCTGTTCGCCAACGCGGCGATCACGTCCACCGGGCAGCGCGAGTTCCGCGACTCCGCGGAGCGGCAGCGGCTGTCGCTGGAGTTCCTCCACGCCTACGTCCACGGCAACTACCCGGACGTGTACGCCGCGATGCTCGCGCTCGACGTCAACGAACACAACGCGGCGCTCATCATCTTCAACCTGCTCAGGGAGCGCACCCCGGCCGACGGGGAGCTGATCGCCCGGCGGCTCGCCCGGATGAGCCCGGCCCGCGTCTACCGGCTGTTCCGGCGGCTGCGCGACGCCGGGGTCAACAACCGGCGCACCCGGGCGATCATCCGCGACTGGCTGGCCGCCCGTCCCGACCTCGCCCATGACGCGGTCAAGTACCGCTCCGGGCTCAAGGCCGCGGTACGGCACGCCCACCTGCGCCTCGGCGGCGAGCTCGCCGACTTCCTGTTCGCCCCGCACCGCCGGCGCCGGTACGCGCACCCGCTGCTCGAGGCGTGGCGGCGGGCCCACTACGACAAGACGGCCGTGTACGAGCTGCCGTACACGGTCGCCGAGGGGTTCGCCGCCCGGCACGGCATCCCGCGGGCGGAGTTCCTCGAGCGCATCGCCCCCAGGCTGACCGCGCTGGAGAGCCTGCGGCTGCGCGAGTCGGCCGCGGCGCACGGCGTGGACACCGCGGCCGACCTGGCCCGGATGCCGCTCGTCCGCCTCGCCGCGTACGCGCTGTCCCGCCCCGTGGGGGAGCGCCGCGCACTCGAGCCGGCGCTGCGCGCCGCGGCGGCCCGGGTGGCGGGGTCCGGCGCGGGCCGGTGGGGACACGTCGTCGCCGTGCTCGACGACAGCTTCTCCTCGTACGGCTCGCCGACCAAGCGGCGCCGCCCGCTCGCGGTCGCGCTCGCCTGCCACTACCTGCTCGAGGCGCTCGCCTCCGCGTACGCGGGCCTGTGGCTGTCCGGCGCCACCGACCCGATCGCGGTGCGCCCGGTCGGCCCGACCCCGCTCGGCCGCCGCATCCTCGACGCCCTGGCGCTGCGCCCGGACCGGCTGCTCATCGTCTCCGACGGCTGGGACAACGCCCCGCCCGGCCTCGCCGCCGAGGTGCTGCGGGTGTGGCGGAGCCGGTTCGACCCGGCGGCGGAGGTCGAGATCGTGCACCTCAACCCGGTGTACGACGCCGAGGAGTTCGAGGTGCGCCGCCTGTCCCCGGTCGTGCCCACGGTCGGCATCCGCGACCCGGAGGACCTGCCCGCCCTGGTGGAGCTCGCCCAGTTCGCCCAGGGCCGTACCGGGCTGTCCACGCTGCGGGCCTACCTGCGGGAGAGGGCGGCGGCACGATGATCGACCTCACCGGGCTGATCACCCGGCCCGCGCAGACCTGGGGCGCGCTGCGGCTCGTGCCGCTGGTCCGCCCCGAGCCCATCCGCGACCTGCGGCTCAGCCCGATCGTCTACGGCGACGAGCCGTCCGTGGTGACCCTGCCGGACAAGAGCGTGTACATCGCCTACATCCCGCACGCGTTCGTCGCGTCCTGGACCGGCGACGGCGCCCCCGCCGCCGCGTACGGCACCCAGTTCGAGCGGCGGCCCGCGCAGGCCATCACCGTCCGGGTCCACCGCCGCATGGCCCGGCGCGTCGACACCAACCGCGTCCGCTTCCTCCCGCTCCACCTGGCCCTGGAGGGCTACCTCGCCCTCCACTTCGGCGGCCCCGCCATCGCCTGGGCGGAGTGGACCAGGCGCGCGGTGAGCCGCGGCCTGTCCCCGCGCGTCGAGGCGGCGTACCGCGGCGAGGCGATCCCCGACCTGGAGGAGGCGCTGCGGGTCTTCGAGATCCACCCCGGCCAGTGCGGCCTGCTGCTCTACGCGGGCGACGCCCTCGCCGCCGCCTTCGTCGTCCCCCACCCGGAGGACTACCGCGTCCTCCACCCGACCCTCATCCACGACCTGTACGGCGAGCTCGTCTATCACTACGCCCGCCTCTACCCGGCCCGGGACCGGCCGGTGGCCATCGACGAGACCCGGATCGGGTCGCTCGGCCACCTGCGCGACGAGGTGGCCCGCCTCGAACGCGAATGGGCCGAGTTCCACGACACGGTGATGGCCGCGGACCTGCTCCGCTCCCCGCACCACGAGCAGGTCGTCTACCGCATGGGCCGCTACACGCTGCGCCGCTTCCTCCCGTCCTTCGACCGGCACCGGGAGAACCACATCGGCGAGTACATCACCGACGAGTCCGGCCGCCTCGCCTACCTGAAGACCTTCCGCCTCTCCGAGTCCCAGGTCCGCCGCGGCCGCCTGCTCACCCGGCTCGCCGCGCACGACTGGCACCTCCCGGCCACCGCCGCCGCCCTCGGCGTCACCGTGGACGAGCTCGCCCGCCGCCTCGACCGCGCCGGCTTCGGTCACCTGCTCCGCCCCGAGATCCTCAGCGCCTACCGAGCGAACCCCTCGCCCTCGGTCTGAGGCCGGGTCGCGCGCCGGTCCCCGGCACCCGGGCGGGGCGGAACGGGCGGCGGGCGCCGCGGCCGGGCACCGGCGCCGGGGCCGCCTCGGGGCCGGACATGCCAAGACCCCGAGCCGCCTCGCACGAACTCGGGGTCTTCCGTGGTGTCCGAGGGGGGACTTGAACCCCCATGCCCTTTAACGGGCACTAGCACCTCAAGCTAGCGCGTCTGCCTATTCCGCCACCCGGACATGTGTGCCGCTCGAAGCCGTTCGCTCCGTGCGCCGGATACAGGCTAGCACTTCTCGGCGGGTGCTTCATACCGCTAATCGGGGTCAAGCCCCGAGGGGTGGGAGCGAGCGGCGGAAACGGGCAGGATGGAGGCTCCCAGGGTGTCTCTCAGGGAGGGAGGATCATGGTCGCGGTCGGGAACATGGAGGAGGAGGTCGTCGGCCTGTGCCGCGACCTGATTCGCATCGACACCTCCAACCCCGGCGACGGCTCGGGCCCGGGGGAGCGCGTGGCCGCGGAGTACGTGGCGGAGAAGCTCGCCGAGGTGGGGCTGGAGCCGCAGGTGTTCGAGAGCGAGCCGCGGCGCACCAGCGTGGTCGCGCGCATCGAGGGCACCGACCCGGGCCGGGACGCGCTGCTGCTCCACGGGCACCTCGACGTGGTGCCGTTCGACGCGGGGGACTGGACGCGGCACCCGCTGAGCGGGGAGATCGCCGACGGCTGCGTCTGGGGCCGCGGGGCGGTGGACATGAAGGACATGGACGCCATGATCCTCGCGGTGGTGCGGCAGCGGCTGCGTGAGGGGCGGCGGCCGCCGCGCGACGTGGTGCTCGCGTTCACCGCCGACGAGGAGGCCGGCGGCGGGCTCGGCGCGGCGTGGCTCGTCGAGAACCACCCGGAGCTGTTCGAGGGCTGCACCGAGGCGATCGGCGAGGTCGGCGGGTTCAGCATCAGCCTGTCCGAGAACGAGCGCGTGTACGCGATCGAGGCCGCGGAGAAGGGCATCGCCTGGATGCGGCTCACCGCGCGCGGCCGGGCCGGGCACGGCTCGATGCTCAGCACCGAGAACGCGGTCACCGAGCTCGCCGAGGCCGTGGCGCGGATCGGCCGGTACCGGTGGCCGGTACGGCTCACGCCGACGGTGCGGAGCTTCTTCAAGGAGGCGTTCGGCATCGAGCTGACCGAGGAGGACACCGAGGCGACCGTGGCGAAGATGGGGCCGCTCGCCCGGCTCGTCGGCGCCACGCTGCGCAACACGGCGAACCCGACGATGCTCGAGGCCGGCTACAAGGCGAACGTGATCCCGCAGACCGCGACCGCGGCCGTGGACGGGCGGTTCCTGCCGGGCTACGAGGAGGAGTTCTTCGCCACCATCGACGAGCTGCTCGGCCCGAACGTCACCCGCGAGTTCATCCACTACGACATCGCGGTGGAGACCCCGTACGAGGGGCCCCTGGTGCGCGCGATGACCGAGGCGCTGGAGGCCGAGGACCCCGGCTGCCGGGTCGTGCCGTACATGATGTCGGGTGGCACCGACCTGAAGTCGTTCAGCCGGCTCGGCATCCGCGGGTTCGGGTTCACCCCGCTGCGGCTCCCGCCCGACCTGGACTTCTCCGGCATGTTCCACGGCGTCGACGAGCGGGTTCCGGTGGACGCGCTCAGGTTCGGTGTGCGTGTTCTTGACCGCTTCCTGGACCGGTGTTGACCGTCTTAGCGGAATTCGCGGAAACCCATTGCCATCACGTGAAGTACTGCTAACGTAACTGTCCGTTGAAGGGGTGATCCAGGGTGGTCCACACCGGGTGCCTCCGTGTGTGCGGAGCGTGCCCGGACGTCCAAGGAGGGTCGCGTGGTAGGCACGCAGTCGGTGCAGGGCGGTTCGGCGCCCGACGTGACGTGCCTGCCGGTGGTTGGCCCCGGTGACGGGGTGCCCGCGGCGGGAAGCGACCGGAAGGTGCGGTCCGGCGCTTCCCGCCTGGGGCGCCGCCTGCTTCTCGGCGGGCTGTTCCTCGTCGGCTGGGTCGTCGGCGTGTTCCTCCTCGGCTGGGTCGGTGCCACCCCCGCGGCAGCGGACACGCTCGACTCCGGCGACTCCCGGATCGCCGTCTTCGCGAGCGCCGAGCTGGACCAGGTCCGGCCCGTCGGCGCGATCGACGCCTCGACGGAGGCCGAGGCGATGGCCGGGCGCGGCATCCACGGGCTCACATTCCAGTACGTGCCTGGCCGCACCGCGCCGTCCACCATCGACCACACGGTCGGCGCCTACGCGCTCGCCCCGCGGTCCGGTGGTGGCGGCTTCGGCCCGCTCGGGCCGCCTCTGGGGGATGCCGTGCGGTCGCTCGACGACCCACGGCTGATGGTGCTCCCCGCCCCCGCGGCGGGGGCGCTTCCCCCGGTCGTCCGTACAGCGGCGGACGAACCCTCGTTCTCTCCCGACTGATCTCGCAGCTGAGGCCGCGCCCCTGACGAGGACGCGGCCGGTGGAGCGCGCTCACCCTCCGAAGTCACACCATCGCGCTCCGTGCGAGTGATCCAGCCGAATCTCCTCCATCTCGATGACCGCGACGGCCGCGGGGCCCCGCTGTGCGGTGCTCCCGCCGCCGGTCCCGGCCGTGCCGTCGCGGCTGTTCGAAATCCCCCACGAAAAGCATCAAGGAGCTTTCTATGCGCACTTGGTCGAAGGGCGCGAAGCCCGCAGCGTTGCTCGCGCTCGGCGTCATGGCCCTCACCGGCGGCGGCCCCGCGTTCGCCGACACCGACGGCGACCACTCGATCGGCGGCGGCAACCAGGTGAGCCTGCCGGTCACCCTCCCGGTCGACATCAGCGGCAACGCCGTCGGCATCCTCGGTGGGGCCAAGGCGAGGTCCCACGGCGGCGCGATCGTCAAGGGCGACCCGGCCGCGGACGCGGGTGGCAACCGCACCTCGGGCCGGGGGTCGATCCTCGGCGGCAACCAGGTGGTCGCGCCGATCACCGCGCCGGTGAACGTCTGCGGTAACGCGATCTCGGTCTTCGGCGGCTCCGACGCGGCCTGCAAGGGCGGCGCCGCGGTCAAGAGCGGCGGCAAGGGCCGTGCCGGCTCGGGCGCGGGTGGCAACCGCACTTCGGGCCGGGGGTCGATCCTCGGCGGCAACCAGGTGGTGGCCCCGGTCACCGCGCCGGTGAACGTGTGCGGCACCGCCGTCGCGGTGGCGGGCGGCGCCAAGGCCGGGTGCAAGGGTGGCGCCGCGGTCAAGAGCGGTGGCAAGGGCCGGGCCGGTTCCGGTGCGGGTGGCAACCGTACCTCGGGTCGGGGGTCGATCCTCGGCGGCAACCAGGTGGTCGCGCCGGTCACCGCGCCGGTGAACGTGTGCGGCACCTCTGTCGCCGTGGTCGGCGGCGCCTTCTCCGGGTGCAAGGGCGGCGCCACGGTCGAGCAGGGCGGCCACGGGAAGAAGCACGGCTACGGCAAGAAGTTCGGCCACGGGCACGGCGGGCCCGGCGCGGGCGGCAACCGTACCTCGGGTGCCGGCTCGATCCTCGGCGGCAACCAGGTGGTCGCGCCGGTCACGGCCCCGGTGAACGTGTGCGGCACCGCCGTGGCCGTGGCGGGCGGCGCCAAGGCCGGGTGCAAGGGCGGGGCCAAGGTCGTCGGCCGTGCCGGCAAGGGCGCGGGTGGCAACCGTACCTCGGGTGCGGGCTCGATCCTCGGCGGCAACCAGGTGGTGGCCCCGGTCACCGCGCCGGTGAACGTCTGCGGCAACGCCGTCGCCGTGCTCGGCAAGGCGTTCGCCGGGTGCAAGGGCGGGGCCAAGGTCGTCGGCGGCTCCGGTAGCGGTGCGGGTGGCAACCGTACCTCGGGTCGGGGGTCGATCCTCGGTGGCAACCAGGTGGTCGCGCCGATCACCGCGCCGGTGAACGTCTGCGGCAACGCCGTGGCCGTGCTGGGCCGCTCCGAGGCCGCCTGCATGGGCGGCGCCAAGGTCGTCGGCGGCTCCGGCAGCGGTGCGGGTGGCAACCGTACCTCGGGTGCGGGCTCGATCCTCGGCGGCAACCAGATCGTCGCGCCGATCACGGCCCCGGTGAACGCCTGCGGCAACGCGGTCGCGATCCTCGGTGGCGCCGCCGCGGGCTGCCTCGGCAGCGCCAAGGTCGTCTCCTCGTCCCACCACCACGGCCCGGTGAAGCCGTACCGCGCCGGCCTGCTCTCGGCCGCGCCGCTCGCCCCCGCCAAGAAGGCGAGCCACCCGGTCAAGCCCGGCCGTCCGAAGCTGCCGAAGGCGAGCGCGCACAAGGTCGTCCCGGTGCCCGGCGGCGTCCCGCAGATCCCGGGCCAGCTCGCCACGCTCCCCGGCGGCCTCACCGAGCTGCCCAACCTGCCGCTGGTGTCGACCCTCCCGGTGAAGGCGCCCGCCGCCGACATCCTGCCGATCAAGCTGGTGAGCGCCGAGGAGACCACCACCACCAAGCCCGCCGGCATGGACGCGGGCGCGTTCCTCACCATGGCCCTCGGCGCCCTGTTCGCGGCCACGACCGCGTTCTTCACCTTCACCCGCCGGTTCCGTCTCGGCCGCAAGTGACCGGCCGCGACGCGCCGCGCCGGCACCGGTGACAGTGCCGGTGGCAGGGCCGGTGACGGTGCGGGTGCAGGCGCGGAGACCGCGCAGCCGCCGTGCCGTACCCGGTGCGGTGCCCACCGGGGCGCACGGCGGCACTCGGCGGCATGAGCCGCCCGGCCGCGTCCGCTCGGGGCGCGGCCGGCTCCCCAAGCGCTTTGCCCGTTCCGGGGGCGCGGCCCGGGACGGGCAAAGCCCTTCTCCGCGGCGATATCACACCGCGGCGCGCTATTCCCTATACTCGGGCGATCGGGGACAGAATACGGACCGGGACGGCGCCGCGGAGGAGGATCGCTCCGGCAGAGCCGCGCGGGAACGATCAACGACGATCACATCGTGCGGACCACCCTGATGATCTTCCGCCGCAGCCGGACGTGCCTTCTGCCGTCGGGATAACGTCTCAGCCGGTACAGTTCCCAGTCACCGTACTCCGCGTGATCGGTGAGGACCTTGCGGGTCTCCTCCCGGGAGGTACCTCGCGGGAAGTACAGATCAAGGTAGGAGTACTCGACCACAGCGATTAGTCTCCCAGAGGTGGCCTGCGGGACTACGGAACCCTCTGGGCTCTATTCTGCTCCCTCGTGAATATCTATGGGAGTGGAGTTTCCGGGAGGGGTTGGGGTAACCCGAGTGGGAGGGAACCCTGGTTAGCGACACCCGGGCGAGGATTCCCGGCGGACCCGGCGTGGGCCGCCGGGAGCGAGAGCAAGCGAGGTAGGAAGTAGCGTGCCAGCCAAGGACGGGAAGGCCGACGGAACCCGGCTGGTGATCGTCGAGTCGCCCGCTAAGGCGAAGACGATCGCCGGTTACCTCGGGCGCGGCTACATCGTGGAGTCGAGCATCGGTCACATCCGCGACCTGCCCGAGAAGGCCGAGGACATCCCCGAGAAGTACAAAGGGGAGCCGTGGGCCCGGCTTGGCGTCAACGTCGAGCACGACTTCGAGCCTCTCTACATCGTCAACCCCGACAAGAAGGCCCAGGTCACCAAGCTCAAGCAGCTGCTGAAGGACGCCGACGAGCTGTACCTCGCCACCGACGAGGACCGCGAGGGGGAGGCGATCGCCTGGCACCTGCGCGAGGTGCTCAAGCCCAAGGTGCCGGTGCGCCGCATGGTCTTCCACGAGATCACCCCGCAGGCGATCCGGGAGGCGGTGGCGAACCCGCGCGACCTCAACCTGCGGCTCGTCGACGCCCAGGAGACCCGGCGCATCCTCGACCGGCTCTACGGCTACGAGGTGAGCCCGGTCCTGTGGAAGAAGGTGAAGCCGCGGCTGTCCGCCGGCCGGGTGCAGTCGGTGGCCACCCGCCTCGTGGTCGAGCGCGAGCGGGAGCGCATGGCGTTCACCCCGGCGGGCTACTGGGACATCCGCGCGCTGTTCGACACCCGGCGCCCGGACGAGGAGATCCCCACCTTCCACGCGACGCTCACCGCGGTCGACGGCCGCCGCGTCGCCCAGGGCCGCGACTTCACCGGCGACGGCACGCTGCGCACCACCGACGTGGTGCACCTCGACGAGCAGGCCGCGCGCGCCCTCGCCGACCGGCTCGCCGGCGCCACGTTCACCGTCACCTCGATCGAGCGCAAGCCGTACACGCGCAAGCCGTACGCGCCGTTCCGCACCACCACCCTGCAGCAGGAGGCGAGCCGCAAGCTCGGCTTCTCCGCCAAGTACACGATGCAGGTGGCGCAGCGGCTGTACGAGAACGGCTACATCACCTACATGCGTACCGACAGCATCACGCTGTCGGAGACCGCGGTCGCCGCCGCCCGCCGGCAGGCGCTCAAGCTGTACGGCCCGGCCTACGTGTCGGACAAGCCGCGCGTCTACACCAGCAAGGTGAAGAACGCCCAGGAGGCGCACGAGGCGATCCGCCCGGCCGGTGAGGAGTTCCGCACCCCGGCCGAGACCGGGCTGCAGGGCGACGAGTTCCGCCTGTACGAGCTGATCTGGCAGCGCACGGTCGCCTCCCAGATGAAGGACGCCACCGGCGAGTCGGTGAGCGTGAAGGTCGGCGGCGTCTCCAGCACCGGCGAGACCGTCGAGTTCAGCGCGAGCGGCCGCACGATCACGTTCCACGGCTTCCTCAAGGCGTACGTGGAGGGCGCCGACGACCCGTCCACCGACCGCGACGACTCCGAGCGGCGGCTGCCCGCGCTCGCCGAGGGCCAGGTGCTCACCGCCCGCGAGCTCGCCGCCGAGGGCCACACCACCCGCCCGCCGGCCCGGTACACCGAGGCCTCGCTCGTCAAGGAGCTGGAGGACCGGGAGATCGGCCGGCCGTCGACCTACGCGTCGATCATCGGCACGATCCTCGACCGCGGCTACGTGTTCAAGAAGGGCACCGCGCTGGTGCCGTCGTTCCTCGCGTTCGCCGTGGTCAACCTGCTCGAGCAGCACTTCGGCAACCTGGTGGACTACGAGTTCACCGCGCGCATGGAGGAGTGCCTCGACGCGATCGCGCGCGGCGAGACCGAGCGGGTGCGCTGGCTGCGCCACTTCTACTACGGCGACAACGGCGAGGGCGGCCTCAAGCACATGGTGAGCGATCTCGGCGACATCGACGCCAAGGAGATCAGCTCGTTCCCGATCAAGGGCAGCGACATCGTGATCCGGGTCGGCCGCTACGGCCCGTACCTGGAGCGCGACGGCGTCCGGGTGAACGTGCCGGAGAACCTCGCCCCGGACGAGCTCACCGCGGAGAAGGCCGAGGAGCTGTTCGCCCAGCCGAGCGGCGAGCGGCAGCTCGGCGTCGACCCGGAGACCGGCCGGATGATCGTCGCCAAGAACGGCCGGTTCGGGCCGTACGTCACCGAGATCATCCCCGAGGACCAGGAGGGGAGCGGCACCGGCAAGGCGAAGAAGAACGCGCCCAAGCCGCGCACCGCGTCGCTGTTCAAGTCGATGTCGCTGGAGACGATCACGCTCGAGGACGCGCTCAAGCTGCTGTCGCTGCCGCGCGTGCTCGGCGAGATCGACGGCGAGGAGGTCACCGCGCACAACGGCAAGTTCGGCCCGTACGTGAAGAAGGGCTCGGACTCGCGGTCGCTCTCCTCCGAGGAGGAGCTGTTCACCATCACCCTCGAGCAGGCCAAGGAGCTGTTCGCCCAGCCCAAGCAGCGGGGCCGCGGCCGGGCCGCGTCCGCCGCGCCGCTGCGCGAGCTCGGCGAGGACCCCAACTCCAAGCGGCCGATCGTGGTGAAGGAGGGCCGGTTCGGCCCGTACGTCACCGACGGCGAGACCAACGCCTCGCTGCGCAAGGGCGACACCGTCGAGGAGATCACCGTGCAGCGCGCGGCCGAGCTGCTCGCCGAGCGCCGGGCCCGCGGCACGGGCAAGCGGGGCGGCCGGGCCAAGGCCGCCGCCAACTAGCGCGCCGAGCGGGCCGGTACGGACCGTCCGTCGCCGATCCTTACCGTGGCGGGCGGGCACACCGATACCCTGATAGCCATGACCATCCCCGGCCGGCCCGCCACGCGGCGGAGGCGCCCGCATGTGCTGGCCAACGCGCCGTTCCGCAGGCTGTGGACGGCGATGTCGGTGTGCAGCCTCGGTGACTGGCTCAACCTGATCGCGCTCACCGCGCTGGCGAGCCACTTCACCCGCGACTCCGGGTTCCAGGTGCAGAGCCTGGCGATCGGCGGCGTGTTCCTGGCGAAGATGCTGCCCGCCGTACTGCTCGGGCCGCTCGCCGGGGCGGTCGCCGACCGGTTCGACCGGCGGCTCACCATGGTCGCCGCGGACGTGGCCCGGTTCGCCGTGGTGCTGTCGATCCCGCTCGTCGGCGGCTACCGGTGGATGCTGGTCGCCACGGTCCTGCTCGAGTGCGTCAACCTGTTCTGGGTGCCCGCCAAGGACGCGACCGTCCCCAACCTGGTGCCGAAGGAGCGGCTCGAGGAGGCGAACCGGTTCAACCTCCTCGTCACGTACGGCACGGCCCCGCTCGCCGCGGCGCTGTTCTCGGTGCTGTCGATCGTCGCCGAGCTGCTCGGCGGCGCGGTGCCCGCGTTCGCGGCCGAGCCGGCGAGCCTCGCGCTGTACGTCAACGCGCTCGCGTACTGGGTCTCCGCGATCCTGATCTTCACGCTGAAGGACATCCCGCGGCGCGCGATCTCCGCCCCGTCGGTGCTGCGCCAGATCACCGACGGCTGGCGGTACGTGGGCCGCACCCCGGTGGTGCGCGGCCTGGTGATCGGCATGGCCGGGGCGTTCGCCGCGGGCGGCGCGGTGATCGGCGTGGCCCGGCTGTACGTGGCCGCGCTCGGCGGCGGCGACCCGGCGTACGGCGCGGTGTTCGCCGCGGTGTTCGCGGGCATGGCGCTCGGCATGTTCTTCGGGCTGCGGCTGCTGCGCGAGCTGTCCCGGCGCCGCCTGTTCGGGCTGGCGATCGTCGGCGCGGGCCTGGTGCTCGTGGCGATCGCGCTGATCACCAACATGGTGGTGGTCACGGTGCTCACCGTGGCGCTGGGCGCGTGCGCGGGCGTCGCCTGGATCATCGGCTACACGCTGATCGGCCTGGAGGTCGAGGACGGGCTGCGCGGCCGCACCTTCGCGTTCCTCCAGTCGCTCGCCCGGGTCGTGCTGCTCGTCGTGGTGGCGGCCGCGCCGGCGCTCGCCGCGCTGTTCGGCCAGCACACCCACCGGTTCTCGCCGACCGTCTCCTACACCTTCGGCGGCCCGAACCTCGTGCTGCTGATCGCCGCGCTGCTCGCGATCGCGGTCGGCGCGGTCGCGCTGCGGCACATGGACGACCGCCGGGGCGTCCCGCTGCTCGCCGACCTGGCGGCCGCGCTGCGCGGCACCCGGTACGTCCCGGAGGAGCCGGCCCCCGAGCGGCCGCGCGGCGTGTTCATCGCGTTCGAGGGCGGCGAGGGCTCCGGCAAGACCACCCAGGCCCGCATGCTCGCGATCTGGCTGCGCGACCAGGGCTACGACGTGGAGCAGACCCGCGAGCCGGGCGCGACCAAGGTGGGCATGCGGCTGCGCGCGATCCTGCTCGACGCGGCCCACCAGGGCCTGTCGGCGCGGGCCGAGACCATGCTGTACGCGGCCGACCGGGCCGAGCACGTGGAGAAGGTGATCCGCCCGGCGCTGGCGCGGGGCGCGATCGTGGTGAGCGACCGGTACGTGGACTCCTCGCTCGCCTACCAGGGGGCGGGCCGCGCCCTCGACCAGGAGGACGTGGCGCGGATCAACGAGTGGGCGACCGGCGGGCTCGTGCCCGACCTGACGATCGTGGTCGACGTGCCGCCGGAGGTGGGGCTCGCCCGGTTCGCCTCGCCCGCGGACCGGATCGAGGCCGAGCCGCTCGAGTTCCACGAGCGGGTGCGCCGGGAGTTCCGGGCGCTCGCCGCGGCCCACCCGGACCGCTACCTCGTGGTCGACGGCACCAAGACGCCCGAGGAGATCGCCGCGATCGTGCAGGACCGGGTGCGGGAGATCCTCCCCGACCCGGTGCCGGGGGACGCCGAGGCCGCCACCGGCACCCTGCCGGCGATCCGCGAGTAGCCGCGGCGGCCGTGGCGGCGGACGGTGGAGGTTGCGATGAGCGTGTTCGACGCACTCGTGGGCCAGGACCACGCGGTCGAGGTGCTGCGCCGCGCCGCGGCCGGGTCCGGCATGACCCACGCCTGGCTGTTCACCGGCCCGCCCGGGTCCGGCCGGGAGGACGCGGCCCGCGCCTTCGCCGCCGCGCTGCTCTGCCCGCAGCAGGGCTGCGGGAGCTGCGAGCTGTGCCGCCAGGTGGAGGTCGGCTCCCACCCCGACCTGGAGGTGGTGCGGCCCGACGGCCTCTCCTACAGCGT
>Ga0310830_101120_pt1 | contig 14319 bp, 10 predicted proteins | sample WT_ome_5_FD_201301 | JGI IMG/M metagenome (GOLD analysis project Ga0310830, IMG submission 201301) | Sorghum-adapted microbial communities enriched on wild type (WT) sorghum from Joint BioEnergy Institute, Emeryville, California, United... ...
GGACGGCCAGGCCCGACAGCTCAGCGAGACGGCGGCGCTGCCGAACACCGTCATCGTCGTGTCGGTGCCGACCGGCGCGGACGCCGTTCTCACCTTCACCGGGTCCGGGCAGACCCAGTCGATCAGCATCCGTACGGGCAGGCTCGTCGGGCCGTCGCCGAAGCCGGCGACGAGCCCGTCCGCCTCACCCTCACGGGCGGGCGGGGCGGTCGCCTCGGGCACGGTCCGGCTGGCCGACTACGCGGGCGTCCCCGGCCACGGTCCGGGCCTGGGCTGGGACACGATCGTCAACGTCGAGATCGAGGTCGGGCTGCGCCGGTACGACGAGGATCGGGGCCCGGCCCCGGACGGCGCCCTGTGGGCACACGTCGAGGTGAGTCTGTTCGCCAGTGCGACCCCGGTCACGTTCGTGGTCGATCTGTCACGGAGCCTGGCCCTCCGGACCGCCGCCGGACAGGTACTGCGGGTTCCGGACAAGACGAGGATGCCGGTGCCGAACTACCTCGCGGTCCCGGGGTCCGCGCCGGATCCGACGCTGACCGCCCCCGCCACCTGGTCGGGGGTCTTCCAGGTGCCGGAGCGGACGGGGAGTCTGTCGGCGACCTACCGCACCCGTGGCACCGCCAGCGAGGGCGGCAAGAAGGTGACGTTCGAGCGACGAGACGTCCGAAACAGCGGCACCATCACCCTGACGTGACAGCCGCCGGGCATCCTGACGTCGGCCGGGGTGCCCTGACGGTGACAGCCGGGCGGCCGACCACGACGGCCACGGGCTCGGCCCGTACCGGCCCTCACGCCCGGGACGTCGCCCGACGGGCGACCTCGTCATCTGACTGGGCCAACCGAGCGACCTGGCGGAACTCGGGACCCGCCCGGCGTACGGTGGGTCCATGCCGATGCCGAACGATCCCGCACCGAAGCTCCAGGGCTACGCCGACCCGCAGCGCCTGGTCACGACCGAGTGGCTGGCCGCGCACCTGGGCGCGGACGGTCTGGTGGTCGTCGAGTCGGACGAGGACGTCCTGCTCTACGAGACCGGGCACATTCCGGGCGCGATCAAGGTCGACTGGCACCTGGAGCTGAACGACCAGGTGACCCGGGACTACCTCGACGCGGAGGCGTTCGCCCGGCTGTGTTCGGCGAAGGGGATCGGCCGGGACGACACGGTCGTGTTCTACGGCGACAACTTCAACTGGTGGGCGGCGTACGCGCTCTGGGTCTTCAGCCTCTTCGGCCATCCCGACGTCCGGCTGCTCGACGGCGGCCGACAGAAGTGGATCGCCGAGGGCCGCGAGCTGACCCGGGAGAAGACCGAGCGGCCGCCGGCCGAGTATCCGGTGCCGATCCGGGACGACGCGCCGATCCGGGCGTACCGCGACCAGGTGCTGGCGCACATCGCGGCGGCCCGGCCGCTGGTCGACGTCCGCTCGCCGGGCGAGTACACCGGCGAGCTGACCCACATGCCGGACTACCCCCAGGAGGGAGCGCTGCGTGGCGGGCACATTCCGGGCGCGGTGAACAAGCCGTGGAAGTCGGCGGTGAACGACGACGGCACCTTCCGCACCCCCGAGGAGCTCCGGGCGATCTACACCGACCAGCTCGGGCTCGCTCCGGACGACGACGTGATCGCGTACTGCCGGATCGGGGAACGCTCCAGCCACACCTGGTTCGTCCTGCGTCACCTGCTCGGATACCAGAGGGTGCGCAACTACGACGGCTCGTGGACCGAGTGGGGCAACCTGGTCCGGGCCCCCATCGTCAGGGGTGACCAGCCCGGCGGGCTGGGCGGCTGAGCGGCGCGTCGGCGCGGCGGCACCGCCGGAGGATGCGGCGGCGGGACCGCCCGTGGGCGGGCGGTGAGGACGTGGGGCGGGGTGGCGGGAGCGCCGGCTCCCGCCACCCCGCGGCCGTGCCCGGGGCGTGCGGTCAGGGGCTGGTGCAGGTCACCGACGGCGTGGCGCCGTCGCCGTTGGCGACGAACCCGAACGAGGTGCTCTGACCGGGTGGCAGGGTGCCGTTGTACGGGGCGTTGCGGACGGTCACCGAGCCGCCGCTCTGGCTCACCTCGCCGTTCCAGAGGCTGCTGATGGTCTGCCCACCGGGCCAGCTCCACCGGGCGGTCCAGCCGTTCAGCGTGGAGGTTCCGGTGTTGGTGATCGTCACCTCGGCCTGGAAGCCGCCGGGCCAGCTGTTGACGGTGCGGTAGCTGGCGGTGCAGCCGGCGCTGCCGGTGGGTGGGGTGGTCGGCGGCGTGGTCGGCGGGGTGGTCGGTGGCGTCGTCGGCGGGGTGGTTGGCGGAGTGGTCGGCGGGGTCGTCGGGGTGTTGTCGTCCGGCGCCACGGCCCGGCCGGTGACGGGTGAGATCATGCCGGCGCAGAGGTTGCGGCTGGCGAGGTTGGCGACGATCTGGGGGATCGCGTTGATCGTGGTCTGGTAGCCGTCGTGCATCAGGATGACGCCGCCGTCCTGCAGGGTGGAGGCCGCCTGCACGATCTGGGCCGTGCTCGCGCCGTTCCAGTCCTGGGAGTCGACGGTCCAGAGCACCTCGGTGAGGCCGAACTGGGCCTGGACCGACCGGAGGGTGGCGTTCGTCTCGCCGTACGGTGGCCGGAACAGCCGTGGCGTGACCCCGGTGGCCTGCTGGATCGCCTGCTGGGTCTGGCTGATCTCCGAGGCCATCTGCGCCGTGCTGAGCTGGGTCATGTGCGGGTGCGTCCAGCTGTGGTTACCGATCCACATCCCGGCCGTGAGCTGAGCCCGGGCGAGCGTCGGGTTCTGCTGCACCCGCTGCCCGATGTTGAAGAAGGTGGCCCGGACGCCGGCCGAGCGGAGCGCGTTGAGCAGCGCGTTGGTGGTGGACGGGTTCGGGCCGTCGTCGAATGTGAGGGCCACGTAGCCGTTGCAGGCGGCGGCGTTGGCCGCCTGGGGCGGGGCCGCGACGGTCAGCGCCACGGCACCACCCGCGGCGGCCATGGCGGTGGCAGCGAGCGCCGTGACCAGGCGCCGGGATGATCGGGACGGTTGCGGCATCTGGTTCCTCCCAGCTTGCGGGACGGGTCGCCACCGTGACCGGGTGGCGGGTGGTGGTGAGGTCGGGTGGACACGCGGATCATAGAAACATTTCGCAGTATGACTCGAAACATAGCAAGCCACAAGAGCGACAGTTATCGATCAACGGCCGACGTGGCGGCGTGCGGCCGGGTCGAGCCCTTCGCGGACGGCCTCGCGGGCGGTCCCGGCCGGTCGAGGGGCCGGAGGGTGTGCGGCGTGGCGGGCCGCACTCGTCCCGGCCCCGGGATCGCGGACACGGCGGGCGCGGAAGCCGAAATACCATTCCCTATCGTTCCCTACCATGGTTATTCTGTGGCATGAAGGGGAACGATATGTACTCGGTGGAGCAGGTCGCGGAGCGGCTGAGCCTGCACCCGCGAACCGTGCGTGGCTACATCCGCACCGGGCGGCTCAGGGCGGTGCGGATCGGCAAGCAGTACCGCATCAGCCAGGCCGATCTCGACGCGCTGACCGGCGGGGCACCGCGGAAGGCGGCTCCGTCCCCGGGTCGTCCGCGTGTGGAGGTGTCGAGCATCGTGCAGCTCGACGGCGTCGACCGCGCGGCGGCGGATCGGCTGGGCACCCTCGTCCTGGCCATGGCGAACACCGGTGGCAACCCCGCGGAGCCGTTGCGGGTCCAGACCATCCACGACGAGGAGTGGCAACGCATGAAGATCGTGATACTGGGCGGCGTCACCGAGACCGCCGAACTGCTCCGGCTGGTACACGCGGTGCTCGACGGCGACAACGGCCTGCCGCGGGGGGGAGGCCGGGAATGCCTGACGTGCTGCAGGAGCGAGCCGGGGTGCCGGTCCTGGTCTGCGACCCGGCCGGACCGCCGATCACCACCGTGGAGGACGCGCTCGACCTGATCGGCGAGGCCCTCCTCGGCGCCGAGGTGGTGGCCGTTCCCGCGGAGCGGTTCGACGAGCGCTTCTTCTCGCTCGGCACCCGGTTCGCCGGCGAGGTGATGCAGAGGTTCGTCAACTATCGGCTGCGCCTGGTGGTGGTCGGCGACATCTCGCGACACCTCGCGGCCAGCTCCGCCCTCCGCGCCCTCGTCCACGAATCCAACCAGGCCGGCCACGTCTGGTTCGTGCCCGACCTCGACACGCTCGACAGGCGGCTCGGCGCCGGCACCGCTCGCCCCGCGCGCCGTACCGGTGGCCCTGGCGAGGACCGGCGCCCGGCGTGACGACGACGCACCCGGTGTCCCGCGACGGTGCGGGCGTCATCGCCGTGACCAGGGCGGTCCAGGAGGAGGGCACCTCCCTGCCGGTGGTGGGAGGGGGCCCCGCGACCGGAGGCGACGCCGCACGCCCCCGCTGACCGTCGGCCGGGCGCGCCCGGCGGGGGACGCCCGGCGGGTCGGGAGGAAGCGCGGCGTCACCCCGGACGGGTACGGTGAGCGCCGTCCGCCGGACCGGAGCGGGACCTTCCGTCCCTCACACAGGAGTAGCGATCGTGGACCGCACCTTCCAGGTCGACCTGCGCGGCGTGGTCGACCTGCTCAGTCACCACCTGTACGGCAGCCCGCGGGTCTACGTCCGGGAGCTGCTGCAGAACGCGGTGGACGCCATCACCGCCCGCCGGGCCGCCGAACCGGCGGCGCCGGCCGTCGTCCGGATCGAGCCGCCCGAGATGACCGGTGACGGCACGCTGCGGGTGCACGACACCGGCATCGGGCTGACCGAGGCACAGGTGCACGAACTGCTCGCCACCATCGGCCGTAGTTCCAAACGGGACGAACTCGGCTTCGCCCGGCACGAGTTCCTCGGACAGTTCGGCATCGGGCTGCTCTCCTGCTTCCTGGTCGCCGACGAGATCCGGGTCCAGACCCGGCACGGTGACGAGCCGACCGTGCTGTGGACCGGCTACGCCGACGGCCGCTACCGGGTCGAGCTGGCGGGGCCGGGCGCCACCCGGGCCGAACCGGGGACCACCGTCACGCTGACGCCGCGTCGCGGCGCCGAGCAGTGGCTGACCACCCCGACCGTGACCGAGTTGGCCCGGCTCTTCGGGTCGCTGCTGCCGATCCGGGTCTACGTCGGGGACGTGGAGACCACCGCCGGACCGCCGCCGTGGTCACCGGCCGCCGGCGTCTCGCCGGCGGACCGCCGGGAGCGCCTCGTCGCCTACGCCCGCGAGGTGCTCGGCTTCACCCCGTTCGACGTCGTCCCGCTGTCGGTGCCGGAGGCGGGGCTGACCGGGGCGGCGTTCGTCCTTCCCACGCCGGTGAACCCGGCGGCCCGGGCCGGGCACCGGGTCTACCTCAAGCGGATGCTGCTCGCCGAGGGCGCCGAGGGGCTCCTGCCGGACTGGGCGTTCTTCGCCCGCTGCGTCGTCGACGCCAGCGAGCTGCGCCCCACCGCCAGCCGGGAGGCCCTCTACGAGGACAGCCTGCTGGAGAGCACCCGGGAGGCACTCGGCGACCAGCTCCGGGGATGGCTGGTCCGGCTCGCCGACAGCAGCCCGCTCCGGCTCGCCGAGTTTCTCCAGATCCACCACCTCGGGGTGAAGGCGCTGGCGCTGCACGACGACGAGATGCTCCGGCTGGTCGAGCGCTGGTGGCCGATGGAGACCAACACCGGGCAGACCACGCTCGCCGAGTTCCGCGAACGGCACGGCCTGATCCGGTACGCCGCCAGCGTCGACGAGTTCCGACAGCTCGCCGCGGTGGCGGCGGCGCAGGACGTGGCGGTGGTCAACGCCGGGTACACGTACGACACCGAGATCATCGAACGACTGCCCCGGGTCGACCGGTCGATCCTGATCGAGCGGCTGGAACCGAGCGACCTCACCACCCGGTTCGACGTCCTCGACCCCGGGGTCGAACTGGCGCTGCGGCCGTTCGTCGCCACCGCGCAGCGCGCCCTGGACCGGCTCGGCTGCGAGGTCGTGGTCCGGTCGTACGCGCCGGCGTCGCTGCCGGCCCTCTACCTGGTGAGCCGGTCGGCGCTCTTCCAGGAGCAGTTGCAGGCGACCCGGGAGCGCGCGGACGAGACGTGGGCCGGCGTCCTGGACGCGATCGCCGCCTCCGGGCCGCCGGAGCGTCCCCAGCTCGTGCTCAACCACCGCAACCCGCTGGTCCGCCGGGTCACCGCGCTCACCGACCCGGAGCTGGTCGGCCTCGCCGTCGAGGCGCTGTACGGCCAGGCGCTGCTGCTCGGCTACCACCCGATCCGGCCGGCCGACGCCGCCCTGCTCAACAACTCGTTCCTCGGCCTGCTCAACCGGGCCGTGCCTGGACAGGAGTGACAGCCCCGTGGCCTCCAGCAACGACGACCTTCACCGGGCATTCGAGCGGATCCGCGAGATGCCGTACGGCAGCGGGCAGATCGCGGCCGTCGAGCAGCTGATCCGACAGGCGGACGCGGCCGGCGACGAGTACATGTCGTTCGCCTCCCGGATGCTCGCCACCACCGCGTACGTCTACGGCGGCGAGCCGGCCCGCTCCTTCGTGACGTTCTCCTGGTGCCTGGCCCACCACGACAACAACCCGCGACCCTGGCACCAGCACTTCGAGCACAGCCTGCTCTGGTACTTCAAGTACATGGTCAACGGCCTGCTCTCCTTCCCGGAGGTGCCGCTTGACCGCACAAGGGCCGTCATCGACGACATGGAACGCCGGTACCGCGAGGGCGGGCACAGTCTCCAGGCGGTCTACAAGATGCGGCACCGGGTGGCCCGGCACCTGGGAGCGGCCGAGGAGGCCGAGGAGTGGTACCGGCGCTGGACCACCACGCCCCGGGACGACCTCTCCGACTGCGCCGGCTGCGACCCGTCGACGCAGATCAGCTACCTGGCCTCGATCGGTCGCGACGAGGAGGCGGTGGCGCTGGCCGAACCGGTCCTGGCCGGGCGGCTGAGCTGCACCGAGCAGCCGCAGGGTGTCCTCACCGCGCTGCTCATGCCGTACCTGCGGACGGGCCGGCGCGAACAGGCCCGCCAGGCGCACCTGCGGGCGTACCGCCTGCACCGGGGCAACCTGGCCGACCTGTGGGACATCGGCGAGCACATCGCCTTCTGCGCGGTCACCGGCAACGAGGTACGCGGGCTGGAGCTGCTCGAACGGCACCTGGACTGGCTGGACCGGTCGCCCTCGCCGGCCAGCACGATGCACTTCGCCGCCAGCGCCGCGCTGCTGTTGCGGCGGCTCGACGCCACCGGCCCCGCCGGGCTGACCGTGCGGCGGCGGGCACACGGCGACCGGCCGGAGGCCGAGGTGCCGGTCGGGGCGCTGGCCGAGGAGATGGCGGCGACGGCCCGGCAGATCGCCGCCCGGTTCGACGCACGGAACGGGACCTCGGCACAGTCCGAGGTGGTGGCCCAGCTGTTGGCGCTGACCCCGATCGGTGACCACCTGCCGCTGTCGGCCACCGCCCGGCGCCGGCCGGCGTCCGCCACCGGCTCCGGCCAGGCGGCGCACGGCGGGTCCGCCCCCGTCGAACCGGTCGGTGCGGCGGACGCCCCCGGTGACGCGGCCCCGGCGGACGCCGGCACCGCCGGCGCAGCCGGCGGCCCGACCACGGCGCCGTTCCCGCTCCGTCCGTCCCTGCCGTTCGAGCTGCCGGCGGAGGCGGACCCGACCGAACTGCTCGATCTGGCCGACGAGCTGTGGCGCACCGAGCGGCACGGCGAGCTGGCGGCGGTGCTGGCCGCCTTCGACGAGCGGTTCGGCGGCCGGGAACACGAGCTGCCGGTGTTGGCCCGTCGGGTCGAGTTCCGGGCGGCCGAACGGCACCGGGCCGAGGACCTCACCGGCGCGGTGGCGCTGAACCGGGAGGCGGTCGAGTTGTACCGCCAGGTGCCGGACCCGGTGCGGGAACAGGTGGTCGCGAGCCGGCTCGGCGTGCTGCTGGTGCTGACCGGGGAGGTGGAGGAGGGCGTGGCGCTCGCCCGCTCCACGGCCGACTACCTGAGCGAGCACGGGACCGCCGCGCAGCGGGCCGCCGCGCTGGACCGGCTCTCGATCGCGCTGATCGAGACCGGGCGTGGCGACGAGGCGCTGGCCGTGGCGGACCGGGCGGCGGCCGCGGCGGCCGAGGCCGCCGACCCCTACCTGGTCGCGCGGGTCGCGTTGCACCGGGTTCGGCTGCTGGAACTGGTGGATCGGCGGGACGAGGCCGGCGAGGCCGCGTTGCGTGCCCGGGAGCTCTACCGCGGGTTGGGGCTCGTCGAGCCGTACGCGGTCGCGTCCATGGCGTACGCGAACTCGCGGCCCGACCCGGCGCAGGCCGTCGAGGTGTACGACGAGGTGGTCGGGATCGCCACCGCCGACCTCGTGCTTCCCGCCCGGACCGGCCGGGCCCGCGCGCTGCTCGCCGCCGGCCGACCGGGCGAGGCGGTCGACGACCTGGTGGAGGCCGTCGCGATCTGCGTCGAACGGGACATCGTGGACGGGGCGGCGTTCCTGCGCTGCGAGCTGGCCGAGGCGTACCGGAGGGCCGGCCGGATGGCGGAGGCGGCCGAGGCGGCGGAGGAGGCCCTCGGCGCCCTGGACCGGATCGGACACCAGGCCGAGGCGGACCGCTGCCGGCACATGCTCGCCAGCATCTACCTGGCCCTCGGGGAGCAGGGGCCGGCGCTCAACCTGCTCGACGAACTCGCCGAGAACCTGGACGGGCCGGACAATCTTCCGCACCGGGGGCAGGTGCTGGAGGAGGCGGGCGGGATCCTGTACAACCAGGACCGCGACAACCTGGCGGCACAGCGCTTCGCGGCGGCGGCGTCGGCGTACCAGGCGGCCGGTCTGCGGCTCGACGAGCTGCGGGCGCGGCGACGGGAGGTCATGGCGCTGTGCTGGGCCGGCGACCCGGAGGCGTCGCTCGCCGCGCTGGAGCGGGCGGACACCCTCGCCGCCACCCTGCCCGCCGACCCCTGGCCGTCGGAGCCGGCCCCCGGCCCGGACGGGAACCCGGAGTACGGGCCGGCGCTGCGCTGGGAGCGGGCCATGCTGGCCGACGCCGGGGCTCGTGCGCTGCTCGCCGCCGGCCGCGAGGGCGAGGCCCTGGACCGGCTCTCCGGAGTCGCCGACCGGCTGCGCTCGATCGAGGCGTTCGGCGAGGCGCTGCACGTCGACCTGCTCACCGGCGAGCTCCTGGTTCGGGTGGGCCGGCCCGCCGACGCGGAGCCCGTGCTCCGCGGTACCCTCGGTGGCCTTCCTGCACAGTCCGACCTGGTCCCGCGTGCCGCCTGGTGGCTCGCGGAGGCGCTGTCCGCGCAGGGCCGCGTCGACGAGGCCGAGGCGCTGCGCGCCCGGTACTCCCTCGACCAGGACGAGTAGCTGTGATCTGGCGGACACGGAATGCTCGGACGGGATGGTGATTGTCGGTAGCTAGGCTGGTCGGGTGACGGTGGAGGAACAGGTGATCGAGGCGGAGGCCGGTACGGCGGCCAACGGCGGACGCCGGCGGCGGTCACGGCGCGACGAGATCCTGGAGATCGCGGTCGGGCTCATCGCCGCCCGCGGCTACCACGGGGTCTCGATGGACGACATCGGGTCGGCTGCCGGGGTGACCGGGCCGGCGCTGTACCACCACTTCGCCGGCAAGGAGGCGATGCTCGTCGCCGCCCTGATGCCGGTGAGTGACAGTCTGCTGGCGGGTGGCCGGCAGCGTGTGGCGGAGCATCCGGACAACCCCCGTGCCGCGCTGGAGTCGCTGATCGACTTCCATGTCGAGTTCGCCCTCGCCAACCCGGCGGTGATCGCCCTGCACCTGCACGAGTTGGACCGGCTCCCGGAGGAGCCGCGCCGGCAGATCCGCCGGCTGCAACGGCTCTACGTCGAGGAGTGGGTGGGGGTGCTGACCGCGTTGCACCCCAGGCTCTCGGCGGCGGAGGCACGGGTGCTGGCACACTCCGCGTTCGGCCTGATGAACTCCACGCCGTTCCTCGGCGGGGAGGTCGACCGGGAGCGTCGGGCGGTGCTGTTGCGGGCCGCGACCCTCGCCGCGCTGCTCGCCGATCCCGACCGCTGAGTCGGTGTCGCCGGCCGAGCCGCCGTCTCGGCCGGCTTCCGGGTCCGCGGCCGGGTCGCCGTCCCGCCCGCGGAGCGGTTGCGCGTACGAGCTCGCACGACGCCGTCGGACGCGCCGGCCGGGGACCGTTCCCCGGCCAGGAAGGGGAGGAACCTGACATGATCGAGTCGTTGCTCGTCGCGAACCGTGGCGAGATCGCCCGTCGGATCATCCGTACCGCCCGGCGGCTCGGCGTCCGGACGATCGCGGTCTACTCGGAGGCGGACGCCGACCTGCCCTTCGTCCGGGAGGCCGACGAGGCGGTCTGCGTGGGGCCGGCCAACCCGGCACAGAGCTACCGCAACGGCGAGGCCATCCTCGCCGCCGCGAAGTCGACCGGCGCGGACGCGATCCACCCCGGATACGGGTTTCTGTCGGAGAACGCCGAGTTCGCCCGTGCCGTCGAGGCGAACGGCCTGGTCTGGGTCGGTCCCGGCGCGGACGCGATCAGCGCGATGGGCGACAAGATCAATGCCCGGAACCTGATGGCGGCGGCCGGGCTGCCGGTCGCTCCCGGCACCGCTGAGCCGGCGGCCGACGTCGAGGCGGCGCTCGCCGCGGCCACGGAGATCGGTTTCCCCGTCATGGTGAAGGCCGCCGCCGGCGGCGGCGGGATGGGCATGGCGGTCGCCACCGACGAGGCGCGCCTGCGCGCCGAGTACGACAGGGTGCGCGGGTTCGCCGAGCGGATGTTCGGCGACGGGGCGGTGCTGGTCGAGCGGTACTTCCCCCGGGTACGCCATGTCGAGGTTCAGATCCTCGGGTTGGCCGACGGCCGTGTCGTCGCGCTCGGCGAGCGGGAGTGTTCGGTGCAGCGCCGCAACCAGAAGCTGGTCGAGGAGTCACCGTCCCCGGCCGTCACACCCCGGCTGCGTGAACGGCTGCTGGCGGCGGCCGTGCGGGCCGGCGAGGCGGTCGGCTACCGCAACGCCGGCACCGTCGAGTGCCTGCTGGTTCCGGGCCCGGCCGACGGTGGGGGTGACGGTTCCCCGGTCGGCGAGTTCTTCTTCCTGGAGATGAACACCCGGCTGCAGGTGGAACATCCGGTGACCGAGCTGGTCTACGGCGTGGACCTGGTCGAGGAGCAGCTGCGGATCGCCGCCGGACTGGCGCCGACCTTCGACCCGGACGCGCTGGCCCCGCGTGGGCACGCGATCGAGTTCCGGATCAACGCCGAGGACCCGAAGCGGTTCCTGCCCGGCCCGGGTGCGGTCACGGCCTGGACCGAGCCGTCCGGCGAGGGGATCCGGGTCGACTCCGGATACGCTCTCGGCACCACGGTCACCCCCTTCTACGACTCCCTGCTGGCCAAGCTGATCGTGTACGGCGCCGACCGCGCCCAGGCGATCGAACGGGCGCGCGCCGCGGTCGCCGGGTTCGAGGTCGCCGGCCCGAAGTGCAACCTCCCGTTCTTCGCCGAGCTGTTGGACAACCCCGAGTTCCTCGGTGGCGACTACGACACCGGCATCGTCGGCCGGATGCGCTGAGCCTCCGCGTGCCTTCGCCGCGTTCCTCGTCGACCGTGGACCTCCGCACCCGTGACGAACGAGTGCATGATCATCTATTCGGGGTGCGGGCTGGGACAATGGGGGGACCGACGACGTCACAGCGAGGTGACCCATGACGCAGTTGCCGGCTACGGTCTCGATCCGGGAGGTCGGCCCCCGGGACGGGTTGCAGAACGAGGATCCGGTCCCGACCGACGCCAAGGTACGGCTCCTCGACGCGCTCTCGGCCACCGGCGTCCGGCGGATCGAGGCGGTCTCCTTCGTCCACCCGAAGGCGATCCCGCAGATGGCCGACGCCGACGAGGTGTGGGCCAGGGCCACGAAGGCACCGGGGGTGCGCTACTCGGCGCTGGTGCCGAACTCGAAGGGCGCGCAGCGGGCGCTGGCGGCCGGGTTCACCGAGATCGAGGTGGTGGTCTCGGCCAGCGACACCCACAACCGGCGTAACGTCAACCGGTCCACCGCCGAGTCGCTGGACGACATCGCCGGGCTGATCGCGCTGCTGCACGAGCACGGTGCGACCGCCGAGGTCATCGTGGCGACCAGCTTCGGCTGCCCGTACGAGGGGGACGTCGACCCGGCCCGGGTCGCCGGCATCGTGGACCGTGTGGTGGCCGACGGCGCCGACCGGGTCGCCTTCGGCGACACCACCGGGATGGCCACCCCGCGCCGGGTCCGGGAGGTGCTCACCGCGGTCCGCGACCGCCAGCCGGACGTTCCGATCCTGCTGCACTTCCACAACACCCGGGGCACCGCACTGGCGAACCTGCTCGCCGCGCTCGAGCTCGGTGTCACCGAGTACGACGCCAGCGTCGGTGGCCTCGGCGGCTGCCCGTACGCCCCGGGGGCGAGCGGCAACGTGGCCACCGAGGAGGTGGTGCACATGCTGCACGACATGGGCGTCGACACCGGTATCGACCTGGAGGCCCTGCTGGAGGCGGCGAGGCTGGCCGAGGAACTGGTCGGCCGGCGGCTGCCCTCCGGGGTGCTGCGCGCCGGCCCGCGCACCCGGCTCGCCGCCTGACCGGTCCGCGCGCCCGGTCCGCCACCCGACGGGGGTCCGCCGCCCGGGTGGTGACGCCGGGGCCGAGGGGCCGGCACCGGGCCGGCCCCTCGGGCTGGGTGAAAGCGGCGGCTCAGCCGACGGTGGCCGGGGTGGCCGCCGGCCAGCTGTCGCGGAAGATCGTGCTGCCGGTCTCGCCGGTGGTGCGCCCGGCGCTGCGGGTGCCGGCGAACAGTTGGGTGACGCGGGCCGCCTCGGCCGCGCTCGGGTACGGGTTGGTGCAGCTCGTGCCGGCGCTGCCGCCGGACATCAGGATCGAGCAGTCGCCGTTGTAGTTGTCCGGCAGGCCGAGGATGTGGCCGATCTCGTGGCTCATGATCCGCAGCGGGCTGTACTGCTGGGCCTGGCGCGTGTCGATGTAGACCTGGCCCCGGCCGAGGCTGGTTCGGATGGCGTACGAGCCGCCGCCGGTGATCTGGTAGATCCGCAGGTGGGTGCCGCAGTTCGGGGTGAGCGTCAGGTTCGAGGTGGCGTTGTTCCAGATCGTGGCGGCCTGGTGCGCGATGGTGACGAAGCTCGGCGCCTGGCTGGTGTCGTAGCAGATGGTCATCGCCGCGGAGGCGGGTGAGGGGTTGGCGACCGTGACGCCGAGGGTGGCGCCCGCCGTCGCGACGAACGCGACCACGAGCCGGCTGATTCGTGAGGTCATGGCTCACTCTCCAGGTCCCGGGACTGTGGGGGTGTCAGGAGCCTAAGGACCGATATAGATCGATATCAACATACCTTTCTGGTACGTGGTCATTCGGTATGACACCTCGACCGGCTGGCCGTGAACCTCCGGATGCAGTAACCTAACGATCGTTTAGGTTGCTCGGGCGAGCGAGGGGGCGGCGTGGCACTCGACGACACGGGGCGGCACGACGGAACATCCGCGCTGGACGTGTCGGCGCTGGAGCAACTCGGCAAGCGGATCCGGGCCGGCGGCGCGGAGAAGTACCACGCGGCCAACACGGCCAAGGGCAAGCTCTTCGCCCGGGAGCGGGTCGCGCGGCTGGTCGATCCCGGCTCCTTCGTCGAGGACGGGCTCTACGCCAACGCGCTCGCCGACGGGCTCCCCGCCGACGGCGTGATCACCGGTCAGGCCACGATCGACGGTCGGCCCGTCTGCCTGATGGCCAACGACTCGACCGTCAAGGCCGGTAGCTGGGGCGCCCGCACCGTCGAGAAGATCATCCGGATCATCGAGCGGGCGTACTCGGCCGGGCTGCCGATGGTCTACCTGGTCGACTCGGCCGGGGCCCGGATCACCGACCAGGTGGACCTCTTCCCCGGCCGGCGCGGCGCCGGAAAGATCTTCTGGAACCAGGTCCGCGCCTCCGGCTCGGTCCCGCAGGTCTGCGCACTGTTCGGTCCCAGCGCGGCCGGCGGGGCCTACATCCCGGCGTTCTGCGACGTGGTCGCGATGGTCGACGGCAACGCCAGCATGTACCTCGGCTCCGACCGGATGGTCGAGATGGTCACCGGGGAGAAGACCACCCTGGAGGAGATGGGCGGGGCCCGGGTGCACTGCGCCGAGTCCGGGGTGGGGCACTTCCTCTGCAGGTCCGAGGCGGAGGCCCTGGACGTGGTGCGTCGCTACCTGTCGTACCTGCCGTCGAACTGGACGCAGCCCCCGCCGGCGGTCGCCCCGGTCGACCCGCCCGCGAACGTCGACCTGGCCGCGCTGGTGCCGGACAGC
>Ga0310830_101130_pt1 | contig 14238 bp, 13 predicted proteins | sample WT_ome_5_FD_201301 | JGI IMG/M metagenome (GOLD analysis project Ga0310830, IMG submission 201301) | Sorghum-adapted microbial communities enriched on wild type (WT) sorghum from Joint BioEnergy Institute, Emeryville, California, United... ...
GGGCGCTCCACTGTGGAGTACCGCGGGTTCTCGCGGGCCGACAGCGCCATGAAGACGATGACGGCCACGGCGATCGCGGCGTAGATGACCGCGGTGGTCCGGAACCCCTCGGTGGTCTCCTCGGTGCCGAAGATGCTCGTGGTGAGCAGCGGCGTGACGGCCAGCGAGATGACCAGCGCGACGAGCTGGAAGCCCTGACGCAGTCCGTTGGCGACGGCCCGGTCGCGCTCCACCGGGTACAGCTCCGGCAGCAGCGCCCCGTAGTTGGCGTTGAGCATGGAGTCGAACGCCTCGCACAGGATCGCGAACACCGCGAACCACAGCACGAGGCCGAGACCGTCCAACGACTCCGGCGCCGAGAAGAACGCGATCATGCAGGCCGCGAGCATCGGCGCCCCAACGAGCAGCCACGGCCGCCGCCGGCCGAACCGGGTCCGGGTGCGGTCGGAGAGGTGCCCGAGCACCGGGTTGTCGATGGCGTCGATGATCGCGTAGATCACCATCACCACGCCGTAGGCCCGCACGTCCAGGCCGAGGATGTCGACGTAGTACAGGATCATCGAGCCCTTGATCATGTTGATCGGGATGGATGTACCGAACATCCCGATGGCGTACCGCCAGGCAGGGGTCCGGGCCGGGACGACGGCCGGGCCGGCGGCCGGCAACGGCTGCGACACGCGATCACCTTCCTCACTGGATGGGCGCTGTGCGCAGGGTACCGGTCACCGGCCCGGATGGTCACCGGCCGACGGGGCCGCCCGGACGTCCGGGCCGAGTCGACGCGGCGTCAGGACGGGCCGTGGTCGCCCGGTGTCCGGACGTCCGTGGCCGGGCGGTGTCAGAACGTGCCGTGGTAGAGGGAGCAGCCGCGGCAGACGTCGGGTGGCGGGCCGGTTAGCAGGCGCCGACGGAACTCGACGTACGGCTCGTCGGCCCAGATCTCGGGGAAGCTGCGCTCGGTCAGCCGGCCCAGCGACACCCGGTCGTCGCCCATCACCATGCAGCAGGGCTGCACCACTCCGGCACTGGTGACGTACGCCGCGTCCCACGGCCACGTGCAGCCGGGGCCGGTCCGGGTGCGCGCCGCCGTACGGCCGGTGGTGCGGGGCAGGCGCAGCTGCACGCCGGCGGCGTCGGCGACCCGGAGCGCCGCCCCGTACGCCTGCCGGGTCGCGGCATCATCGGCCCACAGCGCCTGCTCCCGGGCGTACTGTCGGATCTCGCGGTAACCGCCGGCGGGATCGGTGTCGGCGAAGTCGTGCGAGAGGTTCTGCACGCGCACGTCGGTGACGCCGATCCGGCCGACCAGCTCGACCAGGGCCGGCAGCTCGGCGATGTTGCGGCGCATGGCCACGAAGACCACGCGGATCTCCGGGTTCTCGCGGCCCAGGGCCCGCTTGACCGCGACGAGGTCGGCCAGGTTGCGCAGGACGGCCGGTAGTCGGGCCCCCTCGCGAATGCTCTCGTACGTGGGCGCGCTCGCCCCGTCGAGCGACACGTGCAGCCAGTCCAGGCCGGCGCGGACCAGGTTCTCCGACGTCGACCGGGACAGCAGCGTGGCGTTGCTGTTGAAGCCCACGCGGATGCCCCGCTCGTGGGTCTCGCGCACCATGTCCAGCAGACGCGGGTGCAGCAGCGGCTCGCCGAGTCCTTGCAGCGTCAGGTCGTTCAGGTCGGGCAGCTCGTCCATGAGCCGCCGGAACAGGCCTTCGTCAAGGGCCCCCGTCAGCTTGTTCACCGGAGGCCGGTAGCGGACGAGGCACATGGCGCAGCGCAGGTTGCAGGCCGATGTGACCTCGAGCTGCAGCCGACGCGGCAGCGGCGGCACAGGCGGGACCATGCGGGTGCGCACTACCCGTAGTCGGCTGACCGAAACGCCATCCGGGCGGTTGTCCCCCGTTTCCCCCGTCAGCGGTCGGGGTAGCCGACAGGCAGGAGGTCATCGCCGGCCACTCCGACAGGCAGGAGGTCGTCGCCAGCCACAGACGTCGCCGGCCAAAGACCTCGCCGGCCCCAGACCTCGCCGGCCGCAGACGTCGTCGGCCGCAGACGTCGTCGGCCCGGGCGGCATCGCCGGCACAGTCGTCTGGCCAGAACCAACCGTCACGGTAGGTGTCATGCCCCGCACGCAGAACCGAACCGGCGCGCCCGACCGCCTCGTCCGTACCCTGCTGCGGACGTACGGGCGCACCTACGCCGAGGAGGCGGGAATCCGGCTCGAGGACAAGCCGGGGCCGCTGTTCCAGCTGATCGTGCTCACGATGCTGCTCAGCAAGCCCATATCGTCGGACCTCGCGGTCGCGGCCGCCCGGGAGCTGTTCGCCGCCGGATACCGAACACCACAGTCCATGTTGGAGGCCTCCTGGCAGGACCGGGTCGACGCGTTGGGACGGGGGCACTACCGGCGCTACGACGAGAGCACCAGCACGCTGCTCGCCAAGGCGGCGCAGCACTGCCTGGACCGGTGGCGGGGCGACCTGCGACGGATGCGCCAGGAGGCGGGCGGCGATCGTCAGCGGCTGCAGGCGTTTCTCACCGAGTTCCCGGGCATCGGCCCGACCGGCGCCGACATCTTCGTCCGCGAGGTGCAGGCGATCTGGCCGGAGTACCGCCCGTCGGTGGACGCGAAGGTGATCGACGGCGCCCGGGCGCTGCGCCTGCCGCCCGACTCGATCACGAAGCTCAGCCGACCCGAGGACGTGCCTCGGCTGATCTCCGCGCTCGTGCGGGTGGGCCGGGCTCGCCGGTTGCCCGAGGACCTCCAGGCGGAGCTCCGCCGGTGACGCGGCCGGCGGGGCGGGCGAGCCCGGAGGCCGGCCGGGCGCGGTGGGCCACGACCCGGACCGCGGCGGGCGGTACGGCGACGGGCGGGACGGTGACGACCCGGACCGCGACGGCCCGGATGAGGTCTGTCACAGGGGCTGTTCGCTGGGCCCGTCGCTCGGGCACGCTGGGCAGGCAGTCGTCCGCCGTACGTCCCCGAGGTGGGTGTCGCCGTGTCGCACTACCTGGCGCCGGTGATCGCCGCCTCTGCCCAATGGCTCGAACGGACCTACGCCGCCACGGAGAGCCCGCTTCTGTCCGTCTGGGCCGGGATTCAGGCTCGCCAGGCGGCCACGGTCGCCGCCTGGCTGCGCTACCCGACGGTCGTCGATGCCGCGCTGGTGGCCATGGCCGGTCCCGGCGGCGCCGGTCGGCTGGACGCGCTCGTCGCCCCGGTGCCAGCGCCCGCCGAACCCTGGCGATCGTGGGTCGATGAGGTGGTGGTGAGCTGGGCCGCCGGCCTGCTGACCGACGCCGACCTCGCCCGGGACGCCGTCGCCGCCGTGGCCGCGACCGAGCATGCGCAGGGCCTGGTTCTCGACTTCCGGGCGCTGCTGCGTCCCGACGCCATCGACGCCCATGCCGCCGCGCTGCTGCGCCACCCGGACCTGGTGCGCCCGGTGGTGAGCCTGTACCGGGCCGAGTTGCTGGCCCGCGTGCGCAGCGGCGATGCCCCACCCACCGCGCCCGCACCGTAGGTCGTTCCGTCCATCACCGTCGCCTCGGGCCGACCGGCGATGTCCGTGCCCTTACCGGTGAAAACCGGTGAGGGCGCCGCATTCGTCGCGTTCACCCGCGTAGAACGAGGGCAGGCAGCAGGGGCAGCGCGGAAGGAGCCTGCATGCAGACCAAGGCCGGCTCGGAGCAGGACGTCATCGACCTGCTCGTCGACCAACATGGACAGATCAAGAGCCTTCTCGCGGAGATCCCCGCGACGAGCGGCGAGCACAAGAAGCGGCTCTTCTACGACCTCGTCCGTCTGCTCGCCGTCCATGAGAGCGCGGAGGAGCAGGTCGTGCACCCCTCCGCCCGACGCAAGATCGACAATGGCGATCCCATCGTGTCGGCTCGACTGGCCGAGGAGGACGAGGCCAAGCACGCGCTGGCCGAACTGTACGACCTCGGCGTCGATCACCCTGACTTTGACGTACGCCTACGCGAGTTCGGGGAGGACGTGATCCGGCACGCCACGGCCGAGGAGACCGAGGAGTTCGCGCAGATGCGGGCGAAGCTCGGTCGGGACGAGCTCGTCCGCATGGCCGGGCTGGTCCGGGCCGCCGAGGCCGCCGCGCCCACCCGCCCGCACCCGGCCGCCGGTGAATCCGCCGCCGCCAACATGATCATGGGTCCGCCGCTGGCGCTGTTCGACCGCATCCGGGACGCTATTCGGGATCGGCGGTCATGAACCCACCGTTCGGAGGCCCGCACGAGCTCGACGGGATTCCCGCGGCCAGCCTCGACGACGAGGATCTCGAGCGGGAGCTGGAGCACCTGCACCAGACCCGGCACGAGGTGTTCCTGCACGGGTCGGCTCAGGCGCTGGACCACCACACGCAGCGCATGGCCGACCTGGAGCAGGAGTGGCTGCGTCGCCACCCGGAACGCCAGGTGGACCCGCAACGGCTGCGCGCCGGCGCCCGGGCCCGGGATGGCGCACGGCACTAGGGTCGGGCGGTACTCGCAACGCCAGCCAGCCAGCACCCGCTCCCGGGAAACCGCAATCCCGCGGTTCGGGCGGTACTCGCAACGCCAGCCAGCCAGCACCCGCCCCCGGGAAACCGCACAGCCCCACGGTCGAGCGGTACCCACAACGCCAGCCAGCCAGCGCCCAGGCTCGGACTCGGGATACCGCGGGCCCCAGGTCGGGCGGCCACTGGCGAGTTCTTCGCGCTAGCGGACAGTAACCAACCTTCTCCCACCCCACCCGACCCTCTGCTCCTGCTTTGCTCTGCTTACCAATACGCAACACGCGACGACCAAGTAATATGCATACACGAAAGATCGGCGATACAAGCTGACCCGCTACACACGGTTAGTTGCTCGGGCTCACCACTGCCCGACGTCGACATAGCTTTGGGCGCGGCTTAATTGCCGCCACCAAGCTGATCGTCCTTACTCGCCGCCACCAATATCCTCCGTCACCCTCCGTCACTGATCCACGAAGATCACAAATCTTCACTGCATGCCTATTACCTGCTGAGGGCGCGTTGCGTATAGGTAAGCAGAGCAAAGTGTCGCGACCTCCGGCTGGGCCTCGGCCGAATTCGGTTACCGTCCGTACGGGCGTGTCGGCGACCGTCGGCACAGGAACCAGCACACAGTCAGCACGAGAGCCGAGGACCGTCGGCACGGAAATCAGAACCCTCACCACGACAGTCGGGGACGGTCGGCATGGGCGCGTGTGGGAACGTACCGTCGGGGGCTTCGGTAAGCCCACGCCCCAGCGACCGTCGAGCAGGGACCGTCACCCGGCCGCCCGTGCAAGCGCTCCTGCTGGGCGCCGTCAGCCCGCAGGGCCACACGACTGCGTTGCCGGCCGCGCCATCGACCAGCCTCGCCGTACGCCGCTGCGTCCCGCCACAGGGCATCGGTAGCCTCGACCCGACGACGGCGGCGGCACCAGGCCCCGCTCGAACAGCCGGGCGTCGGCAAGACCGAGGCGGCCAAGGCGCTGGCCACGCCGACGCCATCTCAAGGAGGCTGGGCCGTGGTGCGTAACGTCCACGAACGGCGGCTGCCGGTGCCCGCGGCAAAGGCCGGAGCCCTGCTCGATACGCTGGCCGGGCCCGACGACCGGTTGTGGCCCCGGCGGCAGTGGCCGGCTATGCGATTCGACCGCCCGCTGGGCGTCGGGGCGACGGGCGGGCACGGTCCGTCCGCTACACCGTGACCGGGTACGTCCCCGGTCAGCGGGTGCGGGTCCGGTTCCTCGCGCCGGCCGGGTTCCACGGCTACCACGAGTACGAGGTGCTGGCCGAGGGCGACACCGCGTGCCGGCTGCGCCACTGCCTCGTGATGACCACCCACTGGCCGGCCTGGCTCACCTGGCCCCTGTTCTTCCGCCCGCTGCATGACGCACTGATCGAGGACAGCCTCGACACCGCCGCCCGCCATCTCGGGCTTTCCCTTCCGGCGCCGCGCCGGTGGTCGGCCCGGGTGCGCCTCCTCCGAGCGCTCGCGGGAGGCGTGTGGTCACGGGCAAGGCGCCCAGGCTGAGGTCCCGCCCCAGGCTGACATCCGCCGTCGACGACCGAAACGCGCCACCGACCACCGGACCCGGGTCCGACCCGCCCGGCCGCCCGTTGGAGAAACAACTAGGACGTCCTAGCATAATCATAGGAAGTCCTAATATCTTGACGAGCGGGTGTCCGGGTCGAGGGAGGCGTCGTGGCATCGTCCGACAGCGCGCTGCATGTGCCGGTGCATCCGGTACGGTTCGTCACTGCGTCGAGTCTCTTCGATGGACACGACGCATCCATCAACATCATGCGCCGGATTCTGCAGGCCCAGGGAGCCGAGGTCATCCACCTGGGGCACAACCGGTCGGTGAAAGAGGTCGTGGACGCCGCCATTGAGGAGGACGTGCAGGGGGTCGCCGTCTCGTCCTACCAGGGCGGCCACATCGAATACTTCAAGTTCCTGGTCGACTCCCTCGCCGCCGCCGGTGCTCCTCACATCCGTGTCTACGGTGGCGGCGGTGGGGTGATCGTGCCGGCCGAGATCGCCGAACTGCGCGACTACGGAGTCACCATCTTCTCCCCCGAGGACGGCCAGCGTCTCGGACTGGCCCGGATGGTGAACATCCTCATCCGCGAGTGCGACGTCGACCCGTGGCAGCGGGAGCCCGTCGATGTGGCGCGGGTGCTGGCCGGTGAGCGTACGGCGGTGGCCCGGGCCGTGACCGGGGCGGAGCTGGACGCGCTCCCGCCCGAGATGCGCGAGGAGCTGCGGGCCGCGGCCCAGCGACGGACGGTGCCGGTTCTCGGCATCACGGGCACCGGTGGGTCGGGCAAGTCGAGCCTGACCGACGAGCTTGTCCGGCGCCTGCGGGTCGACCAGCAGGACAAGCTGCGGGTGGCGGTGGTGGCGGTCGACCCGACGCGGCGCAAGGGCGGTGGCGCCCTGCTCGGCGACCGGATCCGCATGAACAGCCTCGATGGTTCCACCGTCTTCTTCCGGTCGCTCGCGACCCGTGGCGGCCATGAGCTGCCCGCCTCGCTGCCCACGGTGATCGACGTGTTCAAGGCGGCGGGCTTCGACCTGATCATCGTCGAGACGCCGGGCATCGGCCAAGGGGACGCCGGGATCGTCCAGTACGCGGACGTGTCGCTGTACGTGATGACTCCCGAGTACGGCGCGCCCACCCAGCTCGAGAAGATCGACATGCTCAGCTTCGCCGACGCGGTGGCGATCAACAAGTTCGAGCGGCGCGGCGGTGAGGACGCGCTGCGCGAGGTGGCCCGGCAACTGGTGCGCAACCGCGAGGCGTTCGGCAGCAAGCCCGGCGACATGCCGGTCTTCGGCACATCGGCGGCGACGTTCAACGACGACGGCGTCACGGCCCTCTACCACTACCTCAAGCGCCTGCTCGTCGCGGCCGGCCTGAACGCGAGCGACGGGCAGCTCGCGCCCGTGTCCGTGAAGGCGTCGACGAAGTTCCGGGCGCTGCTGCCGCCGAACCGGCAGCGTTACCTGTCGGAGATCGCCGAGACGGTACGGGCCTACCACCGCGAGACCGAGCGGCTGGCCGAGCAGGCCCGCCGCGTCCAGCGGCTGGAGGCCGTCGCGGCCGAGATGCCCCTGCCGGAGATCACCGACGCTCTGGCGAAGGCCCGCGAGAGTCTCCCGCCGTGGCTGCGCGAGCAGATCGAGCGGTGGCCGGAGGTGGTGGCGTCCTACCAGGGCGACGAGTACGTGTTCCGCGTCCGGGACCGGGAGATCCGTACGCCGTTGACCCGGGAATCGTTGTCCGGCAGCAGGATCCCCCGCATCGCGCTGCCGCGGTTCGCCGACCACGGCGAGCTGGTCCGGTACTGGCGGCGCGAGAACCTACCGGGACACTTCCCGTTCACGGCCGGGGTGTTCCCGTTCCGGCGCGACGACGAGGACCCGGCCCGTATGTTCGCCGGGGAGGGCGACCCGTTCCGGACCAACCGGCGGTTCAAGCTGCTGTCCAAGGGCGCGCCGGCCGTGCGCCTCTCCACGGCCTTCGACTCGGTCACGCTCTATGGTCGCGACCCGGACGAGCGGCCGGACGTCTACGGCAAGATCGGCACGTCCGGCGTGTCCGTGGCCACATTGGACGACATGAAGGCCCTGTACGACGGGTTCGACCTGGTCTCCCCCAAGACCTCGGTGTCGATGACGATCAACGGGCCGGCCCCGACGATCCTGGCCTTCTTCTTCAACACCGCCATCGATCAGCAGGTCGACAAGTTCCGGGCCGAGCACGGGCGCGAACCGTCCGAAGCGGAGTACCAGCAGTTGCGGGCGTACGTGCTCAGCAACATTCGGGGCACAGTGCAGGCGGACATCCTCAAGGAGGATCAGGGCCAGAACACCTGCCTGTTCTCCACCGACTTCTCCCTGCGCATGATGGCCGACATCCAGGAATGGTTCATCGCCAACAACGTGCGCAACTTCTACTCCGTTTCGATCTCTGGATACCACATCGCCGAGGCCGGAGCGAACCCGATCAGCCAGCTCGCCTTCACCCTGGCCAACGCGTTTACCTACGTCGAAGCGTACCTCGCCCGCGGCATGGCGGTCGACGACTTCGCGCCCAACCTGTCCTTCTTCTTCTCCTGCGGCATGGACCCCGAGTACTCAGTGCTCGGCCGGGTGGCCCGGCGCATCTGGGCCATCGCCATGCGCGAGCGGTACGGCGCCAACGAGCGGTCGCAGAAGCTCAAGTACCACATCCAGACCAGCGGCCGGTCCCTGCACGCGCAGGAGATGGACTTCAATGACATCCGCACCACCCTGCAGGCGCTCACCGCGATCTACGACAACGCCAACTCGTTGCACACCAACGCCTACGACGAGGCGATCACCACGCCGACCGCCGAGTCGGTCCGCCGGGCCCTGGCCATCCAGCTCATCATCAACCGCGAATGGGGCCTGGCCATGAACGAGAACCCGCTGCAGGGCTCGTACATCATCGAGGAGCTCACCGACCTCGTGGAGGCCGCGGTGCTGGACGAGTTCGACCGCATCACCGAGCGCGGGGGTGTCCTCGGGGCCATGGAGACCGGCTACCAGCGGGGCCGGATCCAGGACGAGTCCATGCTCTACGAGCAGCGCAAGCACGACGGCAGCCTACCCATCATCGGCGTCAATACCTTCCTGCGCGACGACGCCGCCCCGGTCGAGGTGCGCCTGGAGCTCGCCCGGGCGACCGAGGCGGAGAAACAGTCGCAGCTGAACCGGCTGCGGGACTTCCACGAACGGCACCGCCACGAGGCCCCGGCCGCACTGGCCCGGCTCAAGCAGGCGGCCATCTCGGGCGAGAACGTCTTCGCGGTGCTCATGGACGCCGCCCGCGTCTGCTCCCTGCAGCAGATCACGGACGCGTTCTTCGAAGTGGGCGGACAGTACCGCCGCAACATCTAGCCACCGCCGACGATCCGTCCCGACGACCATCCGTCCCGACGACCGTCCGTCGCACACGGGCGGTCGTCGGGACGAGGGGCACCGAACGGTGCCGTCTCTTCGCGGCCGCCGGGCCCGGACGACCCACGGCCCCGCCGCCGTCTCCGGCGTGACGTCCTCGGCGACAGTCCCCAAGGGCCGGCGTCGTTCCTCGATGCTTGCCTCAGCCCGAAGTCCGCGTCAGTCCTTGAAGTCCCCGGCGTCCCGTCGCAGGTCGCGCAGAATCTCCACCAGTTGCCGCAGCTTGTCGGGCGGCAGGCCCGGGCGGGCGAAGACCTGCTCGTTGAGCCGCTCCGTGGCGATCGCGGCCAGCTTGCGTCCAGCCGGGGTGATCTCCAGCAGGACCGCGCGACCGTCCTCGGGATGAGGTCGCCGCACGACGAGGCCGGCCCGCTCGAGCCGGTCGGCTGCGTTCGTCACGCTCGTCGGATGAACCTGCAGCCGCGCGCCCGCCTTCGCCATGGGCAGCGCGCCGGCCCGGGTGAACGACAGCAGCATGAGCAGTTCGTACCGGGCGAACGTCAGGTCAAGGGGTCGGAGCACCTCGTCGACCCGGGCGAGCATGATGGCCTGCGCCCGCATGATGGACGTCACCGCGGCCATGCCGTCGACCGCATCCGCCCAGCCGTGCTCCCGCCACTGCCGCGCAGCCTCCTCGATCGGGTCGAGCGGAAGCGGAGTCGACGCCATGGACGACAGGGTACCGAGGACCGGATCTTTCGGTAGGACCGAGGCGAACGCCCATACCGGCCCTTCTCCGACCGGACCGGCGCCCCGCTCGGTCAGCCCCGCCGCCCCGCTCGGTCAGCCCCGCCGCCCCGCTCGGTCAGCCCCGGGCCCGCCGCCCCTCGGCGGCCGCCTGCGCGATCGCGGCGATCCGCGAGGCTCGAGTCGCCGGGCGCTGGGCCTCGGCAACCCACCAGAGCATCTGCTTGCGCGCGGTGGGTGGGAACGCCGCGAAGTTCGCCGCCGCCGGCGGGTGGGCCGCCAGGGCCGCGGCCAGGTCGTCCGGGATCTCCAGGCGCTCGACCCGGTCGGAGACCTCCCAGATGCCGTTCGCCTTGGCCTGCTCGATCACCGCCAGGCCGGCCGGCGTCATGCGGCCCTCGGCGATCAGCCGCGCGACCCGCGCCTTGTTGCTCGCCGACCAGGGGCTGCGGGGTTTCCGCGGCGAGAAGTATTGCTTGCCGCGGTCATCGTCGAACCGGCCCGCCGTGCTGTCTATCCAACCGAAGCACAGCGCCTCCTCGACCGCCGCCTCGTAGGCCAGGCCCACCCGGCCCGACCGGGGTCGCCACGTCACCAACCACACGCCCCGGGACGTGGCGTGGTTGGCCTCAAGCCACGCGCGCCACGTCTCGCGGTCATCGGCATGCACGAACTCGGCGTCATCGAGGGCCGACACGCCGACCACGGTAGCCGTCCGGTCCGACATCCTCGGCGTTCGCGCCGCCGTCTCACTTCGTGGAACCCGGCCCGGTGACCCGACCCGCTCGGTCGACGACCGCCGGGCTGGTCACCCGTGAGCGGCCCGGTTGGCGAGCACGGCGCGGCCGTGTTGCTCGACCCACTGCACGAGAGCCTCGATGGGCTCCAGCAGGCTCTGCCCCAGCGGGGTGAGCGTGTACTCCACGCGGGGCGGAATCTCCCCGTGGGCAGTGCGCGAAACCAGACCGTCGCGCTGCAGCTCGCGCAGCGTCTTGGTGAGCAGGCGATGGGAGATGCCGTTGACGCGGCGCTGGATCTCGGTGAACCGCACGGGACCGTCCACCAGAACGGAGACGATCGCGAGGCTCCACTTGTCGCCGATGGTCGTCAGCAGGCCGCGCAGCACCCCCCGCAGATCCTCGTCCCAGCATGTGGACGGCACGGCAACCCCCAGCCGCACCTGGACGAGCCCCGGCCGGCGTGGTCCCGGGCCCTGGCCACTCTCCGCGCCCCGACGGCCTGACCATCGATCACGACCCGCCCCCGCGTCGGGCACCGTCCTATTCGGACTGATCTCGGCGCGGCGGCATGTACGCAGCAATCTTCGATGTTTGAGTGTCCGGGGCCGGCGGCGTCGCCCGGCCGTCACGCGTCGGAGCCAGCTCGCGGCCACCGTACTCCGCCCGGGTCACGTTGTCCTGCCACCGTGTGCGCGGCATCGGCCGTAGCGTCGCGCTTTCAGGTGAAGAACGGCCTACCGGGATTCTCGTCCGGACTGGCGTTCAAGCATCACATCATGTCTGCTATTCGCCCCAAGGCAATCAGCACGATGATCCTGGCCGGCGTGCCCATCATCGTGGCTGTCGCCTTCAGCCTCACTCCCAACGACGCCCGGTCCTCCGACACGATGGAGGCATCCGGGTACCACGTCACCGTGTCGGACCAGACAGCGGTCGCCGCCCCAGCCGGGGGTGACGACCAGTCGGCCGGCATCACGTCTCTGGTCGCCCTCTCGGTCGAGCCCAACGGCGACAAGAAGGACGGCGACAAGAAGCCGACCCACAAGCCGACCAAGCCGACGGAAACCAAGACGACGGCTCCGCCGACCAAGCCGGTCACTACGCCGACCGTCCAGCCCACGCGGACGGAGCTGCCGGTCACTGGTGGCCGGGAGGTCACCTTCGCCGTGGCCGGGGCCGGGTTGGTCCTGATCGGCGCGCTGATGCTGCTCCTGAGGCGCATGGCCCGGGATTAGTGACGGCGACGTCGACGGACGTCAACCCAGCTCCACGAACCAGCGCAGTCCCACGAATCGAGGAGAGACCGGAAGGGTGGTGGACGCAGGCCGTCCGCCACCCTTTCGGTGGGACCGGCGACCCGGCGTTCGCCCGCACGGCACAACATGCGCCACCCGGCGCCTCGCGCCACACCGCGCACGCGCTGTGTTGATGGGCAACGTCGTTGATGGGCAACGTCCGCGGCGACCCGTCGCGCCCGTCGGGTGGCGCCGGGACCGGGCGACGGTGGCACCCAGCCGTCCCGCCCAGGAACGTCCGCGCGGCTGAGCCAGGTGTCCCGCGGTTCGCCATCTGGCGCCCACTATTCGGGACGCTGTGACGAGAACCGCATGCGCCCGGCGGCCACCCCATGCGACGCCGGTGGGCGACGGCCGCCGGCCAGGGACCGTACGGGGTCAGTTCGCGGCGCCGGCCAGGTACCGGGTCAGGTGGTCGATGACCTCCCGGGCGTCGTCCTCGATGCCGTGGATGAAGGTGGACTTGCGCCGCCGCAACACGGGCAGGCCCAACGCGTACAGCCCGGGGCTGTCGACCACGCCGCCGTCGTGGCGCAGCTGGCCCTTCGCGTCGAGCACCGGCACGTCGAGCCACCCGTACTCGGGCCGGAAGCCCGTCGCCCACACGATCGAGCGGATCTCGCCCCGGGTCAGGTCGATCTGCAACCGGGGTGCCGCGGGCACCCGGGTCGGCTCGGGGCGCTCGGGTGGCCCGACCTCGTCGTCGACCCCCTTCTCGGTGGCCCACTCGTCGAACGTGGTGAGCAGGCGCCCCAGCTTCAGGTCGGCCAGGGAGAGCACGTTGCGCAGGCCGCCGGAGAACAGCGCCCGGCCGTCGCGCACCGCGGCCATGCGACCCACGAGCTCCACGCCGGCGTCCATGAGCGCGTTGAGGTCGAGCGTCCGGCGCTCCGGCGTGCCGACGAGCTGCGGTGAGGGCAGGCGCCGGGCCCGGTCCAGGTCCTCGATCTCGTCGTGGCGCTGGTCCCACACACCCGCCGCGTCCATCCACCACAGCACGTCGCGTCCGCGGTATGTCCGCGGCATCCGCACGTGCTCCCCGACCGAGAGGATCACCGGCCGGCCCGAGCGTCGGATCTCGTCGGCCAGCTGGACCCCGGTCGCCGAGGCCCCCACGACGAGGACCCCGCCGTCCGGGAGCTGCGCCGGCCCCCGGTAGTCGAACGGTGTCACTTGCTCGATGAACGGCGGGACCGCCTCGGCGAACGGCGGCACCACCGGACGGTTGCAGGCGCCGCTGGCGATCACCACCGTCCGGCAGCGCAGCTCGCCCTGACTGGTGGTGACGTGGTACCCGCCGTCGACCCGCCGGACGGACGTGACGGCGGTCTTCGTGCGCACCGGCGCACGGCACACGGTGGCGAAGCGATCGATGAACTCGATCACCTCATCCACCGTCATGTAGCCGTCCGGGTCCGGGCCGTCGTAGTGATACCCGGGCAGCCGGCTGCACCAGTTGGGCGTGAGCAGCCGGAGCGAGTCCCAGCGCTCCCGCCGCCAGGAGTTCGCGACCTCGCCGCGCTCGAGCACGACGTGGTCGATCGACGCGGCGGAGAGGAAGTGGCTCGCGGCCAGGCCCGCGTGCCCCGCGCCGATGACGACGGTGGTCAGGTTCTCGACGCCCATGGTCCGCCCACGGCTCCGCGCACCCGACCAGACGACGGCTCAGGCGACGTGGACCGTGACATTCGTCGGGTTGGTGAGCGCGTCGAAGACCGCCGACCGCTTCTGGGACTGGGCCACGAGCGCCTCGATCTCCTCCCGGGAGGCGTCGGCGTCGATACGGAAGGTGACGGTGATGTCGTTGTAGCCGTTGCGGACGTCGCTGTCCACGCCGAGGATGCCGCGGATGTCGTGGCTGCCCTCGACCGTGGCCTCCACGGAGCGCAGCTGGATGCCCCGGTTCTGGGCGACCGAGGCGATGCCGGCCGTCAGGCAGCTCGCCAGGCCGACGAGGAGGTACTCGATGGGCGTGATGCCGTTGTCGTCCGCCGCGAAGACCTCCGGGTGGTCGGCCTCGA
>Ga0310830_101133_pt1 | contig 14172 bp, 11 predicted proteins | sample WT_ome_5_FD_201301 | JGI IMG/M metagenome (GOLD analysis project Ga0310830, IMG submission 201301) | Sorghum-adapted microbial communities enriched on wild type (WT) sorghum from Joint BioEnergy Institute, Emeryville, California, United... ...
GCTGAAAGCGCAAGGACGCGGCATCGCCTTAACCGACGTCGGGGACAAGCTGTTTACCTACAGCCGACGCCTCTTTGCGGTAGAGCAGCAGATCGAGCAGTTTTTGCAAGATTATAAAATGGGGGATCTGGGGCATATCCGGCTGGCAGCCACTTATTTGCCCGCGCATTTCCTCGTCCCGACTTGGATCGCGAAATTTAAATCGCAATACGAGCATGTGGAGATGAGCATCAACACGACAAATTCGACGGATGCGCTAAAGCAACTGCTGAATTTGGAGGTGGATTTGGCGATCTACGGCGGATTGCCAGAAACCTACCCTGAATCGGTTCATGCAGAGGAAATGTTCCGGGACGAATTGTGGTTTGTCGTCTCCCCGAAACATCGGTATGCGGGACAGCGCGTCTCCCTCCACGACATGGTCAGGGAACCTTTTGTCATGCGGGAGATCGGCAGCTCCACACGGGAGCGGTTTATGGCATTATGCCGGACCTACAATGCACAGGCGCCGCGCATCGCCTTGCAATTTAACGGGTTAAACGAAACCGTCCAGGCGGTGATTGCCGGGTACGGGGCCAGCTTCGTTTCGGCGCTGGTGGTGAGGGAATACGTGGAGCGCGGACTACTGAGCCGCGTCTTCGTGGATGGCGTAGACCTGATGAATACGATCTCGGTCTATACGCGAAAAAATGAACCGCTGTCTCCAGCGGTCCAACGTTTTGTCGATTTGATCCGTGAGCATCCGCATGGATGACGCCCGATATTTTTTCACGATACAGTCTGCTTCACAAACTCATAAAAAGCCAGCGCATCCGCCCAACTGCTGAAGCCGGCCTGTGCCAGCTTGTCGCTGCCGCCGCCTTTGCCTCCATAAGCAGAGAGATGCTCCTTGAAGAAGGCTCCGCAGGACAGCGATAGGCTGCCGTTATGGGCCAGCACCACCTTCTGTTCCGCTTCCGTGGCCAGCAGGACCGCTGCATCAGTTTGGGCCGTCAGCTTTTGGGCAAGGCTTTGCAAATCCTTCAAGGACTTGTCCGCATAGATTTGCGCAATGATCCCGCCTTCGCGCTTCTCCAGCAGCTCACTTACGGTTACTTCGTCCATCGCTTCTTTTAACGTATCGTACTCCCGTTGCAACCGCTTCTGCTCATCTTCCCATTTGTCGAGGCGCTCCAGAATGCTGTCCCGACCTGTTTTTAATTTGGCGGTAATGGTTGCTAAAATGTGTTGCTGCTCCTGAAACTCTCTGAGGGCCCGGTACCCGCACCGGTCGCCGCCACATGCGTACCTCCACAACCGTTGTACTCCACGTCTTCCATCTCCACGATGCGGACGCGGTCCACCGCCTTCGGAGGCTTCACCAGCGGCAGTCGGGACGCCTCCTCCTGGGTAACGAAGTAGCTGGAGATCTTGTGATTCAAATATATATGACGGTTCGCTTCACGTTCAATCGCCTCCAGCTGTTCCGCAGACAGTTCGGGACGTTCTACATCAATGGTGCAATAATCTTCACCCAGATGAAAGCTCACGGTGATCGCTTCATACAGCTCGCGACAAACCGCGGATAGCAAATGCTGCCCACTATGTTGCTGCATGTGGTCAAACCGGCGATCCCAGTCGATTTCACAGCGTACTTCGGCCTCCTCTGGGAAACGCTCCACCTTATGCAACACGACATCGCCCTCACTGATCACATCCAGAACCGGAATCCCGCCAATCCGTCCGGTATCGTTGGGCTGACCGCCTCCATGGGGATAGAAGGCGCTCTCTTCCAGAACAACGTAAATGCCATCCTCCCGCTCCAGCTTGTCCTTGATGCGGGTGGTCCAATGGGTCAAATAGGCATCGTCGAAATATAGTCTTGTCGTCATCGCTTGGTTCCCTCTCTTTTTAGGTAACGTTCAATTTTGGATTCTCATCACCAAACTTCTTCCATCTACTATACCGAATAATCGCCGGACTTTACACCATTTCGTGATCTTGTCTGTTCGAAGAACCAAGCTCGCTTGTCGCCGTTGAGGCGCGGATCGTCCGGGTCCATCGAGGAACGGCTGCTCATGAATGGATCATGCCCACCCTTGCCCGCTCATATAATGAGGTGACAGGTCGAGGGAGGGAGCAAGGATCGCACAGTACATGGGCGAGATCCGGGGAGAAATCCAACGGTTAACCGAGGAACTGATCGAGCGGCAGGAGTTGGACGGAACGTGGCGCTTTTGCTTCGAAAACGGCATCTCGATTGACGCTTGCACAATCATTCTTTTTCGTACGTTAAACAATGACAAAGAAGATTTGATCCGACAGCTGCACGATCGCATCCTTGCGGCCCAGGAACCAGAAGGCTGCTGGCGTTGGTACCATGACGACAAGGAAGGCCACTTGTCCGCTACGGTTGAGGCTTATTACGCTTTGCTGTACTCCGGGTACAGCAAGCCGGAAGACGAACCGATTCAACGGGCGAAACGTTATCCTGGACCGGGGCGGCATTGGGCACGCCGGAAGCCTGCTCACCAAAGCCATTCTGGCCGCCACCGGACAGAGAGATTGGCCGACCTCCTTATCGCTCATCCCCATCGAAATCCTGCTATTGCCTGAATCGTTACCTCTGAACTTTTATGATTTCTCCGGATATTCGCGGGTGCATCTCGTACCGCTGCTGATCATGGCCGATCGGAATTTTCGCGCCCGTTCAAAGCGAACGCCGGATTTAAGCGAGCTGTTTCTCGACGCGCGCAGCGAAGAGGAAGACCCGCTCACGCTTACTCCAGAAAGCCGGGAACCGCTGAAGCTCATCCAATCGGCCTTGGCGCATTTGGTAGGTACGCCGCAACGTATCCGACATGCCGCCGTTAACCGGGCTGAGCAATATATGCTGGATCGAATTGAAAGCGATGGGACGCTGTACACGTACGCCAGCTGTACGGTGCTGATGGTGTTCGCTTTGCTGGCGCTGGGATACGAGCCGCAGCATCCGGTGATCCAGCGTGCGGTGGAAGGGTTATCTCAGATGAAGTTTGCGGTGGACCGCGGTGGCCAAGGGGGAACACGCTATGTCACGATCCAGAACTCTCCCTCTACCGTATGGGATACCGCGTTGATTTCCTATGCTTTGCAAAAAGCAGGGGTTTCACCTACTCATCCGGCCATCCAACGAGCCGCCGATTACCTGCGTGAGCGCCAGCATCACCGCCCTGGCGATTGGCAGATTCATAATCCGGGCATCGTCCCCGGAGGCTGGGGGTTCTCCGAGACGAATACGTTCGTCCCTGACGTCGACGACACCACCGCCGCCCTCCGCGCCTTGTCCGCCTTTCATGCCGACGATTGTGAGGTATTAGAATCATGGAACCGCGGGCTTAACTGGGTTTGGTCGATGCAAAATAACGACGGCGGCTGGCCAGCCTTCGAAAAGAACACCAACAAAGAGATGCTCACTTGGCTGGCGATTGAAGGAGCAAAGTCCGCAGCCATCGATCCTTCTGAAGCGGATTTGACCGGAAGGACGCTAGAGTTTTTGGGCAACTTCGCCAAGCTGAGCGTTCGACAGGATTGGGTGGCCCGCGGAGCGGATTGGTTGCTGAGCCATCAGGAGGAAGACGGCTCTTGGTATGGCCGCTGGGGGATATGCTACATCTATGGAACCTGGGCGGCGCTCACCGGGCTGATGGCCGTGGGCATGCCCGCCGATCATCCGGGGATCGCGAAGGCGGCGGATTGGCTGAGGCGCATCCAAAACCCGGACGGCGGCTGGGGCGAATCATGCCGCAGCGATCAGTTGAGGCGGTACGTTTCGCTTCAGGCCAGCATACCGTCCCAAACCGCCTGGGCGCTTGATGCGTTGATCGCCGTCCATGATCAGCCAACGCCCGAGATCGAACGGGGCGTTGCCCGGCTGATCGCGATGTTGTATGAGGAGGATTGGCCCTCCACGTATCCAACGGGAGCCGGGTTACCGGGTTATTTTTACGTGCATTATCACAGCTATCGATATATCTGGCCGCTCTTGGCCTTATCGCATTACGTCAACAAATATGGAGACGGTACGCATTAGCTCATGGAACTGTCCCTTGAGTAGTGTTCAAAGATCCCTTCTGCCAGGTATAATGACGTTAAGACGAAGAACAGCTACCAGTAACGCGCCTCATTCGTTGCAGCCGAAGAAAAACTGCGAAAATACAGTTATTTTTTGCGATTTAACTCAAATCAACTGTTTCAAGCAAAAAAACCTGCACTTTTGCAGGTTTTTCCTCTACTTCGGCGACTTGGCCGAAAAAAACTGCACTTTTGCAGTCTATTGACGGCGGTAGGGGCAGACAGAGCGGCGAGCAGCCAGCTCTTGACCAGCGAGACCCCAGGCGTCACTTCATCAACCACCGAATTACAGCCATGATTAAAGAGAACACAACGCTGAGCACGATACACGTCACGATCGGGAAGTAGAACCGAAAATTGCCCCGTTCAACCGCAATATCCCCCGGAAGCCGCCCCAGTTGCACGAACCTTCCCAAGAACATCCACAGCAAACCAATCACGATAAGAACCGCACCGGTAACGATCAGTATTTTCGGAACGTTACTCATGAACCCGTCTCCTTTTTATGTAAATGCTGTTTTGACCTCATCATACAAACCGTCTGCCGAAAAAGCAAACTCGAGGGCTCCTATAAGATTCCCCAAAACATACATATCAACCCGATCTCAAACATAGATATTCTGTAGAAGCAATAGTGCCTATACATAGGAAAGGCAGGGAACAACATGGCGGTTTCTTATATGGATTTCACATCACCCAACGCACAGTTCACGTACGACGTTAACCGGAACACAACCTTCCGCAAAGATCAACGGAACTTCATCAACATGCTTTCCATTCATCAGATAAACACGCTGGGGAATATGTCTTTTTTTGATACCTACCTCGACAAAGGCAACGTCGTCGAAATGCACATTCACCAAAACGCTTCAGAGCTAGTGTATTGCCTTTCGGGTGAAGTGGTGGTCTCAATCATCAACCCATTCACCAAAGAATTGAAGCATTACCCCACCCGTCCCGGATGGGCGACCAGTATCCCGCAAGGGTGGTGGCATTACGACACGGCGACGATGGATGGGACGCGGTTTCTGGCGATTTTTGATCAACCGATTCCAGAATTTATTCTCGCCTCCGATATGCTGCGGCTGACTCCACCTGAAGCGTTCGCCCATACTTATTGTCTGGATGTAGAAAAAGTAAGAGCTGCGTTCGCCCCTCTAAATCAATCGGTAATCATCGGTCCTCCGTTGGGCTGTCATCAACCGAACCCGCAAGCTCAAGCGCAGCAAACTTCGACGCCACATACTTATCATCCGCCTTATAATCAGGGTTACGGGCTGCGGCCTTACCAACAGAGCGACGGCAATCCTCGCCGGCCGCAAGTCATCGGTAACGGCTGGGCGCATTTGTATCACGACGGACCCTGAATCTACTTCGGTAAATGGCAAGACCCCCAATCTGCGGTTGGGGGTCTTCTGTTTGTTTCCTTATCCAATCTTCTCAATACTCACCTTCGCCCGCAGCTCCTCGATCAGTGAACGCTCGGCCAAATCGTCGGAGAAAGCGGTAGCGCTGCCCGAGGCTACGCCGGCCCGGAACGCCTCCATGAAGTCTCCCCCTAAGGCGAGCGTCCCCGTAAATCCGGCGATCATTGAATCGCCAGCACCAACGGAGTTGCGCACCTTGCCGGGCGGAACATTCGCATGGAAGACCTCGTTATCACCGATCAACAGTGCGCCTTCCGCAGCCATCGAAATCAATACGTGCTGCGCCCCTTCTTCTAGCAGCTTGCGGCCGTATGCGATCAACTGCTCCCGTGTCTCTATCACGACGCCAAACAGCTCAGCTAGCTCATGATGGTTTGGCTTCACAAGCAGCGGGTGGTAAGGCAGCGCCCGGCGCAGCGGTTCACCTGTGGTATCGATGACGAACTTTGCTCCTTGCTTTTGGCACATCTTGATCAGCTGCTCATAGTAGTCGGCAGGAAGCGAGGAAGGCAGGCTGCCCGCCAAAATAACCAGATCACCTTCCTTCAAAACGGACAGCTTCTCCACCAAAGCATCGGCTTCTCCCGGTGCGATAACTGGGCCAGTACCGTTAATCTCCGTTTCAGCGCCATGCTTAAGCTTAATATTGATCCGGGTCTCCTCGCCGCGAATGCGTACAAAATCAGCAGGAATCCCTTCATTATGCAAAGCTTCTTCAATAAAATCCCCAGTGAAGCCGCCAAGGAACCCCATAGCTGTCGTGTCCGCCCCAAGCCGCTTGAGGATGCGCGAGACGTTAATCCCTTTCCCGCCGGGCAGCTTCAGGTCTCGGTTCATCCGATTGAGCCCGCCGAGCTGTAGGCGGTCAACCTCCACGATATAGTCAATGGAAGGATTTAAAGTAAGTGTGTAAATCATCATGGATTATCCTCCAATTAGGTTTGTCATTTCCGAGATGGGCTTACGCCAGTGTTCCGGAACCTGCTCTGTAATGAGGGCCGCCCGCTCCAGCTCGAACATCTTGGCAAAAGCAACATTCCCGATTTTGCTGGAATCGGCAAGTACATAGGTGAGCGAGGACTGCTCATTCGCACGGCGTTTTAATGCGGCTTCCTCTGGATCCGGCGTCGTATACCCCGCCTCGGGATGAACCCCATTCGCCCCAAGGAAACACCGGTCAAACCGAAAATGCGTTAACTGCTCCAGCGCTAGGTTGCCGACCAGGGCTTTCGTGCGTTTTTTGCCCAGACCTCCAAGCAGGTACACTGGAATGTCTGCCTCAAGCAGCGCCTCCACTTGCGGTAAGCCGTTCGTCACGACGGTGATCGATTTCCCGCGCAGATAAGGGATCATGGCCAAGGTCGTCGTACCCGCGTCCAGATAGATCGCCTCCCCGCTGCGAACCAAGCCCGACGCAACTTCAGCAATTTGCTGTTTTTGCGGGAGATGGACGGCAGACTTCTCCGCCATCCCGGGCTCCAAACCTCCGGGCATCATCGGGAGCGTCGCGCCGCCATGTACCCGGCGAAGCAGTCCCTGTTCTTCCAAATCCGCCAAATCGCGCCTTACGGTGGATTCGGACGCTTCAAGCATGACGCATAGCTCCTGAAGCTTAAGCGTACCTGCCTCCTGCAACCGTCGCATAATCCGGCGATGCCTTTCTTCCGTTAACATCATTCCCCTCCCAACTCCACCATCGGTTCATATCCTCAGCATAAAACAATCATATTCTATCATAATCATTCATTTTCAATCAAATCCTTTCATTTACCATCACAGGACTTGAACGCTGTTTTCGTCCTCCAACGCTGTTCAAACCCCGATAACTAATATTCGGCGAAAAAAATCCCCCGGCAATAAAGCCGAGGGATTTGAGTCTCAGATTATTTCAGCAGCCACAAAGCCGGCACATTCGGCGGCTCCCAGCCGACCAGGGAAGTATGAGCCTGACGGCATTCGTAGATCTCCCCGTTGTAGCTGACCAACTCCCCAACCGCATACGCGGTATTTGGGGCCCAAGGTTGCGCAGCAGGAGCCGACGCTGTCGTCACTTGCACCGTGTTGCTGGCTGCAGATTCATTGCCGGCCGCGTCAATTGCACGAACGGTGAACGTATAGGAAGTTGCTGCGCTGAGTCCGGTTACCGTAAAGCTGGTCTCCGTCCCAGACACGGTTACAGATAAGGTGGATCCGCGATAAATTCGGTAGCCTGTGACCCCCACGTTATCAGTCGATGGGCTCCACATTAACGTCACACTGGAGGACGTGGGTGTCCCCATAACATGCAGGTTACCGGGAGCCGAAGGGGCCTGGGTATCGTTCACGGCCGGGCTTGTCGTCACGGTCACCGGGTTGCTCGGCGAAGAGCTGTTGCCCGCTCCATCCACCGCCCTGACGGTAAACGTATAGGACGTGTTCGCATTCAGCCCAGTCACAGTATGGCTCAGCGTGGATCCCGACACCGTACCTACCAAGTTGCTGCCATTATAAACCCGGTAGCCGGTGACGCCAACGTTATCACTGGAGGCGTTCCAGCTAAGCGTAACCGAGTTCGAGGTAACGGCCGTTGCCGCCAGCCCGGTTGGTGCCGTCGGAGCGGTCGTGTCTCCTGAGTTGCCGCCGCCAAAATCGACGTCAATCACGTTGTAGAAGGCGTTCGCCGTATCTTCGATCTCCCAGACAGCCAGGATCACATGGTACCCTGTCCGCTCCGGGACGTTGCACGTATGCGAGTACGTAAACGGAGGCTGCACCCCGCCATAGTTCACCGTGCAGAACGGTGTCAGATCAAAGGAATTGCGCGTTAATGGGGCATTAGGGTCCCAGCCCGGTTTCGTGATGTAATATTTCCAGTTTGCCGTGGCATGGGGGGCGGTAAATTTCCAGGTGAAGGTGTTCGTTCCGGCCGAAATGTTCACTTTGGTCCATCGGTTGGCCGATTGCTCATCCAGCTTAGGGAAGGCTCCATTAGCACTCGCGATCTTCCCATCTGCTGGTCCGGCATTCGGGAATCCCTTGGGCGCTTCCAAGCTCTGAGGCTCGTATACGATCGCACCGCAGTCCGTATTCTGGCCGTTTTTGCACAAGATCGCCCGGCTTGCCGGCCCGTCCACCCAGCCGTGAGCCGAAGCTTGTTCCGATAACAGGATCATTCCGATTCCAGCAATCACCATGACCAACAAAGAAGTAAGCGCCTTCAAAACTAACGATTGTGCTAGCCGTGTTGAAGTCATGCTTGTCCCTCCTTTGAAATTGGAAATGTGCCTTATGTCTGATCCTTGGCTGTGCATTTCAAATTCTCACTTTTACAACCTTCTGCAGGAACCCTAAACGCCCCCCCTTTCTGAAGGAAGTCTATATAAACTCCCAAAGGAGCTTATACCATAACTGCGTATCACATAAGATCATGAAGGGAATTAAATAAATAGAAGAGGATGCTAATACTGGGGAAAATTACTGATGTCCAAATTATACACGATTCGATGCATTTTTGTGAAGAATTATTTATTTTTTGTAAAATATAGTACATCCTTGGTAACTTGCCGCGTTAAAAAACCCGCCATTACAGCAGGTTCTTGTCTTACCCTATAGTTCTTTTTGTCGGAAGCCTTACTTCACCATCGCCAGCGCCAACCCGTCATATGCCGGCAGCAATGTGCTGATCAGACGCTCGTCCGTGGCGATCATCTCGTTGAATCTGCGCATCGCTTGTACCGACGGTCCATTTTTGTCGGGATTTAACGTCCGGCCGTGCAGCAGAATATTATCCCCGGCAATCAGCGCTCCCGGTTTCGCCAGCTTGATCGCATATTCGAGATAGTTCGGGTAGTTTTCCTTATCCGCATCGATCAAAAAGAAATCAAACTGCTCCCCCCGTTGCTCCAGAATATGCAAGCTGTCCAGCGCGGGGCCTACCATGTATTCCACCATCTGCCCGTATCCGGCTTCATGCAAATTGGTTCGTGCCAGTTCGGCGTTCTCTTCCTTCAACTCCAAGGACACGAGCCGCCCGTCCGCAGGCAATCCCCGCGCCATGCAAATGCCGCTGTATCCGCCCAGCGCGCCGATTTCCAACACGGATTTGGCTCCGGCCAGCTTGACGAGCAGCGTTAACAGCCGCCCATATCCCGGCGCAATCGACACATCCCGCATCCCCTGGTTGGCGATGGATTGGGTTACCCGTTCCAGCACTTCATCCTTGGCGTATAATTCATCACCGTATTCCTCCGGCGTCAGCATCGAATAATCTTCCTTTCATCCGTTCATTCCTTTTACTTAAGAACCGTTTGTAACTTGTTAGACATTGGCCTATACTGAATTGTATGGTTTTTCCGCTATTCTCACAAGTCTATGCGAAGCTGGAGTGATTGACGTAAATATGGCTGGACCTTTGCAACTGATCGCCACCGCCCCGATGGGCCTGGAGGCCGTGGTGGCGCGTGAACTCAAAGAATTAGGTTATGAAGATACGGCGGTGGAAAACGGCAGGGTGAATTTCACCGGAGATCTCATCGATATTTGCCGCTGTAATTTGTGGCTAAGAACCTCGGATCGCGTCCTCATCAAAATGGGCGAGTTTACGGCCGTCACCTTTGACGAGCTGTTTGAAGGCACCAAGGCGCTGCCTTGGCAAGATTTTATCCCGGTTAACGGAGAGTTTCCGGTGGAAGGACGCTCGCACAAATCGCAGCTCAGCAGTGTGCCGGCGTGTCAGGGGATCGTGAAAAAAGCGATTGTCGAAAAGCTGAAGCAATCCTATCACACCGAGTGGTTCGAAGAAACCGGACCGCGTTACGTGATTGAAGTAAATCTGCTTAACGACAAAGCGCTGCTGACACTGGACACGACCGGTCCAGCACTGCATAAGCGCGGCTACCGCAAGCACGCGACCGAAGCACCGCTCAAGGAGACGATGGCCGCGGCGATGATTCTGCTCAGCCGCTGGAATCAAAACCCGGTGCGCCCGTTCTACGACCCGTGCTGCGGTTCGGGAACGTTGCCGATCGAGGCAGCGATGATCGGCTGGAACATAGCGCCGGGCTTGCGGCGCACGTTTAACGCCGAGCGATGGCCGGTTGTGCCGCCAGAGCTGTGGCAGCAAGCGCGCGACGAGGCGATTGACGCGGTACGGGACGATGTACCGCTGAACATTGCCGGCAGCGACATTGACCCGGCCGCGATCGAAATCGCTAAAGCCGCGGCCAAAAGCGCCGGGCTGGCGAACGAAATCCGGTTCGCCTGCATGCCTGCCGCCAAAGTCCAGCCGCAGGGCGATTACGGCGTGATGATCACCAACCCGCCATACGGTGAGCGGATTGGGGAAGAGAAGGAAGTGCGCAAGCTGATCGCCCAGCTCGGGAGAGTGATGGCCGGACTGCCGACGTGGTCTTTTTTCGCACTGACACCAACCAAGCAGTTCGAGCACGACTTCCAGCGCAAAGCGGACAAGCGCCGCAAGCTGTTCAACGGGCGTATCGAATGCCAATATTTGCAGTATCTCGGGCCCCTTCCTCCGCGCCATTAGGTGCAGAGGGAGGGTCTCTCCCTTTTACACCTTAGCAAGGAAAGGAGCGAATAGGTCGTCATGCTGCGTTTGACATCTCATCGCGGTGGTTTCGGCAATCGATTCCGCCTTCGGCTGCAGTACCGCCATTTTGTTTATTTCTTTTTTGTGGCCGCGATTTTTATGAAACTGGTCATTTTGCATAATAATCTGCATGCCCGTTACATCGACATGAACCTGCTGGACGATCTGATCGCCATCGGTTCCATTCTGTTGGCCTCGTTCTGGACGTTATGGCTGCCCCCACAGGGAAGAAGTATCGCCTTGGGAGCGCTAAACGTACTGCTCACCGTACTCATCTTCGCCGATTTGGTCTATTACCGCTATTTTGGCGATTTTCTCACTGTGCCCGTCCTGCTGCAAGCTGGACAAGTTGGGGATCTGGGCGGGAGCATCCGCGAGCTGATCCGCGTTGCCGATCTGTGGCTGATCGCCGATTGGGCGGTTTGGGCGGTGTTTATGGCTGTGCGCCGCATAAGACACGGAGGCGGTAACCGCCATCCTTCGGGTTGGCTCCGCAGCACCAGCAGATCCAACGCCTTGGGGCGCGGCTCCTTCTCGCCCATTTCCTTTAGCGGCACCTCTCGCCGCACGCTCGGCTGGCGCAGATTCCGCCGCCTGTATACGGGGATCGGCATCTTTGTACTTGGCTTTGCGCTTACGTTGGGACCCATTCGCTTTTATACCCAAACCTGGGCGGTCGGGTTGTTCGAAAACAACTGGTGGAACGTCTCCTTATACAACGTGACCGGCTTGCTAGGCTTCCATTACTATGATGCAAGCCGTTACCTCAAGGAGCATCTCGGAGGCGGCCAAACGGTCAGCCCCGAGGAGCAGGAAGAGATCCGCCAGTGGTTCATCGAAGCTAGCCAGCGCCGCCAAGCGGACAATGCCCTGTTTGGGAAGTATGCTGGCAGCAATGTGATCGTCATTCAGGCCGAAGCCTTTATGAATTTCATGATCGGCAAAACCATAAGCGGCCAAGAAATCACGCCGAATTTCAACAAGCTGATGGGTGAGAGTCTCTATTTCTCGAACTTCTATCATCAAACCGGTCAAGGGCGCACCTCGGATGCGGACTTCTCCTCCAACAGCTCCTTGCATCCGTTGCCCACAGGCTCGGTCGCTGTCCGTTATCCGAACCATACGTTTGACGTGCTGCCGCAGATTCTGAAGACAGAAGCCAGCTATACTGCCGATGCTTTTCACGCGTACGAGGGCAGCTTCTGGAACCGGAACAATATGTATCAAGCGATGGGCTACGACCGGTTTTACAGCAAAAAAGACTTCCAGCTGGACGAGCCTCTGGGCTGGTCGCTGGGAGATAAATCCTTCTTCCGGCAGTCGCTCACGATCATGGCTCAGGAGAAACAGCCCTTTTATTCGTTTATGATCACCTTATCGAGTCATCATCCTTATACGCTGCCGGCTGGATTGCAGGAACTGGATACCGGCGAATTCAAGGGCACGATATTCGGCGATTATTTGCAGGCCGTGCATTACGTGGATGCCGCGCTTGGAGAGTTCGTGGAGGGCTTAAAGCAGGAAGGATTGTGGGATCATACGATTTTGGCCTTCTATGGGGATCACGACAACTCGATCACCGACAAAGCGGTGTATGAACAGTTTTTCGGCAAATCGCTGAGCGAGCTTGATGTGCACCAGATCATGAATCAGGTGCCGCTGCTTATCCATCTGCCGGATGGTCAACATGCCGGTGTCTACGAGGAGCCCGCTGGTCAGCTTGACCTCACGCCGTCGTTGCTGCATCTGTTAGGTTTTTCCTCAGACTCCTACTACATGATGGGGAATAATCTATTTGCCGATCTGGGAAGTGAACATGCAAGGGATCGGTTGGTCGTGCTGCGCTCCGGCGCGTATACAGACGGCGAGCGCTACTATATTCCATCCGACGATAACTTGTTTACGAACGGCAGCTGCTACGACTTGACCAATCGGAAGATTACCGAGATCGAGGCATGCCGCGCGAAGCACGAAGAAGCGATGAAACGCCTGCGCTTCTCAGACGAAATCATCACTTCCGATTTGATTGCGGAGTTCCGCAAGGAGAACTAACGAGCAAGATGGGGGGAGACACTGGATTCGCGGCCGATGCATCCGATCGGCTTGAACCGTCAGTCCCGCACGTCATCTGTCAGTCTGGGCCAGGGGAAATGCTGCTTTGCATGTCATCCCCTCCTTTGGCTGGTTAGATGACTTCCAGCCCATCGTTATCCGGCAGCTGCGGGTAAGCGGCATGCGGCTCGGATTGATACCAGTAGCTGACGGAGGCGATGTCGTCTTGCAGCGGTAAATAGCGGCCGCCGGAGCGCCAGCCCAGCGCCTGAATCGTCACCCGCAAATCCGCTTCGAAGCGGATCGGGTCCATGACATGCCAGCGGTACATGCCAAAGCGCTGCTGGCTTCGGTACAGGCCGTCGGGCTTAATGATCTGATGAAGCCCTAAGTATGGCGTGGAGTAGGAGCCATATTCTCCTTTGGGTTGCTCGAAGTTCCATGCCCCGCCGAAATAGTCCTCCGTGCCAGTGCCGCAAATGGTCGGGAAATCCTGATCTCCATCCATGTAGAACTTGATCTCGCCTTCCCCCCACCAGCCATTATTGTTCACCTGCCACGCCAGATATGTACCGACGTAATGCCCTTTGCCGCATACGCCGTCTAACAGCACATGCACGTCCTTGTAGCAAACCGGGTTGCTTCTTCTCCATTGGGCGTGAAAATACGCAGCATCGTCCGGTACCTCGGTTAAGGTGTAGTCGATTTGGTAATACAAGACAACCGCCGAATCCATCCGGCTTTCGATGGTGATTTTGGCCTTCTTGCGGAACGGCATCACCCAGTAACTGTTCATCCCGCCGGCCGGATTCACCGCGATCGGCAGCGAACTGACGTTGCTGCGCTCGCACCAGCCGTTGCAGAAGAAGTCGCCCAGCGGTGTCTCCACGCTTGGGGTGTCCTCATCGTCCCAGTACATCCGCAAGATCATATGACGCCAGCTTTCTGGAAAACAGGTCAGCCAAATATGCTGAATCGCACCCGGCCCGTCGATCTCCGCCACCGTAAAGGTCT
>Ga0310830_101134_pt1 | contig 14171 bp, 13 predicted proteins | sample WT_ome_5_FD_201301 | JGI IMG/M metagenome (GOLD analysis project Ga0310830, IMG submission 201301) | Sorghum-adapted microbial communities enriched on wild type (WT) sorghum from Joint BioEnergy Institute, Emeryville, California, United... ...
ATCCCTCCGTATACCGCGCGGCCGAGATGTTCGATAAAAGAGCCATAAATCCGTTTGTCGATTTCAGCGATTTTGAAGTCTTTTTCGATGATCATGGTTGCTTTTTTTGCGGTCATCTGCGATTCTTCCTTTCTGTTTTTTATTATACTCCCAATCTATTTTTCTCTTCCCCATTTCGGCTTTGCCGGAAACGGGCAACACTCCTTGTTTCCACTTTGCCTGATAGTGGACAAGATACCCGCTATGAGCACATGTCGTGCCGTACTGAAGAGAAGGACAATTTATGCATATACTGACCCTTTTCTCATAAACATCATCAGGAACGAAAAGCTGAAGGATCAATTTGTTCAACAAGTTTAGCCATCATTTTCTGTGTAACAACCGTACTCCCTTCGCAGCCCCGGCACCGTTTTTTCATGTTTTTAGCTGCCTTGATCCTCACCGTAGATTGGCTAAAACAAAACTGTTTCATTTTCATCAAGTATGGGCCGTACCCAAAAAACCAAAGAAGTCCCCTAAGGCATCACGAACTTTTATTCGCTCTGATTGTTTCCAAGTATATCTGCCAAACCCGCCGTTCACTTTGTTTCCCTAGCCGCTGTGTGTGGCGGATTCGCCCGAAATGATGGCTGGGGAAAGACTCCTTCCATAAACCCTGTATCACGATGAACGCACCGGAACAAAGCTGTACGTGGCTTATTCACCAGAATCATCATCTCCGACGGACGTTGTGGAAACGATTGAGTTATGCCACGATGTTCCTATGGGGGAACAACTGACGAACCCCCAACAGGTACTAGTAGAAGGCCGGACGTATTTCAGAATGCATCGGCGAATTTATCGGGCGGCGCCAACTGTTTTTCATTCGTGTGAAGGACAATGTAGAGATCCGTTAAAGAAAAGCCTGAAACACCTTCCATGCATATCATTACCGATTCAAGATGATTTCACTTGTTAGCTAGGAACGAAACAATGCCGTTCTGTCAAGCGTCATCGGGTACGTGATCTTTCAAGATGCAAGTGGTCATGACATTCGTGTTGTGATGAACATTTTGAACTTATCTGCCGAAATCATTACCGATACGGATCAAGGGAGTTGGATCGTTGAGGTGTTTTTTTCGTTGTATGAAGCAATATCTCAATGTCCCAACATTATTTGGTACAACCGAAAACGTAGTATATAATCAATTGTTTGACATTTTCATCACATATCTGTTGTTGAGACGGCTTTATGGTCAAACAAGCAAACGAACGAAGCACCATCTTTCCTCCACTTCTTCCATTTTCCATTTTCCTTCAAGCAAATTCCGCTCGATTGGAAATATCCAAGGGCACCATTGCTTTATTTGAGTATGCTCAAATGTATGGAAGGACCATGTCTAAGTTTTAGATAATCAACACTCGTGGCTTTTCCCCATCTACATTCTCTGTCCCCTTTATTACCTAACAATAAACATTGGCCCCACGCTTACGTAAATAGCGACTATCAAGCAACGACCGACCGATCATCTTTGCATCCGGACTGGGCATGAATGTTATTGCCGCCATTTTGGTCAACTCCCCCAAAAGTTGGATTTCTCTCAAAAAACAGCCCACGTCCATGTACTAGGACGCCTATCATTTGTAGCGGATCAAGGGCTGAGTCAAAACACACTCACGTTTTGAGCCAGCCCTCTTTCATCAACGGAATTTACTTCTCATTCACCCACACCGTCATCTCCCCTTCTCCTCGGTTGCACCAGGCATAATAAGGAATCGCACGGAACGGAACTTGATAGGTTTGGGGGTCAATCGGCCGATACAACTCATCATTCCATGCTGATTCATCCATTCGCTCGGCGGTTCCGGTGATCACTACAACCCCTTCTAGCAAGTCCGGCTCAAAGTGCGCTTCCAGATGGGCATCGCGCGGGAGGAACAGATTCGCTAAATTTGGCCCATTATCAACTTCTTCCAGGCAATACACAATCGGCCCGCGCTGCAACGCGACTTTCCCGGCATTGGCGCGCACTTGAGGATGAGCCTTGATCCGTTCAACTGGCATCGGGAAAACAAGCTCCACTTGATCCCCTTTTTTCCATATCCGTTTGATATAAGCATACCCTTTTTGGATCAGTGGAACCATGTCTACTTTTTCTCCATTGATCGTTAATGTTGCTCCCCGACACCATCCTGGAATGCGCAAGCCAATCGTAAATTCCCCAGCGGATTCCGGCAAAACCGTCAATCGAACCGTTCCATCCCAAGGATAGTTCGTCTCTTGCACGATTTCGACCGACCGTCCACCGAGTTCCGTCCGAATGTCGCTGCCGACATAAAGGTGGACGAACAAGGCGTCTGATGTTTGCGAATAAATATAATGGCCAATCGACGCGATGAGACGGGCCAAGTTCGGCGGGCAGCACGCACAACTGAACCATTTTTGCCGCACCGGTTTCACATGGCGCTTGTCATGGCGTTCGCATGCCTTCGGCCACACTTCGAGTGGATTGACGTAAAAAAACTTCTTGCCGTCCAAATCCATGCCGCTAATGGTTCCATTGTATAATGCCCGTTCCATTACATCCGCGTATTTCCCATCCGTCTCCAACTCGAGCATGCGGCGCGCCCAAAATACTAAGGCGATCGATGCGCACGTCTCCGCATAGGCCGTGTCATTCGGCAAGTCAAAATCAAATGTGAACGATTCACCAAACGCGCTCGAGCCGACGCCGCCCGTGATATACATTTGCCGTTTCGTTACGTTTTCCCACAACGTTTGGCATGCTTGCTTCAACGATTCGTCTCCCGTTTTCGCCGCCAGTCCCGCCATGGCGGTATACATATAGAGCGCCCGCACCGCATGCCCAACGGCTTGTTTTTGTTCCCTGACTGGAATGTGAGCTTGGTGGTAGCGGTAATCATCATGAAACCAAAACGGTTTGGTTTCTCCTCTTGCTTTTTTCTCCCAATCAAAGTAGTGAGGCTGCTGTCCGCGCTGGTCAATAAAATATTGACTCAGTTTAAGATAGCTCTCATTTCCCGTCACTTCATACAGTTTCAACAGCGCCAACTCAATCTCCTGATGTCCGTCATATCCCGGAATTTGACCCTCTCCCCGGCCGAATACCGTGCCGATATAATCGGCATACTTGCACATGATATCCAAAAAGCGCCGTTTGCCTGTGGCCCGGAAATAAGCGACCGCTGCTTCAATCAAATGACCGGCACAATACAGTTCATGATTGTCCCGCAAGTTTGTCCATCGCTTTCCAGGCTCCTTAACCGTATAATACGTGTTGAGATAACCGTCCGGCTGCTGGGCGCGGCTGAGCAGCTCAATCACGTCATCGGCGAGTGCTTCCAATTCCGGGTCACGCTTTTCCTCGAGTAAATACGCGACCGCTTCGAGCCATTTCCCTACATCGCTGTCTTGAAAAACCATCCCGTAAAACTCTCCATCCGATTCCCCTGCGGCAATGCGAAAGTTCTCAATCGCATGGCTTGGTTCAGCACTAGGGATAAGATCATTCAATGCCTCCCACTGATACGGTACAACTTCTTTTCTAACAACATCTACATATCTACTCCAAAACCCTTCAGTAATTTTAATGTTAATGTTATTATTCACCTTTTGTTTCATGCCCCTCATCCTCCATTTTTTATTATTAAAATCAAATTAGTCTTTCAATCCTGATAACGTTATACCGCGAATAAAGAAGTCTTGGGCCAATAGAAAAATCACTATAACGGGTAATAAACTAAGCACAGTCCCAGCCATTAATACAGGCCAGTCAGTAGAATACATCCCTTGCATAGATGCCAAGCCTAACGGTAATGTCATTTTCTCCAAAGAATTAATAAAAACAAGAGGCCCAAGAAAATCATTCCATGTTCCCATAAAGACAAAGACTCCTAAAGTAGCAAGAGCAGGTTTAGATAGCGGCAAGAATATCCTCCAATATATCCCAAATGGTGTGCAACCGTCTATCTTAGCAGCATCTTCCAAGGCTGATGGAATAGTAAGGAAAAATTGGCGCATTAGAAAAGTTCCAAAAGCCGAAACAAGCCCCGGTAAAATCAATGAGGCATGAGTATCGACCAATCCATAGTAGCGCATCAAGATGAACGTGGGAATCATAGTAACTTGACTTGGAACCATCATAGTTGCAAGATATAACCCAAATATTATATCGCGATAACGAAACTTAAGACGTGCAAATACATACCCAGCCATTGAACTCGTAATCAGTTGACCGATAACTACAATAACTGTTATCTTAAGACTGTTTAGAAAAAATAGATCAAAAGGAAAGCGATCAAAAATTCTAAGATAGTTTTCCCAATGTATTTCTTTCCCAAATGGTTTAGGGGGAAATATAAATACCTCACTCATATCCTTAAATGAAGTACTCAACATCCACAAAAACGGGAAGATCATAAAAATTGCCCCTAAACTAAGACACACATGTGCTAATACCCTTTGAGTTATACTTTTTCTCATAACTCTCGCACCTTTTTAATAAATTTCAGATTTCTTCTTCTGATGCCAAAACTGCACTAGCGTAACAATTGAGATCATAAAGAATAAAACATACGACATTGCACTAGCATAACCCATTTTGAAGAATTGAAATGCATTTTCATAAATATAGTGAACCATAACGGATGTTGACCTTGCAGGCCCTCCCTGGGTCATAAGGAATACTGAATCGAACACCTGAAAAGACCCTATAACAGACATCACTGATACAAAGAAAGTAGTTGGAGAAAGGAGGGGGACTGTTATATTCCAAAACTTCTTAAACCAAGTTGCTCCATCGATATCCGCAGCTTCATAATAACTCTCCGGAATAGACTGTAATCCAGCCAAAAAAACTAACATATTGAACCCCAAATTTTTCCATACACTAGTCATGATAACTGCAGGCATTGCCCACTTTGTACTTGTTAACCAACTTGGTCCTTCTATACCGAATAGACCCAAAAAATAATTTAAAACACCATATTCTGGATTATAGATCCACTGCCATATTACGGCTACGGCCACCATAGACGAAATAACAGGGAGAAAATAAGCAGTTCTATAAAATTTTATCCCTCTAAGTCCTTGATTGAGAGCTACTGCTAATAATAAAGATAGAACAATGCCTACTGGCACAGATACAATGGTGAAATAAAGTGTATTCCAAAAAACTTTTTTAAAAGTTTCATCGTGAAATAGGTTAATATAGTTCTGTAAGCCCACAAACTTGATCGGCTGTAGTAAATCCCATTCAGTAAAGCTGAGTAGAAAGGAAGCTATGATAGGCCAAAATGTAAATAATAGAAAACCAAGTAAATTAGGAAACAATAAAACAATTGCCCATGTAATATCTTTGCGAAATAACCCCAGAATTATACTTTTTTTACTCCATGCCCTTAATTTTATAGATAATTGAATATCATTTTGCGTATCCATTTTGACCCCCCTCTTCTTAGAAAGGCCCTAGGGGAAAACTAGGGCCCTATCGCTCGTATTCAATCCCTTTGTTTTCTAAGCTCTTCGTTTGAACGATTATCGATCCTCTCAACCACCTTGTCTAGCGACTCACCGTTGTAATAGAATTTGTCTAATTCCTCAGTAATAATGGAGGTAATCTTGTTATTAGAGAGGAAGGCATTAGGATAAGGCTTAGCATTCTCAAAATATGTCACCATCTTTTCAAAACCTTCTGGATGCACTTCCTTATTATACCATTTTTTGATCCCTTCATTTGTATACAGGGCTTTGCGATTAGGCATCCATAGACCTTCCTTGACTAGCTGGATTTGATACTCTTCAGAGGAAAGAAAACTAACCAACTTCCAGGCTTCTTTAGGATACTTAGTTTTAGCTGAAACAGCATGTACGTGAGCTTGACCGTGAGTAACTGCCTCCTTAAATTTTGGTAATGGAGCCACCCCGACAGGAAACTTCATGGACGCCAGTTCCTGTAATGACCAAGAACCATCAATAAGCATACCAATTTTACCTGTTTGTAACATTTGTGTTGGTCTCATTCCTATTTTTTCTAATACACTCGTTTCTGGAGCTACTCCATACTTAACTCTTAAATCTAAAACAGATTGTAAAACTTGTTTTACCTCCGGGGTATTAAAGGTTGATTTCGTAAAACTGTTATTGTATGGACTCCCACCATTGGAGAAATATTCAGCCACCGTCATGTAGTTATTTTCGAGTCCAAACACTCCAAACTGTTCAACCTTATCTCCGTTCTTTTTAGTAAGTTTTTTAGCAACCTCTACAAATTGCTTCCATGTCCAAGCCTTTTGGGGATCGCTAGAAGGATAAGGAATTCCTGCTTCGTCGAATAACTTCTTATTGTAAAAAAGGACGGGTGATACTGTACAGCTACTTACACCAAAAATCTTCCCGTCAATCTGCATAATACTTGCCGCTGAAGGTATAAAGTCATCAATAGAATACTCTTCTTTAAAGTAAGGGGTTAGGTCTAGAAGAACTCCTTTTTTCTGAAAGGTCCGGTAATCCTCAGAGCCTAGAAAAAATACATCAGGAGCAGCGTTGCCTGCCAACATGGTTAATAATTTTGAGCTATATTGAGATTGAGGAATTGGTGTGTACTGAACTCTTATGTTAGGGTTTTCCTCCATAAACTTTTGGAGTCCTTTCTTAACAGCTTCAGTCTCTAATGGGCTAGCCTCCCATCCCATGAACTTTAGAGTTACAGTTTTTGATTCACCTTCCCCCTGGGCAGTTTTATTATTAGAACTGCATCCTCCTAATACTATTAAAAATGTTGTGAGTAATATTATCATTATGATTGACTGTTTTTTTCTCACGAATAAACCTCCCTTTCCATGAGTTATTACAGAGATCAGTAGTAACAACAAAAAATTCTAACTAACAATTTATATGTACGTACAAAACCACCCCCATAATGATTGCTTTGGAAATTAAACTATTCTTGAAAGCGTATTCTAGTTTTTATATTATCGCTTTTTGTTCGTACATGTCAATATTTTTTTGAATTTTAATTCATTTATTTTTAACAATTGTACGAACATATAGTTATGTGTAGGTTCAAGAAGGGACACGAGCTCTCAGCCCGTGCCCTAGGATGCCAAATCATTCGATTTTCTAATTTCTTATCTCCCCCGCCAAAACACTTCATTCCATCTCAATTCATTTTTGAACGATGAGACGGACGTATGTTCATTGATCACGACGCATTCGATGCCGGCCATTTCCGCAAAATCCTGCAGTTGTTCTGTTGTAACTGCAAATGAGAAGCATGTATGGTGGGCGCCGCCAGCCAAAATCCATGCTTCAGCTGAATCGCGGAGCGATGGACGCGGTTTCCATAAAATGCGCGCAACGGGCAATTTCGGCATGTCGTGCTCCACTTTTACCGCATTGACCTCGTTGACGATGAGGCGGAACCGGTGCCCTAAGTCGATTAGCGACGCATTGACGGCCGCCCCTTCACCACCGTCAAAGACTAAGCGGGCTGGGTCTTCTTTTCCGCCGATCGACAGTGGATGAACTTCAATGCGCGGCCGGGTTGCGGCGATCGTCGGGCATACTTCGAGCATATGGGCGCCAAGAATCATTTCATTGCCCGGCTCAAAGTGGTACGTGTAATCTTCCATAAACGACGTCCCTTTGCCGTCGGCCATGACTTTCATCAACCGGACGAGTGCGGCTGTTTTCCAGTCGCCTTCGCCGCCGAAGCCGTATCCTTCCGCCATGAGCCGCTGAACGGCGAGTCCCGGGAGCTGCTTCATCCCATGCAAATCCTCAAACGTCGTCGTGAAAGCGGCAAAGTTCCCGTCTTTCAGGAAGGCTTTTAATCCAAGTTCAATCCGCGCCTGTTCACGGATCGACTCGCGAACCGGCCCGTCTTGGCGGCCAGCGGGCACAATGTCATACAGCTCGGCATATTCCTCAAGCAGTTCGTTGACTTTTTGTTCGGAAACATCGCGGATGTATTGAACCAAATCCCCGACGCCATAGCCATTGACCGACCAACCGAATTGGATTTGCGCTCCGACTTTGTCCCCTTCGGTCACTGCCACTTCACGCATGTTGTCGCCAAAACGAGCGACTTTGAGATGGCGGCTTTCCGCAAAGGCGACGGCCGTTCGCATCCACTTCGCCAGCCGCTCGCGGACGCTTGGGTCTTCCCAGTGCCCGGCCACCACTTTTCGGGCGACTCCCATTCTTGCGCCGATAAATCCGTATTCCCGGTCGCCGTGGGCCGATTGGTTTAAGTTCATAAAGTCCATATCGATGCTGTCCCACGGAATATCGCGGTTAAATTGAGTATGAAGATGCAATAACGGTTTTCGCAGTTCCAAAAGGCCGCCAATCCACATTTTCGCCGGCGAGAACGTATGCATCCAGGTGATCACCCCGGCGCATTGTTCATTCGCATTCGCCTCAAGGCAAACGCGCCGGATTTCCTCTGGCGTCGTGACGACCGGTTTCAAAACGAATGGGAACGGAAACACCGAATCGCGGTTCCACCCATCGACCATGATTCTCGAATGTTCTTCAACCTGCTTTAATGCTTCTTCCCCGTACAAGTGCTGGCTTCCTGTTACAAACCAAAATTCATAAGGACGTAATGACAGCATGATTGCCCCTCCCCATTTACGATAAAGTCACCGATTCGTTCGCCGTCCGTGCAGTTTCTCTCCAATGTTTGAGCCGTTTCATGACATCGTTTTCCCCACGGCCGAAATAGTCATGAAGCTTCGTATATTCTTGGTACAACTGCTCGTAGATCGCGACATTCTCTGGAATTGGCTTGAACGTCTCTTCGCGTACTTTCCCCATCTTTTGGGCTGCGTCGACGATCGATTCATATCCACCGTTTTCTTTGCCGGCCGCGACCGCCGCAAACATAGCCGCCCCCACCGCCGGAGTTTGTTTCGAAGCCGCGATTTTGATCTCGCGGTTGGTGACATCGGCATAAATTTGCATGAGCAGTTTATTTTTTTGCGGCAGCCCACCGCACGCATACAATTCGTCAACTTTGACACCGTTTTCAACGAAAGCATCGATAATTTTGCGTGTGCCAAAGGCCGTTGCTTCAAGCAGCGCACGGTAAATCTCTTCTGGTTTCGTTAGCAACGTATAGCCGATGATAAGCCCGGTTAAATCGGTATCGACCAATACGGAGCGGTTGCCGTTCCACCAGTCCAACGCCAACAGCCCGGTTTCTCCCGGCCGATAGGCAGCAGCCCGCTTCTCAAGCCATTCGTGGACGCCGACTCCTTCTTTTTCTGCCGCTTCTTTCACATATGCCGGAACACCTTGCTCCACATACCAAGCGAAAATGTCACCAACTGCGGATTGGCCGGCTTCGTAACCGAAATACCCGGGAATGATGCCGTCCTCGACGACCCCGCACATGCCTTCGACATATTTTTCTTCCGTGCCCAGTAGCATGTGGCAAATCGAGGTTCCCATCGCCATCACCAGCTTGCCGGGCTCGACAACCCCGACACCCGGTACGGCCGCATGGGCATCGACATTTCCGACGGCAACGGCCGTTCCCGGGAGAAGGCCCATCATGGCCGCCATTTCGTTTGTCAGCACTCCCGCTCTCGTACCAAGCGGAACGATCGGACCGCGCAGTTTCGTGTCTGTCAAGTGTTCCAGCCGCGGGTCGAGCGCCCGGAAAAATTCCTTGCTTGGATACCCATCTTGTTTATGCCAAATCGATTTATAGCCCGCTGTGCAGCTGTTGCGGACGATATTCCCGGTCATTTTGAAAATGACCCAATCGGTCGCCTCAAGGAAAAGGTCGGTCTGTTCGTAAATCTCCGGATCTTCGTTTAGAATCTGCCAAATTTTCGCAATCATCCATTCAGATGAAATTTTTCCGCCATATCGCGGCAAAAACGCTTCCCCTCGTTTGGCAGCGATCTCGTTGAGCAAGTTCGCCTCATCCTGAGCGGCATGGTGCTTCCACAGTTTCACCCAGCTGTGCGGGCGATGCTTAAACTCTGGTTTCAAGCAAAGCGGCTCTCCGGAGGCATCAACCGGCAACATTGTGCAAGCCGTAAAATCGATCCCGACCCCGATAACATCCGATGGACTAACTCCAGACTTTTGCAAGACGGCCGGGACAGCGGTCGCCAACACTTCGATATAATCGCCCGGGTGTTGCAACGCCCAGTCTGGCTCGAGTTGTACGTTCGATTCCGGCAGGACTTCATCGATAACTCCGTGAGGGTATGGAGTGACATGATCCGCAATTTCGTTTCCATCTAGATCAACGAGAACCGCCCGTCCCGATTCCGTCCCATAGTCGATGCCAATGACATATTTTTGGCCCATCTAGTTCTCCCTCCCCTTATTGCCCATAGTAAGCATTGACGCCATGCTTGCGTAAATAGTGGCGGTCAAGCAGCGATTGGCTGATCGGCTGTACGTTCGGATTGAGCATGAATGTTCTTGCTGCCATTTTTGCCACCTCTTCCAAAACAACAGCATTATGAACGGCGTTCGCTGGATCTTTCCCCCAAGCAAACGGTCCATGCCCATGCACTAAAACGCCAGGCATTTGCAGCGGATCAAGGAAACGGAACGTTTCTGTAATCACCTTTCCGGTCTCTAGTTCATAAGCCCCTTGAATTTCTTCATTGGTCATCGGGCGGGTGCACGGAATTTCCCCATAAAAATAGTCCGCGTGCGTCGTCCCTAATGCTGGAATTCCTTTTCCAGCCTGAGCCCAGGTCGTCGCCCACGTTGAATGGGTATGGACAATTCCCCCGATTCCCAGAAATTGCTTATACAGCCATAGGTGGGTCGGGGTGTCTGACGACGGTTTCAAGTGCCCCTCGATCACTTCGCCGTCCAAATTGACAACCACCATATCGTCCACAGTCAGTTTGTCATACGCCACCCCGCTCGGCTTAATGACAACCAATCCGCGCTCCCGGTCAATTCCGCTCACGTTTCCCCACGTAAACGTCACAAGACGGTATTGCGGGAGCTGCAAATTGGCCTCCAATACGGCCTGTTTCAGCTCCTCGAGCATCGCCTCCACTCCCCATCAAAAAGTTCTTTCACCTCCATTATAATTTTGTACGTACAACTTTTCCACACTTTTTTCTTTAATTTCATACATATTTTTATATTTCCTTTGTAGAGTTTCGGACAATAAGCTCTGGTTCATAAATAATATCCTCAATTTTCTCAGCAGCAGGCTGCTCAATCATGTGAATAAGCAACTCGGCCGTTTGAATCCCCATTTCCGTTTTCGGATGGCGGATCGTCGTCAACTTTACTTCCGTCGCTGTCGCAAACGTCGAATCATCAAACCCAACGATCGAAACATCCTCCGGAACAGACAATCCTTGTTGGCGGATCACTTCAAGCAACTGAATGGCCAATTCATCGTTATAGCAAACGAACGCCGTCGGCCGCTCCCCTTTCGGCCGCCGCAAAAACTCACGCGCCACCTGAATCGGCTTGGTCCATTTCTCCTCCGTTGCATATGGAAGAAGATACTCCGTCGCCACCGGCACCCCGTGCTGCTGGTGGGCGCGAATAAAGCCGCGCAAACGGTCGACTCCTTGCAAGTCATCCGTTTTAAAGAAACCGGCAATCCGGCGATGCCCTAACCGAATGAGATGATCGGTCAATAAAAATCCGCCCTTCTCATCGTCCATTTTGACGCACGGACAACTCACTTCCAAATAGCGGGCGTTAATCATCACGTATGGGATATGGAGATTGTTAAGCGACAAGTAGTAGCCTAAATTCGGATTTCCTTGCGCACTTTTCGTCGGTTCAATAATCAGTCCGCTTAACGGCTCGCGAATCATCTCCTCCAGTTGTTCTTTTTCCCTCTGTTTATCATTATTCGTGCTGGCAAGTAAGAGACGGTACCCTTTCTCCCGCAACGTCTCCTCCGCCCCACGAACGATATGCGGAAAGATATAATCAGAAATATACGTCGTCACGATCCCGATCGTTTTCGTGTCGACTTGTTCCTTCGGCTTCGGCCGGGACACAAACGTACCGCTCCCTTGAATTTTGTACAGCCATCCTTCCTTCTCGAGCTCCCCCAGCGCCTGCCGGACGGTATGGCGGCTCAGTTGAAATTGATGGGCGATTTCGTGTTCCGTCGGGATTTTTTCGTCCGGCTTCATTTGTCCGGATAGGATCCAAGATAAAATTTCTTGTTTCAATTGCATATATTTCGGCATCGTTTTCTCCTTCATAGTCCACCTCAGCAAACAAAAATGAGATACAAATTAATTTTATTATAACAGTTTTGATTTGTCCGTATCTATTTTTATTTCATTTTGAAAAGGCACTTTCCTTTCGAAAGACTGTAGATTCAGCCTTTGAACTATTGATGTAGAACAATTTTTTCGAAAACAGTTTTCCATCAGTTCCTTAAAATAAAAAAACGCCCTAAAATATTAGGACGCCTCCAATGATGAAAGATGAGCGGCAGGGCGGCGCTATGCCAGCTGACCATTATGTCAGCTCTTCAATCATTACTACCACCGCATCCCGCAAATCATTGTAGGACCAACTGGGCAAGGTCGGACGTTGGATGGCAAGCTCGTGTGAAGCGGGGAGATGAACAAACCCGGCCTGAACGGACAAATTTTCACTGCTTACTTTATGCAGAACAGAATACATCACATGATTGCACAAATACGTTCCCGCGGTATTGGAGATTTGGGCGGGATAGCCTCGTTCATTCAGTGCGTTGACAAATTGACGAATTGGCAATGTAGAGAAATATGCCGCTGGCCCGCCTTCGACAATCGATTCATCTTGTACTTTTATCCCGCGGTTATCGGGCCCTCCGTCCTGACAATTGATCGCCACTCGCTCTGGAGTAATTTTGGTGCGGCCGGCGGCGAGGCCAAGTGATATAACGGCATCCGGTTCAATTTCCGCTACATACGCTAAACAACGCAAAGATGAATACGAAAAGTCAACTGGGAGCACGCGTCCATAAACACGGTACTTCCCAATATTCATCCCATCCAATTCCCTCGCAATTTGCTCCGTTGGGTTAATGGGAAATTCGAGAAAAGGTTCAAATCCTGTCAATAATAGCTTTTTCATCGCCTATTCCTCCCGACGTATTACGTTCAATAATACAAAAACAAATAAGCTAAGGATAGGAATAAACACCCTGAGCCCGAGCCAAGCAAAACGGTTTTGATGCGGTTTATCGTTCGATGTTTCCATTGCTTCAGCCAAACATTATGGGACAATTTTTCCTCTTCACGAATGAGCATTTTTGGTTTCGGCACAATCCATCGGTACAAGTGCTGAAAACCTTGGGAGAAAGGACGGAAAAAACCTGTTTGATGAACAAATGCTGCCGCCCCTGCCGCTAATAAAACGAGACCTGCAAAAAAGCAGTCGTTAATGAAAACGAGAACGCTCATCTCGTAAAATTGTTTTACACATAGTAAAACAATAATTGTACCAAAACTAACCATAAAGTACAGCACCGTTCTCCCTCCTTCCCGTCGAGTAAAAGAGAAGAATGATCCGCACAGGAATCATTCTTCCCTCTCTTTCATTATTCGGCTACTTTTTTCGCCCAGCGCACATCTGGGTAACGGTTGACAGGATAGACAATGCCTTTGAATTTCAGCGACGTTAAATAATTTTGTGAATAGAAATAAACAGGGATAAACGGCAAATCCGTCATTAATACTTTTTCTGCTTCATGAAGAAGTTTGTATCGTTTTTGATTATTTTGCTCCACTTTCGCCTTTGCCATTAAATTATCAAATTGCTTATTGACGCAGTTTGTTCGGTTGTTCGGGCTGCCGCCTAGGTAGTAGTCTAAAATAACCGTTGGGTCAACGAACACGCCTACCCATTCCATACGGTCTATTTGGAAATGGGTTAATATCTTTAGCCAAATTGGCTTGTTGGGAAGCACGTTTAGACAATGAAGAGCGGCTTCTACTTACCAGTTCCCGCCTGCTTTCAGAACAGAAGCCGCCCCCCTGCTTTGTTCCTACCTCCCCCGAAACACCGGCTTCCGCTTCTCTAAAAAGGCGCGAACGCCTTCGCGGTGGTCTTCGGTTTGCCGCATGCGCTGTTGGGCGTCAGTTTCAAGCTCCAAGACGCGAAGCAAGTCCGCCTTTGTTTGCTCAGCATACAACAATTTTGTGGCAATCATGGCTTG
>Ga0310830_101144_pt1 | contig 14075 bp, 9 predicted proteins | sample WT_ome_5_FD_201301 | JGI IMG/M metagenome (GOLD analysis project Ga0310830, IMG submission 201301) | Sorghum-adapted microbial communities enriched on wild type (WT) sorghum from Joint BioEnergy Institute, Emeryville, California, United... ...
GAGCAGGACGAGCAGGGCCGCGTACGGCGCGGCGGCGGCGTAGGCGGCGACCGACGTGTGCGTCCACAGCTCGGTGGCGAGCGTGTCGGCGCCGGTCGGTCGCAGCAGCAGCGTCGCCGGCAGTTCCTTCATGCACGTGAGGAACACCAGCGCCGCCCCGGCGCCGATGCCCGGCAGGGTCAGGGGAACGGTGACCGTCCGGAACACCGACAGCGGCCCCCGCCCCAGCGAGCGAGCGGCCTCCTCGAGCCCGGGAGGAGCCTGCGCGGCCGCCCCGGCCACCGCGCCGACGCCCAGCGGCAGGAACAGCGTGGCGTACGCCAGCGCCAGCAGCCACGGCGTCTGGTACAGCGGGTACGCCACGTTGATGCCGAAGAACACGAGCGACAGGCCGACCACGACGCCGGGCAGGGCGTGGCTGACGTACGTCACCCGGTCGAGGACGGCGGCCACCGGGCCCGGGGCGCGGGCGCCGAGCAGGCCGATCGGTAGGGCCAGCAGCATCGTCAGCGCGGCCCCGGCGGCCGAGAAGGTGAGCGTGTGGCCCATCGCGACGGCGATCTCGGCGAGGCTGCCCGGCCGGGACACCCCGACGCTGAACCACCGGGCCATCGCGGCCGCCGGTATCCCGAGCGCGGCCAGGGCGACCGCGGCCAGTCCGGCGAGGGCGACCGGCCGCCACCGGCCCAGCGCGATCCGCTCGGGCGGTCGCCGCGCCCCGGAACCGACGCGGGCGTATCGGGTGGTCGTCCGTCGCGCCAGCAGCTCGCCGACGAGGATCGCCATCGTCAGCAGCACGAGCGCGGTGGACAACACCAGGGCCCCGGTGCGGTCGAAGCCGAGGTTGAACGAGGTGAAGATCGCCAGGGTGAAGGTGTTCACCCGCAGGATGGCGACCGCGCCGAAGTCGGACAGGACGTAGAGGGCGACGAGCAGCGCCCCGGCCGTGATCGCGGGCCGGATCTGGCGCAGCGTGACGCCCACGAAGGTCGCCCACGGGCCGCGCCCGAGTGCGCGGGAAGCCTCCTCGGTGGCCGGGTCGGCTCCGGCCAGGGCCGCCGCCGTGGGCAGGTAGACGTACGGCGAGCAGCAGAGGATCAGCACGACGGCCGCAGCGGCGAAGCCGTGGAAACCGTCTACAAGGGATACCCAGGCGTAGCCGGCGACGTAGGTCGGGATGGCCAGGGGCAGCGCCGCGACCACCGCGAAGAACCGCCGGGCCGGCAGGTCGGTGCGCACGACCAGCAGCGCGGTGCCCACGCCGACGACCAGGCAGCCCGCGGTGACCACGGCGGTGAGCGCCAGGCTGCGCAGGGTGAGTTCGACGAGCCCGGGTGTGCGCAGCGCGGCGACGATGCGGGGCCAACCCGCCTCGGCGGTGCGCACGGCCAGGTACACCAGCGGCACGGCGCTCACGCCCACCGCGAGCACCGAGGCGACCAGCAGCACCGGGCGGGGGGCGAGGTGGTGCCAGGCGCGGCGTCGGACGTACGGACGCCCGAACCGGGCCCGCGTGCCGACGCGGGCCCGGCCGATGCTGTCCGTCACCGTGCTGTCCGTGATCGCCTGCTGGGGCGGCACTGCCACGACCTCCGTTGCTCGCCGATCCTTCGGCGGGTGGTCCGGGCCGACCGGGGATCGGTCAGGTGGTCAACCCCGACTGCTGGATCATCTCGACGGTCTCGGCGAGAGTATCGAGGTCGTTCAGGTCGATGTCGGGTGCCTCCAGCTCGTCGAGCGGCGGCAGCGCGGGATCGAGCGCCACGCCGGCGATGAGCGGGTACTCGAAGGTCTGCTCGGCGAAGTACCGCTGGCCGGTCGGGCTGAGCAGGTACTCGATGACCCGCCGCGCGTTGACGTTGTCCGCGGCGGACGCCAGCAGCCCGACGCCGGAGACGTTGACCAGGCCGCCGGTGTCGCCGTCGGGGAAGAAGTGCAACTTCACCCGCAGGTCGTCGATGCCGACACCGCGCTCCTTGGCACGCTCGAAGACGTAGTAGTGGTTGACCAGCCCGACGGCCAGGCGACCCTCGTCGATGTCGGCGACGATCTGCACGTTGTTCTCGCGGATCTGCGGGTCGTTCGCGGCGAGGTCGGTCAGCCACTGACGGGCACGGTCGTCACCGTGCTGCACCCGCATCGCCGTGACGAAGGCCTGGAAGGACGCGTTCGTGGGGGCCACCCCGACCCGGCCGCGCCACTCGGGAGCGGTCAGGTCGAAGACCGAGTCCGGCAGGTCGGCGGGGTCCAGGGTCTGCGAGTCGTAGGCCAGCACCCGGGCCCGGCCGGTCACCCCGATCCACTGCCCGTTCGCGGCCCGGTACTGCGCCGGCACCCGGTCCAGGATCTCGGTGGGCAGCGGGGCGAACAGGCCCGCCTTGGCGACGGCGCCGAGCGCGCCCGCGTCCTGGGCGAGGAACACGTGGGCTGGGCTGCGGTCACCCTCCTCCAGGAGCTGGGCGGCCATCTGCGCGGTGTTGCCGTACCGGACGTCGACCGTGATGCCGGTTTCCTCGGTGAACTGCTGGATCAGCGGTCCGACCAGTGCCTCACTTCGTCCACTGTAGACCGTGAGGCTGGCTTGGCTGCCGCCGCCGTTGCCACCGCCGCAGGCCGCCAGCCCGGCCGTGAGCAGGGCCGCGACCGCGAGCACGGCGGCGGTCCGGAATGTGCGCATCTGATCCCCTTCGGTCGACTCCTGGGTACGGTTTGCCTTACCTAATTTAGGGCGTCCTTACCGGGTGGGCTCAAGCGTCCCCGAACGGGTGACCCTGCGCCACGCCTGGAGGACGGTGCGACTGGCGCGGTCGAACAGGGCGGCGTAGGCGAGCCCGGCGGCCAGGGACGCGACCAGGGCCAGCAGACGCGACACGTCCCACACGTGCATGTAGACCTGCCAGTGCACCAGGTAGATGGCCAGCGAGGCCCCGGCCAGCGCGCCGGCGGCCGCCGCGACCGGTCGGGGCACCGGCGCCGCCGGGACCCAGATCAGCAGGAGCAGGCCGGCGATCATGACGGCCTCGCGTCCCGGGTCGCCGAAGAACCCGGGGATGGTCGCCACGGTCGCCGCGCTCAGGATGGCCCGCTGAGCCGGGCCGGTCACCTTGGCGGCGGCCCAGCCGATCGCGAACAGCCAGGCGTTGGCCAGGGTCTTGTGCAGCTCCACTCCGGGCACGAGCTGGTAGCGCGCGACCAGGCCGGCCGCCATCACCGCCATGGGCAGCGCGAGGGGCCAGCGCCGTTCCCACCGGTCGGCGACGCTCACCAGGACGGTCACCGCCACGACGATGTAAACGAGATCCTCGATGTACCAGAAGTGCCAGGCGTTGCGGGTTTCGTCGACGCCGAGCACGTTGGTGAGCAGGAAGATGTTCGCCAGCGTGTACTGGTTGCTGACGAGCATGACCACGGCGATCCAGGTCACGCTGGCCGCGATGATGCGGCCCAGGCTGCGGGCGATGGCGCGCACGCGCTCGCTGCGCGGGCCGGCCGTGAGCTGGAAGCGGGCGAAGTTGAATCCAGCGACGCCCAGCAGAGTGTGGGCTCCGCCGGGAAGCGTAAAGAGCTGAATGTGGGTGCCGACGACGAGCACGATGGCGACCGCCCGCAGCAGCACGCTGGTGTCCACGCGGTGCAGTCGCCGCCGAGCCTGGGCCGGACTCCCCGCGCGGACCAGCTCGGCGATCGGCGTGACATGCCAGTTGGGCGGCAGGGTGCCGAGCAGCCGCTCGAGGCGTATCGACACCTCCACATAGGACAGCGAGTCGCCGCCGAGGTCGACGAAGCTGTGCCGCTCGGTCACGTCGTCGCGGTCGAGAAGCTCCGCGTACAGGCGCACCACCGCCGCGGCGCGGTCCCCGGGCGGCTCGGTCGCGGCCGCACCGTCCGCGGCCAGGTCGGCGGCGGCGCGGTCGGACGTCGTATCGTCGGCGGTCGGGCTCGGAGTGGTCCGCGCCAGCGCGGCGATCGCCGGGTAGTCCGGCTTGCCCGAGGGGAGGCGGGGGATGCGGGCGCAGAGGTGGACCGAGACGACCGAGGCGGGCAGGCCGGTGACCGCGCACACTCGCCGCCGTACGGTCGGCGCGTCGGCCCCGCCCGGGTCCTCGACCGCGACCACCAGGACCCGGTCGTCGCCGGCGCAGTAGGCGGTCACGCCGTGCTCGGCCAGCCGGGACTCGACCCGCTCCAGGTCCACCCGAAGTCCGAACAGCTTGAGGAAGCGGTTGCGGCGCCCGACGATCCGGTACAGGCCGTCCGCGCCGAGGCGGGCGAGGTCACCCGTGTGGAGTTCGTCGATGTCACGCCCGCGGCCCAGGTCGTCCGGTCGCTCGGCGTACCCGAGCATGACGTTCGGGCCGCGGTAGACGAGCTCGCCCTCGTCCGGTCCGGCTCCCGCCGCCGGGGCGAGGCGGAATGAGCCGCCGGGAATGGGGATGCCCACCGCGTCCGGGGCGGTGGTGGCGAGTTCCGGCGGCAGGTAGGCCATCCGGGCGGTGGCCTCGGTCTGCCCGTACATGACCACCAGGTCCCAGCCACGGGCCCGGCCCAGCTCGGCGTAGCGGCGCACCCGCTCCGGGTCGAGCCGGCCGCCGGCCTGCGTGACGTAGCGCAGGTCGGGCAGGTCCAGGGCGGCGAACCCGACCCGGTCGAGCAGGTCGAAGGTGTAGGGCACGCCGGCGAAGGTGGTGCCCCGCTCGCGCCGGAACAGGGCCCAGAACGCCGGGTCGGCCACCGACAGGCAGGTCAGGATCAGCGCCGCTCCCCGCAGCAGGTGGCTGTGCAGCACCGACAGGCCGTAGCAGTAGTGCAGCGGAAGGGTGGTCGCGGCTCGGTCGTCGGGGCGGATGCCGAGGTAGGTGGCGATGGCCTCGGCGTTGGACTGCAGGTTCTCGTGCGACAGCCGAACCAGCTTGGGTGAGCCGGTCGAGCCGGAGGTGCTCAGCAGCAGGGCGAGCTCCGGGTGCAGGGTGTGCGCGGTTGTGGGGTGGCGTTCCACCACGCTCGTCCCGTCAAGGATCACATCCGGGGCGTACGCGCGGGTCAGGGTGTCGATCGCGCCGGTGTCCCGCGGCGCGAGCAGCACCACGTGGCCGGCGCGCAGCGCCCCCAGATAGCCGGCGACCGTGGCCACGTCGTTTCCGGCGGCCACCAGCACGAGTCGGCGAACGGAGCCGAGTCGGGTCGCGATCTCGTCGGCGCGGCGCGCGAGCTCGCGGTAGGTGAGGGCGCCGTCACCGGTGATGAGCGCCGTACGGGCGCCGAATGCCTCCAGCGCGGCCGCGAACGGGACCGGGGCGACGATGGGTGCGTTGTCGACGGAGATCGAGGACATGGTAGGCAACCCTTACTAAGGTTGCCCTACCCTAAGTTGGCGTCGCCGTCGGGTCAACGTGCTGTTGATCGCACCTCGGGCGGCGCTGGGGCGGCCGGCTCAGCGTAGGTCCCGTCGAGGGGGTTCCCATAAGGGGCTCCCGTCAGCGCGAGCGAGTCAGCGTGGGTCCAGCAAAATCGCCCGAGCTCGCAGGGCATCGGTCAACCGCCCGAGCCAGCCGCCGGGCCGGCGGCGCGGGCGTCCGGGCGGCGCCGGGCGCGTGGGTGGCACGCTGATCGCCACCAGCGCGGTAGCGGCAATCAGGTCGAGGGGGTAGTGGTTTCCGGTCGCGACCACGACCAGCGCGGTGAGGACCACGTCGGTGGCGGCGAGCGTGATCAGCACGACCGAGCGGGTGGCGATCATCAGCATCACCAGCACCCAGACCACGAGCGCGAAGTGCAGCGACGGAAGCGCGGCGAAGTGGTTCACCGAGTCGCCCACGGGTGATCCCCACGTGCCCCAGATGCGTTGGCGCGCCACCGTGTCCACGATGGGCAGGTCGGGGTTCAGGCGGGGCGGGGCCACGGGGTAGAGAGCGAAGCAGGCCGCCGCGACGACGTTGAGCACCAGGCAGGACCGCCGGCCCCACCGGTAGAGGGGTGGGCGCCGCAGGTAAAGGAACACCAGCACGGCGATCGACGTCACCGCGTACATCGCGGCGTAGTGGTAGGCCGTCACGGCGGCCAGCCAGTCATGCTGGACCAGCCATCGATTCATGGATACCTCGATGTCCAGCCCGAGGGCCGCCTCGAGGCGCACCACGGCCCGGGCGTTCGCCTCGGCGGCGGCGTGCTTGTCGCCGAACGAGGCCCGGGAGAGCGAGGTACAGGCGATGAACGCCACGAGCGCGACGCCCAACTCCCACCACACGGGCGGCCGGCGGGTGTCCATCGCCTCCTATCTAGCCGATGCGGGCCACCGGTGGGGCCACATCGGCTCGGATGTCACCGCTAGGAGGCGGTTCGGCCGCGGCGCGGGCGTACGTCCGACGGGCGTTTGGTCGCGGGCCGCGCCAGGACCACTGTGGAGAGTCTCCGGACGGCCTCGCGCAGCTCGTCGGGGGTGTGCGCGGCGTACCCGGGCACCAGGCCGGGCGGCCCGATGCGGCGCCACCGCAGCGACGACAGCGCGTCGATGGCCGGCGAGGAGCCGTCGTGCTCGCCACGTGCCGGCGCGACCTCCCGACCCGCCCGCGCCTTCGCCGCCGACGAGGGGCTGCGGCGCGAGCGGGTCGAGCGGGTGGTCGCCTACTCCGGCGGCTCAGCGACGCCAGGGCGGCCGGTCCGGTAGTGCGCGTCGTCGGGGGGTCTGCTCATGCCGCCGGCGCTGAGGCTGTTCGCCAGCGACAAGGAGTACGCATGGATGTACACACATCACATCGACTGGGACGAGAAGATCCGGTGGCGCGGGCAGGCCTACCCCTTGACCGCCCCCTGCGTGAAGCCGGCGATGAACCGGTCGAGGAACAGGTTGAACACCAGCGCGATGGGCAGCGCGACGAGCACGGTGGCGGCCTGCAGGGACTGCCAGAAGAACACGTCGCCGCGGACGAGCTCGTTCGGCACCCCGGTGGAGATCACCTTCTCCGCGGTGGGTGACACGAAGGCGAGCGCGTAGATGAACTCGCTCGCCGTCAGCGTGAAGGCGAACACCACCACCGCGACGATGCCCGGGAAGGTCAGCGGCACCACGGCACGCCAGAACGCGGCCAGCCGGCTGTAGCCGTCCACCATTGCCTGCTCCTCGATGTCGCGCGGCACGGCCTTCAGGAAGCCGATGAGCAGCCAGATCGACACCGGGATCGTGATCGTCGGGTAGATGAGCACCAGCGACCAGGTGGAGTCCTGCAGCCCCAGGGCGACGACCAACCGCGACAGCGACAGGAACAGCAGGCTCGGTGGCACCAGGTAGACCAGGAAGATCGCCACACCGAACCAGCCGGCCCAGGGGCGGTCCAGCCGCGCCAGGGCGTACGCGGCCGGCAGCCCGAGCAGCAGGGTGATCGCTACGACCAGCACGCCCACCCAGAGCGTGTTCCAGGCGAAGGTGCCGAACGACGTGTCCGTGAGCAGGTACAGCACGTGGTCCGGCGTCGCCGGCCGGTTGTACAGGAACGGGTTGTTGTTCGGGTTGTACAGGTCGCGGTTCTGCTTGAACGCCGTGATCAGGCTCCACAGGAACGGTGCCGCGCACGCGAACGCGGCGAGCACCGCGGCGCAGTAGACCCCGACGCGCGCCAGGATGTGGCGCCAGCGGTAGTGGCGGCGCAGCCATGCCGCCTCTTCCGCCCCGGGGAGCGCTTCGGCCGTGCCGCCGGCCGCCGGCTGGATCGACTCGGCGACGGTCTTCGTGCTCACCGCAATGTCCTCCGTTCGCGACTGCGGGGCTCGCTTCGCTCGCTCCTCGCGCTCACCGATGACTCCTTCGTTCGCGGCTGCGGGGCTCGCTTCGCTCGCTCCTCGCGCTCACCGATGACTCCTTCGTTCGCGACTGCGGGGCTCGCTTCGCTCGCTCCTCGCGCTCACCGATGACTCCTTCGTTCGCGGCTGCGGGGCTCGCTTCGCTCGCTCCTCGCGCTCACCGATGACTCCTTCGTTCGCGGCTGCGGGGCTCGCTTCGCTCGCTCCTCGCGCTCACCGATGACTCCTTCGTTCGCGGCTGCGGGGCTCGCTTCGCTCGCTCCTCGCGCTCACCGGACCTCCATCCGCTTGACCGCCTGCAGGATCGCGATCGCCGCGGCGAGCAGCAGGGGGAACAGGAACAGCGCGATCGCCGCGCCCTGCCCCACGTCGCCGCCGTCGATGCCCCGGAAGAACGCCCAGCTCGTCAGCACCTGGGTGGCGTTGTTCGGGCCGCCGTTGGTGAGCACGTCCACCACCGCCATGTCGGTGAACGTGAAGATGGCTCCGAACAGCGCGGCCACCGCCGCCACCGGCAGCACCATCGGGATGGTCACCTCGAACATCCGCCGCCAGTAGCCGGCGCCGTCGACCCTGGCCGCCTCATCGAGGTCGCGCGGGATGGCGACCAGCCCGGCCACCATGATCACCGCGGCCAGCGGGGTGAGCCGCCACACGTGCACCGCGATCACGCTCGCCATCGCCAGGTTCGGCTCGCCGAGCCAGTACATGTTGCTGTCCGGCTTGATCAGCGCGTCCTGGGAGCCGAGCATGCCGAGCTGCCGCATTACCCAGTCGATCGGCGAGAAGATCGAATCGAGCAGCCACAGCCACGAGATCGACGACAGCGCGACCGGGGTCGTCCACGGCAGGAGCACCAGGAACCGGACGATCCACTTGCCCTTGAAATCGGCGACGAGGATGTTCGCGAGCACCTTGCCGAGCAGCACGACCAACGCCATCGACACGAGCGTGAAGACGAACGTGTTGCCCAGCGCCCGCCAGAAGACCGGATCGTCGAAGGCGCGCTCGAAGTTGCGCAGGCCCACCCAGTCGAAGGAGGGGTCACCGGCGGTCACGTCCGAGAGCGCGAAGCCGATGGCGAGGATGAACGGCACGGCCACCAGCGCGATGATGTAGACGACGCTGGGCATCAGGAAGATCCAGGCGAGCGCGCCTGGACGGTCGGCCAGGCGCGGTCTCATAGCCGATCCACCGCCTCGGTCCGCTTCCCGGTGTCCTTCGCGAAGAAGCGCAGGTGCTTGCGAGCCACCGCGAACTCGTACTCCTCGCCGGCCGCGACGGCAGTGTCGAGCATGGCGGGCAGCCGGGCCACCACCCGGGTCGGCTCCCCGATGCCGAGCGCGGTGCCGTAGATGTGCGGGTCGCCGGAGAGGAACTCGACCCGGTCGACCGCGATGCGGATGGTCACCGCCCCGTCCGCCGGCACCGCCGAAGCCGGCAGCAGGTGCTCGGGCCGGAACCCGACGAGGACGTCGTCGCGCGGTACGAGGTTCATCGGCGGCGACCCGATGAACGTGGCGACGAAGGTGTCCGCCGGGTCGTTGTACACCGCGACGGGCGGGCCCACCTGCCGGATCCGGCCGTGCGACAGGACCGCGATCCGGTCCCCCAGCCCCATCGCCTCGACCTGGTCGTGCGTGACGTAGATCGTCGTGGTGCCGACCTCCTGCTGGAACCGCTTGAGCTCGTCGCGCGCGCTGGCCCGCAGCTTCGCGTCCAGATTGGACAGCGGCTCGTCGAGCAGGAACACCTTGGGCTCCCGGACCAGCGCGCGGGCGAGCGCGACCCGCTGCCGCTCGCCGCCGGAGAGCTGGCGCGGCTTGCGTCCCAACAGGTGGCCGATGTCCAGCAGTGCCGCCGCCCACTGCACCTTGCGGTCCCGCTCCTCCTTCGGCACTTTCGCCGCGCGCAGCGGGAAGGCGATGTTGGCGTACACGCTCTTGTGCGGGTAGAGCGCGTAGCTCTGGAAGACCATCGCGATCTGCCGGGCGCGCGGCGGCAGCCCGGTGACGATGTGCCCGTCGATCAGCACGTCCCCGGACGTGGGCTGCTCCAGGCCGGCGATCGTGCGCAGCAGCGTGGTCTTGCCGCACCCGGACGGCCCGAGGAGGACGAGATACTCGCCCTCCTCGGTGACCAGGTCGATGCCGTCGACCGCGCGCACCGCGCCGCGATCGTGCGGGCGGCGCCGGCCGGCGCCGCCCGGGTACTCCTTGATGAGGTTCTTGACCTCGACGACCGCCACTAACTAACTCCTCCGCTCTCGGTCGCTCGGTAGCCCGCCGTCAGCTCTGGCCGCCGACCAGGCCCTGCTGCCGCCACTTGTCGAAGATCGCCTTGACCTCGGTCTCCGCCTGAGCCACGGATTCCTGGGCGCTCTGCTCACCCTTGGCGACCCGGGCGAACATATTCGGAATCACGAAGGTGTTGAAGATCTCGCCTATGGCGGTGTTGGCCTGGCCGGGGTGACCGATGTTCGTGCTCCACTTCGTGGCCTCGGTGAGCAGCTTCAGCTTGTCGGCGGGCTTGGCGCCGAACGGGTCGTTGGCCAGCCACGTGTCCAGGCTCGGCGTGCGCTCGGCGAACGCGCAGAAGTCGTAGAGCTTGCTCGCGTACGTCGCCGCGGCGTAGTTCGCCGTGTAGTGCAGCAGGAACTCCTTGGCCGCGTCCGGATTCTTCGCGTGCTTGGGGACGATCCAGTTGTACATGACGTGCTGGGCGGCGAGCTGCGCCGCCGGCCCCTTCATCGCCGGGGTGAAGAAGACGTCATCGGCCACGTCGGGGTTGGTGCCCTGCGCCGTGCGCCACGCCGAGATCGAGTTGACGACGTACGAGAGCTTGCCCGCGATGAGGCCCTGGTTGTTGCTGGCCGCGTTCCAGGAGAAGACCTCGTTGGTCATCGTCTCCCTGAACAGCCTTGCCATGAACTCGACGGCGTCGATGGTCTCCGGCGAGTTGATGACGACGTTCTCGTTCTCGTCCTGAATGGAGGCGCCGAAGGACCACATGAGGGCGCGCAGCACCATGTTGGAGTCAATCTCCTGGGACATGCCCAGGCCCATCTGCACGCCCGTGGACTTCTTGATCTCCGCGCCGCCCTGGAGCAGCTCCTCCCAGGTGCTCGGCCCGTTCGGGAAGCCCACCGGCTCCCACAGCGACTTGCGGTAGTTGCCCGGGTCCGGCACCCAGCCCGGCGAGTACGCGTAGAACTTGCCGGTCGTCGGGTTGAAGCTGGACTTGCGACACAGCTCGAGCTGCGTGCCCCAGCGCCGGACGGCCTCCTCGGTCACGTCCTTCATGTCGAGCACGCTTGGCTCGTACTGCGACAGGGTCGCGATGTACTGGATCAGGTCGTGCCCCTGCCCGGCCGCGATCTCCGCCGCGATGCGGGTGGGGATCTGGGCCTGGTCGATGTGGTCGACCGTGACCTTGACGCCGACCTTGTCACCCCACTCCTTGGCGAACCTGTCGAACCAGTCGTCGTGGCTGGGCACGAAGTGGCTCCACAGCAGGATGCTCAGCTCGCCGGAGAGCTTCTTGGTCGGCTCGGTGAAGGTCTCCTCGGGGGCCCCGGTCGCCGGCCCGGCGGGACCACCCGGGCCGTCCTCCTCCCGCGCGCATGCGGCCAGCGGTCCGGCGAACGCCGCCCCGAGGGCGAGGACACCGGTGGTTCGCAGGAGGTCGCGCCGGGTGCGCGGGGTACCTAAGAAGCCCGGTCGTGATGGGTAATTAGTCATCGTGGCTCCTCCCTAGGGGGTACCCGATGACATACGCATTCGTGACGGGCGTCACAAGAGCGCGACGCCAGTCGTCGCCGAAGTGCCACGGATCATCGCCGAACGGCAGCCGATGCCGGCCGCCGGTGGGGTCGCATCGGCTCGGATGTCACCGCAAGGAGGCGGTCGACGCCCCGGGGTGGACGGGAGGCCGGCCCGCGTCCGGTCACCGGAGCCGGGGACCTGACCACTGTGGAGAGTCGCCCGACGGCCGCGCGCAGCGCGTCGGGGGTGTGCGCCCCGTACCCGAGCACCAGGCCGGGCGGCCCGCTGCTCCGCCAGCGCAGCGACGACAGCGCCAGCGGTCCCAGCCCGAGCGACCAGGCGGCATCGACGATGGCAGCGTCGTCCGCCTCCGGGTCGAGCTCGGCCACCAGGTGCAGGCCGGCCGCCACCCCGTGGACCCGGGCCTGGGGCAGGTGCTCGGCCAGCGCGGCGACCACGGCGTCGCGGCGAGCGCGGTGCGCCCGCCGGGCGTGGCGCAGGTGGCGGTCGTAGTCCCCGGTCGCCAACAGGCGCGCGAAGGCGACCTGCTCCAGCACCGACTCGCCGAGGTCGGCCGCCGCCTTCGCGTCGGTCACCGCGGCCCGCAGCCCGGGCGGCACCACCAGCCAGCCCCGGCGAATCCCGGGGGCCAGCGCCTTGCTGGCCGTGCCGATCAGCGCGACCACGTCGGGCGCCAGGCCCTGCACACACCCCACCGGTTCCCGGTCGTACCGGAACTCGGCGTCGTAGTCGTCTTCGATGATCAGCCCGCCCGTGCGTCGGGCCCAGGCCACGAGGGCGGCCCGGCGCCGGGGAGACAGCACCATGCCGAGCGGGAACTGGTGAGCCGGGGTGACGAAGACCGCCGCCACGCCCGTCTCCGCCAGGGCGTCGACGTCGATGCCTTCGGCGTCGACTGGAACGGGCACCACCTCGAGGCCGCTGCGGGCGAACTGCTGGCCGACGGCCCGGCTGCCGGGGTCCTCCAGGCCGATGCGGGTCACGCCAAGTCCAGATAGGACGGTGCCGAGCAGGGTCATGGCCTGGGCCGCGCCGGTCGTCACCACCACCTGGTCGGCGGTGGCCCGGGCACCCCGGACCCGGCCCAGGTAGGCGGCCAGTTCCCGCCGCAGGTCCGCGACCCCGCACGGGTCGCCGTAGTCGAGCAGGTGGTCCGGCACCGTTCGGACGGCGTGGTCGTACGCCCGCCGCCAGGCCGCGCGGGGGAACAGGCCGAGGTCGGGCACGCCGGGTCGCAGCGGCACCGGGCCCACGGGTCCGGCCGGCTCGCCCGGGCCCGGCGGGGTCGCCGATTCGGGGAGGCTGGCGACGACCGTGCCCGAGCCGGGTCGGGCCAGCAGGCGCCCCTCGGCGATGAGCTGCTCGTACGCTCCCACCACCACGCCCCGCGACAGGCCCAGGTCGGCGGCGAGGGCCCGGGTCGATGGCAGTCGCGTCCCGGCGGGCAGCCGCCCGGAGTCGATCGCTTCGCGCAGCGCGGCGATCAGTCGGGCTCCGGCGGTGCGGCGCGGGCCGGGCGGCAGCAGGATGTCGGCGACGAAGCTCAATCCGGTGGTCCCTGACGAAGTTCAGACAAGTGGTCCCTGACGAAGTCCAACCCAGTGGTCCCCGACGAAGTCCCAAACAAGTGGTCCCCGGCGAAGCCCCAACCAAGTGGTCCCCGGCGAAGCCCCAACCCAGTGGTCCCCGGCGAAGCCCAACCAAGTGGTATCTGAAAACGGGCGCGAACTGGTCCTTCTAGGAATACCACCTGCCCCGTAGCGTCGGCGTCGTGGACAGGCGTGATCTCGTGGCCGTCGCCTCCTGCACGACCGCGCAGGTGGTGCTCGGCGTCTCCGTGCCGCTGACGCGGGGAATCGTCGACTACCCGGTGATGACCGGTCAGGCCGTGCGGTACGCGCTCGCCGCGGTGGCGCTCGGCCTGCTGGCCCGGGCGGGCTTCGGGGGCCCGCCCGCCTGGCGCGGTTGGCCGCACCGGCGGGACCTGCTCGCGCTCGCCGGCGTGGCGGCGACCGGTCTGGCGGGCTTCAACGTGTGCATGGTGACGGCGGTGCGCCACGCCGATCCCGCCGTGGTCGGCACGATCGTCGGGGCCGCCCCGCTCGGGCTGGCCCTCATCGGCCCACTGATGCGCCGGCAGCGACCCACCGGCCGCATCCTGGTCGCCGCGGTGATGATCGTGGCCGGGACGGCGCTGGTGCATGGGTTCGGGCAGGCCGACGCGCTCGGCACCCTCGCCGCGCTGGGCACCCTGGTCGGGGAGATCGCCTTCTCCGTGTTCGCCGCCATCGCCCTGCCCCGCCTCGGGGCGGTGCGGGTCTCGGCCTACAGCTGCGCGCTCGCCGGCCCGATGCTGGTCCTCGGCGCGGCCGCCACGGGAGAGGTGCCGCGGATGCCCACGGCGGTCGAGGCGGCGACGTTCGGCTACCTCGCCGTGATGCTGACCGTGGTGGCCTTCGTCGCCTGGTTCTCCGGGCTGAACCGGCTCGGCGTGGC
>Ga0310830_101152_pt1 | contig 14000 bp, 9 predicted proteins | sample WT_ome_5_FD_201301 | JGI IMG/M metagenome (GOLD analysis project Ga0310830, IMG submission 201301) | Sorghum-adapted microbial communities enriched on wild type (WT) sorghum from Joint BioEnergy Institute, Emeryville, California, United... ...
GACAAGTTTACCGATTAAAGCGCCATGTAGGCGGTAACCGATCCAAAGAGGGGAAAGAGGAAGCAAAGCTGCACGGTGCCACGGTGGCACAGGAAACCGGACTGTACGGCGACCTGCTGCAATCTGCTCGAGCATCGATGTTTGCGACCCTTTCCAGTGTGCTTTCCGGCAGCCAGAACCCGCGGAAGGGTACGGCGATCGGCGCGCACGTCATCAGCCGGATGCGTCAGCAGCTCCATAGGGATATGTACGACATCCTGAATACCATTCCGGCACCGCATGAGATTCGCACAGCAATCGGCGACGCTTGGAAGGCGGAGGAAACGCTGACGGGTAAGCTGGGCCGCACGCCGACGCATGACGAAGTCGCTTCATACCTTCAGAAGAATTCGAAGGCGTTCCGCGAGGCGCCGATCATGCAGCCGCCAGTCTGGAACGAAGATAAGGGCGAGTGGGAGGCGAAAAATCAGCGCGTGACAGACCCTTCGGAACGGCTGCGCGTGCTGAAGAACTACGCCGACCAGCAGAAGGCAACACATCTGGATCAGGGCGTTATGGACGAACGAACCGGCGAGCGTCGGAACGTGGCCGAAGCTATGGCCGACCGCACGGCAGCGTCACCGGAAGCCCGCGCCATCGAGCGCGAGCGTCAGCAAGAGCTGCGGACGGCACTTCCGAAGGCTATGAAAGAGATGGGTCTGACCGACGACGAGATTCGCGTCATGGTGATCAAGTTCTCGAATCCGTCCTCGACGACCAGCAAGCCGACGATGACCTCGCCGGAAGTGGCCGCTTATCTGAAAGAGCACTACGGAATGGATGTCACGTCGAAGTGGGTCGACAACCGGATTACGCTCGGCATGCAGAAGATCAAGCGGGCGCGGGAGCAAAATCACCCGGCGCTGGAACAACTGCGCATGCTGAAGTCGCTGGTGGTCCGGGCGATCCTGAAGATGAGCTGGGAAATCGATCTGTACAAGGCCCTGACGAGCTGGGGACTCACCCCGGATGTGCTGGAGATGCGACCGACGCGCATCGTCTACGGCCGGAGCCGGGAAGACATCCTGAAGTCGCTCGAGCCGCATGAATACGTCGGCAGCTTCGTTACGTTCGAAGACGGCGAAGTCGCTGCGCAGGTAACGGAGCTCACGCTGCCTGAAGGTCACGAACTTCGGAAGGCCTTTATGGACACGCTTCAGAAGGCCATGTTCCCGCACAAGGGAGCATCCAACGCCGAGATCAACAAGAAGGCGCAGGAATACGTACGGGCCAATAAACAGCGGTACGCCAGTCTGGCGGACCAGCAACTGGGACGTATCCGGGGAAAAGGCGGTAGCCTCACATGGTCTGAAGAACTTCTTCTGAAGAACCCGGGAAGCGCGTGGATCACGTGGGGCGGTAAACGCATCCTGATTAACACCGGGAACGGTGAGATCATATACGACTCCCGGAATGAGGCACACCGCGAGGACTACAACCAAGGGGCGCAGGAAGACAAGATCGAGTTCCACCACGAGAAGGAAGCCGGCGTCAGTGAGGAAAACGCTCACGAGCACGACCACGGCATCCAAGCCTTCCGAAACGAGTTCATGAACCGCATGCGGGACGAGTGGATCAAGAAGGAAGGCAACAAGATTGTCGGCGGAATAAAGGGAGAGTTTTTGCAACACAACTCGCACAAGGCACTGGACGTGTACCGCGACCTTTCGGATGAGGAACGGAAGGCACTTGATGACATGGGCGCCGACCGCGAGGCGAAAGCGGCGTTCCTCGGCGACCACTTCCTGCGTAAAGAGGGCGTCATCGAAGCGCTCCAGCAATACCGGAACGGCGAGCTTTCGGAAGAAGACATTCGGCAGCGGCTGGCCGGTCTGGGGTCGCTGGCGGGCCGCAACTCGAAGATGATGGCTTCGTTCCTCGGCGACGTGAAGAAGCACGACCCGGCGACGGAGGAAGGGCTTAAGAAGCTGGCCGAATCGTTCGGTGCGAAAGAAATGACTCGTGCTGGCGAAGAAGCGAGCAAGAACCTTCTGCCGGAGGGCAAATACATGATTGGCAACCCGATTACGGGCAAAACCATGATTGTACACGTTGGCGGTGCCTTCACCGGCGGCCGCGGCAGCCGGAAGAAGGACGAGTCCGGCAAAGAGGAAAAAGGGAAGTACACTTCCGAAGTTCTCGAAGCGTTCGACCCGGATGGCCGCATCCATGAGACGATCAACACGTGGGGCGATCTCGGCCGGGCACTCGGCTACACGGGCAAAGAGGCAAGCGACCTGAAGGCGACGCTGGTGGCACACGCCAACACGGCGCCGGATAAGCCGTTCATGCAGAAAATTTCGGATGAGGAATTCGCCCAGCACCGGGCGAAGACGAAAGCCGGGCTTCAGGAGTCCATGCTTCATAAAGATTTCCGGCTGGTCGACCAGACCCGGGACAAGGACGGCAACATCACGAGCCAGACCTTTGCTCAGAAGATGCCGGACGGCACCATGAACCACATCACGGTCGACGGCAGCGGCCGGATTACGGACCCGCTGATGCGACGCCTGCTCAACCAGCGCGCACCGGTGACGAACGAGAAGGAACTGAACGAACTTCTGAAGAACGCGGTCGGCAACCGGGTATGGGTGACGGCACACTTCGGAAGCGACATCCACATCGGAGACGCGCTGGGCCATCACGTGCAACTGGAGTATGACGGAAAAGGCGCGCCGCGGGTAGTCGGCGGAAAGTACGACGGCTATCGGTACGTTGACCGCCGCGACATTCCGAAAGGCGCAATCGACCCGGCAACGGGCGAGCCGGTAAAAGCGCTGTTCCGCAACGGCCGATTGGTTGATCGTCGATTTACGACGAAAAATGACGTGCCGATGCGGGAAGGTAATCCGGTCATGTACAGGGACGGCGACAGCTACAAGAAGGGCCGCATCTACTCCATCGAGGGCGACAACTACAAGATCACGGATGGCCAAGGGCACGTCATCGGCATTTTCAAGAAGGAAGACCTGAAGCCGGCGAAGCAGGAAGGTCGCATGCTTTCGGAAGCCGGAACGGCCGTGCTGAAGGTAGCTCAGACCGGTACGCACCGCTTGAACGTACAGGAAGCACTGGCTGACATGTCGAAGGGCCGCCGGAAGCTGCTTGAAGAAGCCCTTCAGAGGGCACACATCCAGCGCGCAGCATTCGACTCCGACGGTAACCTTCGGAACGAGCTGGAGCTGTCGGATGCAGCGCACAAGCGGCTGAGCAAAATCCTCGGCCGGTCGAAAGCCGGACGGGAAATCCTGTCGAAGTTCAACAGCGCCTACACGAAAGAACTGGAGCTGCATGTGCCGGAGCGCCTGCGGAGCGTGGTCGAAGCGGAAGGCGTCCGGGTGCTGGCAGACGGCACGGCGCGCATTTCGGCATCGAAGTTCGAACAACTTCGGGATGTGCTGAACAACGCCGGCAGCGGCATTTCGCTGACCTATCAAGCGCAGGAGCATTTGGCGGATCACTTCGCCCGCAAAGATCGGGTTCCGAAGGAAGTCAGCGAGCTGCGGAAGAAGTATCAGCCGTCGACGATTGAATCCGGCGACAAGGAATTCGACAAGCACTACAAGGCGCAGTTCAACGAGAAGTCGTACCTGATGGACCCGTCAAAAGGTCTGTACGGCACGCAGCTTGACGGCGTCTCGCACCTCATCGAGCGCGGCCGGGGCATTGCCGGCCACGGCATGGGTACGGGTAAGACGATCCTCGGCGTGGTTGCCGGCCTGCATACGAAAGCGCAGGCGCTTGCTCGGGGCGAGAAACCGAAGAAGACGCTTATCGTGGCGCCGAAGGGCATTATGTCGGACTGGGGCAAGGAAATCGCCACGCACACCAACAGCAAGGCGCTCTATATCGGTGGCGCAAGCAGCTTCGCCGGAGCGAAGCGCGGCGAGGACGGTAAGCGCTACTGGGGCCAAGCCGGCACGGAGCAGGAAGCTGTCGACATTCGGAAGTTCAAGAAAGGCTCGCACGCCGGTCAAGATCACGACTTCCATATCGTCAGCTACGACACGTTCATGCGGAACCGCGACTTCTTCGCCAACAGTGGCGAGTACGACAACATCGTCATCGACGAAGTCCACGCCTTCAAGAACCAGAAAGGCAAGCGCGGCGCCGCGCTGGCGGAGACGACGGACAAGTTCAAGAACGTGTGGGGCCTGTCAGGTACGCCGATGGAGAATGATCCGCGTGAGATGCACGCATTGGTCGACACCATCACCGGCGGCCGGCACGAGCTCGGAAGCCTGCGGGAGTTCCAGAACAAGTACATGATGAAGGACCGCAACGGCAAGCTGGTCGGCATCAAGCCGAGCATGGCGGAAAAGCTGGGCGACATTCTGGCATCCATAGTGCAGTTCCGAAGCGGCGAGGACGTAACCTACAACGACGGCAGCAAGATTCGCTTCCCGCATCTGGTTGGTCAGCAATCGAATGATCCGGGACAGAATCCGAGTCCTCCGGTCGACTTCATCGGTGACATGGTCGACCGCAGCCGCGACCACCAGACGACGGATTACTACGGCACGAAGCACTCGATTACCGATTTCGAAACCAGTACGAAGCAGGTTACCAACGCGAAAAGCGGCGAAACCTACGAGGTCACCACGACGACGCCGAAGAATGTATCGCCGGAGCTTGCGGCCATGTATGATACGTACAAGTCGCTTGAAGCGAAGTACCTGCCAGCATCGAAGCTTAACGAGCTGGCGTCTGCGGCCGCAACGGGCATCGATCAAGGCCAGAAAGGTCAGTCGAACTACCTGACGGCCATGCAGAAGCTTCAGAAGTTCCTGAATGCACCGCTGGCGCACAAGATGTATGTCGAAGGCGGAAACGCAATCGATTCCGACGCAACGGATGCGCAGGCGGAAAAGCCGGCGAAGGGTGGCGCCTCCGGTCTGGTCGAAGGCAAGCACTACATCGTCGACGAGAACGGCTTCAAGCGCTACTTTGAAAGCGACGGCAAGGGCGGTTACCTGCGTAACCCGGACGGCAGCCCGAAGCTGCTGCCGCCGCTGCACAAGCAGAATCCGAAAGCGCAGTACCTGCAAGACCGGATTCACAAATATCTGGATTCGCTCATGTTGGAGAACCGCCGTCGGGTAGCCCGCGGCGATAAGCCGCTGGTGCCGAAGGTTGTCGTGAAGTCGAACTACACGACGTTCGGCACAGACATCGTCGACAACGTGCTGAAGGAAGTCCGTAACACGCACCCGATCTTCGCCGAACTGGCGCGGCAGGGTTACACGAACTTGACCCACGGACAGTTCACCGGTGAAGCGAAGGACCGGGAAGAAACAAAGAGCGGCTTCCGCGGCAACAAGCACGACTACCTGAATAATCAGGGCAACCTGTGGGCCACGACGGTTTCGCCGGCCGGTAAAGAAGGCGTTGACTTCGGAAACGCGCATCTGATGATCCACTACGATCAAGACTGGAACCCGCAGAAGATGGCGCAGTTTACGGCGCGCGTCCGGCGGTCGGACTCGGCGAAGACGCACGAGCAGGTCGGCCGGGCGAATGCGGTTCGGGTCGAATCGCTGCACGTTCCGAATACGGTCGAGGACTTCATCTTCAACGCGCAAGACGCGAAGATGCGTGCGATTCAGCACGTTGTCCAAAGCACCCGGGATGCAGAGGCCTTCCCGAAGCTCGGTGAAACCGAAGGCACGGTCGGTTACGGTGCCCGCGGATTCACCAGTCGCAAGCAGCCGCGTCAGCCGGTTGCACCGGCACGACCGGATAAAGCGCCGAGCATTCCAAAGACCGGAAGCGGCGGAGCTGAAGTTCGGAAGCCCATGTCGGCGAGTGCTGACAAAGCGCTGAAGTTAGTGGTACTCTTGTAGTAGCAGAGCGGGGCGGAAATGCCCCGCTCCCTTAAGGGAGGGGGTAGGCAAGTGGCGGACCGGATGTTCGATACGGACTCATTTCTGGATGAGATTCAGACACCGGAAGAAGCAAAAGCCTGCGTGGATTTCCTGACCGCGAACGAACGAATCTTCCGAAGACAGCTTATGGACGAGGGCCTGTCGCATGAGCAGGAAGAACAGGAAGTAAAGGCGGTCTGGACGAATCTCATCAAGGCCTGCCGCCGGGTCGGCTACAAAGACCCGTGGGTGGATGAGAAGGCAAAACGATACGGTGTAGGGTAAGGAGGTCTGGGCGGTGGTAAAATGCGAAGGCTGCGGGCGGATCATTCTTGACCAGACTTCGGGGGGATGGAAGCTGCGCACACGAATGCTGCTGTTCGAGCGCGGTGGTGCGTATGCGATATGTCCGTCTTGCAAGAAGGAAGTCAAGGTGCCTGTCGTATTGAACGATCCACCGCCCGCACTTCCGAAGACGAAACTGTTGGTGAAAATTTGAAACAATATTATTGACTAACTTCCGAAGTGGAAGTATATTCAGAATCAAAAGGGCAACGAAGTCCAACGAGGACAGCCCAAGACGTGCATTTGTGGATCGTCCTTTACCAGCTCCTCGATCCACAAATGACATAGCCGTCCCCATCCCGCGGCTTACGTCTTGTGCTGTCCTCGTTGGATTTTTGGCGGGGAAAGGTAGGTGATAACATGCGTTCCACGCTGGAAAACAACGACACTTACCATCTGTGGGTGCCCATTGAAGACGACGACCTGATGAAGTCGGTCGAAGTCGATGAAAATGGCGACTGGATTGTTCGCGGCGTCATGACATCCGACGACAAGGACGAGGAAAACGACGTTATCAGCCCTGAAGGTATGGATTGCTCGTACTTCCTCGAGAAAGGCTGGATCAAATACGAGCACGGCAACAATCCGAACCAGTTCATCGGCGAACCGATCGCCGTCAAGGTAGGGCGCTTCAAACATCCGACACTCGGCAAGTCGGTCAACGGCGTCTATGTCGAAGGCAGGCTGTACCGTAACCGCGAGCTTGCAAAGCAGGCCGTTCAAACGATCGAAGACCTTCAGAAGTCGAACACCAAACGGCGGATGGGTTGGTCGATCGAGGGCAGCGTGCGCGAGCGGTGCCGAAAGACCGGCAAAATCGTGAAATCCGTTCTTCGGAACGTGGTACTTACGATGAATCCGGTAAATACAATGACGTGGGTCGAACTGGCGAAGTCCTTCGCTAAAAACCACGAACTGACGATCGACATGCCGATGGACAAGTCTCTTGACACCGGCGAAATGGCGGAAGTGACGCCGCAGTCGGTCGAGGGCGGGAGCAAGAAAGCTGTTCCCGAAGTAAGCGACGAGGCATGGAGCCGTCTTCTGCGCGCTTTCGTTGAAAGCGACGAAGATGATATCCATAAATCCGTGGACTCGCCGGGAAGTTTGGCCATGAAGGCCTTCGCCTTTGCCAAACTGAAAGGCTTCAGCTATGACGACGCCTACACTTTCGGTGCGTTCGTCAAGCAAAACCACGGGAAAATTCGGCTCTTAATCAAGAGCCATGGGGGTGAGACGATGAGCAAGCAAACGAGTGTGCTCGACACGGCGCTGGAGGAACTGGAGAAGGCGCTGGACATCGAAGCTGTGCAGGACGAGGACGAGCTGCTGAAATCGCAATCTTCCGAAGATGACGAGGAAGATGACGAGGAAGATTACGAGGACGACAGCGAGGACTACGAAGGCGACGACAGCGAAGACGCCGACGAGGACAGCGACGAGGACAGCGACGAGGAAGGCGACGGCGAAGGTTTTGCGAAGTCCTTCAGCAAGGACAGCACGGTGCAGCAAGCGCTGGAAGTCTCGGACTTCCTGTCCAGACTCGTCGACGAAGTCGGCTACTCGATCGACACCGTGAACAAGTCCCTGAGCAGCGTAAGCCGTCAGCAAAGCGCACTTCTGAAGGCATTCAAGGCCGTTGGCGAACAGCTCCGCGACCTTGCGGAAGAAAACGCTGAGCTGAAGAAATCCTTCGAAGAACTGCTGAATCGTCCGATCGGGCGCCGCGGCGTAACGTCGACGCGGGAAGTCCAAACCATCACGAAGGGCTTCAATCCGGGTCCGCAGCCGATGGAAGGCAAGCTGACGAGAGCGAGAGTGCTCGCCGAGCTGAATAAATCGTTCGAAGCCGGCAACTACAGCCTCGGCGAAGAAATCATGCGCTACGAGGCGGGTGTTCCGCTCGAGAACTTGAACCTTCCGCACGAGCTGCGCGTGAAGTTCGGCCTCGCATCGGCTGAATAATCCATTAGCCTAAGAGAAAGGGGAGAACGCGACATGTTGGGTGTTATGGACCCGCAAGTTACCGAAGGCTTCGGTGTATCGTCGGTAGAACAACTCGACGAGCTTCAGAAGGCCCTCGGTACTGGTCAGGATGGCGAAGCATATGGCAATGGTGCCTATGCTGACATGTCCGCTATCCGTCCGCAGTCGCTTGAAGGTACGCTCAAGGTCGTGACTGCGAAAGACCAGCACATCAAGTTCTGGAAATCTATCGGCAAGAAGAAAGCATTCAACACGGTCGAAGAATTCAACGTATTGGACAGCTACGGTGGGGATTCGTCTCCGTTCTTCGTTGAAGGCGGCCTGCCGAACGAAGAAGATTCGAACTTCATCCGCCAAGCGCAATACGTGAAGTATCTCGGTACGACTCGTGTTATCACGCATCCGGCAACGCTGGTGCGCAACACGATCGGTGATATCGTAGCGCAACAAACGCGCGACGGTACGCAATGGCTGCTGATGCAACTGGAGCGTGCCCTGTACTTCGCGGATTCTTCGTTGAACCCGCTGGCATTCGACGGTGTCATTGCGCAAGTGAAGAACTTCGTCGCAGGCAAGCCGTATGAAAACCAACACATCATCGACATGCGGGGCAACCCGCTGGATGAATTCACACTGGAAGACATCGCGACGATCGTACTGGACAACTACGGCAACCCGAGCCTCGAGCTGCACATGACCAACCAAGTGCACAAGGACCTGTCGAAGATCGTCCTCGGTACGACGGCGAACGGCGTGTACAACGGCCGTCAGCGTGTCGACAATCCGGGTGAAGGCATCCGACTCGGTCAGCCGGTAACCGGCTATCAAGCAAACGCGGCCTCGATCCAGTTCGTCAACAACATCTTCCTGAAGCCGCTGGGCGCGCCGAAAGCTGCTTCGCAAAAAGGCGCACCGGCTGTTCCGACCATCACGGGTATCGCTGCACCGGTTGACGCTGTGGAAGATGCGACGAGCAAGATGACGGCCGGCACGTATCACTACTTCGTGTCCGCAGTCAACAGCCAAGGCGAATCCGCACCGGTTTACGCTGGCAGCGTAGCTGTCGCATCCGGTCAACGTGCAGACATCACGATCAACCGGGTAGTCACCGACCCGGCGGCACTGACGTACCGCGTATATCGAGGCGTAACGAGCAACGCTTCCGAAGCGCAATTCGCTTTCGAAGTGAAGGATGCAGGCGGTACGGAGCCGACGCAAGTGATCTCGGACCGGAACTTCGACATTCCGGGCACGCATACGGCAATCCTGATCGACAACGATCCCGACCAAGTGCTGTGCTTCAAACAGCTTGCACCGCTCATGAAGATGCCGCTGGCGCGCATCAGCGCTTCGGAACGCTTCATGATCCTGCTGTACGGCATGGTTCAGGTCTACAACCCGCGCCGGATCGTCGTCATCAAGAACATCGGCGTGCAAGGCATCAACAGCAACCGTCCGCTGTTCGGTCCGACCTACGGTGCGACGAGCTTCGGCACGATCAAGCCCGTTGCGCGCTAAGCCGCAGACATCTACAGAGAGGAAGGGCAGGGCTCCGTCCAAGCCCTTCCTTTCGACTATTATCAAGCATTTAAGGAGCTGAAGCGTTATGTCGGCTATCAAAGTCAGAAAGATCGTCGGCCGGTTCCCGGAGACGGTCAAGATTTGTGGAGAGCTCGTGGTGTTCAGCGAGAACGGCGTCGCTTCTGTTTCGGAAAAGGTTGCCGAGTTCTTGAAGGAGCACCTGTCGCATGAATACCTGTTCGCCAATGAAGATGGCACGTTCCCGGCGCCGGAAGAAGCTGCATCGGCAGCCGCAGCACCGAAAGTGGTCTCGGACGAGGAACGCGACCTGCGCGGCGAACTGGCGCGCGCGAGGGCAGCCAACGCTGACCTTACGGCTGAGCTTCAGAAGGCACAAGAGAAAATTAAGGCACTGGAGGCAGAGGTTGCGGAGCTGAAGAAAGCTGCTGAAGCTGCTGAAGCTTCTGAAGCTGCTGAAGCTGCTGAAGCTTCTTCGACCTTGCCCGCAGCACCGGCAGCACCGGCAGCACCCACGCGCCGCACGCCGGCCAAACCGGCAGCCCCGAAGAAGGAGGGGTAATACATGGCTGTATTTGGCTTCCGAAGTCATGCCGTGTTCGAGGGCGTAACCGAAGGCGTACTCGACTCGCACGGCGCCTATCTGTACGCGGAAGTGACCAATGACGGACAATCGGATGTCTACTTCTTCCCGAATCCGATCCTCCCGAGTGGCATAGCGAACCCGGCTGTTCCGGCCGGCATCCCGATTAAGGCCGGAACGACGCGGGCAATTCCGATGTCGCTGTACACCTTCAAAGCGAGTGGTCCGGTCACGGTGGTCGCTTACCGCTCGTAAGGAGTGGACCCTATGCCGAAGTACACGAAAGTTGTTCCGTACTGGGAAGTCGAGGAAATCGACGACGGACAGGGCGGGACGATCAAAAAGTATAAGTCCACGACGAACCTTCCGAGCCCGGACGACGTTCGCCGGCAGTGGTGCTTCGGCCTTCCGCTGGCTACCGAAGACGGAACGCCGATGACGGACGAGGACATCATCTCCTTTATGAACGGCGCAATCGCCCGCATGGAGCGTGAGCTGGGAGTCTTCCTAAAGCCGACGATTATCGCGTGCAACGGCGAGATGCGCGGGCTCGAGCCCGGCGTGGACTTCGACATCGAGGAACCGCCGTATGATTACGACTACAAGCAGTGGTTCAACTACGGATTCCTCCAACTGCGGCATCGTCCGGTCATCGAGCTGCACGAGTTCAAGCTGATACTTCCAAATAACCAGATCATCTTCGACTTCATGACGAAGCCGGAGTGGCTGAAGACCAACCCGCGCTCCGGGCAAGTCAGGATTGTGCCGTATGCCGGCGATCCGACGATCTTCAGCCTTGCAGGATCGTCGCTTTCCGGCTATCCGTTCTTGACCGGATTGATTCAGACGAACGTGCCACAGATGATCTTCGCCTCGTATGTCGCAGGCTTCGAGCTCGGCCAGATTCCGAGTGACATCGTTACGGCTGTCGGCAAGATGGCAGCTATCGACATTCTGGGCGTCGCTGGCGACGCCGTCATGGTCGGTATTGCCGGCATGTCGACATCCATCGACGGTCTGAGCGAGTCCGTCAGCCTGACGGCATCCGCAACGTCAGCCACCTACGGCGCGCACATCAAACAGTTGCAGGACGAAGTGAAGGACTTCTTCAGCGCGAAATCCGGCAACATCCGGTCTGCGGTGCGCGGCGTCACGTTTACCGTACTGTAAAGGAGGGATAAGCGGTGTCGGATGTGGGTAATGCAATTCGGAAGATACGCCTGCATGGCGACCGCTTCGAAGACCTTATCTATCGGCGCGGACGTGACGTGTTGTGGGAAGAAGGCATTCTGTGCTCGTGCTGGAACATGGACAGCCAGCAGCCGAGGTACGATTGCGCCGCCTGCAACGGCCGGGGACGCATCTTCAAGCCGCCGGTACTGAGCCGGGTGCTGCTGACCAGCATCACGCAGAACGCCGAGTTCGAGGAAACGGCGGGTATGTTCCATGTCGGCGACGCCGTCATGACGGTTCCGAAGTACATGTACAAGCGGAACGACGACGGAACGTTCAACATGAACGTAAAAGAGGTCGTTCCGGCGTACAACGTCGGCATGTTCGACATCATCACCGTCACAGACGATGACTATAAATCTTCTGAAGTCCTGATCCGCAATCAGCCGATGTACCAGAGGCCGGCGGACACACTACTGAATGATCACATCATCGACATTCAGGTCGTGCGCAAGACCGACCCGGTGACGGGAGAGATTATCGACTACGAGCCGGATGTCGACTACACACACGAGAACAACCGCATCGTATGGCTGCCCGGCGGAAGATCGCCGGAAGATGGGGAGCAGTATAGCGTCACTTACCACCACAGGCCGTCATTCACGGTCCTGACAACACTTCCGAAGCCCCGCTATCAGGACGGCCAGCTTCTGCCGCGTTATGTGGTGCTGCGATACCGGGCGGCGGGTTTTGAGAAGCCGGTATGAGCCTACTGACGATCTCCGCCGAGCTTCCGAATCTGGATACGATCATTTCGAATCTGGAATCGGCGGGCTCGAGCGGGCAAAAGCTCCCTTTTACCAAAGAGGCCATACGAGCAGCCACGGTCGATGTCATTCAGCGCACGTGGATTCAGTACGCATCCGGCGCTTACGTCACGTACAGCGGTGGAAGCTTCCGCATCAACGTGGTGACCGGCGAATATGTCCGCAGCATTCAGGACGGCGTTCGTTTTCCGAACGACCTGACGGGTGAAGTGTTCACGACCAGCCCGCACGGTGAGTCTATTGAGAAGGGGCAGCGCCCGCGGGATATGAAGCAAGCGCTGCTGTCCTCGCCGAAAGCGAAGAAGGGCAAGAACGGAAGCCGGTACATCACGATTCCGTTCCGGCACGGAACGCCCGGCGCGACGACAATTCCGGCTATGCCCCGGGCCGTTTATAACGCTGCCCGGCGGCTCGGCTACACCCGGCGGGAGCAGGGGTTGACTGGAGACGCCCGTGTTTATGTTTGGGGCGGACGGTACAGTCAGGGTGTGGAGCGCGACGCACAGTACGGCATGCGGACGCACATCGGCGCTCACCCGGGGGCCGGCTATCAGCACAAAAGCGGTATCTATGAGGGCATGGTTCGCATGGGACGGCCGGGGCATTCGCAGTACATGACCTTCCGAAGGGTGTCGGATAAGTCCGACCCGCGGAGCTGGATGCATCCCGGAACGCCGCCGCGCCCGATCCGCGAAGCGGTTGTCGAGAATACGAAGGAAGAAGTGCTTCAGCTCATCCGGCGCGGATTCGAAATGGACCTTTACTTTATGGGATTGGGGGGAAGCTGATGGCTGACATTGAGTTCGACTACGCCACAATAGACGTGAAGCAGGAATTGGTCGACATTCTAAAAGCCCAGCTTCCGAAAAAGGGCTTCGGGGATGTCCGCGTCCTGAAGTCCGATCCTGCCCTACCAAGCGAGCTGCCATGCATTGGCATCAACCGAATATCCGACGACGAAACGCAAATGTCCATCGGTGACAGCATCGGTGCTTCTTACGACGGAACTGGAGAGTTCCGGCACCAGCAGGGCACGTTCTTCAATGAGTCCATGGAAGTCCGCATCTGGCACACGAACGCCGACCAGCGCGACGCACTTTACCTTACACTGCGCGCGATCCTGTTCGCGTTCCGGCTGCCGCTGGTTGAGAAAGGGCTTCGTAATGTCACGCTTCGCATGGGCAGGGACGAGCAGGACAGCACCATGCAGTTTGCTCCGAGCGTTATCTACTGGAGCACCATTACCCTGACTTATGCGAATCCGCTCAACGTCGATATCATCGAAGATGTCGAGCCGATCTCGGCGGTCATCGATAATGGTACTGTGGAAGGAGGATGACGGATATGAGTAAGCGGAGCACGAAGACGCAGAAGGGCCAACAGCGCAAGGCTGTACAGGAGCCTGTAGCCGCAGAACTTCCGAAGGCGGAAGACAGCCCTCAGCCTTCCGAAGTGAACGGAGGCGGGAGTAAATTAGCGTCGACGCGAGCTTCGGAAGACTGTAAAATTACGTTTGAGGGGTACTTGCGGCGGGTATCGGTACGCCCCGGACTGGTCGCAAGCTTCAAGGCGGAGGCTGCCAACACTCCGGGCGCGCTGGACCCGAAAACAGCGGAGGAATGGGCCGCAGCCTTCGAAAAGCAA
>Ga0310830_101157_pt1 | contig 13938 bp, 6 predicted proteins | sample WT_ome_5_FD_201301 | JGI IMG/M metagenome (GOLD analysis project Ga0310830, IMG submission 201301) | Sorghum-adapted microbial communities enriched on wild type (WT) sorghum from Joint BioEnergy Institute, Emeryville, California, United... ...
CTGCCGGGCCCGGGCCTTAAGCACCAGCACCATCTCATACCCGGACACCTTCGCGATATCGATACCAGCCAGCGCCGCGCACAGCTCCGGACCCGGCGGCAGGCCCGCCAACGCCGCCACCTCCGGCCGCACCTGATGCTGCACCGGAGGCCGCCGGCGGCGACCCCGCCCCGTGATCCTCATGCACCACAGTCTACCCCATCCCACCGACAATTGTTCGAACCAACACACCGAACAAGCCGGCGGGTTTTCGAAGATAAGACACCGCTATCTGGTCCACTGTGGATACACAATCGGTGCGGCGTTCGAGCGGGTGAGTGAGCACGAAGGTCGCCATGGCCCGCACGAGGGGACCGTCTGGGCAGGTCAGGTCGCCTGAAGGTCACGCTCGAAGCGGTGGACGTAGATAGCGGTGGACGTATATGTAGTCGCCCGTCACGCGATCTCACCGGCCGTGCACCGGTACCGGGCGTACGGACTGAACCGGTGAGCCGACCGGCGCGAGCGCGACCGGCCGCGACAGGCAGCGGGCAGCCAGCGAGGAGACCCAGCCTGACGACGCCGGCCGCAGCACCGGCCGCAACCCGCACCGTCCAGGCAACGGCAGGGAGGTCGGCGCTGGCGAGCAGCCCAGCGGCACCGGGTAGGCGCCGGCACCACGGCAGGCAACGCGGCGCATACGGTCGGCCACGCAACGCAAACGACGGGCCCCGCGCGAGCGCGCAGGCAACGCGGGCGCGAGCGCACGGGTAAACGCAGCGCGGACGCGCCGGCTACACGGCGCGGGCGGTGAACCGCCCCTCGCTCACGCTCACCTGAAGCGGGATGTCGAAGGTCGCGCTCAGGTTCGCGCTGGTCAGGACGTCCTGGATCGGGCCCTGCGCCACCACCTCGCCCCGCCGGAGCAGCAGCACCCGGTCGAACCCGGGCGGGATCTCCTCGACGTGGTGGGTGACCAGCACGAGCGCCGGGGACCGGGGATCGGCGGCCAGCTCGCCCAGCCGCCGGACCAGGTCCTCGCGGCCCCCGAGATCAAGGCCGGCGGCCGGCTCGTCGAGCAGCAGCAGCTCCGGGTCGGTCATCAACGCCCGCGCGATCTGCACCCGCTTGCGCTCGCCCTCCGACAGGGTGCCGTACTGCCGCGCGGCCAGCCCGCCGACCCCGAACTGGCGCAGCAGGTCCCGGGCCCGGTCGGTGTCGACCATGTGGTACTGCTCGCGGAAGCTGCCCACGACACCCCAGGCCGCGGTGCGCACCACGTCGAGCACGACCTCCCCGGGCGGGATGCGGTCGTGCAGGGCGACGGTCGTGAGTCCGATCCGGGTGCGCAGCTCGGCGACGTCGACCGCGCCGAGCGTCTCGCCGAGCACGCGGACCGTACCTCGGGTCGGGAACAGGCGTGCCGCGGCGAGATTGAGCAGTGTGGTCTTGCCGGCCCCGTTGGGCCCTAACACCACCCACCGTTCGTCCGCCTCCACCCGCCACGACACATCGCGCAGCAGCTCGGTCTGGCCCCGGACGACGGTGGCCGCCTCAATGTCGATCACAGGGAGCACGGGCACCATCCAACCACGACGACCGTCACGCGAGACCGCGGAGGAACGCCTCCACGATGGGGACCGCGTCTCCGCTCGTACGCCACGCCGGTCAGGTCCGCGCCGTCGAGGCGCAGCAGGTCGAAGGCCATGTACGTGACGGGCAATGTGGCGGCCAGCGGGCGGCCCGGTGGCGGTCCCGGGACGTGCATCCAGCAAGTCGCGAGCCGCCGAGCAGTCCGCACCCGATGACGACCACCGGCGACCACCGCGCCGACCGACCCGAAGCGCACGAGCGGGCTCAGCTCACCGTGGTCACATCGAGGGACCCGGCCGCGTACCGGGCACGCACCGCCTTCTTGTCGAACTTGCCCACCGACGTCTTGGGGACCGCGTCGATGAACACCCACCGCTCGGGCAACTGCCAGCGCGCCACCTTCCCCGCCAGGAAGTCGCGCAGCTCCTCCGGCTTGGCGGACGAGCCCTCCCGCAGCACGACGGCGGCGAGCGGACGCTCACCCCAGCGCTCGTCCGGCACGCCCACCACGCACGCCTCCAGCACCGCGGGGTGCGCCATCAGGGCGTTCTCCAGCTCCACCGACGAGATCCATTCACCCCCGGACTTGATGACGTCCTTGGCGCGGTCGGTGAGCGTCAGGTACCCGTCCGGCGAGAGCGTGCCGACGTCGCCGGTGCGCAGCCACCCGTCGTGGAACTTCTCCGGATCCGGCTCGTCCTCGCCGAGGTACCGCGCGGTGACCCACGGCCCGCGGACCTCCAGCTCGCCCACCGTCCGGCCGTCGGCGGGCGCGACGCTGCCGTCCGGGGCCACGATCCGCGCCGCCACCGGGGCCGGTATGCGCCCCTGCGTGTACCGGTAGGCCCATGCCTCGTCTCCGGTCACGCCCGCCGGCGGGCGCGACACCGAGCCCAGCGGCGACGTCTCGGTCATCCCCCAGGCATGGATGATCTCGATGCCGTGGCGCTCGGAGAAGGCGTGCATGAGCGCCGGCGGACAGGCGGAGCCGCCGACGATCACCTCCTTCAGCGACGACGTGTCGACCTCATTCTTGTCCAGATAGGACAGCAGGTCGGTCCAGATCGTCGGTACGGCGGCGCCGAGGGTCGGCCGTTCCGCCGCGATCATGGCGGCGATCGGCTGGGCCTGCAGGAACCGGTCGGGCATGATCAGGGAAGCGCCGGACATGAGCGCCGCGTACGGCAGGCCCCACGCCATGGCGTGGAACATCGGCACGATCGTGAGCACCCGGGACGTCGGGCCGAGCCCGAACGCTTCCGCGGCGCAGATCTGCATCGAGTGCAGCCAGATCGACCGGTGCGAGTACGCGACGCCCTTGGGGTTGCCGGTCGTGCCCGAGGTGTAGCAGAGTGCGGCGGCGTCCCGCTCGTCGACCTCCGGCCAGTCGTAGCGCTCCGGCTTGTCGCGCAGCAGGTCGTCCCAGGCGTGGACCGCGACGTTGGGCGCGGCCGCGACCAGCGGCTGAGGATCGCCGCCGCCCACCACGACCACGTGCTTCACCGTCGACATCCGCGGCAGCACCTTGGCGAGCAGCGGCAGGAGTGTCGAGTCGACCAGGACTACCTTGTCCTCGGCGTGGTTCGCCACGTACGCCACCTGGTCGGGGAACAGGCGGATGTTGAGCGTGTGCAGCACGGCGCCCATGCTCGGCACCGCGAAGTACGCCACCAGGTGCTCGACGTTGTTCCACATGAACGTGGCGACCCGGTCGTCGCCGGTCACCCCCAGGTCGTCGCGCAGGGCGTGCGCGAGACGGGCCGCCTGCGCCCCCACCTCGGCGTACGACATCCGGCGCGACTGGTCGCCCGTCCACGTCACGACTTCCGCCCGCCCGTGCACGGTCGAGCCGTGCTCGAGGATCCGCGCGATCTGCAGCGGGAAGTCCATCATGGTGCTGCGCATGATCGTCACTCTAGTGTCGCGCGTCACACCGGGGAAGTGTCCGAACGTCCCTACAGCGCCACGATTCCGAAGATGACGCTGAGCACGATTCCGCCGAGCACCCCGAAGATCAGCGACGCGATCGCGAACCCGGTGACGCCCGGCGGCGGGGGAATCTGACCCTGTCGACGTCGTGGGGCCCCACGCGAGCAGCATCAGCGCCGCCGTGGGTGTCACCGGCGCGCGCGTTCGCTGGTGCTCACCGGTGCTCCGGCTGCTCACCGGGGTGCCGGATGGCCAACTCCGCCGACAGCGCGGTCAGGACCGAGTCGACCCGTTGTGATCCAGGCGAGCCGGACGACGGTGGCCGCCTCAATGTCGATCACAGGGAGCACGCCCACCGTCCAACCACGACGACCGTCAGGCCAGGCCGCGGAGGAACGCCTCCACGACGGGGACCGCGGTCTCGCCGCTGCCGCCCCCGTTCTCGACGAACACGGCGAACGCGATGTCGCCCTGCCAGCCGATGGTCCACGCGTGCGTGTCGGCCGGGTTGTCGTTGAACTCCGCCGTGCCGGTCTTCACGTAGACCGGGCCGCCGGGCACGTCGGCCAACGCGGTGGCCGTACCCGCGGTCACCACCTCCCGCATCATCGCCTGCAGGGCGGCGACGGCGGCGCTGGGCAGCGCGGTCCCGTCGGCCGGTGGGGGCGGCGGGCCCTCGACCGAGGGGGTGTCCTCGGTGGGCGACGCCGCACCCTCCCCCGACGGGGTGTCCGCCGAGCCCGGCGACGACGGGTCCGCGCCGGGTGGCCCGTCGGGGAAGAGCTTCGGCGCGATCCAGGCGCCCCGGGCGACGGCGGCCGCGGCGGCGGCGAGGCTCAGCGGGCTCACCAGGGTCGTGCCCTGGCCGAACGCGGCGGCGGCCGCCTCCACAGTGGACTCATTCGCGCCGACCGATCCGGTGGCGACCGGCGTCCCGACGTCCCAGGCGGTGCCGATCCCGACGCTGGCCGCCGCCCGGCGCAGGCCGTCGGGGCCCAGCCGCGGGGCCAGCGCGGCGAAGGTCGTGTTGCACGACCGGGCGAAGGCGGTCCGGAACGGTACCGTGCCGAGCGCGAAACCGTCCGAGTTGGTGAACGTCCGGCCGTCGACCGTGAAGGTCCCCGGGCACTCCACCGGCGTGTCCGCGGTGATGTCGCCCGATTCGAGTAGCCCGAGCGCGGAGACCATCTTGAACGTCGACCCGGGCGGGACGCTGGCGGTGAAGGCGAGGTTGAGCGTGCCGCCGTCCGGTCCGTTCGCCGCCGCGAGGATGGCCCCGTCGCTCACCCGCACCGCGACCAGGGCGGACGGACGGGCCTGCCCGGCCAGCGCCGCGTCGGCGGCGAGCTGGACGCGCTGGTCCAGGGTGGTCCGCAGCGCCTGGCCCGGAACCGGCTCGGCGCGGTAGAGCACCTCGTCGGAGACCGCGCCGTCGCGCCGGTACCGGATCTCGACGCCGGGTGTGCCGCGCAGCCACGCGTCGTACTGCTCCTGCAGGCCGGACTGGCCCACCCGCTCGCCGACGAGGTACCGGCCGGGGTTGGTGTCGAGCTGCTCGCGGGTCACCTCGCCGACGGTGCCGAGCAGCGCCCGGGCGAACTCACGGGTCGGGGCGAGCGGCAGGGTGTCCTCCCGGAACACCGTGCCGGGCAGCGGGTGGATGCGGCTGCGGATCTGGTCGTACGCCTCGCGCCGCAGCGTCACGACCGGGACGAACGCGTCCGGGTTGGCCGCGGCGAGCTGGTCCGGCAGGCCCGACAGGTCGATGTCGAGCCCGAGCGAGTCGAAGGCCGCGTCCAGCTCGGCCAGCAGCGCGGCCTCGTCGGTGACGCGCTGCGGCTCGATGCCGACGATCACGACCGGACGCGGGGTCACGATCGCCTGGTCGGTTATGTCCACGATGGACCCCCGGGGCGCCGGGATCGCCGTGACGTCGAGCTCGTCACCGGCGGCCAGCGCGGGGTGCACCGTCGCCGGCGTGAAGACCACCCGCCACTGGTCGTCGACGCGGCGCAGCTCCACCGTCGTCTCGTACGGCCAGACCAGGCCGTCGACCACCGTCCATTCCACGTTCACCTGGGCCCGGGCGCGACCGTCCTCGACCTGCGGGTCGGCCGCGAGCCGCGCGTGCACGCGCCGGGGGTCCAGCTCGCCAGCGAGCCCGTCGATCTCGGTGAGCACGTCGGCCGGGGCGCGGGTGGCGCCGGAAGGGTCCTCCAGCGCGACCCCCTCAAGATCGCCAGCGGCCCAACCGTCGAGGAAGGCCTGGAGCACGGGCGTCGGTCCCTCGTCCCGGGAGCAGGCGACCAGCCCGGTGGCGATCATCGGCGCCACCAACGTCGAGGCCACCAGCGACCGCAGACGACGGGAGCGCATCGGGGCATGCCTGCTCATGACGGTCCTTTCGTACGGTCGGCCGTGGCCGGCGTGGGGCGGACGATCAGCCGACGGGAAGGCTCCCGGCGGGCGTTACCGAGCGTAACGGGAGATGTCAGCGCATAGGGGGCGGCGCGCAGGGGGACTCGGCGTACGACAGCGGGCCCGACCGGCTCACTAGGCTGGTGCTCGTGGCCCGACAGCGTGGTCGGGCCGGTAAGGAGTCGGCTATGGATGGGCAGACCGCGGAGCAGCACGAGGATTCGTCCCTTCTCATCGAGGCCCGGCCGGACGACGGCCGCGCGGACCCGGGGGTGCCGAACCTGGAGCGGCTCGTCACCGACGCCATGGCGCTCGCGGCGACGACCGGGGGCAACGGAGGCGACCTGGCCGACATGGTCAACCGGTTCTGGCGCCTCGTGCCCGACGAGGACCTGGTGGGCCGGACCCCCAGCCAGATGCTCGCGGCGGCGACCGCCCACATCGAGCTGGCCCGTCGGCGTCGACCGGGGCAGACGCTGATCACCGCCGAACGAACCGCGGATCGCACCGCCCTGCTCGTGGTGACCGACGACATGCCGTTCCTCGTCGATTCGGTCACGGCCGCAGTGACCACCGCCGGGCTCGATCTGGACCTGCTCGCCCACCCCCAGGTGGTGGTCCGCCGCGAGGCTGACGGGTCACTGGCGGAGCTGTTCCCCCACGTCGAGCCGGACGACGCCGGCCCGGGCCAGATCGTCGAGAGCTGGATGCGCATCGAAGTGGCCGCGCTCGACGAGGCGACGGTGAACCGGCTGCGCGACGACCTGCGGCGGGTCCTCACCGACGTCCGCGAGGCGGTCGAGGACTGGCAGCCGATGCGCCGTCAGGCGCTCGCCCTGGCCGACGAGCTCACGGCCGCGGTGCTTCCGGTCCCGGACAAGGACATCAGCGACACGGTGGAGCTGCTGCGCTGGCTCGCCGAAGACAACCCCGACGCCCGGAGAACCGGCTCGTCGGGCAACTTCACCTTCCTCGGCTATCGCGAGTACCGCCTGCGCCCGGAGTACGTCGGGCGCGGCCCCGCCACGGGTGACCAGGAGCCGGGGGCGACCGGGATCGGCCCGAGCGCGGCCGAGGCGGGTCCGGTGCCGCCGACGCCGGTCGATGCCGGCCCGCCGGAGCAGCTGCTGGAGGCGGTGCCGGGGACCGGGCTGGGCATCCTGCGCCGCGATCCGGCCGAGACGACCGCGCCGACCACCCCGGTGAGCCCGGAGGCGGTGCACCGGCTGCTGACCCGGCGCCTGCTGACCATCACCAAGGCGAACTCCCGCTCCACCGTGCACCGGGCGTCCTACATGGACTACATCGGCATCAGGATGTTCGATGCCGACGGGAACGTGATCGGGGAGCGGCGCTTCCTCGGGCTCTTCTCGTCCTCGGCGAACCGCACCTCGGTCATGGAACTGCCGGTGATCCGGCGCAAGGTGGCCGAGGTGCTGAACCGGTCGGGCCTGTCGGGGCGCGGCCACTCCGGCAAGCAGCTGATGGCGATCCTGGAGGACTACCCGCGCGACGAGCTCTTCCAGACCAGCACCGACGACCTGTTCCGGACCGTGATGGGGGTGCTGCGCCTGGCGGGACGGCGCCAGGTGCGCGTGTTCGCCCGCACCGACCAGTACGGCCGCTTCGTCTCCTGCCTGGTCTTCCTGCCCCGCGACCGGTTCACGACGGCCAACCGGCTGCGGGTCCAGGAAATCCTGCTCCGCGAGCTGCGCGGGACCGGGCTGGACTACACCACGCGGGTGGGCGACGGCATGCTGGCCCGCATCCACGTCATCGTTCGCGCCGAACGCGGCGCCCTGATCGGCGAGGTCGACACCGACCGGCTCTCCGCCCTGATCGCCGAGGCGATTCGGTCCTGGGACGACGACTTCGCGCACGCGCTGGAGACCCGCGAGGGCGCCGAGCAGGCCCGGCGGCTCCTCGACCGGTACGGCCGCGCGCTGCCGGAGACGTACAAGGAGGCGCACACCCCGCAGGAGGCCATCAAGGATCTCGCCAAGTTCGAGCTCCTCGAGGAGCCCGGCCAGATCGTGGTCGACCTGTACCGTCGGCGGAACCGGGACGACGACGTCCGGATCAAGGTGTTCCGGGCCGGCGCGGAGCCGATGACCCTGTCCCAGGTGCTCCCCGTCCTCCAGTCGCTGGGCTTCGAGGTGGTCGACGAGCACCCCTACGAGATCCGGCTGCCCGACAACCCCGTGCGCCTGTACGACTTCGGGCTGCGCCTGCCCGAAGGGGAGTGGGACGTCGCCAGCCTGGGCACCAAGGTGGAGAACGCCTTCTCCGCCGCCTGGCGGGGCGAGTCCGAAGTGGACCAGTTCAACCAGCTCGTGCTGCGCGCCGGCCTGACCTGGCGTGAGGTCGTGATCCTGCGGGCGTACGCCAAGTACCTGCGCCAGGTGGGCACGGTCTTCTCGCAGGAGTACATGGAGAGTACCCTGGCCGCCCACGCCGACGTGGCGGCCCTGCTCGTCGCCCTGTTCCGGGCCCGCCTGGAGCCGGGCCTGGCGGACGACGACCGGCGCGACCGGGCACAGGAGCTGGTGACCCGGATCCAGCAGCGGCTGGAGAGCGTCGCCTCCCTGGACCAGGACCGGATCCTGCGGTCGTTCCTCACGCTCATTCAGGCGACGCTGCGCACCTCGTTCTTCCAGCGGGGCGCCGACGGACGGCCCAAGCCGTACGTCGCCTTCAAGCTCGACGCGCCGGCGATCCCGGACCTGCCCATGCCCCGGCCGCGCTACGAGATCTTCGTCTACTCGCCGCGGTTCGAGGGCGTGCACCTGCGGTTCGGGGCCGTCGCCCGCGGCGGCCTGCGCTGGTCGGACCGGCGGGAGGACTTCCGCACCGAGATCCTGGGCCTGGTCAAGGCGCAGGCGGTGAAGAACGCCGTCATCGTGCCGGTCGGCGCGAAGGGCGGCTTCGTGCTCAAGCAGGCCCCGCCGGCCAGCGACCGGGCCGCCTACCAGGCCGAGGGGGTGGCCTGCTACCGGCAGTTCATCTCCGGCCTGCTCGACGTCACGGACAACATCGTGGGCGGGACCGTGGTGCCCCCGCCGGACGTGGTGCGGCACGACGGCGACGACCCGTACCTCGTGGTCGCGGCCGACAAGGGCACCGCGGCCTTCTCCGACATTGCCAACGAGATCTCGGCGGAGTACGGCTTCTGGCTCGGCGACGCGTTCGCCTCCGGCGGCTCCACCGGGTACGACCACAAGAAGATGGGCATCACGGCCCGCGGGGCCTGGGAGTCGGTCAAGCGCTACCTGCGCGAGATGAACATCGACATCGCCCGGTCGGGCCTGACCGTGGTCGGCATCGGCGACATGTCGGGCGACGTGTTCGGCAACGGGATGCTCTATTCGGAGCACATCCGGCTGGTCGCCGCGTTCGACCACCGGCACATCTTCGTCGACCCCGATCCGGTGCCCGACCGGTCCTATGTGGAGCGTCAGCGGCTGGCCCAGCTGCCGGGATCGTCCTGGGACGACTACGACCGGTCCCTGATCTCGCCCGGGGGCGGGGTCTGGCCCCGCACCGCCAAGTCGATCCCGGTCTCCCCGCAGATGCGGCGCGCGCTCGGCATCGCGGACGAGGCGGTCACCTCGCTGTCGCCGACCGCGCTCATCCGGGCCATCCTGTGCGCGCCGGTGGACCTGCTCTTCAACGGCGGCATCGGCACCTACGTGAAGGCGACCACCGAGAGCCACCAGGAGGTGGGCGACAAGGCGAACGACGCGGTGCGGGTCAACGGAGCCGAGCTCCGCGCGAAGATCGTCGCCGAGGGCGGAAACCTCGGGTTCACCCAGCGGGGGCGCATCGAGTACGCGCTGGCGGGCGGGTCGGTCGACGCCGACGGAAACCGGCTCGCCTACATCGCCACCGACTTCATCGACAACTGCGCCGGAGTCAACTGCTCCGACCACGAGGTGAACATCAAGATCCTCCTCGATGAGGCGGTCACCGCCGGGGCGCTGTCGCGGGCCGAGCGCGACACGCTGCTCGCCGACATGACCGACGAGGTCGCCGCGCTGGTGCTGCGCGACAACTACGACCAGGCGAACGCGCTCGGGGCTTCCCGGGCCCAGGCGGCCTCGCTGCTCCCGGTGCACCAGCGGATGATCGCGGAGATGGAGCGCGCCGGGCTGCTCGACCGGACGCTGGAGGGGCTGCCCAGCGACGAGGCCCTGGCGGCACGGCTCGCCGAGGGCACCGGGCTCACCTCGCCCGAGCTGGCGGTCCTGCTCGCGTACGCCAAGATCTGGGCGACCCGCCAGGTGCAGTCGTCCCCGCTGCCCGACGACGACTGGACCCAGCAGGTGCTGGTGGAGTACTTCCCGACCCCGCTACGGGAGCGCTTCGGCGACCGCATGGCGGGGCACCGGCTCCGCCGCGAGCTGGTGGCCACCCGCCTGGTCAACGAGGCCCTCAACCGGTGCGGCATGTCGTTCCTGTTCCGGGCGCAGGAGGAGACCGGCGCGAGCGTGGCCGACATCCTGCGGGCCTACGTCGTCGTGCGGGAGGTCTACGACCTGCCCGCGTTCTGGCGGGCCGTGGAGGCCCTGGACGGCACCGTCCCGGCCGGCGAGCAGACCGCGCTGCTGTTGGAGGTCCGGCGCCTGGTCGACCGGGCGGTGCGCTGGCTGGTCGCGTCGCGGACCGGCATCGATGTGCCGGCCGAGATCGCCCGGTTCAAGCCCGGCGTGACGGCGCTGCTGCCCAAGTTGCCCGAGCTGTTCCAGGGACGGGAGCGGCAGGCCCTGCGCGCGTTCACGGCCTCGTTCGTGGCGCGCGGGCTGCCGGAGGACGTCGCCGCCTGGGGGACGCGGATCCCGTACGCGTTCGGCCTGCTCGACGTCGTCGAGGTGGCCGAGCGAACCGGCCGGGACGTCACCGAGGTCGCGAGTGTCTACTTCGTCCTGTCGGAGCGCTTCTCGGTGGACGAGCTGCTGTCGCGGATCTCCGCCCTCCCCCGGCAGACCCGGTGGCAGACCATGGCCCGAATGGCGCTGCGCTACGACCTGTACGCCGTGCTGGCCGAGCTCACCGCGACCGTGCTCGCCTCCACGGATCCGGGCGACGGCGCCGTGGCCCGGGTCCGGCAGTGGGAGCAGGCGAACGAGGCGCGGGTGGCCCGGACCGCCCAGGCGCTGACGGAGCTGGCCGACACCGCCACCGACCTCGCACCGCTGTCCGTCCTCCTGCGCCAGATCCGCACGCTCGTCCGCAGCGGGGCGTCCGGCTGACCGGCCCGGGGGCGATCGGCGCCCCGGGCCCGGCGCCCGCGGAGGGCACTCGGCCGCGGGCGCCCGCGCCGAGGGGCGCCGGCCTCAAGCCGAGGCCGGGGCCGGCGCCGGGACGGGGCGGGCCGGCGGCTGGGCCGGCTCGGTGTCGGCCACGGCGTCGGCCCAGAGGCGCTCCAGGCGGTGCAGCGCGGCGTCGAGGGGAATCGGCGTCAGCCGGCCGCCCGCGTCGGCGGTGACCAGGCCGAGCTCGCGGAGCTTGCGCACGCCGTCGTCGACCTCGAAGTCGAACGCGTGGTCCCAGCGCTGGCGGAACCACTGCTCCACCCGCTCGTCGAGCTCGGCCAGCGTGAGCGGTTCCCCCGCCCGGCGCAGGAAATGGTAGGCCAGGACCGCCTCGATGACCTCGGCCTCCTCGGCCGCGTCGAGCAGGTGGTGGAAGACACCGGCGTCGTTGTCGAGGTTGCGGTAGTAGAGGTTCTCCGACAGCGCCTTCATGAACCGGATCTTGCGGTTCTTGAAGTTGTTGACCTGGCGGGTGACGTAGCCGCCCACGGCGAACAGGCTCAGGCCCGCCGCCACCCATCGTGCACTGTCAATGTCATCGACGTGGTCCCGCAGCCCGAGCCAGAACGCGATCACGCTCACGATGATCCCGAGCACGCTGACCAGCTTGGTGGCGATGACGATGATCCCGGAGACGACAGCGGGCACCCCGATGAGAAGCTTGTCGATCAGTCGCATCCGCACGCGGACGTTGGGGAAGATCATCTCCAGGTCCGGCCGCGGCACGTTCTGGAACAGCTTGACGATGACCGATCCCGGCCGGAACGGCAGGTCCTGCGCCGCCTCCGGGGTGAACCGATCGGCCTCCTTGAACTTCGCGTAGACCAGCACCCGGGCGTAGGAGACGTACGAGACCGGCCGCCGCCACAGGCCGAACAGGCGCTTCTCCCACCCCGTGCGGACGGACTCACCCCGCCGGAACAGCAGCACCGTGTCGACGTCGCGGGTGTCGAGCTCCAGGCGCAGCTTGAGCAGCCCGTGCCCCGCCATCGCCTCCTCGACCTCGCGCAGCGTCATCGGGGTGAAGTTCGCCGCCCGGGCCAGCGCGACCAGCTCCTCCTCGAGCACGGCCAGGGCCGCCTGCCGCTCGGCCGGCGACAACGGCCGCAGCGACCGGGTGTCCGCCTCCGGATGGAACGGATGGTAGGCATCCTTGAGCCGTTCGATCCGCTCGTGGAACCGGTGGTGCACCAGGCTGGACAGCCGGTGGGCGAACGCGGAGAAGTCCTCCCGCTCGGCACCGGCGAGCTCCTCGGCGCACATCGCCACGACATCGCGGCGGCGGAACGGCAGGAAGTGCTCACCCTTCATCGACAACGCTCCTCACCGAAGGCGGCTTGCGCCCCGTCAGAGTAGAAGCGACGCACCGGCGGGACTAGAGTCGCGCCATGAAGCCAGGCGACGTCGTCCCCGACTTCGAGCTGCTCGACGAGACCGGCACGCCACGGACCCTGTCGGGCCTCCTCGAGAACGGCCCGGTGGTGCTGTTCTTCTACCCCGCGGCGCTGAGCGCCGGATGTACGGCCGAGGCCTGCCACTTCCGGGACCTGGCCGCCGAGTTTCGGGCCGTCGGGGCCCAACCGGTCGGCATCAGCCACGACACCGTCGAGAAGCAGGCGCGCTTCGCCACGCGGCACTCGCTCGGCTATCCGCTGCTCTCCGACCCCGACGGGAAGGTGCGCGAGCAGTTCGGCGTGAAGCGTGACCTCGGCTTCAACCGCACCAAACGGGTGACGTTCGTGATCGATACCGATCGCCGGGTGCTGGAGGTCATCCGCAGCGAGCTGCGGATGAACGTCCACGCCGACAAGGCCCTCGAGGTGCTGCGCGCCCGCCGCCGGTGATCCGGCCACGGGGTGCGGGCAACCCGCGAGCGGTCCGGTGCCGCGGGTGACCGGTCAGCGGCGGGGAACCGCGAGCGGCATGCTGGCCGGGGTCACCGGGGCGGGCAGGGTGCCCTCGCCCCCGAGGTAGGCGTGCACGGCGCTGGCGGCGGAGCGCCCCTCGGCGATGGCCCAGACGATCAGCGAGGGTCCGCGGCGCATGTCGCCGGCCGCGAACACGCCGGGCACGCTGGTCTGCCAGGACTCGTCGACGGTGATCGTGCCGCGCGCGTTGCGCTCCAGGCCCAGCTGGTCGAGCAGCGGCGAGGGCTGGGTGCCGCTGAAGCCGATCGCGAGCAGGACCAGGTCGGCCGGCAGCTCCCGCTCGGTGCCCGGCACGGGGTTGACCGTGAAGTTCGGGCCCAGGGTGACGTCGACCACCCGCACCGCGCGCACGTGGCCGTCCTCGTTGCCCAGGAACTCCGCGACCGCCGACCCGAAGATGCGGGTGCCGCCCTCCTCGTGGGCGGAGGCGGTCCGCAGGATCACCGGGTACGTGGGCCACGGGTTGCGCAGGGTGTCGCGCTCCAGCGGTGGCTGCGGCATCACCTCGATGAGGTGCACGCTCGCCGCCCCGTGCCGGTGCGCGGTGCCGAGGCAGTCGGCCGCGGTGTCACCACCGCCGATCACGATCACGTGCTTGCCCTTGGCGGTGATCGGCGGGGCGGGGATGTCGCCGGCCACCACTCGGTTGGCGCCCTCGAGGTAGTCGAGGGCCATGTGGATCCCGGACAGCGACCGGCCGGGGGTGTCGCCGACGTCGCGCGGCTCCAGCGCGCCGCAGGTGAGCAGGATGGCGTCGTACTCGTCGCGCAGCTGCTGCC
>Ga0310830_101158_pt1 | contig 13906 bp, 13 predicted proteins | sample WT_ome_5_FD_201301 | JGI IMG/M metagenome (GOLD analysis project Ga0310830, IMG submission 201301) | Sorghum-adapted microbial communities enriched on wild type (WT) sorghum from Joint BioEnergy Institute, Emeryville, California, United... ...
AATAATTATCATTATCATCGAGTGTAATTCTAACATCATGTTAAATTAATATCAATACAGAAATTCAAATTTTTTTGCATCTAAAATTAGAGAATATCAAAGTCTACGCTCCAGAGAAGGGATAACTATACAGCGGTCGCACAAGGTTAAACAGGTCTGGTTGAGGAGGGGGAGACAGGAAAAAAGCCCAGTCTTGATACGGACTGGGCTTTCAGAATGGGGGTGAACTGCGGTATGGCAAATCTACAATTCGCTGTCGTGTGACGCATTTAAGCTCCGACTTCGCTCACCGCGTGCGGCTCTTCCATGACCGGGCCCATCTCCCCTGTCTTCGGCAAGGTCAACACAAAGCGCGTCCAGCCTGCGTCACTGTCGAGCGCGAGACTGCCCCCATGCTTCTCTGCGATATGCTTGGCGATCGTCAGGCCAAGCCCTGAGCCGCCGTCGCTCTTGCGCGCAGCGTCTCCGCGGACGAACGCCTCGAAAACACGGGCACGCAGTTCAGCGGGGATGCCAACGCCGTTGTCTGCAACCTCAATCCGCACTACGTCCGGCTCATCAATAAGCGACAGCCGTACATGCGTCCCCGGTGGATTGTATTTCAGCGCGTTCGCCAGCAGATTGGAGACGGCTCGATACAGCAGCTTCGTATGGATCGGCACCGACACCTCGTCTGAAGGAATGTCGAACTCGAACGTCATCCCTTTCTCCTCGAACATATCGTAATAATCGGCGGCCATTTCGCGCGTGAACTCTGCAAGATCACATCCCTTTTTGACGACAGGATAATCCGGAACCTCCAGCTTCGCCAACTCAAATACATCGTCGATCAGTTCCGCGACCAGCTTCGTCTTGCCGTGGATGAGGCCAAGTGTCCGTTGACGTCCGGACTCCTCCTTGATGACCCCATGCTGCAGCGCTTCTACGTAACCTTGAATCGTCGTGATCGGCGTTCTCAGATCGTGCGAAATATGGACAAGCATTTGCTGCTTGCTCTCCGCCAGCTGTCGATTGTTCGCTTCTGCTCGCTCCAGCTTTTCCGCCATCTTGTTGAAGCTCTCCTGAATTTGCGCCAGCTCGTAATTCGCTTCGATGTGAAGCCGCTCATGGTAACGCCCATCCGATACACTCCGGATACCTGCGGCAATCGCGCTAAGCGGGTTAGTTAATCTGACTGCGGCCAAGCGACTGTATACATATACATTTATTCCAAATAGCAAGACGAACAACGCTCCCGTCTCGGCTAGTGCGATCCAGAAGATTCTCTGATAGTCCTCCGTCATCTCGTTGAGCATGAATTCCGCTCGGATCTGTTGTTTCGGCAGCCGGACCAAGACGTAACGACGCTCTCCGTCATTCGTATGGAATGGAGCCATCGACGTATAGTATGGATTGTCGTCCGAATCGTAAAATAAAGCGTTTAGTTCCCCCTCCGTATAGCCCGTCACGTTGCCGTCCCGCTTCTCTCCTCGGACCTCCATGATCCGCAGCTGCTCATCGAGAATTTCCACCCAGCCATCCACCTCTTCAATCACATCGCTCTGGATGTCAGCCGGATCCGGACGAACGATCGCATGCGCTTGCAGCAACGACATATCCTTAGGCATCCGCACATTGGTTCTTTCCACGAAAAAAAGCAGCAGCAAGACGAAGCTTATCCCCAGCGTGAGAGAAAAAATCACGTAATTCCGCAACAACATCCCAAACAGCTTTTGGGGTCTACGTCGCATCTAACTCATCCTTTTTGGCGAACCGGTATCCGAGTCCGCGGACCGTCCGAATATAAAAAGGTTCCCGCGGCGAATCCTCGATTTTGTCCCGTAGTCTGCTGATCTGCACCATAATCGTATTGTCATCTGCGATATAGGGCTCGGACCACACCTGCTCGAAGATTTGCTTTTTCGTAAAAATACGCCCCGGTTTGCTCATAAACAACTTCAGCAGCTTGTATTCGATCGCGCTCAGCTCGATCGGTTCTCCACGCTTGTACAACAGGCACGCTTCATGATCCAGGATCAACTCTCCAAGTCGGGTCTCCACGATGCCCTTGCCCGCACCAGCTCCCTTAGCCGCGCCGGCGTCGTTGAATTCGTATGTTCTTCGCAAATGCGCTTGAATTCGGGCCACTACCTCCAAGGGACTAAACGGCTTTGTAATAAAATCGTCTGCACCGAGGCCAAGCCCGGCGATTTTGTCCGCCTCCTGGTTTTTGGCCGACAGCACAATCACCGGAATCTTGGAATGGCTGCGTATCCATTGAAGGAGCTTGAAGCCGTCCACATAAGGCATCATGATATCAATCACCGCCAGGTCAATGGACTCGCGAGCGAACCTCTCCATCGCGGATTGTCCGTCGTTGGCTTCAAGAACGTGATAGTCCGGCTCCAAAAAAAGCTTCAGCATATCCAAGATATCCTGCTCGTCGTCGACTAACAGTATCGTTTTGCGCATGATTCCACCACCTCACTCCTTCGTAATGTTCGCACCGTGCAGCCGTTTTCCTGCTATGTAAGGTTATTGTAAGGAAAGCGACAGGCGGTAGAAAGGCAAAGTTTCTATATTGGATGTTGTAACTTTTATCTGAGAAAGAGGTCATATTATGGCAGAAACAGAGTTGTCCAGAAGAGGTTCCATCCGAACGTGGCGGAATCGGCTTGTCGAGGGGTTCAAGCGTAGGCCCCCGTTGTCTCCCGGTTGGAAAGGAGCATCCATCGCGCTCTATGGTATCGCGGGCGTCATTTTTCTCATCCAAAGCTATCACCTGATTGGGTCGCGGGGCCTGTGGGATTATGTGATCGGAACCGGAGTGTTCCTGATTGCCATTACTTTCATTGCCATGATCCTTGCCGGGGTACTGCATCTTGCCAAGCGTGTGCCTTCGAGGTACATAGGTCTGGCACTTGCCTCCTTCATCCTGATGTTCATCAGCTTCATCGGTCCGATGACGGTCATGCTGATCGTCACCTTGTCCGTGCTGACCGGCTGTTCCTTATCGGGGGCGTTGATCTCCCGCTGGATCCGGGGTTCCTATCGCGAAGTGACAACACGCACCAAGGTGATGGCCGGAGTGGCGACGGCAGTGACCGTAGCTTTTACCCTCTGTACGGGAGTTTGGTTGGTCGATGGCGGGCGCGCCGAACTGGTGAAGCCTTACCGGCTGTCGGCCATGAAGGCAGCAGGGCATTCCTCGGGAACCCTAGCGAATCCTGCGGAGCCAGGAACGTATCCGGTTCAAACCCTAACCTATGGGAGCGCAGACAGCTACCGTAAGGTTTTTAACGCAGAGGATTCACTGATCACAGAGCCGGTGGACGGGTCTGCTTTTGTAGCAAACTGGTCCTCGCTCCGGACGAAGACATTTGGTTTTGGGCCAGATGCGATGCCGTTAAACGGGCTGGTCTGGTATCCAGACGGAGACGGGCCCTTTCCGCTGGTGATGATCGTGCATGGCAACCATCTTGCCACCGATTATTCAGACCCAGGCTACGCCTATCTGGGGGAACTTCTCGCAAGTAGAGGTTATATCGTCGTGTCGATCGATGAAAATTTTCTCAACACGTCGCCCTTCGACGACTTGTTCATGTTGAACGTGCTGGAGAAGGAAAACCCCGCACGCGGCTGGCTCATGCTGGAGCACCTGAGCGTATGGAAGGAATGGAACAGCACGGCGGGCAATCCGTTCTATGGGAAAGTGGACATGAACCGGATCGCGCTCATCGGCCACTCCCGGGGCGGCGAGGCAGTCACCGTGGCGGCCGCGTACAACCGGCTGAAGTCGTCGCCGGAGGACGGCAACATCAAGTTCAACTACGGCTTTGGCATCCGTTCCGTCATCTCGCTGGCGGGTACAGACGGGCAATACGAACCGGCAAGCCAGCCAACGGAGTTGACTGATGTGAACTACCTCGCCCTGCAAGGCGCTCACGACATGGACGTCAGTTCCTTTGCCGGAGCAAGCCAGTACAACCGGATCCGGTTTACCTCGGGCAGTGATGATTTCAAAGCGTCCGTCTATATCTACGGGGCCAATCACGGGCAGTTCAATACGGTATGGGGCCGGAGCGATGCGCCGGGGCTTGGCAACCTGCTGTACAACCGAGCCCAGCTGATCCCGCAGGAGGAGCAGCTGCAAGCGGCGAAGGTGCTCATCTCGTCCTTCCTTGATGCAACCTTGTATGGGAGAACAGAGTATCGCGCTATTTTCCAAAATCTGGGTTACGCAAAGGAATGGCTGCCGGATACGATGTACATCCACGATTATTCAGACGCCCGGACGACGCTCATCAGCACCTTCGACGAGGATATCGACCTCTCCACCACCACGCTGCCCGGCGGGCAACTGATAGGAGAGCGGCTCACGGAATGGAAAGAAGAAAAGGTCGAAATGAAGTTCGCCCCCGGTCCGTTTAACGCCGTTCGTCTCGGATGGGACCGCGTCAAGGTCGATGGCACTCCTTCTTATACGATCGCCTTACCCGATAATGGGGTTGCTATCCCGCCGAATGGCACCCTCGTCTTCTCCATGGCGGATCGGTCGGGTACACAGGAAGAGCTGGTCGATCTGACCATCGAAGTCGAGGATATCAGCGGCAACACGGCCTCCCTGCCGCTAAGTGCAGCGGGCGGTCTGCTGCCGATGTTCGAAGGCGGTATCGTAAAATGGCCGTTGACGTCGCTGATGCCGACCAAAGAGCCGGTGTTTCAAAACTTTGCTTTCCAGCTATCCGACTTCAGCCACGTCAATTCGTCGTTCCAGCCGGAGCGGATCCGCCAAATCCGATTCGTGTTTGATCAATCCGCCAGCGGCTCGATCTATTTACGTGATGTCGGCATTCGTGACGATGCTGCTGTCATCAATGCCTTGAAATCTAGTATTGGGAAGGAAAACGAGCGATGACCACAACAAAGAGAATGTTATCTGCAAAAAAAGTGATTGCCGCGATCGTACTAGGCTTGATCTCCGGGGCTTTGCTAGGAGCACAGCAAACGATTGTCTTATCCCCTGAACTGGAAGATCAAATCGCGGCGCAACTCGGGTCGAAGCAAGTCCTTGTTCTGATCGCCATGCTTCAAACGGCAGTGTTAGCCGGACTGGCTACAATCGCAGGGATCTGGGCGGCTCCCAAAGTGAATCTGAACAAGCCATTGGTGTGGAGCAGAACCAGCATGATAGCAGCGCTGAGCATCGGACTGTTGTCCGCCAGTTTTATTGCCATTGCAGAGAAGCTGGTGTTTGCCGGAAGTTTGGGGCTATCGGAGAAGTTTGAATTTTCCTGGCTTTATTTTGCGGGAAGCGTATTGTACGGGGGAATCATTGAGGAGCTTCTAATCCGATTCGGACTGATGTCGATCCTCATCTGGCTGGCCAGCAAGCTGACAAACACCTCGGATCGCTATAGCATCTATATCGTGGGAATAGTCTTGGCCGCCTTGATCTTTGCCGCAGGGCATCTTCCTGCCACTGCACAAATGCTGGGGTTAACCAACGTGACTGTAGCCCGGACGCTATTACTTAACTTCTTGCCAGGCATCGGATTTGGCTATCTGTATTGGAAACACGGAATAGCCTACGCCATGCTCGGACATATCGCCACGCATGTCATTAACCAGTTGATTTTGCTTCCTTTGTTGTTCAATGGGATGAACTAAGCATAGTGAGAAACCACAACCGCATAAGGTTGTGGTTTTGATTGTTTGGGGCAGGCACTGGCTGGGTTCACCCTTCTGCAATCAGTGCAACACTCTCATCAGTTGGATTTACCATTCTCCCAGCAGAAAGCGTAAGTGTGTAATCGCATAATAACTGAATATCTTCTTTGTTATGGGAAGTCATGACGATCAGTTTTTTCTCGGCCTTCAGCTTCCTTAACACTTGTCTTAAGGTTTCAACCGAGGCTTCATCCAAGGCATTAAAAGGTTCATCCAAAATAATAATTTGCTGATCTTCCATCATGGCCTGAATGATACCCAGCTTTTGCTTCATCCCCAGGGAGTAATGCTTGACTTTCTTTTTGCTTCTCCAATCCAAATCGAACAATTCCATATAAGACTGAATATCTTCGTTACTCGCGCGATTTCTGATTTTCGCCAGCATTTTTAAATTTTCGTAACCGGTGAGGTGGCTGAGAAAGCTTGGTTTTTCAAGCAAAATTCCCAGTTGATCAGGAAAAGAAAGATCCTTGCCTAAGATTCTCCCATCGACTTGGACTTCGCCTTTCGTGGGGAGGATCAAACCGGAGAGCATGCGCAAGAACATCGTTTTTCCGCTTCCGTTTTTGCCGACTACCCCGTAGATGTGACCGCTTTGGAGCGTAACCGTTATATTCTCAAGGACATTTGTTTTTCCGATCGTCTTGGTAAAGTTACTGACTTCAATCTTCATGGAATGACAACTCCTTCTTTGCACTTTTCCTTTGAATCATGACCAGCAGCACGAGAGCTAAGGCTAAATTTCCAATCACATTCGTGAAAGTCAGGGTTGAATGGTTCATCTGAGGCAATATATGAAATGCTAAATTCTGATCATGGCTAGTTATCGCTAAGAGAACAGAAATCCCCCCCATGATCATAAAAGTCCCCGCTTTCGATTGCCTCAATAGAAGATAGATTTGAGCGATAACCACAATCAAGCAAAATAAATAGATTCTCGCCAGAACTCCGACCGTAACTAAGCTGATCGACTCCGTTATTTTTGCATCGCCCCATATTGAATCCAGGAGTACCCACACGAAGTAAAGCAATACTAAAAAGACGAATAGAAGTGCGGAAGTCCCTTTCAACAGAGCTTTGAGCCAGTTGTTCTTGCTTCCATACCGGATGGATAAAGGTTCGGAATTGTCAATATAAAAGACGATGTAATCAATGCACACATACTGCTGTAAAAAAATGAGCATGACGAATAACCCCTGCAGCATGGGACTGCTTAAAGGTTTGCCTCCAAAGATCGTTAGAACCATCGTTAACGGATCGTTCAGGCCTGAAGCTTTCAAGAAGACGTAGCTGATGAGAGTACTGCCCAGCAAGATCACGTAAGCCATGGGTCTTACACTTTTCAACGCCTCGATCATATGAAATCCCTCTTATCACTTAGCTTAATATTTAGGAATAACGTTATAAGAATGAACCCAACCAAGACCAGGAAGCTTGCTGCGCCCGGATGAAAGATCCATGAAAAGATCAGGTTCACTTTATAGGAGGAGAACCTTTTTAAATAAGGGATGAATACGATGCTCTCCAATACCAACCACGCAAAAACAATGAGCTGGCAGTATTTGCTTAACAGCAAATGGTTTGACCATTTCAAACATGACATGATATTGATGAACACGATCGTTCCCAGCAAGTATCTGATATACCATTCAAACAGGAAGAATAGATGACGGTTCTCATTCAGTAAAACAGCTCCAAGCCAAATAAAAAAGAAGAGGATACTCACACATATGAGGCCTTGGATATAGTAACCTGTTAACTTCGATTTCCCATTCGTACACACGTCGTATGTTGATAACGACTGCTTTCCATCGCCAGTCCGACGGTTACGACCGACATCAACTGAAATACATAGAATTTATTAAATATCCATTGATCAAGCCAAGAATGACCCATGGGTATTTTCAGTAGAAGGACGATTCCAGTAATGGCAATGTAGATCGTGAAACCATATAAAAATCGTAGTCTATTCATAACGATCTCTCGATTTCACCAAAATGATGCTGATCATCACGAGGTTCAGGACCATCCATCCCCCAAAAACAAAAAACACATTCTCCCATTCAATCATATGAGTCATCGCACTAACCGCCATAGGTTGGAGGATCATCCGAATGTTATAAGCGAATAACGGTGGGAATGAATCGAAAACATAAGTAATGCCATACAAGATAATGACAGGAACTAATAGAGCAACATACCGGTTTTTAAAATGAAACAGCATACTGAGACATAATGAGAAAATAACAAATATCGTTACCGCGAGCGCATTGAGGAAGGTATAGATTTGAACCTCCTTCATCGGATTCGAAAGAAACGCCTGGTAGACAAAGCTTCCTTCTTGCGGAATTAAATGTTGGTAATACTCGGTCATCTGAGTCGTATCCGGAAATAACGTGTACGTCATGACTACATTGATTTCTAGCGCTGCAAATAGGATCGCAAAGGATAATACTCCCGTTGAGACAAACTTGGAGACGATATACTGAATCCTACTCTTTCGAATGATTTGATAGGTATACATGGAAGTATTCTTATCTTCATGATAGATTAACCCGGTGAGCAAAACTGACATAATCCAAAATATTTGATGATAAAGGTTGTTCCCCCAACTTACCGAATTCATCAACATCCAAAACTGAAATGGATTTAGACCAATGGTCTTCACAGAACCCGGATATTGATCAAAGTGTCGAGTGACTGAAATCGGATCTATGATGGCCATGGCGAGCATCACCAGAACCACAAGAATGACTTTCTTGTCTGTAATTAATCGATAGAAATCCACTTTAAGATAGCTCACTTACAAAAACCTCCTGGCCTTGGAGTAAAACAAATCAATTAGACCGAGAATCCATTCTGAAATGTTTAACACAGGAGAGAATAAATTCCATATTGTGAGTATACTAGAAATTGCGCAGGTTTTGGAACTGGGTTTCAAGCACATGAGAAGCAAAAAAGGCGAGCTCAGGGGGATCTGAGACTCGCCTTTTACAGTTTTATAGTCTTAAATGATGACTTTCACTTCTTGTCAGGAATATGCTCCAACAAATCGCCAGGCTGACAATTTAATGCTGAACAGAGTTTATCAATGATCTCTAAAGAGACATATTCGTTGGTGTTCAACTTGGCCATCGTAGCAGAAGATATTCCCGTCAATTTTATTAACTCGTGTTTCTTGATTTCACGATCTATCAGTAATTTTTGAAATGGCTTATAACTTATCATTGCCAAACCCCTCGCAAAGATGTTGAAGTTTTCTTTAATTATATTGAACAATCTTTGCCTAAACAAAATTATATTTATGTTCTCTTGACCTGGATTTTCGCCATGTTAAAATAATATTTAGGATGTTGAAGATTAGTTTGTAAAATTAAATCTCTGGGAGGTGCGATTCTTGATCCATTCTTTAGAGATCTTGATCGATCCGCTCATTCGCCACCGATTAGAGTCTTTATACAATGAGCTCAAGTCCAACAACTCAGATTTCAAGCAATTATCATGTGAATCTGAACAATATATCAAGGCGTTACGAGAAGCACTTCCTAGCAACCTCAAACAAACTTTATTTCTATATGAAGATGCTCAATTCACATTACAAGAAATCTTAAAAGTAAAAATATATCTGCAAGGGTTCAAGGATGCCTTGCAGATTGTTAATGAGGTGCAAATGTGTTGACTTTAATAAATGATGGAGATAATTAACTGGAAATAAGCCCGTACTCCCTCACACGCTGCCTCCGCATCCACTGCGTAGCAACCCACTTCTCACCGCGAATCACCGGGACGCTGCTGTGCAAGGTCAAGTTGTTGAGTTCTTGTTGGCGATAGAAGTATTCGAAGTACAGGGCGGATCCGCGCTCGGGTTTGACTTCTAGATCCAACAAGGGAAAGACGGTCTCTCCTCCTGCCTCCACATCGTTCAAGTAGATGATCAGGGTGCTGATCCGATTGTTCTCTGCGGAGGGGCTGTTCGGGCCGAAAAAGTCATAGTGGGCTTGGTATTCTTGGCCTGGGCTGTAGTGGAGGATTTGCAAGCCTTCCGCGTGTTCGATGGGTACGTTCATCAATGCGGAAATTCGTTTTTCGATGCGATGGATAAAGGGGTTTTCCTCTTCTTCGAAAAACATCCCGCGGCTCGTGCGGATCTCGCTGACCACGTTGTTCACGAGTTTGGAGTCTCGCAGTCGGGGAGCGGCTGCCTTAATCAACTGCTGGCATTCGTCGTCCGTCAGCAGCCGTTCGAATTTCATGATCAAAGGCTCTTGGTGCAGTACCGTCGCCGCAACGGTACGATCATCGAGCCAGTAGAAGGATTGAATCGGCAAGATGGAAATCTCCTCGCTCATCTCTATCACCTCTACTATTCAGATTTTTGATGGAATTATTATACATCAGCCTAAATTCGCCGAGTATCCCCTTTGTTTGCCGTTCTCCCACGAATCATTCCATCAAACAAAAAATCAACAACCTCGCAGGGTTGTTGATTTTATAATGGTTCTATTCACTTCAAACACGCCGCATCCCACTCCCGTTTCAACTCCAAAAGGGATTGCTGACGCTTGCTCCGATCCTCACTCACAGCTCTTAACGAGACCTCATCGATAACCGCACCCAGCGTAATTTCCTCCGGAGACATGAAGCGCGAGGAGCAGCAAAGTCTCACAGGACACAACCATCATAAAAATCAATCGCCGCAAATCCTCCACCCACACTTCAACTTGTACGGAATCCCATCTATATACTGGATTTAAAATCAGACAAGTACCACGCCGGCACCGGGTTCCTCATCCCGTCAAACCACGTTAAGACATCCCGGGCCTGTTGCTGCATCACGGCGACTTCCGCTTCACCAAAAGGGATCGCCCAAGGAATCGAAGACAACGCATTGTTGCCGATATAGAGAGCCAATAGCTTAAAGAATTCGTCCGGAGGATTCCCATGAAAATAACCGTGAATCTGCCCCGTCGCAAAATGCGGGCTCACCTTAGCGCTCCAAACAATACGGTTAAACTCTTCCCACGGATCCCCATAATCCCAGCGATTAAAATCAATGATCCACAGCTCCTCCTCGGGCGAGATGATCATATTCCCCACATGATAATCACCATGCTGAAAGCACTGCGGCCGCTCGCTAAGGTAGTGCCGATTTGCTGCAATATAAGAGATGAGCTGCTCATCGCCTTCCATTGTTACGCCGCAGTCTTGATATTGCTTGATTTTCCGGTCTACTTTTCGATTAAAAAAGGATTCCCACGGTTCTTGATCCACCGGAGCAGGGATACTGTGAACTTGCCTTAAGATTTGCCCGGCTGTCACGCCAAGATGGTATTGCCTCGTGTCCGTCAGCTTCGGCAATACCGCTTGCGCATCTTCGCCGTCACACCAGGTCAAGAGCGAATAGACACTCTGGCCGTTGTTGCATACCCCAGAATCCACAGGCCGCGACATGGGCACCCCGCTTTCGGCTAATCTTTTCATCATTTCAAACTCATGTTTCTTGTGGTCGTACTGGGAAATATCTGCGATGCGCAGCAGCCATCTCTCGTTGGTGACGGTTTCGATGTAGTATTTTTGGTCGCTCGACCAGCCTTTGGTGATCGGATCGATTTTTTTGAACGTTTCATAACCTTGGATATCCGCAAACACAGAATGCTCCCTCCCCCAATCCGCCTAGAATCATTATACCTGATGCCAAAAAAGGCCAACCAATTCTGGTTGACCCGATGATTAATCTAAAGCTAAAACAGCATATTCACAAACAAACCGCTTCCGTAGGTTGGCATCGTGATTTGAATCGAGGACTGGTAGATCGCGAATTGTTGTAACTGACGAGCCGTCTGGTTCATCAGGCTGCTGGCCGGCACGGTATTGAATCTTTCCATAGCTAAGGCTAGACGGTAAGCCAGGCCGACATGACTGCTAATTGCTCGCGTAGTTTGATCGAAATTCAATCTCAAATTCTTCTTAAACTGTTCTTCATCCAACTGGAGTAAGCCGTCGCCGTCACGATAGAGTCCGAGTTGCTCGTAGGTCGGGGAATCGACTAAGAAGTCCAAGCTTTTTCGGATAGAGGGGTTTAAGATCCCGCCAGCTTCTGTCAGACGACCCACCATGGCATTGTAACTCGATATCAACTCACTCACTTGTGAAATGATTTTATCGGCATCGGGATTAACCTGAATCCTCACCGTTTCCATCGATGGAGCCAAGAGTGTTGCCGTCACTTTGTCCTTCTCCAGCTCAATTGTGTTCGACTGAGACGTTTGAATTGCACCGCCGTTCACGCTGTATGAGGCATTGGACGCAATTTGGGTTGCATTCCGTACGCCTGTTGCTGACATCGCATTGCCGATAACGTCTTCAACCTCGAAAGCCTGATCCGTTCCGGTTTGGTCACTGCATAACTCTAGCTTCAGGTGGCCCGTATCTGCATCTGGGAGCATCGTTGCAGTAATCCCTGTCTTTGCTGCATTGATCGCCTCTTGTAACTTGCTCAGCGCTTGATCATTCGTATCGTGCTCAGCGATCACCACCGATAGCTTGGTCGTCTTGCCGCCAAGGGTAAGGGTGAATTCATTTATCCCTTGGCTTACAACGGAGGCACTTGCTCCAGACAATAAGGTTCCGCTGTTCCTTTGAGATGTCGCAATCGCTTTCAACTTCACATCATAGGTTTGCCTTGCAGCTCCAGCCGATGCCATTGCAATAACCCGACTGCTGTCCGAGGTTTCCACCGTTCTTGCTTCGAATAATGGATTATTCCGCAGCATCAATTTTTTTGCGGCTTGTTGCACTCTGTATGTAGATTTCAAGAAGTTAACAATTCCGGTTGCTGCTGTCTTGAAATATTGCACATAATGCATACTTGGTGAGATGAGCCTGGACAATAAAGACGAACTCTCACTCATTCTATTGGAGGATTCAACATTCATGGCTGCCGTTCCGCTCGTCGAATCGATCAAGCTATACGAGTCGTTCGATAACATCATCCATCACTCCCTTTATCATGGAACTGTAAAGTTTATTCTGGATGCATGGTCCCGCTTCGCACGATGATTCGACACTTTTCCTCTTATTTTATCTCCGAATTATCGCCGATAGTTGAAGTTTAAAGAAAACTTTAACTTCGCATGTGATTAGAATTATTGCATCTTCTCCTAGCCTTGGCAAGTCCACGGCATGACAGATATGACTTTTATTATGACAACGGTCACTATGTCCATATGACATGGCTTTGATACTCTTGGAATGCAGCCACTCCTGCGGTTGTATTCTTAAGAGAAGGTGTGATTAACATATTTTCCTCCCTGAAAGATTCAACTAAATCCATTGTATTTATCGTGCTCGTCTTGCTTCTGGCGGTTGGTTTCAGCTTCATCCCTCATGTGAATACCTTTGCTTATATGATGACGCCAACGATTGCAGTGCTCATCATGATGTTGATCGTGACGCGTGACGGTTACCGTAAATCAGGCTGGAAAAAGCTTGGTTTGCATAAGCTCGGTTTCAAAAGTTGGGGATTTGCGCTGATCGTTCCAATCATCCCGTTGGCTGTGGGATTTGTCGTTGCCTATGCGGCCAACCTATCCTCCTTCGAGCCTGGAAGTGACTTTGAAGGCTTCAGTTGGACGGTATTTCCGCTGCTTATTGTCTTCTTATACATCAAGTCGGTGTTAACCCAATCCATGGGCGAAGAACTTGGCTGGCGCGGGTATCTGCTGCCGACCATGCTTGGATGCATGGGCCGAAAAAAAGCGATGTTACTTCACGGAGCCGTCCATGGGGTATGGCACTTCCCGTTAATTCTCAACACGGAAGCGTACCACTCCGATGAGAATCTCTGGCTTCTGCTGCCCATGACCGTGCTCAGCACGATCTTTCTTGGCCCCGTGATTGGCGAAATTCGCATGCGGACCGGCAGTGTATGGACCTCCTCGATGATCCACACCACGCATAATTTAGTGTGGCTCATTTTTGCCGCAGTGACGGTCGAGCATCAAGAAGCCGCAAAATATATCAGCGGGGACATGAGCCTCTTCGTTATTCTGTTCTACGCTGGACTGACATTCTATATGTGGAGACGGGGAAGAACGTCTCACAATTGATGCCATATAGCAAAAAACCACAACCATGAGGTTGTGGTTTTCAAAATGGAGGCGAACCGTGGTATGCAGTTGACTCCCTATACCCGAGT
>Ga0310830_101167_pt1 | contig 13840 bp, 14 predicted proteins | sample WT_ome_5_FD_201301 | JGI IMG/M metagenome (GOLD analysis project Ga0310830, IMG submission 201301) | Sorghum-adapted microbial communities enriched on wild type (WT) sorghum from Joint BioEnergy Institute, Emeryville, California, United... ...
GGCACTCGTCCAGGGTGACTGCGGCGAGCGCCTCGCGCACCGCGGCGACCGACCGGGCCGCCATGGAAAGGCTGGTGACGCCGAGCCCGACGAGCACCGGTGCGAGCGCCGGGTCGGCGGCGGCCTCACCACACACCCCCACGGGCTTGCCCAGCGCCCGGCCCGCCTCGCCGCAGGCGGCGATCAGCGACAGCAGCGCGGGCTGCCACGGATCGAGCAGGTCGGCCAGTTCCCCACACATGCGGTCGGCCGCGAACGTGTACTGGCTCAGGTCGTTGGTGCCGATGCTGATGAAGTCCACTTCGGACAGGATCGCCCGCGCGGACAGCGCGGCGGCCGGGATCTCGACCATGACGCCCACAGTGGACAGACCTGCGTCCCGGCACTGACGGGCGAACTGGCGCGCCTCGGCGGCGGTCGCCACCATCGGCGCCATCACCCACGGTTGGGCCCCGGTCGCCCGGGCCGCGGCCGCGATCGCCGACAGCTGGGTGCGGAGCACGTCGGGGTGTCGCCGGGCGAGCCGCAGCCCACGGACGCCCAGGGCCGGGTTGGGCTCGGCGGGCTGGTCGAGGAACGGCATCGGCTTGTCGGCCCCGGCGTCGAGCGTCCGCACGACGACCCGCCGGCCCGCGGCCGCCTCGAACACGGCGGCGTAGGCGGCGACCTGCTCGTCGTGACTCGGCGTCGAGGAGCGGTTCAGGAACAGCAGCTCGGTGCGGAACAGGCCGACGCCCTCCACGTCGGCGGTGAGGTCGGCGGCCGAACCGATGTTCGCCAGCAACGCCACCGCGTGCCCGTCGGCGGTCCGGCCGGGCCCCGCCGACCGGGCCAGCCGCGCGGCCCGGGCCGTCTGCGCCTGCCGCTGGGCGTCGATCCAGGCGGGATCGGGGGTGACGCGGACCTGTCCGGTCGCGCCGTCCACGCCGACCAGCGTGCCCTCGGGCAGGTCCAGGATTCCGGCGCAGCGCACCACGGCGGGGATGCCGAGCGCCCGGGCGACGATTGCCGTGTGGCTGGTCGGCCCGCCCTCCTCGGTGACCAGCGCGAGCACCGTCCGCGGGTCGAGCCCGGCGGTGTCGGCCGGCGACAGGTCGCGGGCGGCGAGTACGAACGGGTGGCCCGGTGACGGGATGCCGGGCATGGCCCGCCCCAGGCACACGGCGACGGCGCGGTCGCGCAGGTCGTCGAGGTCGGCCACGCGCTCGGCGAGATACCCACCGGCGGCGAGGAACGCCGCCCGGTGCTCGGCGAGCGCGTCGGCGATGGCGTGGGGCGCGGGCAGTCCCCCGGCGACCCGGGCGGCCACGGACTGGTGGAGCACAGGGTCCTCCGCCATCGCCGCCTGGGCCGCCAGAATCTGCGCCACCGCCGGCTCGGTCGCCTCCTCGGCCCGGCGGCGCAGGTAAGCCGCGACCTGCGCCAGCGCCGCCATGGCACTGTCCCGATCGGACGGTCCTGGCGCGCCGGGCGGCGGCAGCGTCGGCGCGGGCGCCACCGCGTACACCGGGCCGGCGGCAAAGCCAGGGCTCACCCCGATCCCCGCCAGCACCGACACAGCCTGGTCCGGCATGTCAGGCCGCTTTCTCGTCCTCGTCGAGGTTGCGGGCGAGCAGCTCGGCGAGCGCGTCGAGCGCGGCCTCGGCCCCCTCCCCCTCGGCCTCGAGCGTGACCTCGGTGCCGAACCGGGCGCCGAGGGAGAGGACCGACAGCATGCTGTTGGCCGGAACGGGCGGCTTGTCGGCGGTGCGGATGGTGACCGGGACACCGACCGCGGCGGCCGCCTCGACGAAGAGCCGGGCCGGGCGGGCGTGCAGGCCGCTGGTCGACCCGATGGTGACGACTCGGGATGGCATCGCGTTCTCCCTACGGTTCGATGGTGACCTTGATCGCGTCGCCGCGGGCGACCATGTCGAAGGCCTCGAGGGTGCGCTGCAGCGGCAGCCGGTGCGTGATGAGGTCGGCGACCGGCACGGCGCCGGTGGCGATGAGACGCAGCGCCTCCGCGTTGTGGGCCGGACTGGAGCCGCTGGCGCCCACGAGCGTCAGCTCCCGGTAGTGCACGAGGTTCGCGTCGACGGAGATGACCCTGTTGTCCTTGGGCAGGCCGCCGAACAGGCTGATCCGTCCCTGCGGGGCCACCATCCGCAACGCCTGCTCCTGCGCCGCGCCCGACGCCGCGGCCGTGATGACGACGTCGGCGCCCCGCCCGTCGGTGAGCTTCAGCACCGCGTCGACCACGTCCACCTCCCCGGCCACGATCGTCGCGTCGGGGGCCACCAGGTCGGCGGCGCGGCGCAGCCGATCGGCGTTGAGGTCAACCAGCACGACCCGGGCCGCCCCTCGAGCGCGCGCCAGGCGCACGTGCAGGCAGCCGATCGGACCCGAGCCGATGACGACCACGTCGTCGCCCTCACCCACCCGCGCGAGCTGCTGTCCATTCAGGACACAGGCGAGCGGTTCGGCCACCGACGCCTCGGCGTAGGAGACGCCGTCCGGGATCCGGTTGAGCCCGCCCACCGCCAGCACCTTCGCCGGCACCACGAGGTACTCGGCGAAGCCGCCCTCGTAGTGGTAGCCGATCGACTCCTGGTTGGGGCACACGGTCAGGCGGCCCCGGCGGCACTCCCCACACTCTCCACAGGGGATCGCCGCGATCACCTGCACCCGGTCGCCGACGGCCCACCCGTCGGCGTTCGACTCGACCACCTCGCCGGCGATCTCGTGGCCCATGACCCGCGGCGGAACGATGTGGTGGTGCCCGTGCCGCCAGATCTTGACGTCCGTGCCGCAGGTGGAGCAGTTGTGCACCCGCAGCTTCACCTCGCCCGGGCCGGGTACCGGTTCGGGCGCCTGCTCCAGGCGTACGTCCCCGGGCGCGTGGAACCGGACAACTCGCATCGCGTTCCCTTCCTCTCAGACACGGCCGATCACGCGCCGGCGATCAGGCACCGAGCGGGTCAGCTGCCGAATGCGTCAGCCAACCGAATGCGGGTCAGCTAACACCGAATGCGTCAGCTACCCCACGGGTCAGGCACCGACGGGCGCCAGCAGGCTCAGCACGTCCTCGGCTCGGGACGCCTCCCGCAGCTGCCGGGCGCGCTCGGGGTCCATCAGCACCGTGGCGAGCTGACCGAGGATCTCCACGTGGCCATCGCCGACCGCGGCGATGGCCACGCAGATCTCCACCCGCTCGCCGCCCCAGTCCACCCCGTCGGGGAACCGGAGCACGGCGAGCGCATCGCGCCGCACGGCGGTCTTGCCGGCCTGCGTGGCGTGCGGGATCGCCACGCCCTCGCCCACGTACGTGGAGACGGACTGCTCGCGCTCGAGCATCGCCTCCACGTACGCCGGGGCGACGGCGCCGATCTCCACCAGCGTCTGTCCACATTGGCGGATAGCGTCGTCGCGGTCCACCGCTCGCTGGTCGAGCCGGATGGCGTCGGTGGTCAGCAGGTCACCCATGAAGGTCGGTACCGTTCTTCACGGCGTTGACGAGCGTAGTGACCGCCGGGTCGCCGATGAACACCTGGACCGGGACGATGACCTTGTCCGGGGCGCTCACCCGGGCCCGGTCGGCCAGTCCCTTGTGGACGACAACGACGTCGGCGTCGGCCGGGATCGAGCCGACCGGGGTGTGCTCGACGGTCACCGCTTTCCCGAGCTGGCGGCGCAGCTGGCTGGCCAGCATGACGCTGCTCCCCATGCCGGCGTCGCAGGCGACGACGACCTTCCGGATCGCGGTTCCGTTGATGCTTGCCATGATGATCAGGCCTCCGATGTCACGGTACGGGTGACCGGCGCCGGCTGGGTCGCGGTGCTCGCCGCCGACGGCGCGGCCGCGGCGTCGGCGTCCGGTGCGGTCATCGCCTCATCCTTGGCGAACCGGCCGAACCCGAGCAAGGCGCCGGCCACCACGAAGCACACCGCCGCCGAGATCGCGATGCCCAGCAGCACGCCGAAGTGGGCGCCCCGCGGGGTGACGGCCAGGTAGGCGAAGATGCTCCCCGGCGACGGGGTCGCGACCAGACCGGCCCCGGTGATGATGAAGGTGAGCACGCCCGACGCGCCACCGGCGATCATCGCCAGGATCAGGCGCGGCTTCATCAGCACGTACGGGAAGTAGATCTCGTGGATGCCGCCGAAGAAGTGCACCACGATCGCCGCCGGCGTGGTGGGGCGCAGCGACTTCGGGCCGAACAGCAGGTAGGCGACCAGCAGGCCCAGGCCCGGGCCGGGGTTGGACTCGATCATGAACAGGATCGACCGGCCGCTCTCTTCGGCCTGGGCGACCCCCAGCGGCGCGAGGACGCCGTGGTTGATGGCGTTGTTGAGGAACAGCACCTTGGCCGGCTCGACGAGCACCGACGCGATCGGCAACAGCGAGTGATCGACGAGCCACTGCACGGCGTTGCCGGCGATCGTGGTCAGCCAGGAGACGATGGGGCCGACCCGCCACAGGCCCAGCAGGGCCATGCCACCGCCGATGATGCCGGCCGAAAAGTTGTCGATGAGCATCTCGAAGCCGGGCCTGACCTTGCCCTCGATCAGCTTGTCGAACAGGCGGAGGATGAACGCGGTGAGCGGGCCGATGATCATCGCACCGAGGAACATCGGCACGTCGGCCCCCATCGCCACGCCTACCGTGGCCACGGCGCCGACCACGCCGCCGCGCTGCCCGTGCACCATGCGGCCGCCGGTGTACCCGATGAGGATCGGCAGCAGCAGCTTGATCATCGGGTCGACCAGTTGGGCGAACGTTTCGTTCGGCACCCAACCGTCTGAGATGAACATCGCGGTGATCAGACCCCAGGCGATGAACGCGCCGATGTTGGGCATCACCATGCCGGCGAGGTAGCCGCCGAATCGCTGAATGGATGCTTTCACACCTGTGCCCGTGACTTTGGGCGTGTAGGGCATGTCGGTCATGGGGAGTCATCTCCTCCGGGTGGGACGTGATACCGACTTGTGGGAATGGCGCACCGGACCCCCGGACCGTGGGCACGCCGTGCAGTGACTCAGTCGTGTCGTGATTCAGTTCTCGACGAAGTGGTCGGGTTCGACGGTTCCGAACCCGGCCAACGGTTGCAGACGCACCAGATCACGGTGCAGGTCGGCCGGCCCGGGCATGCGGCTGCCCGGCAGGCTGACCGCCGCCGCGCCCCACGCGAGCGCCTCGGCCAGGGCGGTCTCGCCCTTGGCTCCGGCCGCGAGGAACCCGGCCAGGAGCGCGTCCCCGGCGCCGACCGAGCTGCGCGGTCGCGCCACCGGAGCGCTGCCCCGAAGGATGCCGTCGTCGTCGACGAGCACGGCGCCCTCGGCCCCGAGGCTGACCAGTACGGCGCCGGCTCCCCAGGATCGCAGTTCGTGCGCGGCGTCGATGACGTCACTCAGACCGGGCAGCGGCCGGCCGACGACCTCGGCCAGCTCCTCCCGGTTGGGTTTGAGCAGAGCGGCCCCCGCCTCGGCCCCGGCCCGCAGGGCCGGACCGCTGGTGTCGACGGCGAGCCGTACGCCGGCTTCGATGACGCGCCGGCACAGCGACGCGAACGACCCGGCGGGCAGCCCGGGTGGCATGCTGCCGCAGACAACCACCCACGTCGATTCCTGGGTCACCTCGGCCAGCAACGCCGCCTCGACCCGAGCGACGTCGGCCGCGGTGAGCTCGGGTCCGGGCTCGTTCACCTTGGTGACCGTGCCGTCCGGCTCGGCCAGCGTGAGGTTGGACCGGGTGTGCTTGTCGATCCAGACGCAGACCGGCTCGACTCCGTCGCGCTGCAGCAGGCGGACCAGGCGGTATCCGTCGTCACCGCCGCAGGTCAACACCGGGCGGGACGGCACCCCGTTGGCCAGCAGCGCCCGGGTGACGTTCACCCCCTTTCCTCCGGGCTCCACCCGCGAGGACACGGCCCGGATCACCGCCCCGCGGTCGAGCCGCTCCACCTCGATGGTGCGGTCGAGGCTGGGATTGAGGGTCACCGTGATGATCATGCCCGGACCACCCGTACGCCGGCGGCCTCCACATCGGACACCAGGTCGTCGTCGAGGCCCGAGTCGGTGATCAAAGTGTCCACATCGGACAGCGTGCCGAAGCGCGCCAGGTAGTCCTGGCCGATCTTCGTGTGGTCGGCGAGCACGACCGTACGGCGGCTCGCCGCGATCATCGCCCGCTTGACCGCCGCCTCGGCCGGGTCCGGCGTGGTCAGCCCGCGCTCCACCGAGAGCCCGTTGGTGCCGATGAAGGCGACGTCGACGTAGAGGTCGGCCAGCGGCCGCAACGCCCAGTCGTCGACCGTGGCGAGCGTCTTGCCCCGCACCCGACCGCCGATCAGCAGCAGGTTGATGTTGGCCCGCGGCCCCAGGATCACGGCGATCGCGGGCGAGTTGACCACCACCGTCAACTCCCGGTCGAGCGGCAGCGCGTGCGCCAGGCGGGCCGTGGTGCTGCCGGCGTCGAGGATGATCGCGCCCTCCTCGGGCACCTCGGCCAGTGCCGCCTTGGCGATGCGCTCCTTCTCGTCGGTCATGACCCGGTCGCGCGCGGCGAGGGCGGGCTCGAACCCGATGCGCTCGACCGGTATCGCTCCCCCGTGCACCCGTCGCAGCACGCCGGCCCGCTCGAGCGTGGTGAGGTCGCGCCGGATCGTTTCGGCCGTGACCGCGAACTGCTCGGCGAGCGTGGTCACGTCCACCCGGCCCTCGGCTCGGGCCAGCCGCAGGATCTCCTGCTGCCGCTCCTCGGCGTACATGTGGGTTCACCGCCGTTTCAGTTTTGCTTCAGCTCTGTTTACGTCTGTTCTTTTCCGATGTCAAGGGGTCTGATCACGCCCGATCGGACAGAGGCGGGCAGGGACGGTGGGAGTACCCGGGCGACGACGGTCACGAGCACCGATGCCCGGGCACGGACACGTGGTCCGCCCGGGCATCGAAGCATGTCTCAGCCGGTCTCAGTCGAGCGTGGACTCGTTCCACCGGCGGGACTCAGTCGAGCGTGGACTCGTTCCACCGGCGTGGCTCGGTCGGCCGCTTCGCTCGGCCGGCGGCTTCGCTCGGTCAGCGGTTTCGGGCTGCCCGTGGCTTCGCTCGATCCGCCGTCTCGCTCAGCCAGCGGGCGAGGACGGCGGCCTGGCTGTGCTCGAGGTCGCGCGAGGCGGTGAGCAGGGTGACCGTGGTGCGGGCGGCCGTCTCGCGCAGCCGCTGCACCGCCGCCTGGCGTTCGGCCTCGCGCAGCTCGGCGAGGTAGCGCCGCCGGAACTCCTCGTACCGCTCGGGGTCGTGTCCGTACCAGCGGCGCAGCTCGGTGGACGGCGCGACGTCGCGCATCCACTCATCGATGTGTGCGTCCTCTTTGCGCAGGCCGCGCGGCCAGACGCGATCCACCAGGATCCGTACGCCGTCCTCCCGGGCGGGCTCGTCGTAGACCCTGCGGTACCGCACGTCGACGCCCATCGTATCCTCCACCGTGTGTCCCGGGCCGGGCCCGCGGCGTGGTGCGGCCGGCGTCTGGGTCCGCCACTCCCGCCACCGGTCGTGGCATCGGCCGGTCACCCGTGCTCGCACGACCGTCGGGGCTCGGCCGGTAACGACCCGATCGATAGGGTACGCCGCCGGCCCGGTGTCCGCGTCGGCTCGTCACGGCCGGTCGGCCCTACGATGGGCGCGTGCTGGCGCTCCGGATCGTGGCCATGCTCGCCCTGGGCACCTGGCTGTGGTTAGCGCTGCTCCGAGGCCGATTCTGGTGGACCGATATCCGGCTGCCGGCGGCGCCGGAGCCGCCGCGCTGGCCGTCGGTCGCGGTCGTCGTGCCGGCCCGGAACGAGGCCGAGATCCTGCCCCACACGGTGCCGACGCTGCTGGCGTTGCGGTACCCGGGTCCGCTGCAGGTGATCCTCGTCGATGACGGGTCCACCGACGGTACCGGGCAGCTCGTGGCCGCGCGGTGGCCCCAGGTGCGCCTCGTCTCCCCCGGACCCGTTCCGCCCGGGTGGGCCGGCAAGCTCTGGGCGCTGCGGGCCGGCGTCGAGGCGGCGGGTGAGGTCGACCTGCTTCTCTTCACCGATGCCGACATCGCCCACACCCCGGAGTCGCTGTCGCGCCTGGTGGCCGTGGCGGAGGACCGACGCCTGGACCTCGTCTCGCAGATGGCCCGGCTCCACTGCCGGACCGCGTGGGAACGCCTCGTGGTCCCCGCCTTCGTCTACTTCTTCGCGCTGCTGTATCCGATGCGCTGGGTGAACCGCCCGACGGCGCGGACCGCCGCGGCCGCGGGCGGGTGCGTGCTGCTGCGCCGCGACGCCCTGCTCCGCGCCGGCGGGCTGGAGGCCATCCGCGGCGCCATCATCGACGACGTGGCGCTGGCCGCGGCCGTGAAGCGCAGCGGCGGCCCGGTGTACCTCGGGCTGGCCGGGACGGTCGCCTCCGTCCGCCCCTATCCGTCGCTCGCCGCGCTGTGGCACATGGTGGCCCGCAGCGCCTACGCCCAACTGCGCCACAACCCGCTGCTGCTCGTCGGGACCACGCTCGGCCTGGCTGCGGTGTTCCTCGGGCCGCCGGTGTCTCTTGTGGTCGGACTCGCCAGTGACCTCCTGCTCGCGGGCATCGGGGCTGCGGCGTGGCTGGTGATGGCCGCGACGTACGTGCCGATGCTGCGCTACTACGGGCAGCCCGCGCTCGCCGCGCTGCTGCTGCCGTTCACGGCCACGCTGTACCTCGGCATGACCGTCGACTCCGCCCGGCGTCACTACGCCGGCCGCGGGGCGGCGTGGAAGGGCCGCACCTACTCACACCGGATGCCCAGCCCTTGACGGCAGTCTTCGCCGAACTCGTAGGAATTCGCTTGTCGAAAAGGATCCTCGCCCGAAGGTTTCCTGCCACTCTCCGAATGTTCGTCGGCGCGACGGGGTGGCGCTCTGATGTCCGCACCGGATGCGTCCACAAGCCGGCCTCCCAGTAGCCGGGGAGCGGCGGGACGTGAAGGCCCCGATGAGCGGGCGATCGCGTCGCGAGTGAGGGTCGGCCGGGTGGCTGGAGAAAGCTGTGTCCGGTTTCATCTCGTGGCGCGCTGACACAGCACCCGGTACGGCGTGAGGATGGGGGAATGAGTCATTGCGCCCCATCGTCGACCCGGGCCCCGAGCCGGATGCGGCTGCGGGCGGACCGGTGACGACGGCTGGTGGGGGGACCGGGCCCGTATCGCCGGAGGTCCCCGAGTCTTCCCCGGATCACCGCTACCTGCTCGACAACGCCCGGATGGAGGCGGGCGAGCGGTTCACCTGGCTGGCCGAACTGTTCGACGGTGTCACCCGTGGTCACTTCGACCGGCTCGGCGTGACGGCGGGCTGGCGCTGCTGGGAAGTCGGTGCCGGCGGCCCCAGCATCCCCCGGGCACTCGCCGCGTCCGTCGGACCAACCGGTTACGTGCTGGCCACGGACATCAATCCGGCGTGGTTGGACTCGGACGGCGGGTACGAGGTGCGCCAGCACGACATCGTCCAAGATCCGCCACCCCAGCCGGGCACGTTCGACCTGGTCCACGCGCGGCTCGTGCTCGTCCACCTGCCCGACCGCGCCCGGGCGTTGGCCACGATGGCGGCGGCGCTGCGGCCCGGCGGTTGGCTGTTGGTCGAGGACGCCGACACCGAACTGCAGCCGCTCGCCTGCCTCGATGAGTTCGGCCCGGCGCAGGAGCGCGCAAACCGACTGCGGCGCGCCGCCCGGGAGTTGCTGGCCCGCCGAGGCGCCGATCTGCGCTTCGGCCGTACGCTGCCGCGCGCATTGCGGGCGGCGGGCCTGGTCGATGTCGCGGCGAGCGGCTTCTTCCCGGTCGGCGGGGTAGCCTGCAACCGGCTGGAAGCCGCGACGGTGCGCATGATCCGTACTGAACTGCTCGCCGCCGGATTGGCTAACGACGCCGACATCGACGCGCACTTGGCCGCCGTCGACGCCGGGGAGCTCGACCTCACCTACGCACCGTTGATCTCGGCCTGGGGACGCCGCCCGGGCTGAATGTCCTGTGTGGTCACCGGGAACCTCGGCCGTTTGACGGATCCCGTCACCGTTCCCGCAGCCGGGCCTGAGGTCTCGTTGACCCGGTCACGGCGGCACCGTACCGTCCAGCCACCCCACCGTCGTACGGTTGACGCGTGACGCTCTACCTGGCCGGCGGAGGCTCGTACTCGCAGGAAGCCCTGGTGTGGCGCGAAGCATTCAGCGACATCACGCGAGCCGTGTACTGGCCGTTCGCGCTGCCGGACAACCGCATCCCGGAGGCCACGTCGTGGCTGCACACCGCCCTGCACGACCTCGGCATCACCGTTCACATCGACATCTGGCCCAGCCTCGACCAGCACTCACCCGGTGACCTGCGACCGTACGACCTGCTCTTCGTCGGTGGCGGTACCACATCGAAACTCGCCGCGCACATCCAAACCCACCACTTCGAGCAGGCGGTCATCGACTTCGTCACCAACGGCGGCGTCTACCTCGGCGGCAGCGCCGGCGCCATCCTGGCGTGCGACGAGATCACGATCGCATCCCTGATCGAGGACGATCCCGCCGCGCGTGGCATGGCCGGACTCGGCCTGGTCCACGGCCTGTCGGTGTATCCCCACGCCGACACGTACTCCGCCGACCCCGCCCAGCTCGCCCGCGAGCTGGGACACGACGTGATCGCCCTCCCCGAGGCGTCGGGCGTCGCCATCCGCGACGGCGAACTGCGCGCCATCGGCCCCGGCACCATTCGGCTTCTCACGGACGGCGGCCACCCAACGGGCGCTCTGAATCCGGACCGTCCCTTGCGTTGAGGACGCCGACCGGGCCGGGCGAGCCGGCGCCGAGGTCAGTCCCCGAGTGATCCCACCAACGGCGGTGTGCGGCGGCCCGGGCCCGACTGCGTAGGCTGGCCACCGCCGGCCACACCGTGCGGGCCGAGCCTTGCGCCATGGGGAGCTGGGGTGATCGGAGCCAGGATCGGCGCCGGCCGGGAGGCCGAGGTCTTCACGTGGGGCGACGATGCGGTCGTCAAGCTGTTCCGTTCGGGCTTTGCGGGACACCGGACGGAGGCGGAGGCCCTGGTCGCGCTCGACGGTCGCGGGATTGCCCCTCGGTTGATCGACGTCGTGGAGCAGGACGGCCGTACCGGTCTGGTGCTCGAACGGCTCGACGGGCGGGACCTGCTGGCACTGCTGCAACGTCACCCGTCGCGGGTCCTCCACTGGGCCCGAACCCTGGCCGAGACCCACCGTGCCGTACACGCCGTCGCCGCGCCGGCCGGACTCCCCGACCTGCGTCAGGTCCTGGCCACCCGCATCGGACGCGCGGCGCTGCCGTCGCCCTTGCGCGCCTTCGCACTGCAGGTCCTCGACGGGCTGCCCGACGGGGACCGCCTGTTGCACGGCGACTATCACCCCGGCAACGTGCTGGTGGCCGAGGACCGGGTGAGGGTCATCGACTGGGTGAATGCGGCCCGGGGCGCGCCGGAAGCGGACCACGCCCGCACGCTCCTGCTGCTGCGGTGGAGCGACCTCCCGCCCGACACGCCAGCGGTGATCCGGGCGCTTCTACGGGCCGGACGCTCCCTGCTGGCTCGTGAGTACGTCCGCGGCTACGTCCGGGGCCGGGATGCCCCCACTGCGGATCGGCCAGGGTTGCCGACTTCCGCGGTACTGACCAGTGGTGGCCGCATCCGGCCGGAACTCCGACACACCAGATATGGGAAGGCCTGAGCCGCCTAGTCAAGATTCGCGAAATCCGCAACGCACTTGGGTGAGCTAGAGCTAGAGTGCCGTAAATGGCGAAACGGGTTCGAGAAGAATCGCGACCTGGTCGGTTCCGTACAACTGCACCAGCCGCGCCGCGGCCGCATCGGTGAGCTTCTCCATGTGGATGATGACCAAGGATGTCGGGCGGTCGATGTGGGTCATGCCGATCCTGGCATCGGCGAATGCCGGATCATGGAAGTCGATGCTGTGCTGGAGTGCTTCGACCGCGGCCCGGCTGCGCGCAACCCGGACGAGGCGAACCTTTCGGTCGCCCAACTGGCGAGCCTGGTCATTGAGCGAGGGAATGAACTTGCCCTCGGGATCGGGTCGAACGTCGGCGGGTAGGCCACTGTCACTGCGCCAAAGCTCGTAAAGCTGTTGGCCGCGGTCGGTCGCGATCCCGAGCGTCGCTTCGTTGCCAATGCTGTAGGCGAAGCCGAAGTCGTCCGGGAACAGGTCGGTGAGCGGCTCGCAGAGCCCGGCGACCGTTCTGGCTTCCTCGGTGGAGTGGGTTTCGAGGGACTCCCTGGTGACCACCAACAGTCCACTCTGGTGCCGGTAGCCTTGCGGCCCGCCGGTCGGGCCCGCGTCCGCGGATGGGGTGCCGCCCCTCCGGCCCGCTGGGGTTTGCGCCGCAGGCCGCGGCGAGCGCGAACGCCGGGGTCAGTGCCGCGGCCAGCCGCAGCAGGCTTCGCCGGGTTGTCATGGCGCATGACCGTAGCAGAACGATTGCCTGACGCGCTGCACCCGGTCGGATCGCCCGGTGGTGGCCTGGGAGAGGTTCTGCGTGCGGAGGCCGCGTACCGTCGGCGCATGGTCGACCTGCTCATCGACGGACTGCGCTACCCGCGCCAAGTCTCGGCGGTCGCGACCACGCTGACTATGCCCGCCGAAACCGACGTCGACGGGCCATACTCGTACGATTTTCAACCGTTCGGGGTATACCTGGGCCGAACTGCTTCCACTATCCGTCACCGGCGCGTATGACACGTCTTGGTGTTCCCACACTCCGGCCCCCGTCCTGGCCCACACCTCAAACGTCGGTGCCCGGGTGGCGACCGGCATTAGTTGTTTCTCATGATTTCTGGAGGCATCGCCATGGCGCGCAGTGGGCCATTGGTTGCCGGGGTGATCTCGGCTGCAGCAGTTCTCGCCGTCAGCTGTTGTGCCGCCGGTGCGCTCGTTGTCGCCTGGCCAAACAAACAAACGAAGCATCCGGCCCGACCCGGCGACCAGACCAGCAAGGTCGTCGTCGAGCGAGCCGGCGACGGGTCGATCCAGCCAACGACCACCAAACCGCCCCCGGGCTTGGGCCAGCCGGTGCGGGACGGGAAGTTCGAGTTCGTGGTCACCTCGATCGAGTGCGGCATCACCCGGGTCGGTGATGCGTACCTGTATCGGGACGCGCAGGGGCAGTTCTGTCTGGTCCGGCTGACGGTCACCAACATCGGCGATTGGCCACAGATGTTCACTGCCGCGAACCAGCACGCATACAACGCCGCCGGACAGTGGTACGACGCGGACAGCGTGGCTGGGCTCTACCTTGATGTGAACAGCCGGGCGTTCTTGGAGGACATCAACCCGGGCAACTCGGTGGAGGCGACGTTGGTGTTCGACATCCCGCCGGACGGCGCTATCACAAAATTAGAGTTACATGATTCGATGTTCAGCTTCGGCGTCACGGTCGTGGTCGCTGGGGACGGCTCAACAATCTCGGCCGGTCCCCGATAACGGGCTTTCGCATTCGACCAGCCGGGCCGGTGGAGTAAGAACTCGGTACGCACCCATGATGTCTGGCACACGATGCCACTGGGTTACGCGTCGGCCCGGGAATTCGCTCAGCCCGTCACGTGGCGGTACAACTCGTAGAGCAGGTGCGGCTCGGTTCCCGCCAGACCGACGGAGAAGGGCTCCTCGCTGGCTTGAGTGGGTAACGCCGCTCCGGGGCCTCTCAGTAGCCTGTCCGGGTCCACAGTGTTGTCACGGTGAGTGACCGTCCCGGGAGGATCGTCCAAGTGCAGGAGCAGTTGTTCACCACCGCGTTGGGACTCACGGCACCGTGGCGGGTCGAGCGGTCCGAG
>Ga0310830_101170_pt1 | contig 13813 bp, 13 predicted proteins | sample WT_ome_5_FD_201301 | JGI IMG/M metagenome (GOLD analysis project Ga0310830, IMG submission 201301) | Sorghum-adapted microbial communities enriched on wild type (WT) sorghum from Joint BioEnergy Institute, Emeryville, California, United... ...
GCCTCGGTGCTGGCCGCCCACGAGACGTCGACGGTCACCCTGCTGTACGGCAACCGCCGGGCCGACACGGTGATGTTCGCCGAGGAGATCGCCGACCTGAAGGACACGTATCCGACCCGGATGCGGGTGGTCCACGTGTTCAGCCGGGAGCGCCACGAGGTCGAGCTGTTCTCCGGCCGGCTCGACGCGGCGAAGCTGCGCACCCTGCTGCCGGTCCTGGTCGACGTGCCCGCGGTCGACCACTGGTGGGTGTGCGGGCCGCTGGCGATGGCGGTCGACGCCGCCAACGTGCTGGGCGAGCTGGGCGTGCCGCGCGAGCGGGTGCACCGGGAGCTGTTCTACGTCGGCGACGAACCCCCGCCGCCCCGGCACCGGGAGGTACCCGTGGTGGGCGCCGAGGTCACGATCGTGCTCGACGGCCGGACCAGCACGGTGACGGTTCCGCCCGGCGTGCCGATCCTCGACGGGGCCCAGCGGGTCCGGCCCGACCTCCCGTTCGCGTGCAAGGGCGGCGTCTGCGGCACCTGCCGGGCCAAACTCATCGATGGTCAGGTTTCGATGAAGCGCAACTACGCTCTCGAACCGGCCGAGCTCGAGGCGGGCTATGTGCTCACCTGCCAGTCGCTCGCCGCGACCGACCGCGTGACCGTGGACTACGACGCCCGCCTGTGACCCGCGAGGAGGCAGCCATGAGTTCAGCCGAGAGCGCCCCGGTCCTGGTCGACCGCATCGAGGCGGTGGCCCGAGTCGTGATGAACCGGCCTGACGCCCGCAACGCCCTCGACGCGGCGATGAAGTCCGCCCTGGTCGAGGCGCTCGCCGACGTGGCCGCCGACCCCGCGGTCCGGGCCGTGATCCTCACCGGGGCGGGCGAGGCCTTCTGCGTGGGCCAGGACCTGGGCGAGCACGCGGCCGCGCTGGCCGCGGGCGCGACGGAGGCGTTCGCGACCGTACGGGAGCACTACTCGCCCATCGTGCACACCATCGCGACCATGGCGAAGCCGGTCATCGCCGCGGTCAACGGCACCTGCGTCGGGGCCGGGCTCGGCTTCGCCCTCGCCTGCGACCTCAAGGTGTGGTCGGCCACGGCGGTGCTGGCCACCGCGTTCACCGGCATCGGGTTGACCTGCGACTCGGGGCTGTCGGCCACGCTCGCCCGCTCGATCGGCGAAGCTCGGGCGAAGGAGCTGGTGCTGCTCGGGACCCGGTTCACGCCTGTGGAGGCGGTCGCCTGGGGCCTCGGCGGCCAGGTCGTGGCGCCCGAGGCCGTTGCCCCCACCTCCCTCGAGCTGGCCCAGCGGCTGGCCGCGGGCCCGACGGTCGCCTACGCCGAGTCGAAGCGCCTCATCGCCGCCGCGGCCCAGCGCTCGCTCGAGGCGACGTTGGACGACGAGGCGCAGGCCCAGGCGCGGTGCGGCGCGACCGCCGACCATCAGGGCGCGGTCACGGCCTTCCTGGCCAAGCAACGGCCGACGTTCACGGGCCGCTGATCCGCGGACGGGCGCCCAGGCCGCGTCGTCGCGAGCCGGCTGGGCCTGACTGCGCGACCTCCAGCTGATCGAAGTAGCGGCGAATCATCTCGGCCATGGGCTTGCGGCGTTCAGCCAGGAACTCTCGATAGGAGCTCGCCGTCACCGAGGACAGTTTGGCGGGTATGCCGTTCTCCGCGAGGTTGCGCTCGAGATCCGCGGCGTCCGTGATCTCGCCGAGCGTCAGCTGACCTGTCCTGATCTGCTCGGCGACCGCCGCCATGTACTCCGCAAGCGGCTTGTTACCTATCGATATGTTGATGGATGTCTCGGTCAGGGCGAAGTACACCGGGTGACATACTCGTTGGGTGCCCCTCTTTGAAATGAAGCCGGACGGGTTGCATCCGGTCCCGACGACGACCTTCGCCGCCGAGCAGGTATGGGAGCGTTCTGATCTGCAACGCCTCCTGCGGGCGAACATCGAGGTGATCGCCGACGGCGTGCTTGTGGTCAGCGAGGAGTTCGGGGCGTTCGCCGACGCTCGGCGTCGCATCGACTTGCTGGGCGTCGACCGAGACGGCCGGTTGGTGGTCTTCGAACTCAAGCGGACCACTGACGGCGGGCATGTCGAGCTGCAGGCCCTGCGGTACGCGGCGATGGTCTCGGCCATGACGTTCGACGAGCTGGTCGAGTACTACGAGCGTTATCTAAGCCAGGTCGAGCCGTCGGCGGTGGATGAGGCGAGAGAACGGCTCGCCGCTTGGCTGGAGGACGCGGGCGGCGAGGAGACCATCCTGAGCCGCGAGGTGCGCATCGTACTCGTGGCAGCTGGGTTCGATCGCGAAATCACCACCACCGTGTTGTGGCTCAACGACGTGTACGGCCTGGACATCCGCTGCGTGCGACTTACTCCGTACAGAGTGGATGACCGGCTGCTGCTGGACGTGCAGCAGGTCATTCCGTTGCCCGAGGCGAGCGACCTGACCGTGCGGCTACGTCGGCGCGAGAGCCAGGTACGGGCGGTTCGAGAAGACAACCGTGACTGGACGCCGTACGTCATCATCACGCCCGCGGGTCGGACCAAACCGCTGCGCAAGCGGCAGGCTGTCCTGGCGATGGTGCGAGCACTGCACGACGCTGGCGTGCCGGCCGAGCGGCTCGCTGAGGTGCTGAAGAAGAAGTTACTTTCGGTCGACGGGGAACTCACCGGGCCGGACCTGGAGGAAGCCTTCGTCGCAACCTATCCGTCGGCTCGCAACAACCTGGGTCGATGGTTTACGGACGCGCCGATCCACGAAGCTGGGCGTACTTGGCTCCTGTCCAAGATGTGGGGCCGTACGACCGAGCCCACGCTCCAGCAACTGGCCGATCTCGCTCCTGGCGGTGGCTTCAGTTTCGAGCCGGGCGAGATCGAATAGGTGGGGCACCGCGGCCGGGCACGGTGTGGCGCCTCCGGTGGCCGGCGGGGAGTATCCGCGGCGGGGGCCGACCATGCCGACATCGCGGACTGGTGGACGGGCGACCAGATCGCCGGCTCGGTGGCCCGGTCGTCTGGGGGCAGGTGGCCTGGTCGCGCCGGTGGGTTCCGGTTTTGAAACCGGAACTGTGACGAGCTGGGTACGCACAGTCACCGGGTCGGTTAGGACGTCCTTGATAGCCCCTTGGCACCCGCGGGTCATTGCCGTCGGCGGTGGACCGGCGCAGGTGGCGACGTACTGGGTTCAGATCTCGACGAGCAGGGCCCGGTGGTCGGACACCTCGGGTTCGGTGGGGATCTCGAACCGGACCACGGCCCCGGGATCGGAGACGAGCAGGTAGCTGGCGTGCCGGACCGGCTTGGTGTAGCGGGAGGTGCGCGTGTCCGCCCGGCCCACCAGGTCAACCAGCCCGACGTCGGCCAGGATCGTGAAGGTCTCGCTGTCCGGTAGCAGGTTCAGGTCGCCGCACACCACGACGACGTCCCCGGGCTCCCGGCAGCGCCGCACCAGGTCGGCGAGTCGCTCCGCCTGCCGGCGGCGGGCCGGGGTGTCGTGCTTGCCCGCGGGGTCCCGCAATCCGTGGACCTGGACGACGGTGAGGGCGCGACCGCCGGACCGGTCGATCACGCGGGTCGCGAGCGCGGCGCGGGGTCGATCGCTGGTCGTCCATTCGTCGTGGTCGACGAATGCCCCGTGCACGAACGCCGTCTGCAGCCCGACCAGGGGAACGTGCTCGGCGATGAACGTCGCGATCCCGAAGTCCTGCCGGTACCTGCGCCCGGACTCGTCGAAGACCGGCCCGGCGTCACTGGCCACGAACACGCCCTGATGAGTGGGCAGGATCTGGCGAACGTCGTCGAACAGGTTCGCCCGTTGGGGAAGGGAGCGCTCCCCGTCGGCAAAACGGGTCCACCCGGTCAGGCCGGCCGTCCGGGTGACCTCCTGCAGGCAGAGCACGTCGGCATCCACCGCATCGAGCCAGGGGGCGAGGGCGGCGAACATCGCCCCACCCCACGCGTTCACCGACACGATGCGCACGCTGCCTCACCCATCCCTGCCGTGCCCCGTAGGCGGCGATCCCGCCCGTCGCCGACGGGCCCGGTGCCCTCATGCCTGACCGGTGCGTGACCCCAGCGACCGCCCGGACATACTCCACATCGGACGATTACTCCACGCTGGCCCGCGTCCCGCCGCCGCGGCGGTCAGGTTTGCAGGACCAGCGGAACGATCATCGGCCGGCGCCGGTAGGACTGGTTGACCCACTTGCCGACCACACGCCGGATGACCTGTTGGAACTCGTAGTCGTCCACTGTCCCGGCGGCGGCCGCCTCGGCGATGGCGGCGACGATGAGCGGGCGGACCTCGTCGAAGATGGACTCGTCCTCGGCGAATCCAAAGGCGTGGATCTCCGGGCCGGTCAGCACCTTGCCGGTGGAGGAGTCGAGCACGACGGCGATGGAGATGAATCCTTCGTCGCCCAGGATGCGCCGGCTCTTGAGCTCGGCCTCGGTGAGCTCGCCGACGGAGGCACCGTCCACATAGACGTAGCCGCAGGAGATGGCGCCGACGATCGACGCCTCGTTGTTGGCGAGGTCGACGACGAGCCCGTCCTCGGCGACGATGACCCGCTCCCGCGGGATGCCGGTCTGGGTGGCCAGGAACGCGTTCGCGGCCAGGTGCCGGGCCTCGCCGTGGACCGGCATGACGTACCGCGGCTGGATGATGTTGTAGACGTAGAGGAGCTCGCCGGCGCTTGCGTGACCGGAGACGTGGACGCGGGCATTGCCCTGGTGGATGACGTGGGCCCCCAACCGGGTGAGCCCGTTGATGACCCGGTGGACCGCGGCCTCGTTGCCGGGGATGAGCGACGCCGCCAGCACCACCGTGTCGCCCGGGTCGAGGGTGATCTGGCGGTGGTCCCGGTTGGCGATCCGGGAGAGGGCGGCCAGGGGCTCGCCCTGGGAGCCCGTGCACACCAGGACGATCTCGTCCCGGCGCAGGCTCTCGGCGGCGCTGAAGTCGACGACCACGCCCGGGGGTACGTGGAGGTAACCGAGCTCGGCAGCGACACCCATGTTGCGGACCATGGAGCGGCCGACGAAGACGACCTTGCGTCCGTGGGCGTGGGCCGCGTTGAGCACCTGCTGGACCCGGTGGACGTGGGTCGACACGGCCGCGACCACGATGCGGTGCTGGGCCTGCGCGAAGACCCGGTCCAGCACCGGGGTGATGTCACGCTCGGAGACCGTGAACCCCGGCACCTCGGCGTTGGTCGAATCGACCATCAGCAGGTCGACGCCGGCCTCGCCCAGCCGGGCGAAGGCGCGCAGGTCGGTGAGGCGACGGTCCAGCGGCAGCTGGTCCATCTTGAAGTCGCCGGTGTGCAGGACGGTCCCGGCCCGCGTCCGAATCGCCACGGCGAGGGCATCAGGAATCGAGTGATTGACGTTTATAAACTCACACTCGTACGGCCCGAGCCGCTCGATCTGCCCGCCCGCGACCTCCGCGGTCAGGGGCGCGATGCGATGCTCCTGCAGCTTGGCCTTGACCAGGCCGAGCGTCAGGCGCGAGCCGTAGATCGGGATGTCCTCGCGCATCCGGAGCAGGTAGGGAACCGCGCCGATATGGTCCTCGTGCCCGTGGGTGAGGATCAGGCCGACGACGTCGTCCAACCGCTCCGCGATGTACCCGAAGTCGGGCAGGACCAGGTCGACGCCGGGGAAGCGGTCCTTCGGAAAGAGGACGCCGCAGTCGACGATCAGCAGCTTGCGGTCGATCTCGAAGACCGCCATGTTCCGGCCGATTTCGCCGAGGCCGCCGAGATGAACGATGCGCAGTGTGCCGTCTGGCAACTCGGGTGGCGGGGGCCAGTTCTGGTGCGACATCGACATGACGGCGAGCGGCCTCCCGCGGCACTGGTCGTTTGTCTTGAACGGGCCCAGAGTACGGAGTATACCAGCGTGCGAAAAGACGTCTCCGACGCTGGGGCGTGGGCCCCTCCGTGTCACCCAGCCACCGCTCGTGGTCGGGCTCGCCGCCGGTCGTCGGGCTCGACCACGGCTGTCAACCGGGCCCACGGCAGCGTGTCGCTCAGGATCAGCCGGGGTGTGTCACGCGAGCTCGGCGGTGTGTGTCGCCCGGTCCGACGGCGAGCCGCACGCCGGTGGTGCGTGTCCGTCCGGTCCCACGGGAGAGCCCGGCCCGGCCGCGGCCGTCACCCGGTGGACCCGCGACCGTACGGCCGCCCGCCCCGGAACCGGCCCGCCCGGACTGGCGGCAGCAGCTCACGCCGCGCAGCGCATCGTGGTCGGCCTGTGCCCGGCGAGCAACGTCGTTCCGTCGCGCAACCGCCGCGCGGGCAGGGACACGCCTGGGCAAGGGCACGCCTGGGCAAGGGCACGCGTGGGCACGACGCATTCACACATAGTTGCTCATGGCAGTGGTGGCATCACGGGCGAACGCGATGCTGTGGTCGGTCGGGCAGGCGGTGAGTTTCGTCTCCGGTACTGGCCCTACTCCGCGCGTACGGTCTGCGACGATGGCGGCTGCCCGGAACTGTAGAACGAGTCGGACCGGACGATGATCATGACAAAATACGTACCGCTCGCGCCCGGAAAGGAGACGTGGACCGGGCCGTCGCACGGCACGATTTCCCGTTCGTGCTCAGCGCTGCCGCCGAACTCGGATGCGGAAAACTCGCATCGGGGGTTGTCTCCCGGCGGGGCGATGACATCGAATGCTATGTGTACCAGCTCCCCGTCATGCCAGCCGTGGAGATTCGAGTAGGTCGGGGGGTCCGGGCAGGGAGCGTAGATCGCGTCGCCCCATTGGTCGCTGCGCACGCCGAACCGGTCGGTCGCGATGATCCAGATCTCGCCGCCGGTGCAGTAGCGGTAGTTGTACGTCCGGCTGTTCTGGCCGATGGTGCAGGGCACCTCTTCGGTCCCAACTGAGGCCCGGCGGATGCTGCACGAGAAGGGACCACGGTCGGCCTGGGCCGCGAGAGTGAAGGTCACCGTCACGTTGCGACCGTCGGCCGTCGCGGAGAAGGACGTGATCCTCGGCTTCGGCGCGGACGCCGGTTGGCCCGCTCCGGGTACTGCGGACGGCGCCGTGGAGGCCGACGGGGTAGGCGATGGCTCGGGCGAGCCCGTCGGGGCCGCCGAGTCGCTCGGGGTCGCCGAGTCGCTCGGGGTGGGCTGAGCCGAGGGCCCGGCGTTGGCCTGCTCAGTGGACTCGGGTGACCTGGCTCCCCGGATCGCGGCAGCCGCCGCTGACGCAATCGTCGCCACGACGAGCACGGCGACGACTACGACCCACGTGCGCACACGCCGTAGCGGGGTCGGGCCTCCGTAGCCGTCCTTCGACATATCCCATCCTTGCGGTTCGCTGAGGTGCCGCATCCTAGCGGTAATCCGGCAGCCGGTCCGTCTCGTGATCGCGAGTGGTGCACAACGGGCGAGCCCGGAGTCTCCGGCGGTACCGGCGGATTCTTCGCGAAGGGATGCAAGCGACCGTGCTGTCGCGACGACGGGTCCAGAGTGGACAGTTTTGGCCTAGTCGATGAATCGGCGCGTCAGTGCCCGCGGCGGGCGGGCGATGACGAACGCGACGATCAGGCCGACGCCGACCACGCTCACCAGCAGGCCGGCCTGCACGCCCCACAGGGGCACGGTCTCCAGCCACGCGCCATCGATTCCGGTCCGCCGGTTCCACGCGACCCGGTACGCGCCGAGGGCGAGGCCGGCGAGCGCGCCCAGCGGGGCACCTGCGGCGAGCACCACGCCCGCCTGGACGACCATGAACCGGCGGAGGAACCGGGGCGTCGCCCCGACCGCGTGCATGGTGGCATGGTCGCGGACCGCCTGCGTACGGGCCAGGGCCAGCGAGATCGCCGTGGCCGCCACCGGGACAGCGGCGAGCAGCACGATGGGGATGAGGGCCACCATGTCCCCCCACGGGTACGGCAGGTAGGGGGTGACGACCCGGACGAGCGTCGTGGTCGAGTTGATCACCTCCTTGGCGCGGTCCAGGTCACGAGCGCTCAGCTCCCTCGAGGTCACCACGTACTCGCCGACGTAGTCCAGCTCGGTGACGCCGAGCATCCGTGCGGTCGCGGGCGAGACGGTCAGTGGGGGCGCGAAGCCCCGCACGAAGGCGCCGGGGAGGGTGACGATCCGGTCGGCTTCGGCCTCGGTGGGCAGCATCTTCTGCGAGACCGCGACGCGCACCGTGCCGTCCTCGCCGAGCATCGCGGCGTTGTGCACCACGGCCCCGCCGCGGTCGAGGACGGCCGCGGCCTCGTCGGCGCCCGGCAGGCCCGAGGCGCGCATCGCGGCCCCGTCCATGACGTGCACCGCCGTGCCCTCCATCCATGGCACGCCGAGGCTGGGAACGTACGCGTGCTCCCACTCGACGCAGCGCAGCGGGGCGCCGACGGCGATCGACGAGGCGGTGTCGGGGTACAGCCCGTCCGGGCAGGAACGGTTCGCGGGCATGAGCGCGTGCAGGTGCACCTCACTGTCGTTGGAGATCGCGAATATCGGTTCGTGTCCAGTGACCGGCAGTTCCCGCGCCAGCACGTCGACGGCGCCGGTGAGGACCCGGCGGTCGAACGCGTCGCTGACCGGCACCGTGGCGCCGAGCACGAGGCGGCCACCGCTGACCATCTCGCCGACCCGGTCCCGCGCGTTCGCGACGAACGACCCGACGGCCACCGCGTAGAACGACGCCACGCCGACCGCGACCAGCACGCCGATCGCGGCCGGGAGGAACCGGGACCGGTGGTCGTCGGCGTCCCGGAGCGCGAGCCGGGCGGTCACCGGAAGGTGCCGGGCCAGCGCGGCCGCGAGCCCGACGAGCGGGCGTACGCACAGGACGAGCCCGAACGCCGCCAGCACCAGCGTCAGCAGCACCAGGATCACCAGCCCGCCGGTGGAGGCCTGCGGCGCGATCGACTCGGGCGACGGCGCGGGCTCCGGGAGGGGCAGCGACAGGGACAGCCCCGCGCAGGCCGCCGCCCCGAGCAGGAGCAGCGGGCCCACGACCGCGGTCCACCGCCCGCGGCGCTCGTCGCCGGTGCGGCCGGGTGCAAGCGCACGATCCTTGAGCGCGTCCACGACCGCCAGCCGCGCGGCGGCCCGGGCCGGCAGGAGCGTGGCCAGCACCCCCAGCAGCGCCGCGGTGCCGATCGCCACCGGAATGATCCACCACGGGAAGTGCATCGCGGCAGCGGGCGACAGGGCCCGGCGGGCGAGGACACCGGCCACCGCGCCGACGCCCGACCCGAGCAGCCCGCCGGCCAGGCCCACGACGAGCCCCTGGGTGGTCACGGTGCGCCGCAGGTCTGCGGGGGTGGCGCCGGCCGCCGCGGCCAGGCCGAGGGTGCGGCGGGACTGCTCGGTGGACACGCTGAAGGCCGGCGTCACCAGGAACAGGACGAGCAGGGCGCCGACGACGCCGGTGGTGACGATCACCACCAGACGGTTCAGGATGACCACGGGATTCACGAAGACCGGGTAGAGCTCGTCCGTCGAGGGATAGTGCTCGAGCACGTGCCGGGAGACGGCGAACGCCTGCAGGTGGTTGATCTGCTTGACGTGATCCCAGGTCACCGGCTCGTCCCCGACCATGAGCCAGTGCCCGTCCACCCCGGCCGGGTCAGCGGTGACCATCTCCGATATCCAGCCCGCGGGCGCCCACGCCCGCTGGCCGTCGGCGTCGACCAGGCCGGAGATGCGGTAGGCCCGCTGGGAGTTCTGGATCACCTCGCCGATGCGGCCGTCGGTGCTGTACCAGCCGTGGTGCGGCGGGGCCACGAAGGCGATGATGTCGCCGATGGCGACGCCGAGCCGGGCGGCGAGGTCGGTGGTCACCACGGCCTCGGTCGCGTCGGCCGGCCGGCGACCAGCGACGAGCTCCGGAACCAGCAGCGCCAGCGCCTCCGGCCCGGCCTCCTGCAGCGTGGCTGCCGACATCCGGGTCAGGTCCAGGCCCGCCAGCGCCTCGGCGCCGGTCCCGGCCGGGGCCTGGTCACCCGGCGCGAGGAGCAGCTCGCTGGTCGCGATGAGCTCGGGGGAGTTCCAGTACGGCAGGAGACGGTTGCCGGCCGGCAGCCGGGCCGCGAGTTCCGCGCCGCTGGCCGGCACCTGCTGAAGGTCGTCTACCCACGGCCCGAATGGTCCCTCGGGAAGCTGAGGGAAAGGCGCTCCGGTCCGGGGGACGGCCGTCGTGGTGATGACCGCCTGGACGCCATCGGGAATGCTCGCCAGCGCGAACTCCCGGGCCGGCACCTCCGACTGGGTCAGCACCGTCCCGCCGACCAGCGCGGCCATCGGCAGCGCGACGAGCGTGGTCGCCAGCACCGTCCGCACCCAGTGGCGGGCGGCGTCGCGCCGCGCCATGCGTATCGCCGTCGCGAAGGGGCGCAGCCGCCGCAGCCCGGGACGGGGTGCGCGGGGTGGCGGGGGCGACGGTGCTGCGGGGGAGGGCGCGGTCGGCCAGGGTGCCGCGGGCGAGGGTGCGCCGGGCGCGGCGGACGATGGAGCGCTCACCGTGCCCCCTCGGCCAGCAGCTCAGCCGGGTCCGATGGCCCGGTCTCGTCGACGATCCGGCCGTCCCGGAGGAACACGGTCCGGTCGGCCCAGGCGGCGAAGCGCGCCTCGTGCGTGACCATGAGCACGGCGGCTCCCCGGTCGGCCCGCTCGCGCAACACCTGCATGATCTCGGTTCCGGTGTTCGAGTCCAGCGCCCCGGTGGGTTCGTCGGCGAGCAGCAGGCGGCGTGGTCCCACGAGGGCCCGGGCGATCGCGACCCGCTGCGCCTGGCCGCCGGACATGTCCTCGGGTCGCCGGTCGGCGAGGTCGGCCACGCCGGTCTCGGCCAGCACGGCCAGCGCCGCCTTCCGGGCCTGACGGACGGACCAGCCGTCGAGCTCGAGCGGGAACGCCACGTTCTCGGCCGCGGTCAGCGCGGGCAGGAGGTTGAAGTCCTGAAATACGTATCCGATGGAGCGTCGCCGCAGGACGGCGCGCTGGGTGACGCTGAGCCGCGCGAGGTCCGTCCCCTCGACGAGCACCTGCCCGGAGGTGGGCGTGTCGAGGCCGCCGGCGAGGTGCAGCAGCGTCGATTTCCCAGACCCCGACGGGCCCATGACCGCGACGAACTCGCCGGGACGCAGGACGAGGTCGGCGTCGACCAGCGCGCGGACCGTACGGGCTCCCTCGCCGTGCACGCGCGAGGCCCGGCGCATCTCGAGGACCGGTTGTGCTGGCGTCGTCGGAGGATGGTGGGTGTTCATGCCGTGCTCCGGGTGGAAACTTCCTCTGTGGACTCAGCGGGTGTGTCCTGTGTGGACCTGGTGGCTTTCCCGGGGCGTCGGGCCGGGCTCGGTCGCCGCCTCGCTCGCAGCAGCGTCTCCTCCACCTCGTCCAGCCAGCGCAGGTCCGCCTCGGCGGCGAAGATGTGGTTGCTGAGCACGAGCCGGGCGGGCAGGTCCTCGGGGTCGGTGTCCCGGCGGAGCCGGGTCAGGTCGTGCAGGGTGCGCTGGATCGCCGATCGTTGCCGCTGAACGAGATCGGCGACGTCTACCCCCGGCACGACGGCCGCCAGGGCCAGCTTGATGACGAGTTCGTCCCGGCCGCGGTCGGCCCGGGGAACCGGGCGGCGCCACCAGGCGGCCACCTCCTCGCGTCCGGCGTCGGTGAGCCGCCACTGTCCGGGCGCCGAGGGGTCGTCGCTCGGCCCGCCTTCGCGGACGACCAGGCCGTCGCGCTCCAGGCGCTGCAGCGTCGTGGAGACCTGGCCGATGTTCAGCGGCCAGGCCTGGCCGGTCGACGCGTCGAAGTCCTTGCGCAACTGGTACGTCGTGGACGGTCGCCACGACAGCAGCGCGAGCAGCGCGTGCTTCACGGACATGGTTCGCCCCTCGGCTCGATGACCCCCAACCGGGGCCGCGATGGTTACCGAGTAATGGTTACACGGTAACTATCCCGCGATCAAGGTCAGCCTCGTGACAAGATGACGGCGATGACTGAGACCGTTCGACCGACCGATCGGCCGACGACCGTACGGCCGGTGACCGTACGACCGATGACCGCCGCCGACGGGCCGGCGGTCCTGCGCATCTACCAGGCGGGGCTGGATACCGATCTGGCGAGTTTCGAGACCGTCGCGCCCAGTTGGGAGGAGTTCGACCGCGGCAAGCTGCCTGAGCACCGGTTCGTCGCGGTCGATGAGAACGACACCGTGCTCGGGTGGGTGGCCGTGTCCAGGGTGTCCGGTCGCTGCGTCTACGCGGGAGTCGTGGAGAACTCCGTGTACGTCGATCCCGCCGTGCACCGGCGGGGCGTCGGCCTGCTCCTGCTGCAGAGGCTGATCGCCTCGACGGAGGCGGGCGGCATCTGGACGATCCAGGCGGGCATCTTTCCCGAGAACGTGGCCAGCCTGCGCCTGCACGAGAAGGCCGGGTTCCGAGTGATCGGATACCGGCACCACCCGGGCCGCATGCAGCGACCCGGCGGCGAGTGGCGCGACGTCGTGCTGCTGGAGCGCCGCAGCCCCCACGTGTACCCGGACTGACAAGGCCCGAACCGACCGTCGGCCGATCCAGACGGGCCCTTGCCCCGGTCGTCCTCAGCCTAAGGAGGCTGACAGCGATGCGTTCAGGTCCTGCCGGACCTGGTCCAGTTGTCGCCGGGCGCGCGTGAGCAGGTCGGCGGCGTCGTCGAGACCGGCGGGCCGGGCCGGTGGGTGGTCCCGAGGAGCCCAGGGATGAGCCGACCACGGATCGCCGCGCGATGCCCCCGAATGCGCCAACCGTGGGGCCGGGTTCAGACGCTCGGGCGGCCGGGCCGGTGGCGACAGGGGAGCCGCGTCGGTGAACTGGGCCGGCACGAACCGGATGTGGGCGTCCAGAGTGAGCAGTCGAAGGCCCAACAGGCGGGCCAGGATCGACGCATCGATGACCAGCCCATTCGCGAGGCGGCCGTCCGGGGCGACTCGTACGCGCAGATGGTCGCGGTCGTGCGGTCGCCCGACCACGTCCGCCGGATGCGACGCGAGGCTCCCGCCGCGCGGCCGCCCGTGGTCACGGCCGGTCGTCGCGCCGCGTCGCCACCAACGGCCCACCTCGGCTACCCGTCGCCCCCGGCGTACCGGGCCGCGCTGCGACCGAGCCTCATGACTCGGCCTTCCGACGGGCGGACGAGATGGCCGCGCTCGCGGCGACCGCCGTCACGACGCCGGTCAGCGCGGCGGCGCCCGTCTTGAGCACGGGCTTCCGGGTGGTCTTCGTGGTCATCGCGGCGACCATGCGCCGCCAGCCCTTCTTACGTCTGAACATTCGCATGTGTAGTCAACCTCGGATCGTGGGCGTGGCCGGATTCCAGGCTTTCGACGATCGCTTAGTTAAGTAACTGTCTAAACAGACCTTGCCGGCTGATTAGAGTTCTGTCAAGATAGTGGGCGTGGCGAAGACGCCGGTCGTGATCGAGAGTCCCGCCGAGGCGTGCTGCCCGCCGATCGGGGAGGCGTCCCTGGACCCCGCTCAGGCGGCTGACCTTGCGCGGATGTTCAAGGCCCTCGGCGACCCGGTGCGGCTGCGCATCCTGTCACGGATCACGTCGGCCCCAGCGGGGGAGATCTGCGTCTGTGAGATCACCGGCGACGACTTCGACGTCTCCGGCCCGACGATCTCGCACCACCTGCGGGTGCTGCGGGAGGCTGGCCTCATCGAGGGTGAGCGCCGAGGCACCTGGGTCTACTACCGCCCGGTTCCCGAGCGGATCAGGCGACTCGCCGGTGTGCTCGGGTCCTGACTCGGGCCCGGCCGGTCGCCATCCCAGTGAGGCGGCGAGCGGTCAAGGC
>Ga0310830_101184_pt1 | contig 13692 bp, 12 predicted proteins | sample WT_ome_5_FD_201301 | JGI IMG/M metagenome (GOLD analysis project Ga0310830, IMG submission 201301) | Sorghum-adapted microbial communities enriched on wild type (WT) sorghum from Joint BioEnergy Institute, Emeryville, California, United... ...
CCCTTGCATATAAGGTCCGATATATCCGTTGTCGGCGATCGAAGTCCGCTCCCCCTCAAAGGCTTCCATGTTCGTCGGAATCAGTCCGGCCTTGAACATCATGCCTTGAACGTCCTTCCGCATCATGAACCGGATAAAGGTCCATGCCTCTTCCTTGTGGCGCGTTCCTTTCGTCATCACCAGGCTTTCCCCGCCGATCACCGAGCGGTATCGGCCGTTGGACGGAAACGGAGCCGGCGTCGTCAGCTCCAGCACATTAAGATTAAGACTGGGCGTGTTGAGCAAAATGCTGTAATACCAAGGTCCTTCATCGATCATAAACGTATCCCGGCCGGAATGGACATCATTCCAAAGATCCGCCGAGCCGTCCAGCATCCCCGGATTCAGAATGCCTTCGTGATACAACTCCACCAGCGTTTCGACGGCTTGTATGCTTTCGGGGCTGTTCAAATAGCCGTCCGTTTGCGTAAAGCCGTCATCGGAGAACTTGCCGCCAAGGCCGAAGAAGTAGGGAAGGCTTTGCCACATTTCCAGGCCAAGCATCCCGATGATGTAATGATGGTCTCTCGCCACCCGTATGATCTCGGCGACGGATTCGGGCGGCTTTGCCAGACCGGCTTCCTTCAACAGCCGATTATTGTAGATGGCCGCTTTCGTCGTAATATTCAAAGGCAGACCGTAGGTGTTTCCCTCATAAAGGGTCGTTTCCAGCATCCGCCTGCGAAGCCGGGACGCCACCTCTTCAAAGCCGTCGAATCCTTCCAATGGCTGCAGCAATCCGTTATGCGCAAATTGCTGAACCCACGTGTAATCCATCCGGATCAAATCCGGCGTTTTGCCCGCCGAGGCTCTTGCCAACAGGACGGCTTGATATTCCTGGTTATAGGCTTGCCGAACCGATTCGATTCGAATATGCGGATATTCCTTCTCGAACTTCGGAACGACCTCTTCCTCGAATACCCGGGTTTCCTCATCGCTGTAAGTATGCCAGATCACGACGGTCTTTCTCGGTTCGTCTTCCAACTTGGCCACCTGGTCCCCGTCTTCGATAATGCTCCTGTCCAGGCAGCCGGAAATCAGAATCGCGGCGATCAGCGACAGAAGCGGCATTCTTCTTCTCATTGACCGCTCTTCCCTTCACTGGACCCGGTACGGTTCAAGCGATGATATTCCCGGTAATCCACCGGCGACAGGCCGGTCATCTTCTTGAACAGCTTGCTGAAATATTTCACGTCGTTAAAACCGGACTGCTCCGCAACCTCATAGATTTTCAGATCGGTTTTCCCGAGCAGTTCCTTTGCCTTGAGAATACGCAGATCAATAATGTAATCAATGAAGTTTTTGCCCATGGTTTTTTTGAACAGGATGGAGAAATAATTTTTGCTCACATGCGCCTGATCGGCGACCTGCTGAAGCGATATCGGCTCGAGATAGTGCTGGCGGATATAAGCAACCGCTTTATCCACCGGATTCAGATCGGCGGCGACATAGATCCGCTCAGCGTTATGCCTCTTTAACTCGTCGAATTGCTCGATCAGATGTTCGCATAATTCCTCCAGGGTTTCGGATTTGAACAGGCGGTCGAACGTTTCGACCAGCGTAAACGGATCTGTTGTATCCTTGAACAACATCGACAGCGCCCGGCCGGCTTGCTCTTTCAATTCAAACGGCGGGATGCCTCCCTTTGTCCAGTCGGCTTTCCATCTCAGCACGGCGGCCCTGAATTGATCCGCGCTGATGAACGGAATCCCTTTCATCATGGAAGGCAAATGGCCGCCTTCCCGTCTGACGTCTTGCTCTTTCGTGTAAGGATAGACCCCCTCGCCCTCAAAAAATCCTTTTCCGCACGCTTCTTTGCTATGCAAAAAACAGCTGGAGAACGCCTCAATTCCGCTGCTCGCCTTATATCCGAACGTAAGCGCCACGTTCACCTCGGTTTCCAATTCTTTTTTTAGCCTGTGCAGCCGGTTTTCTGCATTCTCCGGATCGGGCATGACGAGAAAGAGTTCGTTTTCAGCCGCAGGCAACGCAATGCCCCTTGGCACGAGTTTGTAACAGGCTTCAATCAATTGCTCCTGCATAATCGAGGCGTATAAATACCCGTAGGTTTCTTCCAAAAAACGAACCCGGTTCATAATCACGTACACGCCGAGATACTTGCCGTTCAGCCACTCCGGATAACTGCCCGGCCTGAGAACCTCGCCGGGATGAATCAGGAAGTGCTTCAACTCTTGCTCGATCTTCTTGCGTCTGCTGATCAGCTCGCTGTCCAGCACACCCTCAAGCTTGCTTTGCAGCCTGGACTCCTCATAAATCATTTGCGCGCACTTCTGCACCACGACGAGCAGTTCCTCCGGCTCAAGCGTATGCTTCAGGATATAATCCACGGCGCCCAGCTTCAAGCCCTGCCGGACAAATTCAAAGTCGTTGTAGCTGCTGACCAGAACGATTTTGATCCGCGGATTCAATTTCAAAGCTTCGCGGCTTAACGTCAAGCCGTCCATGACCGGCATCTTGATGTCCGTAATCAAAATATCGACCGATTTTTCTTTCATTCTCTCCAACGCTTCCGCGCCGTTGGCAAAATCGCCGATAACCGAAAAGCCTTCCTTCTCCCAGTCGATCGAAGCCTTGATCCCGAACCGGATCACCGGCTCGTCATCCACGATCATGACTTTCAGCATGCGGCTCAACCCCTTGCTGCACCGGCATTGGAATCAAAACCATCCGTGCCACTGTGCCTTCCTGACCGGCGCTGTTCAATTCAAACGTCGATCCGGCTGCGAAATAAAGATCGATGCTCTCGATGACATGTTTCAAGCCGATGCCGGTATGTCCGGCCCCCGTCGCATCGCGAATAGATTTTTCCAGCATGCTTTTGTCGGGCAAAATCCCGATTCCGTCATCCTTCACCGTAATGACAACCGCTTCCTCCCGCTTCTCCACCCGGATATCGATTTCACCGTCGGTTCCTTTCGGCACGATGCCATGGAAGATGGCGTTTTCAACCAGCGGCTGAATCAGCATTCGCGGAATGATGAAGCTCGCGGCTTCCGGATCCACTTGCTTGTGAAGCTTGAAAGTATGGCTGTAACGAATCTCGAGGATCGCCAAATATTTTTCGATGATATCCAGCTCTTCTTCAATGGTGATAAAATTGCCCTTTTTCCCCATGTTGGCATCGAGAAGACGAATAAGCGCCGACATGCCCGCGTACGCTTTTTCCGTTTGGTCATATTTGATCAGCCAGCGGAGCGTGTTCAGCGTATTGAACAAAAAGTGGGGATTAATGCGATGCAACACGGCGCGAAGCTCCGCTTCCTGCTTTTGTTTTTGCTCCAAAGTCACCTGCGCCATCAGCCGGTTGATCTCGGCGATCATTCGGTTGAACTGATGGCTCATCATCCCGAACTCGTCGCTGGAACGAATTTCCGTGCGGACCGTCAGATCTCCCTGCTGCACCAGCTTCATTTGCCGGGTCAGCTGTTTGACCGGGCGTGTTACCCTTTGCGCCAGCAGAAGTCCGATCAAGATTCCCGCCAGCGTAAAAACGCCGAATGAGAGCAGGATTTGATGATGCAAAGCGTCCAGCTTATCGGTAATTTCATGAACCGGAACCGTGCCGACAATGAGCCAGCCGTTGCTGAGCCGCTGCTTCACGCCGTAATAGGGCACGTTGCCGTTCATGAACTCGAACTCGACGTCGTCACTGTCGACGATATTCCGCAGCAACTCGGAATTGCCGACCAACCGGTTGATTTTGGAGATGTCGCGAGCCACCATGATTCGTCCTTCTTCATTGACCACGAAAAACTCGCCGGTATCCCCAAGCTTCATTCGCTCGATCGTATCCAGAATTTTGCGGCCGTTCAGATTCACGAGCACATAACCGATCGTCTCCATCGTGGCGAAATCCTTCATGACGCGCCCGACCGGCAGCACGAGCTCCGTGTTGTCGCCGCCGCCGCTGAACTTGTCGTCCTGAAGCTCCATCCAGACGAGACCGCCGTTTTTCTTCCGGGCTTCCCTGGCCCAGTCCAGATTGTCCACATCGTATCTGGCCAGCTTCACTCTGGAGAATGTGCCGCTTCCCCAGCCGCTGTTGCCGCTCGTCAACACATAAACGATATTGACGAACGAGCTGGAGTACACCATATTGTTAAGAAAGCTGCGAATGTACTCGTCGTTTTCTCTCCGCTCGATCAGATTTTGTCCGTTCCCGGCATCCTTCAAGATCATCTTCTGAATCCGCAGGTCGCTGTATATCCGATCGGAGGCGTCGCTCCCCGCGTTGAGAATATAGGAAAGCGAGTCGGCCGCCTGTTTGGCGATTTGCACCGATGATTCCCGCACATTCTTCTTGACGGTGTTATTGGAAACGATATAAAAGGAAGCGCTTGTAAAAATGGCCGGAATCAAAATCACCACGACAAACGCGACGATCATGCGGGTGGCAAATCGGTTGAACAACCGAGTCATGCCAAACATAGCGGCGGCCCTCCACTACTCTTTTTCCTCAAGTCTATAATAACGGGCGACACCTGACCACAGGCGGAAAGGCGCCAATACAGGCACCTTCCGGTCATGCCGCGTGAAGTTAATCGGCATAGTCGACGACAACCATATCCCAGTATTTCAGTTTGGGCAGCGCGAACTCCAGCGTGTCGCCGTCGTGTTCGAATTCGATTGCGATCGGAGACCCTCCGTAGTAGTCCGGGCTGGCCATCCACACCTTTTTCGGCTTTTTGTCCGTTTTCAGCGCGATGGTCACATGTTCGATTTGTTCGGGTTCGGCCTGTGTCGCGTTTGCGTCATTCCAATTCATGTGGACGGCATCGGTGAAATTGACGAAGTGAAAAATTTGCTTGTCATCCTTCCGCTTGACGGACACCCACACTTTGCCTTGCTCCATCGTCGGCGAAAGCGCGATACTTGATGCGGCCGAAAGCTCGGCTTCGATTTCCTGCGCGCCGTCGCGCAAAAGATTCTGGTACGCGGTCAGGAAGTCATAGTAATGGACAAGCCGCTTTTCCAGCTCCTCCGGAATCGTCAGATTGCGGTTCGGGAAATATTCCTTCGCGAGCATGTTTTCTCCGAGCTCCAGGTGCGAACCGCCGGAAGCGAAAATCACCGCGTTTGCCAGCAGCACGCCCGGGGTGTTGAACTCGCCCGGCTTGTTCGCGTGGTCGTAGTTCATATAGGCGGCCAATACCGTATTCAGCTTGCCTTTGCTGTACTTTGCATTTTGATCGATGATCTCTTTCAGGTGCCGGTAATGCGGATGATCGCCCCAAACCTCCGTATAGAGAAACTTGACCGGAGCCTGCGTGGCGATATACGCTTGCCCGTATTGTCCGACGGCGTTCATGACGTAATCGACATCGAGTTTTTTCTTTGCCTCCTGAAGGAAAGGGGCATACGTTTGGGCCAGATTGACGCTGTCGCCGTCCTTGTTCCATAACGGGCCCCTGTCGCCAAGCTGATCCACGTGCCAGCCGTCAAACGGCAGATGCTTGAAGACCTCCATCTCCGATTGAATCAAATACTGCTGCCACTCCGGATTGGACGGATCCATCAGCAGGATGTCGCTGGCCCATGAATCCGGAAGGGGATGACGATCCTGATTTTTGCCCAGCGGATCCCTGAACAATCCCCATTCCATCTTGACCCCGTCGTTTTCCGCATCCTCATAGGCTCCGAACAGCAGATTGTAATTCATCGCCTTCATGTTTTTTTCGTGCGCGAGATCGATATATCTTTTTACCGTTTCATAGGATACCTGCCGATTGGCGATATCCGGCCATGTCTCCGCCGGTTTTCCGGACTCCAGCTTTAGCGGCATATGATGCTTCCACTGCCAGTCATAGAACTGGATTCCGTTGATATGGAACCGGTTCAACCGTTCGATCACCGCTTCGCGGTCCGCTTGCTCCATCGCCATAAAATCGGCCAGATATCCGTAGCGGGGAAATTTGCCCCAATCCGAGGACACGTCGACCGCAATGTTCGTCTGGTCCACAATTTCCTTGCCTTGCTTGAAAAAGATCTCCGTCATATAGCCGGTAAAATCATCGGCGGGCGGCTCCCATTCCCAGCGGACTTCGGATTCGCCTTTCCAGTCGATTTTCTCTTCCTCGACCAGCCGATCGAGGTGCTTGTAGCGAACAATGATTTGACCCTCGTCAATGCCTTCTTTCAGCTTCAGCGCATATTTCACGCGCTCGCCCGGTTCGTAACGCGCTTTGTCCGTCACGGCATCGCCGAACGCGTCCATGTCTTTGACCTCCTGGGGGCGGATCGCCGGTTGATCGAAACAAGCCGTCAGCAGCAAAGTCGGCGCGAGCACCGATATGCAAACCGCGGCAGCCCGTTTCTTGGGGAATGACATCTTCTTGATCACCTCTTGAGTTTTACCCGCAGCCGTTAACCTTTGAGGCTGCCTTCGTTATAGCCGGATTGCACGAATTTCTTTTGAAAAATCATATAGAGCAGAATAACCGGCAGCAGCGCGATCACGGATGCCGCGAAGATTTGACCATAGTTTGTCGCATACTTGTCATTAAACATCATGATGGCGATCGGCAGCGTCCGCAGCTCTTCGCCCTTGATCAGCGTGAGCGCAAGGAAGTATTCCTCCCATGTGCCCTGGAAGATGAAGATCGCCAGCGTCCCCATCGCCGGCAAGGATTGCGGCAAATAAATGTTCCAGAATACCCGCCAGTTTCCGCCGCCGTCGATCAGCACCGATTCTTCCAGCTCTTTCGGGATGCTTTCGAAAAAGCCTCTCAGGAAGAACAGGTTCCCGATCACGCCGCCCGCGATATAAACAAGCCACAGACCCGAATAGGTGTTGACGAGTCCCAGGTCTTTGACAATGACAAAGGTGGGAATGATGTTGATGACACCCGGAATAAACAACATCAGCAGGAAAACGCGGAAGATCGCTTCCTTGCCCGGGAATGTGAACCGGGCGAAGCCGTAAGCCGTTATCGCGCCCAAAAACAGGGATCCCGCCATCGCCACGGAGGTGACGATCACGCTGTTCATGAAATATCGGGTAAAATTGTTTTTTTGCAGCACGATCAGGTAATTGGTCAAATTCGGCGTTACCGAGAATACCTCATGCGGCTTCGGCAACGAATTCGTCGCCAAAAAGAAGGTTGTCAAAATCATATAAATAAACGGAAAAACGAACAGAAGTGCGCCGAAAATAATAATGGCGTATACGACGATCTTGCCAAATAAAGACGTTTTCATCTTGCGCACCTCCTACAGCAACCGTTGTCTTCCGAATTTTTTCATTTGCGTAAAGGTCAGGATAAACACCAGAATTCCCATCATAAAGCCCATCGCGGACGCAGGCCCGAATTTCAATTGTTCGAACGCCTGGATGTAGATCAGGCTCGGGATGACCTGGGTTTGATCCATCGGTCCGCCTTTGGTGATAAAGTAAACCTGCGGGAAGAAACCGAACGCCCCGTTGACCAGGTTGATGATGACAAAAACCGTGATCGGTTTCAGCATGGGGATGGTGATCCGCCAGAACTTTTGCGCAAAACCCGCTCCGTCAATGTCGGCGGCTTCGTAAAGATCCTTTGGAATACCTTGCAAGGCGGCCAAATATATGACAACTCCCCATCCGACCGTCTTCCAAATATGGAACAGCCAAATCATGATCATGGCCGACCAGTAATGATTTCTCCAGGAAACCGCCTCAGGCAAAATCCCCAGTTGTTTATGCAGGATGAAGTTCACGACACCTCCGTCGCCGTCGGCGAATAAATATTTGAACAGCAGCGCCACGATAATCCAGGAAGTCACGATCGGCAAATAATAGATCGTGCGGAACGCGTTCTTGAATTTGACGAATTTCGCATCAATCAGCGTCGCGAAGAAAACCGCCAGGAACCAGTTCACCGGCACTGTCACGGCGACGTTCAGAAATGTATTTTTAAGCGCGGTCAGAAATTTACGGTTCGGGTCTTCAAATACCGCCCGATAGTTGTCCAGGCCAACCCATTCGTTCGCGGCATTGGGCATGATGCTGAAATTTTGAAAGCTGATCATTACGTTCTTGATCATGGGATAGATGACAAAAACGGCCGTACCCAGGATTCCGATCGCGATAAACGGCAGCACCGTCATCCATTGTTTAAAGCCCAACATGAACTTGTTCTTTAGGGGGACCTTGCGATTCACGGGGCTGCCGGACGCCAATGCAGGACTTTTCATCAACTATCCTCCTTTCATTGAAAGCGGAAGGCTACTCCACCACAGGTCACGGCTCGATGGAGTAGCCGAATTACCAAGATGTTGTCGAAAGGGATTACTTCAGAATCGCTTCGATTTGCGCCGCGGCTTCATCCAGCGCTTCCTTCGGCTTCATTTCGCCGCGGATCGCTTTTTCGAAGGCCAGGTTGAAAATCGCTTCCATTTCGCCCCATTTCGCAATCGGCGGGCGAGGCAACGCTGTTTCGAGCTGTTGCACATATTCCGCGATGAACGGGATGTTCATCTCCTTCATGGCTTCGGCCGCCGCTTTGTTCGTCGGAATCAGCCCGAGCTCAGCCATCATTTTTTGCGGCTCTTCCGACAGCATCCATTTGGCGAAAGTCCACGCTTCTTCCGGATGCTTCGAGTTTTCGAAGATCACCAGGTTCTCTCCGCCGATTACGGAGCGACTTCCGCCGGGACCGGCCGGAATCAAACCGCGTACCGTTTTCTCCATCGGATCAAATCCGCTGTTGGCCATTTCCTGTTCGCTGCTCAGAATGCTATAGAACCAGGAACCGTCGTCCACCATCATGTATTCGCCGCTCTTCAGTCCGTCCCAGGCTCCCGGCTCGCCGCCGAGAAGCGCCGGAACGATCAAGCCTTTGTTATGCCATTCCACGATGGTTTCAAGCGCTTTGACGCTGGCTTCGCTGTTCAGATAACCGTCGACTTTGGTGTAATCTTCGTTTGTGATCGTACCGCCAAGGCTCCAGAAGTAAGGAGTCAACGCCCATGCGTGAACGCCGGAGATGCCGATGCCGTATTTGCCTTTTGCTTTCAACGCTTCGGCGGCTGCCACCAATTCATCCATCGTTTTCGGAGCTTCGGTAAGCCCCGCCTCGGCCAGCGTATCTTTGTTGTAGATCGCGATTTTGGTGTTGGTGTTGACCGGCACGCCGTAGTAGTTGCCTTCGTACAGGTTGGTGGCCATCGGGCCTTCGAATACGTTAGCCTTGATTTCGTCGAAACCTTCCATTTCACCCAGGTTTTTCAAGGCGCCTTGGGAGGCGAATTCAGGAACCCAGATAATGTCCATCCGCATCAAGTCCGGAGCGGCGTCGCCCGCCACGCCGGCAATGACTTGTTGCTTCAAGCCTTCATACGGCATGCGCGTCAATTTCAGCTCGATATTCGGATAGGCCGCTTCGAATGCGGGTTTCACTTTTTCCGTCAGCACTTTTTCTTCCGCGTCGCTGTAAGTGTGCCAGTATTCGATGGTCACTTTTTTGGCCGGCGCATCGCTGCCTCCGGCATTACTTGCTTCATTGCCGGAATGAGAAGCTGTGTTTCCGTCGTTATTTCCGCCACCGCATGCCGCAAGCGTGAAAATCATAACGAGCGCGAAACCCCCCGCCAGATACTTCTTAAAGCGCTTCATGTTCGGACTCCCCTTCCTTTGTTGTGGTACATTGATAGTATGAAAGGGAACGTCCCCAATCGTAACCGTTTTCGTTCTTATCTTGGGTGTCATTTTTTTTTGATTATGTTCCTGATGCTCGGCTGTTCCATCTTTTGAAGGTGTCTAAAATTACGATCATCACCAAATTAAGTGCACCAAAAAGATCAGATCCCGGTTCGAACCGGGATCTTCCTTCATCACACGACATAAAAACATCGGTTCGTGGTATGATGGGGGTGAAAGCGCGGAATCGTATCGGAGGAATCCACATCATCATGCGAGAGCCTCTGTCTTGCCATGCGTAAAACAAGTTCGGCGATCAGAAACAAAGCCGTTGATCTGTTGAACAAACATTTTTCGGGCAATACGCTGAATTACCGGCAAATCATTGACATCTACGTTCCCATCCTGGCGGATACGGCCTTTATTGTGCTCATGAGCATGCTGAACACCGCCATGGTCAGTTCCTCGGGCGTCGCCGCCGTCAGCGCGGTAAGCATGGTGGATTCGCTCAATATGTTCATCGTCAGCCTATTTGTCGCCCTGGCGACGGGCGGCACCGTCCTGGTCGCGCAATATAAAGGCAGCGGGAATCCGCGCATGGTATCCTCGACCGCTTCGCAAGCCGTATCCGTCGAGACGTTGATCGGCGGCGTGATCAGTGCGCTTTTGCTCATTTTTCCGGGCCGATCTTGCAATTGCTGTTTGGACAAGCCGAAGCCCATGTGCTGGAAAATGCCCGGATTTTTCTGATTGGCAACTGCGTTACATTTCCCCTGTTTGCGATGTACCAGGCGATCGTCGGCGTCCTGCGGGGCGCTGCGGAAACGAAAGCGAGCCTGATGTTGTCGATCATTTTGAACGTCGCCTATTTCGTTTGGAACGGTTTTGTTCGTGCTCCTGCTGGACATGGGAGTTACCGGGCTGGTGATCTCCCTTCTGCTGTCCAGAACGATGGGAACGGCGATCGCTTTCGGCTATCTTCTCAAATACAGTCCGTCTTTGCGGTTCAAAATCAAGGATTCGTTGAAACTGAATTTCTCGACCGCCAGGAAAATTTTATATGTCGGCATCCCGTTCGCGTCCGAACAGCTTTTTTTCAACGGGGGAAAGCTGCTGATCCAAACCTTTATCGTTCAATTCGGCACGATGGCGCTTACGGCCAATGCGATCGGCAGTTCCCTGGCCATGTTGTTTCAAACCGGTTCGAACGCGCTCAGCATTGCCATCGTGACCGTGGTCGGCCAATGCATCGGACGGAACGATATTCAGGAAGGGCGAAAAGTGGTATCACAGGCTGGTGTAATTCTTAATTTTTGGTTATGTCCTCCGGCCGGCTATTCCGCAGGCGGAAGTAATCAATTCCCATTTTCGGCGAATGTACCCCATTCTTTATGCTTGCCGGTATATCATAAGCATGGTATGCTTAAAATGAAAAAGGGAGCCGTGGGGCAACACGACTCCCCTCGTACAACAGCCGCTTCAAGAGCGGTCGGCTTGTACGGTTTGACTACGAAATAGACCGCAGTCTTACCGGAGGCGGTCTATTTCTTTTTGAGGTACATCAGGAGTGCCAGCACAAACATGCCGAACATCAGCATGAGCGTCAGAGCGTCCTTAACCTCCACGGGCATCACCTCCTTTCGGAGGCTTAGCCGACCGCCCTTGCAAGCCGTTCTGTCGTAGAATCCATATTATACCAGAAGATTCAGCTTGATTAGTTGTTTAAAGAAGATTTTTTTATTATTATACAATAATATCCCGCGCGTTCCTTTCCATCTCGTTCTGCCGATCTAATTTACTCCCGCCACAACCGCTCCACCGCTATCAACCTTTTGTCGCCGTCAAATTCCAGCTTGTAAATATCCGGCTTGCTCGTCCGGATGAGAAAATCCACCCCGTACCGGTCGTCGTAATGGCTTATCATCAGCGTCATGATATTGCCGTGCGTCCCGATCACGAATCGTTTTCCCGCGTAAGCATCCAATATCGCCTCCAGCACCTTGACCGCCCGGCTTCTCGCCACGCGGTTCGATTCGCCGCCCGGTAACGCAAAGTCCGGATCCGCGAACATCTTTTTCACGGACGGCCAAAAATCCTCTTCCGCAATATCATAATCGTATGCCGCAAATTGACGTTCCCGCAAATCTTCGTAAACTTCAATCTCCAGATTCCTCGCGGCGGCAATCCCCTCGACGGTTTGGATCGCCCGCGCGTAAGGACTGGAGACGACCGCGTGGATCGGCTCCAGGGCCAAAATTTCCGTCACCCTCGCCGCGTCCGCCCTTCCCTTTTCGGACAGTCCCCGGCTGCGCTCTTCGCCGTGGATGTAAGGCGATTCGGCGTGCCGCACCATGTAGACGATGGTGTTCATGGCGAACTCCTTTCCTTGACCCGGGCCTTTACCCGGGTTTTCCCGATCACGTCATGCAGCCCCCGATGGCCCCCGGTCGCAAACAAGACAGCGATGTAAATCCCGATCATCAGATTGGGAATCCACAACCTCCAGGGGGCCGGCGGATGTTCCACGCTCCACCAGGGCGTCGGGATCAAGATGATGAGATGCGTAAGTTCCCAGGGAAGCAAGCGGACAAACGTGCGCAACAGCGCCTGTTTCCAGCCGATGGCGGTTCCCGTTTCACTGACGACGACGAGTTTCAGGAGCCGTTTCCCGAGCGTCTGTCGTTTGACGGTTTCGCACCAGACAAAATACAACCATACCGGCAGCGAGAATGTGAGCAGGACCCAGAGTTCAATCTTGTACCCCTGATCCAGCGAAACAAAGGGAAAACCGGAGGTCATCCGGAAAATCAACCCTTGCAGACTGACAAGGAAGGAGCCGAGCACCACAAAATCAATCCAGTACGCGAGGAACCGTTTGAGGGCCAGTGTCACGTCCCGATCGTCCCTCCCTGTCCGCCGCCGGCGATGCCGCGCGCCGGTCCGATTATATCGTGTCGCCGATATAGCAAGGGCGGAACCGGCCTTCCTTGAGCATGGTTCCCAACAATTGCGGATAAAGAACGATCTCGTCCAGCTTGCTCACGTCCATCCATTCCACGCCGATCTGGCGCTCGTCCGGCCGTGTGCCGCCTGGTTCGGAAGACGCCGGCGACGTTTTCAGACGGCATGCAAAGTAAAACTCGATCTGGTGCACATCGGCGTCCCATTCGGCAAACTTGTGGTTTTTGCCGATGTACTCGCGGATGAACAACAGGTCGCCCACTTCCACTTCGGCTCCGATTTCCTCCAGGCATTCCCGGACGAGCGCATCCTTCAGCGTTTCCCCTTTTTCCTGCCCGCCTCCGGGAAAGAGGTAAAAGATCCCTTCATGATCGATGTTTCGGGTCAAAAGCACCCGACCGTCTTGCATGATGACCGCCTTGGCGGAATTCCGGATCGGCTTCATGACATAACTCCTTCTGAAATCGGCATCCACTGCACCTGCCACTGCAGCTGTCACAAATAATCCCGAATCACTTGCCTGACCCACGGGTGGCTGTTCTCCCACCTTTTCCAGACCGATGCCGCCCAGCGCCGGATCGTTTCCTCCCGCTTCGGTCCGGGTTCCGCCCGCATGACATCCAGTACCGTAAGTGTCCCTTGCATAGTGGGCGGTTCCAGCCGGGGCCAGGCGATGGATTGCCTGGCCAGCTTCATGTGCGCCTGTTGCACCTGCACGCCGGTGAATCCCTTTTCCAGCGCCAGACAAAGCCCGATGAGCGAAAAAGCGGTTGTGATCTTGCGGGGTGCCGCCCCGGCATGCTGCGCGCCGTAAGTGTCTACCGCCAACTGGTGCGTAAATTGCAGATCGGGTTTTGAATAATTGTATGCCGCAAGTTCACCGTAAAGCGCCCAGCATTCGCCGGAAGCGTTATAGCGGTCTTCCCGGGCATTCTGTCCACGTTTCGAGAGCGAGATCCATGCGTCCTCCCCTGATCCGGACGGAAATCAAAATCCCGTGGGTTTGACGTAGGGCCACGTGAGATCTTCATGTTGTGTTCTTCTATTATGAGCGT
>Ga0310830_101190_pt1 | contig 13625 bp, 9 predicted proteins | sample WT_ome_5_FD_201301 | JGI IMG/M metagenome (GOLD analysis project Ga0310830, IMG submission 201301) | Sorghum-adapted microbial communities enriched on wild type (WT) sorghum from Joint BioEnergy Institute, Emeryville, California, United... ...
GGCGTCCCGGCGGTCGCGGGCGCGGGGTCACGCGCCGCCGTCGGGGCGTTCCGCAGTGTCGGCGACGCCTGACACGATCGGGGGCATGACGACCCTGGGACCGTTCGTCGCCCGCGAGGACGAGGTCGGCCGGCTCACGGCCGCCCTCGCGCGCGCGGGCGAGGGCGACCCCGGGGTCGTGCTCGTCGGCGCGGACGCCGGCGTCGGCAAGACCCGCCTCCTCGCGCACGTCTCCCGGATCGCCGTCGAGCAGGGGGCCACGGCGGTGACGGCGGCGTGCGTCGACCTCGGCGAGGTCGGATTGCCGTACCTGCCGTTCGCCGGTGCGCTGGGCCAGCTCCACGCGACGCCCGCGGCGCAGGAGACCGTCGAGGAGGTCGCCCGGACCAGGCCCGCGCTCGCCCGCCTCCTGCCGGGGCTGGGCGCGGGGGCCGCGCCGCGCGCGGAGGACGAGACGGGCCGCCTGCAGCTCTTCGACGGCATCGCGGCGACGCTCGCGGCCGTCGGCGCGCCCGGCCGGCCGCTGCTCCTCGTCCTCGAGGACCTGCACTGGGCGGACCCCTCGACGCGGGACGTCCTGCGCTACCTCGTCGCCCGGCTGCGCGACGAGCACCTGCTCGTCGTCGGCACGTACCGCACGGACGACCTGCACCGCACGCACCCGCTGCGGCCCTTCCTGTCGGAGATGTGGCGGCACGCGCGCGTGGAGCGCATCGACCTCGCCCCCTTCACGCCGCCCGAGCTGCGCGAGTTCGCCGCCGCGGTGCGCGGCGCGCCGCTGCCCGACCCGGACTTCACGCAGGTGCTGCAGCGGTCCGAGGGCAACGCATACTTCGCGGAGGAGCTGCTCCAGGCCGGCGACGGGAGCGCGCTGCCCTGGTCGCTCGCGGAGGTGCTCCGGTCGCGGGTCGAGCGGCTCGACCCGGACGTGCAGGAGCTCGCGCGCGTCGCGAGCGTCGGCGGGCGGATCGTCAGCGAGCCGCTCCTGCGCGCCGTCGCGGAGCACCACACCGCCGGCGACGTCGACCGGCTCCTCCGGGAGGCGATGGCCGCCAACGTGCTCGGCTGGGAGGAGGGCCGCGTCGCGTTCCGGCACGCGCTGCTGGCCGAGGCCGTCTACGAGGACCTGCTGCCCGGCGAGCAGGTCCGGCTGCACCGCGCGTACCGCGACGCGATCCTCGCGGACCCGTCGCTCGCCTCCGCCGCCCGGCTCGCGCACCACGCGACCCGCTGCCAGGACACGGCGACGGCGCTCGTCGCCTCCCTGCGCGCCGCGGACGAGGCGGCGTCCGTCGTCGCGCCGCAGGAGGAGCACCGCAACCTCGAGAAGGCGCTCCGGCTCTGGGCGTCCGTGCCCGACGCGGCCGACGTCGCCGGCACCACGCGGGTCGCCGTGCTCGAGCGCGCGGCGGGGGCGGCGAGCCGGTCCGGCGACCACCCCCGCGCGGTCGCGCTCGGCCGCGAGGCGCTGACCGAGCCGGTGGACGACCCGGTGCTCCGCGCGCACCTGCGGGTGTGCCTCGCGCGGCACCTCCTCGGGCTCGAACGCGAGCGGGACGCGCTCGAGCAGGCACGCCTCGCGCTCGACGAGCTGCCCGACGACGCCCCGCCCGGTGCCCGCGCGTGGGCGCTCGCCACGCACGCCCGCACGCTGCTCGTCACCGAGCGGGACGACGACGCGGCCCGGGACGCCGCCGAGCGCGCCGCCGCGGTGGCCGACGCCGCCGGCGACGCGGCCGCCGCGGCCGACGCCCTCGCCACGCTCGCCGTGCTCGTGGTGGACGACCCGGACCACGCCGCCCGGCTCCTCATCGAGGCACGCGAGCGCGCCCGGGAGGCCGGCGACCTCGTCACCGAGCAGCGCTGCCACCACAACCTCGTGACGACCTACTACTACGCCGGGCGGCTCGAGGAGGCCGCGGCCGCCCTCGACGCCGGCTTCGCGCGCAACCGCGAGACCGGTCTCGAGTGGTCCGACTTCGGGATGTCCCACCTGTTCTTCGACCGGCTGGTCCGGTACTGCCTCGGCGACCTCGGCGTGCCCGAGGCCATCAGCCCGACCCACCCGGTGTCGCGCGCCGCGCGCCGCGACACCTCGCTCGAGCCGCTCATCGCGGTCTTCGACGCGGTCGCCCTGTACTCCGCCGTCGCGCGCGGCGACGAGGACGCCATCGCCCGCGGGCAGGCCCTGCGGCCCATGTGGGAGCGGGACAGCCAGGTGGCGCTCCTCTCCGGCGGGCCGACGATCGACGCGCTGACGTGGGCCGGCCGCCTCGACGAGGCCGTGCAGCTCGCCACCGAGCTCATCGAGCACCTCGGCCGCACCTGGGACGACTACTTCCTCGGCGGCATCTGGCTCGCGGCGCTCGCGATCGCCGCGCTCGCCGACGGCGCGGAGGCCGACCGGCGGGCGGGCGTCGACCCCGCGCTCAAGGTGCGGCACGGCGACGAGCTGCTCGAGCGGGCGCGCGCGGCGGCGGTGCGCGGCCGACCGCGCGGCGGGCGGCTCGGGCCCGAGGGCGTCGCCTGGCTGCGCCGGGCGGAGGCGGAGCACGCGCGCCTGGCCGGCACCGCCGACCCGGAGCTGTGGCGGCGGGCCGTCGAGGCGTTCTCCTACGGCTACCGGTACGAGGTCGCCCGGTCGCGGTGGCGGCTCGCGGAGGCGCTCCTGCACGCGGGCGACCGGGACGCCGCCCGGGCGGAGCTCGACGTCGCGCACGCGGAGGCCGTGGCCATGGGCGCCCGGCCGCTCGCGGAGGCGACGGCGGCCCTGGCGCGGCGGGCCCGGCTCGACGTGGCCGCGCCCCACCGCGGCGAGGTCCTCACCGACCGCGAGGCCGAGGTGCTCGAGCTCGTCGCGCAGGGGCTCACGAACCGCCAGATCGGCGAGCGGCTGTTCATCAGCGGCAAGACGGTCAGCGTGCACGTGTCGAACGTCCTCGCCAAGCTCGGGGCGACGAGCCGCGCCGAGGCCGTCGCCATCGCCCACCGCCGCGGGCTGCTCGCCGGCTGAGCGGGTGCGCGCGGGCCGGCGCGGCGCACGCAGCGCACGCACGGTCGACGCCGTGGGAACCGCCGTCTAGCGTGATCGCATGGCGACGAAGGCACCCGCGGTCGAGCTCGAGGTCGCCGGGCGGACCGTGCGGGTGACGAGCCCCGACCGCGTCGTCTTCCCCGCCCGCGGGCTCACCAAGCTCGACGTCGTGCAGTACTTCGTCGCCGTCGGCGACGGGATCCTGCCCGCGCTGCTGCACCGGCCCACCACGCTCGAGCGCTGGCCGAAGGGCGTCTTCGAGGGCGCCGTCATGGCCACCCGGGCCGACAGCCGCGGCGACGCGTTCTACCAGAAGCGGGTGCCGAAGGGCGCCCCGGACTACGTCGAGACCGCCACCATCGCGTTCCCGAGCGGCCGCACGGCCGACGAGGTCGCCCCCACCGAGCTCGCCGTCGTCGCGTGGGCGGCCAACCTCGGCACGATCACCTTCCACCCGTGGCCCGTGACCCGGGACGACGTCGAGTCCCCCGACCAGCTGCGCATCGACCTCGACCCGCAGCCCGGCACCGACTTCGCCGACGCCGCCCGGGTGGCCCCGCACGTCCGCGAGATCCTCCACGAGATGGGCATGGAGGGGTACCCGAAGACGTCGGGCGGCCGCGGCGTGCACGTCTTCGTGCCGATCCAGCCGCGCTGGACGTTCACGCAGGCCCGCCGCGCCACCATCGCCCTCGGCCGCGAGCTCGAGCGCCGCCTGCCCGACGAGGTGACGATCACGTGGTGGAAGGAGGAGCGCGGCCGGAAGATCTTCGTCGACTACAACCAGATGGCGCGCGACCGGACCATCGCCTCGGCGTACTCGATCCGGCCCAACCCCCGCGCCACGGTCTCCACCCCGCTGCGCTGGGAGGAGCTCGCCGACGTCCACCCGGACGACTTCGACGTCGCCACGGTCCCGGCGCGGCTCGCCGAGGTCGGCGACCTCTTCGCCCCCCTGGCGGCCGGCGCGGGCGACAGGTACTCGATCGAGCCGCTCCTCGAGCTCGCCGACCGGGACGAGCGCGAGCACGGCGCGGGCGACCTGCCCTACCCGCCCGAGTACCCGAAGATGCCGGGCGAGCCCAAGCGCGTGCAGCCGAGCCGGGACCGCGACCGGCCCCGCTGACTCAGGCCGGCGCCGGGCCGGTGCTGTGCCGCACGACCAGCTCGGTCGGCAGCACGACGTGCGGCGGCTCCTCCTGCGAGCCGTTGCGGTGCCGCGCGATCGCCGCCGTCAGCTCGGCCGCCGCGGCGCGCCCCTTCGCCACGACGTCCTGGCGCACCGTCGTCAGCGCGGGCCGGGCGCGCCGCGCGATCTGGGCGTCGTCGAACCCCACCACCGAGACGTCGTGCGGCACGTGCAGGTCGAGGTCCTGCGCGGCGCGGACCGCGCTCCACGCGAGCGTGTCGGAGAAGCAGAGGATCCCGGTCGGCCGGTCGTCGGCGTCGAGCAGGAGCCGCGCGCCCTCGTACCCCTCGCGGTCGGTGTTCTCCCGCACCTGGACGGCCGTGGTCCGCACGCCCGCCGCGGCGAGCACCTCCCGCCACGCGGCGGCCCGCTCGCGGGAGACGAAGTCGCCCCCGACCTCCTCGCCGTCGGGCACGAGCCCGTGCGGGCCGTCGAACGCCACGGTGAGCAGGCCGACGTGCCGGTGGCCGAGCGCGACGAGGTGCTCGGCGCCCTGCCGCCCGCCCGAGCGCTCGTCGACGGTCACGCTCGCCGCTCCCGGGGTCGGCTCGCGGTCGACGTACACGAGCGGCAGCCGGCGGCGCACGAGCCAGTCGAGCGCGGCCGCGCCGTCCGGGCACGCGTAGACGAGCGCGCCGTCGATCGGCACGTCGCGCGCGGGGATCGCGTCCGCGGAGCCGTACAGCGGCAGGAGCGTCACCGCCAGCCCGGTCGGCGCCAGCTCCTCGGCGACCGCGCCGAAGAACGTCGTCGCGACGTCGTCCCGGAAGGCCGTCCCCATGGAGTCGGTGAGCAGGATCCCGACGGCGCCCGTCGTCCCGCGCGCGAGGGCCCGGGCGGCGGGGTCGGGGCCGACGTAGCCGAGCTCGGCCGCCGTGGCGAGGATCGTCTCGCGCAGCGACGCGGACAGCTGGTCGGGGCGCGAGAACGCGTTGGACACCGTCATGCGGCTGACGCCGACGCGGTCGGCGATCGTCTGCAACGTGACGCGGGCCATCGGTCCTCCCTCCGGGCTGGGCGACAGCGTAGTGGTGACGCTCCCACCATGGTCCGGGGACGTCAGGGCAGCTCCACCTCCGCGCACGCGTCGGGGACGACGCTCGCCTCGGACAGCACGTCCGCCGCCCGCTCGCGGGCGTGGTTCCAGCCCGCCACGCCCGTGGCCGGCGGGAGGTGCCGCGCGCCCAGGAGGCACGAGCGCAGCGGCTCGTCGAGGCGCGCCGCGGCCGGGACGGCGTCGGCGGACAGGCCCTGCAGGTAGGCGACGTCGAGGGGGATCTCGTGCTCCGCCGCGGCGTTGACCCGCAGCACCAGCGCGTCCGGGTTCATCGCCGCGAGCGCGAGCAGCATCGCCGCGCCCACGCCGACGACGGCGCGCGGCAGCCACCGCCCCCGCCAGCACACCCCGGCGGCCATGACGCAGAGCACGACGACGCCGAGCGCCGCCTCGACCGCGAGCACGAACAGCCGCAGCCGGGTGAGCCCGAACGCCTCGACGTAGAGGCTCATGCGCTGCAGCGCCGACGCCACCACGCCCAGCGTGCCCACGCACAGCGCCGCGAGCGCGCCCGAGGTCGCCGCGCGCTCCGTGCGGGTCGCGCGGGGCGCCCGGCGGGCGGCGAGCGCCACGACGACGAGCGTCAGCACGGTGACGACGACGAGCTGGCCGAAGCCCTGGCGCGCGTACTCCGCGTACGTCAGGCCGACCGTCTCGAGCACGTGGCGGTGCCCGCCGAGCAGCGCGCTCACCTGCAGCCCGAGGAAGCCCAGGACCAGGGCCGCCAGCGACCCGACCGGCACGAGCCACTCCCCGAGCCCGGCCGGACGGGGCGCGCGCGGGCGCAGGTCGCCCCACGCGGGCGGTGCGATCGCCAGGTGCGCGGCCGTGGCCGCCACCGCGGCCACGAGGACCCCGACGGCGATCCGGGCCGGCGCGAGCTCCAGGTCGATTCCCGTCAGGTAGGCCGCGAACAGCCGGTCGGCGCTCGCGAGGAGGGCGCCGAAGAGCCCGAGCAGCACGACCGTGACCGCGAGGCTGCGCAGCGCCGCGAGCACGTCCCGGCGCCGGCCGCCGAGGCCGCCCGCCACCCCGCGGGTCGCCCACGGCAGCGCGCGCACCAGCCCCGCGACCGCGGTGACCGGGAGCGCGAGGAGCGCGGGCACCGACCGCGCGTCGGCCACCGCGACGGCGCCCGTGACCAGCGAGCCCAGCAGGCACAGCGCCACCAGCCACGGGGCGTCGAGCAGGGCGGGCACCGCCGCGAGCGCCGTCGCGGCGCCGACCAGCGCCAGCCCGGACACCGCCCGCCGGCGCACCAGAGCCGGGACCGCGGGCAACCACACGCCCGCCGCCACGACCGCCGCGCCGAGGCCCGGCCGGTGCCCGACGACGAGCGCGCCGCCCGCGACGCCGACCAGCCCCACCCCCGCGAGCACGCGCGGCGGCGCCGCGCGCCGCGCCTCGGCCCAGAAGTCGGTGAGGGCCCGTGCGAGGGGGGAGGGCTCCGCCGTCGGGCGGACGGCCCAGGGATCGACGTTCGGGACGGTCGGCGCGTCGCTCATGCTCGTCACGCTAGGGAGCCGGGCCACCCCTCGGCGGGCCGTCCGCGGACGGGTCTCGTGGAAGGTCTGTGCACGTCCGGGCGGGTCTGTGGACGTGCCTCACGGAGTGTGGCGACCGTGTGACGGCCCGGCCGCCGGGCCCGCCCCGGGCCGCAGCGCGACGGCCCCGTCCCGGCGTCGGGCCGGGGACGGGGCCGCTGTCGGAGCCGCCTTGGGGAATCGAACCCCAGACCTGTTCATTACGAGTGAACCGCTCTACCGACTGAGCTAAGGCGGCGCGCTCGCCGCCCAGGGCGCGCGAGCGGGTCTACTGTACCCAGCCCCGGCGAGGGCTCCAAAGCGCGATCCGCGGCGCCCTCAGCAGCTCGCGCCGCCGTCGGGCAGCTCGCCCGTCAGCAGGTACGTCTCGACGACGTCGCGCACGCAGTCGCCGCCGCGCCCGTAGGCCGTGTGGCCCTCCCCGTGGTACGTGAGGAGCTCGGCGGACTCGAGCTGCTCGGCCAGCCGCACCGACCACTCGTACGGCGTCGCCGGGTCGCCCGTCGTCCCGATGACGAGGATCGGGGCCGCGCCCGGCGCGTGGATCTCCTGCCGCACGCCCGTCGGCGGGAACGGCCACGTCTCGCAGCCGATCGCCATGCCGAACCGCTGCCCGAACGTCGGGGCGACCGTCTCGACCTCCTTGGTGAAGGTCACCAGGTCCTCGTAGTCCCGCTCCACCATCGGGTAGTCGAGGCAGTTGATCGCCTGGAAGGCGATCATCGAGTTCGACGTGTAGCGCCCGTCGCTCGTGCGGTCGAGGTAGATGTTCGCCAGGTCGTGCAGCGTCACCGCCGTGCCCTGGGTGAGCGCCTCGTCGAGGGCCCACGTCAGGTAGGGCCAGGAGCCGTCGTCGTACAGCGTGACGACGATGCCGTAGGAGGCGAGCGTCCCGTTGACCTCGGCGTCCCCCGCGGGGATCGGGTCGACCTCGGCGCGGGCGACGAGGTCCGCGACCTGCGCCATGCCGGCCTCGACGGTGCCCTCGAGCGGGCAGTCGGCGCCGCGCTGGCAGTCCTCGACGTACGCGCGCAGCGCGTTCTCGAAGCCCTCCGCCTGGCCGATGACGAGGTCGTCGTTCGACATCGACGGGTCCAGCGCGCCGTCGAGCACCAGGCGCCCGACGTTCTCCGGGTACAGCCCCGCGTACGTCGCGCCGAGGAACGTCCCGTACGAGAAGCCGAGGTACGACAGCTGCTCGTCGCCGAGGACCGCGCGGATGAGGTCCATGTCGCGCGCCGCGCTGATCGTGTCCACCTCGCCGAGCAGCGGGCCGGTCTCCTCGAGGCAGACGGCGGCGAAGTCGGCGAGGCGCTCCCGGGCCGCCTCGACGTCGGCCTGGCTCGCCAGCGGGAAGTCGGTCGTGAGGAACTCGTCGACCACCTCGTCCGGGCCGCAGTCGACCGCCGACGACTGGCCGACGCCCCGCGGGTCGAACCCGACGACGTCGTACGCGTCGAGGACCGGGTCGCCGATGACGTAGCTCACCGCCGACGAGAGGAACTCGATGCCCGAGGCGCCCGGGCCGCCCGGGTTGACGAGCAGCGAGCCGAGGCGGGCCTCGGCGTCGCGCGCGGGCGCCCGCTCGAGGGCCAGGTCGATCGCGCCCGCCGACGGGTCGTCCCAGTCGAGCGGCGCGGCGATCGTCGCGCACTCGAAGCCCTCGCCGCACTCCGACCACGTCACCGTCTGCCCGTAGAACGCGTCGAGGCCACCGTCGGGGTCGACGGTCGGCCCGTCGGTGGGCCCGGTGCCCGCGGAGGGCGTGGTCTGCTCCTTCGGGCCGACGCACCCGGCGAGCAGGAGCGACGCCGCGAGCAGGGCGACGGCGACGCGGGAGGGGCCGGAGGGACGGGCGGGCCGGACGGGGCGGGCGGGGCTCGGCACGGGCTCCACCGTAGCCCGTTCGGGGGACGGGCACGGACCCGGCGGGCGGCCTGCGCGGCGCGTCCCGGGGGCCTCAGCCCTTCAGCCCTGGGGCCGCGGGCGTCAGCCCTGCGGGCGCAGGGCGACCGCCATCGCCTCCATGGCGAGCAGCGGCGCCACGTTCCCCTCGAGCCGCTCGCGGGCCTCGGCGATCGCGTCCATCCGGCGCAGGGACTGCTCCGGCGTCGACTCGGCGGCGAGGCGCCGCACCTCGTCCTCCTCCGCGACGTTGACGAGGTCCACGTCCGCGCCCAGCTGGACCACCAGCACGTCCCGGTACAGCGACAGCAGGTCCACGAGCGCGCGGTCCAGCACGTCACGCTGCGCGCGCGTCGCCCGCCGCTTCTGCTCCTCCTCCAGCTGGCGCACCTGCGCGCGCAGCGCGGGCGGCAGCGCCCGCCCCTCCTCCGCGCCGAGCGTGCGCAGCAGCGCCGCCCGCTCCGCGGCGTCGCGGTCCGCCGTCGCCGCCTTCGCCTCGGCCGCCGCCACCTCCACGAGGTCCGCCGCCGCGAGCACCGCGTCGCCCACCCCGCGGATGCGGGCGGCCAGGCGCAGCGTCCGGGCGCGGCGCTCCCGGGCCTCCGGGTCACGGGCGAGCCGGCGCGCGAGGCCGATGTGGCTCTGCGCCGCCCGCGCCGCCGCGTCGGCCACCGCCGGGTCCACGCCGTCGCGCACGAGGAGGGCCGCGACGTCGGCCACCGGCGGGACCCGCAGCACGACGCCCCGGCAGCGGGACCGGATCGTCACGACGACGTCCTGCGGGCTCGGGGCGCAGAGCAGCCACACCGTCCGGGGCGGGGGCTCCTCGATCGCCTTGAGCAGCACGTTCGAGGTGCGCTCGGTCATCCGGTCCGCGTCCTCCAGCACGATGACGCGCCACCGGCCCTGCGCCGGCGAGCGCGACGCCACGCCGATGAGGTCGCGCACCTCCTCGATCGAGATCGTCACCTTCTCCGTCGCCACCACGGTGACGTCCGCGTGGGTGCCCGCCATCGTCGTCGTGCAGTCCGGGCAGGCGCCGCACCCGCCCTGCGCGCACTGCAGCGCCGCCGCGAACGCGCGCGCGGCCACCGACCGGCCGGAGCCGGGCGGCCCGGTGAGCAGCCAGGCGTGGGTCATCGCCTCCGGGTCGGCGGCCGCGTGGCGCAGCACCGCCACGGCCTCCGGCTGCCCGACGACGGCGTCCCACACGCTCACGGCGTCACCCCCAGCAGGGCGGCCACGCGCTCCCGCACGGTCGCCGCGATCGCCTCGGCCGACCGTGCGGCGTCGACCACCAGCCAGCGGCCCGGGTCGGCCGCGGCGCGGTCGAGGAACGCCCGCCGGGTGCGCTCGTGGAACTCCACGCCCGCGCGCTCGAGGCGGTCCGGGGCGCCCGTGAGGCGGCTCAGCCCGACCCGGGGGTCCAGGTCGAGGAGCACCGTGAGGTCCGGCAGCAGGCCCTCCACGCCCCACAGGTTGATCCGCTCGACCGCCTCCGCGCCCAGCTCGCGGCCCACGCCCTGGTAGGCCACCGACGAGTCGAGGAACCGGTCGGTCAGCACGACCGCGCCCCGCTCGAGTGCCGGCCGGATGACGGTGGCCACGTGGTGCGCCCGGTCCGCCGCGTAGATGAGCGCCTCCGCGCGCGGCGCCACGTGGTCGCCGTGCATGACCACGCGCCGCAGCTCCACCCCCAGGGGGGTGCCGCCCGGCTCGCGGGTGGTCACGACGTCGCGGCCCCGCCCGGCGAGCCAGTCGGCCAGGAGGCGCAGCTGCGTCGACTTGCCGACGCCGTCGCCCCCCTCGAACGAGACGAAGACGCCGGCGTGCTCCCGCGGCGCGGGGACGGCGTCGGGCAGGGTCACGGCGCCAGGCTAGTCGGCGCGGCCGACGCGGCCGGGCCCACTCACTCCCCCGGGTACACGACGCCGACCTGGCGGCGGATCTCGTCCATCGTGCGCATCACCTCGAGCGTGTTCTCGAGGGTGATCGACGGCGACTCCGTCTCCCCGGCCGCGATCCGGCGGGCAACCTCGGCGGCCTGGTACTGGAACCCGCCGTCGACCGGCTGGAAGAAGTCCCAGGTGGCGCCGTCGTCGCGGATCACGGTGAACGACGTCGGGCGGTAGAAGTCGCTGTCGATCTCGATGCGGCCCTCCGAGCCGAAGATCACGGCGGTGGTCGCGGTCCGGGCCAGGGAGGTCGTGTGGAGCGCCGCCTGGACGTCGGGGCCGAAGCCGAGCGCCATGCTGATCTGGCCGTCGACGCCGGTCGGGGTGAGCGAGCCGAGCGCGGTGATGCGGTCCGGGACGCCGAGGACGTCGTGGGCGAAGCTCACCGGGTACACGCCCAGGTCGAGCAGCGCGCCGCCCGCGAGGCGCGGGTTGTGGATGCGGTGCTCGGCGGGCAGGTGCGCGAACGCCTGGCCGTGGTCCGCGATGAGGCCGACCGGCGTGCCGATGTCCCCGCGGCGCACCAGGGCGCGCAGCGCGACGACGTGCGGCAGGAACCGGGTCCACATCGCCTCCATGCAGAAGACGCCGGCGGCGCGGGCCGCGTCGACGACCTCGCGGGCCTCGGCCTCGTTGCGCGCGAACGACTTCTCCACGAGGACGTGCTTGCCCGCGGCGATCGCCAGCAGGGCGTGCTCCCGGTGCTCCGAGTGCGGGGACGCGACGTAGACCGCCTCGACGTCCGGGTCGGCGACGAGCGCGGCGTAGTCGCCGTGCACGTGCGGGACGTCGTACTCGGCCGCGAAGGCCGCCGCGCGCTCACGGCTGCGGGAGCCCACGGCGACGATCTCGGCCCGGGTGTAGCCCAGGACGGCCCTGGCGAACACGTGCGCGATCCCGCCCGGCCCGAGGATCCCCCACCGCAGCGGCGGCGCGGTGCGCGGGTCCGGGGCGTGGGTGGGGACGGGGGCGGCGGACGACGTCGGTGTGGTCATGGTGTGCACGGTAGCGGCCCCGGGGCGCGGGGCCGAGAGGCGCCGGGCGGCGTCTCGCGGCCGGGGCGCGGCCGGGGCGCGCGGGGCCGAGAGGGCTAGCCTCGGCCACGTGGCCGCACGAGTGCTGGTCTGCGGGCTGGCGACGCTCGACGTCGTCCAGACGGTCGAGCATGTGCCGGGGCCGAACGAGAAGGTCGTGGCGACCGGGCTCGCGGTGGCCGCGGGCGGGCCGGCCGCGAACGCGGCGGTGACGTGCGCGGCGCTCGGGGTGCCGGCGCGGCTCGTGACGCGGGTGGGTGGGGGGCCGCTGGGCGCCGCGGTGCTCGGCGACCTGGCCGCGGCGGGCGTGGAGGTCGTGGACCTCGCCGGGCCGGGGGACACGCCGCCCGTGTCGACGGTGCTGGTGACGCGGGCGACGGGCGAGCGGGCGGTCGTGTCCGTGAACGCGACGCGGGTGGGGAGCGGGGCTGAGGGCGGCGGCGATGGTGGGGGCCGCGGGGCCGGCGAGGTGCCCGACGGCGTGTGGGACGGCGTCGGGATGCTGCTCGTCGACGGGCACCACCTGGACCTGGCGGTGCCGGTCGCGCGGGCAGCGCGGGTGCGCGGGGTGCCGGTGCTGCTCGACGGCGGGTCGTGGAAGCCGGGGCTCGAGGAGCTGCTGGCGCTCGTGGACGTCGCCGTGGTGTCGGCGGACTTCGCGGTGCCGGGGGACGCGGCGGTGGCGGGGGACGCGGCGGTGGCGGGCGGCACCGGCGACGTGCTCGCGGACGTGCGCGCGCTCGGGCCGTGGCTCGTGGCGCGGTCGGCGGGGCCCGGGCCGATCGAGGTGCTGACCGGGCCGGGGGACGGACGGCGGGTGGGCGTGCCAGTGCCGCCGGTCGCCGTCGTCGACACTCTGGGCGCCGGCGACGTGCTGCACGGCGCGCTGGCCGCGTGGTGGGCGGCTCGGGAGCCAGGAGGGACGAGCGACCCCGTCGACGGGATCCGGTGGGCGGGCGCGGTCGCCTCGGCGTCGTGCGCCGCGCCGGGCGCGCGCGGCTGGGCGGCGGACGCCGCGCTCGTGGCGCGGCTGCGGGGCGAGCTCGGCGTCTGAGGTCTGAGGCCGCTGTGGACGGCGCCCGGAATGTCGGTTTCCGGGACTAGTGTGAACACGTGTTCGAAGGGCGTGTCGCGTCGATCCCGGCGGAGCCGTGGGTCGACGTGCACGTGCCCGGACCGAGGGAGACCTCCCCCGCGGAGGGACAGGTGCGCGCCGCCGTCGCAGCGGTCGAGTCGCGGGAGCCGGCGCTGCTCACCGCCCTCGGCTCCGCGCCGTCGCCCGCGCTCGTCGAGACGCTCCTGGCCGTCGAGGCGCCCGAGGCGTCGGACGCCGTCCTGCTCGAGGCCGTCGCCGCGTGGGAGCGCGTCGCGGCCTGGGCGGCCTCCCGGCAGGCGGTGCTCGTCGAGGAGCTCCGGGTCCGGCGTCGGGCGCAGCGGCAGGAGGAGTTCGCCGGGGACGAGGTCGCCGCCCGGCTCGCGGTCACGCGGCGGGCGGGCGAGGCGAAGATCGCCGACGCGTCGTGCCTCGCCCGCGTCCCCGTCGTGTGGGACGCGCTCGACGGCGGCCGCATCGACCCGTACAAGGCGCGCGTCCTCTGCGACGAGCTGCTCGCGCTGCCACCGGCGCTCCGCTTCGACGTGGCGGCGGAGGTCGTGCCACTCGCGGACACGCTCACCGCGCCGCAGCTGCGGGCGCGCATCCGGCGACGGGCGATCGCCGCGGATCCGGCAGCCGCCGCCCGGGCGCACGAGCGCGAGCGGGCGAGGCGCTTCGTCGCCGTGGAGCCCCTGAGGGACGGGATGGCGTGGCTGCGCGCGTTCCTGCCCGCACCCGACGCGGTGGCGGTCCACACGACGCTCACCGCGATCGCCGACGCGCAGGGCAGCGACGACCCCCGACCGATGGA
>Ga0310830_101191_pt1 | contig 13613 bp, 14 predicted proteins | sample WT_ome_5_FD_201301 | JGI IMG/M metagenome (GOLD analysis project Ga0310830, IMG submission 201301) | Sorghum-adapted microbial communities enriched on wild type (WT) sorghum from Joint BioEnergy Institute, Emeryville, California, United... ...
CTGCATAGTATCAGCTCTCCTTTGCTATGTAGCTCTGAAATGGTTTGGTTTATACTACACTATCCATTTTAACCTACGAGATGTAGCAATTTGGAGGGCTGTCTTTTGTTTACGTTCATCTTAGCTACTTTGCCAACCTTCTTGTAAACGTTGGAATAACGGCACTGGAGTCCATTAGATCAGGTGCAAAATAAATACCCGGCCCTGCATCTATGCAGAACCGGGTTATGGCCACCGGATCATGGCGATCCTTGGTCGGCAGATCGCCGTTATTTGATTTTGACCGTGTCGGGGCCTAGCATCTGCTCCATTTCACGGATCAAAGCGGGCGAAGGCTTGATGCTGTAGCGCTCCGTCAAGGCCAAGAGCTTGCCGGTGCTTTCGTAGAACAGCACCGTTGCGATCGGGCCGGGATGCTGCTCCAGCAGCAGCTTGAGCCGCTCCAGCAGCCGCGCGTTCTCCGCCGCGGCTGTGATCTTGATGAAGACGCGCTGCGCCGGCGTCTTCTCCTGCCCGCGCCGCGCGCCCGGCGCGGGCGCGGCTCCCGCCGCCGCGGCCGGTGCCGCCGGCCGCGCAGCGGCGCCTGCGCCTGGGGCGCTGGCAGGGCGAAGCCCGCCCGCAGCGCCCGCAGGCGCTCCCTCGGCCGCGCGAGCCCCCGCGGCCGAACCGCGTGCGCCGCCGGTGCCGCTGGCGGCGCCTGGCCCGCGCACGCGCGCAAGGCCGCGGCGCAGCCGGGCCAGGCTTTGCTCGCTCAGCGGAGCCACTTCGTCGGCCAGCAGCTTAAAGCCTTCGTCCTGCTGCTGGACGACGCCGCGCAACGCGAGCAAAGCCCCCTTCTCGACGTGGGCGGCCGAGCGCCGCCACACTTCGGGGAACAACACAACCTCGCAGCGCTCGATCTGGTCCTCCAGCTCCATGAACGCCATCGCTTTCCCCTGCTTGGTTGTGATCGTCTTCACGGACACGACCATCCCCGCGACAACGGTGCGGGTGTCGTCCGGGGCTTCGGCCAAATCCATCAGCCGATCGACGCCTTCGCCCTCCAGCAAGGCATCGAAATCGTCCAGCGGATGGCCGGACAAATACAGCCCCAGCAGCTCACGCTCCAAATCCAGCTGCTGGGCCGCCGTAAACTTCGGGACATCCGGGTACTCGATGTCCCAGTTCGGCGATTCTACGAAATCAAACAGCTGGATCTGCAGATCATCCCGCTCCTTACGCCACTTCAGCGCCGCATCGACCGTCTCGTCCAGCATCGCCAGCAGCTGCGCACGGTGACCCGGCAAGGAATCAAACGCCCCGCCTTGGATCAGCGACTCGATCACCCGCTTGTTGCATGTCCGCAAATCCACCCGCCGGCAAAAATCGAGCAAGCTGTCGAAAGGACGCTCCTTCCGCTCGCGCAAAATACTCTCAATTGCCTGCGTGCCGACATTTTTGATTGCAGCAAGGCCAAAGCGGATAACCCCAAGGGCCGGCGCCTCCTGTCCAGATCCAGTATGGCCGTCCTTCGCATCGCTCGAAAGGACCGCTTCCGCAGAACGAGCCCCAACCTGCGGGGTAAACAGCACGTTGCTCTCGTTCACGTCCGGCGGCAGCACGACGATCCCCATTCGCCGACATTCTACGATGTACTCCGCCACCTTGCGGTGGCTGCCGGTAACCGCAGTCAGCATCGACGCCATAAACTGCACCGGATAATGCGCCTTCAGGTAGGCCGTTTGGAACGCCAGCACGCCATAGGCTGCCGCATGCGCCCGCGCAAAACCGTAATCGGCGAACCGAACGATCATGTCATAAACGACGTTCGCTTCGTCCTCGGTATAGCCCTGCTGTACGCTGCCGCTGACGAAATGCCCGCGCTGCTCGTCGAGCACCTCGCGCTTCTTCTTAGAGACGGCACGGCGCAGCAGGTCCGCTTCACCCAGTGAGAAGCCGGCCATGCGAGAAGCGATCTGCATGATCTGCTCCTGGTAGACGATGATGCCATACGTATCTTTCAAAATCGGCTCCAAATCCGGATGCGGATATTCCACGGAGATTTGCCCGTGCTTGCCAGCGATGTACTTCGGAATAAACTCCATCGGCCCCGGGCGATACAATGCCAGCAGAGAGATGATATCCTCGAACACCGACGGCTTCATCTCTTTCAGCACCCGGCGCATGCCCGTAGACTCCAGCTGGAATACGCCGGTCGTCTCCCCGCGCCCCAGCATCTCGTACGTGGTCGGATCGTTGTCCGGAACCAGCCGGAAATCAGGGGCATCCCCCGACTGCTCCTTAATCCAGTTCATGCAGCGCTCGATGATGGATAAGGTGCGAAGGCCGAGGAAGTCCATTTTCAGCAGACCGATCGCTTCCAGGTTTTCCATCGAATATTGCGTTAACGCCGTATGCTCGCTGCCTTCCTGCAGCGGAACGGCATCGGTTAACGGATCGCGGGAGATGACCACCCCGGCCGCGTGGGTCGAGGCGTGCCGCGGCATACCTTCGACTTTCATCGCCATGTCCAGCAGTCGCTTCACCCGCTCAGACCCGTCATACATCGCTTTGAGATCCGGGCTTTCCTTTAACGCGCGTTCGATCGTCATGCCCAGATGTCCGGGAATCAGCTTCGCGACTTTGTCTACTTCGCCAAATGGCACATTCAACGCCCGCCCTACATCGCGGACCGCCGCGCGCGCCGCCATCGTACCAAACGTGATAATTTGCGCGACATGCTCTGCCCCATATTTGTCAACCACATAGGCAATGACTTCATCCCGCCGCTCATCGCTGAAGTCGATATCGATATCCGGCATCGTCACCCGTTCCGGGTTCAAAAACCGTTCAAACAGCAGATTATATTTGATCGGATCCACATCAGTAATCCGCAGCACGTAGGCTACCAAGCTGCCCGCTGACGAGCCCCGTCCCGGACCAGTGGCGATCCCGTTCCGGTGAGCGAAGGCGATGAAGTCCCACACGATCAGAAAATAATCCGAGAACCCCATGCTGGCGATGATCTCCAGCTCGTACCGCAACCGTTGCTCCAGCTTCTCCCGCTCCGCCGGGTTACGCCAAACATCCAGCTCGCCATAGCGGTCCACCAATCCTTGTTGACATAGCTCTGCCAAGTAACTGCCTGCGGTATGCCCTTCCGGAATCGGTCGATATGCCGGCAAAATATGTCGGTCGAACTCCAACTCCAGCTCACAGGAATCGGCAATTTTCGCGGTATTGGCATACGCCTCCGGCAAGTGAGGGAACAACTGAGCCATTTCCTCCGCGGTTTTCAGATAGAGCTGATTGGTGTGCATTTTGAGCCGGTCCTCGTCATCCACCGTTTTCCCTGTACCTACACAAATGAGTACGTCCTGAACCTCGGCGTCTTCTTTGCTTAGATAATGGGCGTCATTGGTGACAACCAGCTCGGCACCGATTTCTCCCGCCAGTTGGACTAGAAGCGGATTCACCTTCTTCTGCTCCGGGATGCCGTGATCCTGAAGCTCCAGGTAGAAATCCTCGCCAAACGCCGCCTGATAACGCAGCGCCGCTTTCTTCGCTTCCTCATAATGACCGCGCAGCAGATGGAACGGAACTTCTCCGCCCAAGCAAGCGCTGAGGCAGACCAGGCCCTCGCGATGCCGCTGCAGCGCATCCCAGTCGATTCGCGGCTTATAGTGGAAGCCTTCGAGATGACCGATCGAGCACAGCTTCATCAGATTGCGGTAGCCGGTTTCATTCTTAGCCAGCAAAATCAAGTGATGGATCGGCTGATCCTGCCGGCTCCCCCGTTCCTTGCGCGAGCCTGCCGTAAAATAGACCTCACAGCCGATAATCGGCTTGATGCCGTGTTTTTTACACAATTTATAAAAAGGAACCGCGCCGTACATGACCCCATGATCCGTCAGCGCCAGCGCCTTCATCCCGGATGCCGCCGCCTTGGCGACGAGATCCTCAAGCCGGGCTGCTCCGTCCAGCAAGCTGTATTCGCTATGTACGTGCAAATGAACAAAGCTGTCCATGCGATCCCTTCCTTTCCATCGATTTATCTCTAATATTTTATCATACATAGGCATTGCCCGCCCATAGAATGGTAGAAAGACCGGACAAACCTCGGAAAGGGGCAAGCGCGCATGAGCACGTTTTTGACCAAAGCGGTCATGGATTTCTTTATCGCCTTCGGAATTGTGGTGGGAGGCGCCATGGTTGGCGGCATTGGCGCAGTCGTATCCCTGCAGCCTCCGACGCAGACGATGCTGGACATTGCCGACCGCATTAAAATATGGGCGCTGGCGGCCGCAGTTGGCGGAACCATCGACCCGATGCGGGTCATTGAAAGCAATTTTTTTGACGGGAACCTGTCTCCGGCCATCAAGCAGATCTTGTACCTGTTGTTCGCCTTTCTTGGGGCGCATATGGGTTCGGAATTGGTGCGCTGGATGTGCGGGGGAGGACGGGGATGAATGAAGGACGACGCGAAACAACCGAAGCTTACGGGCTTTCGCAGGTTTATGCAACTCACCGCCGTGTTTATTCTTGGCATGGTTACCGGCAGTATCGTATATAACGTCATTTATCAGACCAGCTACAATTTGCTGTGGATCCAGAACAAAGACCTGACGATCCAGCTGCATCAAGCCGAAGAGGATATTCGGACGCTCAAAAAATACAACAACCGTTCCACGGTCATCAAAGAGATCAAGGTGCGTGTGGAGGAACGTGATCCGCCGCTCGATTCGCTGGCAGTAAAGGAGGTCACCGAGCAGCTTCATAACGAGCTGGAGGTGTTGCGGGGGCGGAATATTTTTGACATCGACTCGGATGCCAAAATGGCCCGCACGCTGTTGAACCGGAAAATCTATGTTGTTCGTGACAAGGAATACACCATTCAAATCAAGACGATGCTGGTGAGTGACGGGGTACTTCAGGTTTGGGTGGACATGCGGCCCTATATTCGTCTCTAGTAAATCATGCTAAAATAAGAGAGATTTCACTTGAGACAGCAAGTTTTGCAGGAATCGACGTGTGTTGCTGTCCAAGCACGTATCCACTCTATTGATTAAAGGAGTACGGACCTCTTATGATCCAAACGATCCAAACCATTCTTTACGTGATTTTGATCATCAGCTGTGTAGGCTCGGTCTTCTTCAGCTTTAAGTCCCGGCGTTCGCTTGATCCGAAGACGCGGGGAATGGCGGCTGCCAAAATGAACATCTGCATGGGTTTGATGTTGATCGTCCTGGCCCTCATTCAAATGTTCCTGTTTAGCGGTTCGACGCTGCGGGTTGTCATCGGCGCTGTGTTTATGGTGCTGGGGGCGTTTAACATTTTCGCCGGCATCCGTAACCATGGCTTATATGCCCGACGCAAAGAGGGATAACCTTGCGGCCCAAGCCGTCAGGCTATCCCTCTTTGTACTGCAGGATCCTTCGCTTCTCCTGCTCAGGCATGGTCAATGGACTGCAGCGTCATGACCGCCTTCGAGACCAGCGAATCCTGATAGGTTAATATAATCTCCAGTTTGCAAGCCCGGCGGCTCATCTCCAATAACACAGGGGTGATGACCACCGGGTTTTCAATTTGTACCGGGCGAACGAAATAGGTCGTCAGGTTATCGACCACAAAGTCGCCGCCACTGGCGTCTTTGGCCGCACGAAGTCCGGCTTGCGTCATCAGCGAAGTCAAGACCCCATGCGAGATCGTCCCCAAATCGGTGGCCATCTGTGGTGTAATCATTCCGCGGAAGAACAATTTCCCCTCTTCGTCCCGTTCCTCGGCAAACCCGTTCCACATTAAGTGCTCAAACGTTTCGCCCAGCTGCGGCTGATTTCGTACGTCCCGCATCGCTTGCAGCACCTCGCGGCGCGTCACCGACGAGACCAGCTTCCGGTTGCGGTCCACGACAGGCAAGAAGTCGATCCCTTCCCAGACCATGATTTGCGCGGCGGAAGCGAGCGAGGTCTGCAGGCCAACGGTGATCGGATGGCGGGTCATGCATTTCTCAATCGGCTGATCGCCGCTCAGCTCTTCGACGTTCTTGCGGCTGACGATCCCGATGACTCGGTTCCACTCGTCCACCACCGGAAAATGCTGATGTCCCGTCTCCAATGACAACTGGTCAAAATCAGAAATGCTGCTGGTCGCCTTCAGCATACTCACCCGCGGCTTGCGGCTGACGATGTCTTCGACCAGCATAATTTTCTTCTTGATCAAACGATCGAACAACGCCCGGTTAATCATCGATGCGACGGTAAACGTGTCGTGGCGCGAGGAGATGATCGGTAAGGCCAGCTTGTCCGCCAGCGTCTTCACTTCGCGACTCGTTCCGAAGCCCCCGGTGATCAATACCCCGGCGCCTTGTTCCAAGGCAAGCGAATGGGCATTGTCGCGGTTCCCGATGATCAGCAGGCTGCCAGCGTCGATGTATCTGGCCATGGCATCGATTTTCATCGCGCCAATGACATATTTGTTCAGCGTTTTGTTGAGTCCTTCTCCGCCGCCCAGCACATGGCCTTCGACGATTTCCACCACATCGCCAAAGGTCAGCTGATCCGAGATGTTGCGCGGCTTCTTCTCCACGCGAACGGTGCCGATCCGTTCCTTCGTGATCACGATCCCGAGATTTTCCGCTTCTTTCACCGCCCGGTAGGCGGTGCCTTCACTTACCCCCAGCGCTTTGGCCAGCTTGCGCACGGAGATTTTCGTTCCAATCTTAAGTCCTTCGATATGTTGGAGTAGCTGTTCGTGCTTTGTTACGCTTTCTTCCGGTCCCTCCAACTGTTATACCCCCCTGCCCGAATCTGTACTATTCTGTATTCATTATACACATTCAGGCGTAGGTCATCCAGAAGGCGGCAAGAACGATAACAGAATAGACAATTTCCAGCATGCCGGACTGCTTGGCGGTAATCCCCGTTCGCGGGAACCAGGCCGCTCTGGCCAGCAGGATCAATGCGGCAATCCACAGCGCCGGTTGGAGCTGCCATACGGCCAAGGCCAACAGCAGAACATGGTAGGCTACGGAGTAAACATAGAATCGCTTATTATTCCGTTCGCGAATGATGGTTTTCACGTAAAAAGCAGTGCCTACAAAATACAACGTGCTGATCAGGAACAGTTCCGTGGCGAGCCTAAGATCGGTACCTCCTCCAAGCTGATACGAGATAAACACCATTAAGCTGAACTGCACAATTGCCGCAATGTCGTTCAATAATGCACGTTCACGCTTTTGCTTGGCATAGATGGCATTCACCACAAACAGCGGCACGAACAGCAGAGCCAATTTCAGCACCTCGGGCCGAAGCAGGATTAATGCGAGCGCCGCAGGGACCAACAGCGCACCATAGAACAGCAAAGGCTTGCGGTATCGGTCGGCTTTGACCTTGGTCTTGGCTGTTCCCATCCGAATCCATTGCAGCAAAGGAAACATAAACAGATAAATGAGCAGCCAGCACACAAACAACAAACTGTGGATCGCCCCGGGGGTAGAGGCGAGCATGCCAAACAGAAACGGAACGATCAGCATAGCCCAGGCACCATGTTGATTCGGGATGTAATCACGGACGCGCATGTTATCAGTTCCTCCTTCTCATCGTGAGCCGTCAACTTCAAATTACGCACATTATAATCGCTGGGCATCAGCACCTAAGTGACAGAAATCACTTGATTCATGGCAGCTTCCGGACAAATCCGCCGAGAAATTTTTGGCGGGTTCTCATCTTGTGACTGATATCACAATCCCGCCTCGGTCCGTTGCTATAATGGGGGCGAATCGTAAAATTTAAACATTTAGGAGGACTTCCCATGAGTCAATTCAAAGCTACTGTCAACGCCACCGAATATCCGCCCCAGCTCAAGCATAAGACCATTTTCGCAACCTTTAATTCTCTGGAGCCGGGGGAAGCGATGCTGCTGATTAATGACCATGACCCGGTACCGCTCCGTTTTCAGTTCGAGGCCATGCATCCCGGCGGCTTTACTTGGGAGTACATTGAGCAAGGACCGGAGATGTTCCAGGTGAAAATCGGCAAAAACTAAACGGGGGGAATGCCCTATGGCAACAATTACGGTTGTCGATGAGAAAACGATTCAGATCGCCGTCGAGCTTGAGGATGCGCTAAGGATGATCGAGGAAGCCGAAAGCAATCTGGAACGCTATGCCAGTGAGATCCTCACCATCGCCGAAAAAATGCCGGAGTTTCAATATACCTATTTCTGTTTCTATGCCTACGACACCTCCGCTTTGTTCGAAAAAATGCTGGGGATCGATCCCAAGCAGTATTTGTCCTTCTCGCTGGATGCGCCGGATTCGTTTTTCTATACGCTGTACGGCGGCATGAAGGGACTTAGCGGCGCAGCTCGGCTCTGCCAAGCGTTTGCCGCAGAACGGACGGACCTGGAGGTGAATCTATAATGGCCAACCAAATCGTTGAACTCGACGTTCGGCCGATTCTTCGCCGCGGCGAGGAGCCGTTCAGCGTCATCATGGACACCGTTGGGAAGCTGCAGGAAGGCGACAGCTTGGTTCTGCACGCCACAATGAAGCCGGTCCCGCTTCTGAAGGTGCTTGAAGGTAAGGGCTACCGTCATGAATGCGAGCAGCTGGCAGAAGATCATTGGAAGGTGACATTTGAACCGATGCAAGCTTAAGTTTTTGCAGAACAAGAAAAGGAGGCCGCTCGGCCTCCTTATTATTTTTGTTGTTGTGAAAATCCTCGTGGAATATATGCGCAATACGGATCGCTCTCCAAATAATCGCCGGTAACCGCATAAGCCCTCGCTCTTGAACCTCCGCACAGCTCCTTAAATTCGCAGACGCCGCATTTTCCCTTCAGCAAGGATTTGTCCCTCAGCTCCCGAAGGATCGGTGAGTTCCGATAAATATCCACCAATGAAGCGTTCCGGACATTCCCGCAGCTAACTGGCAGAAACCCGCTTGGATACACCTCGCCAATGTGACTAATGAAGACGAACCCGTCTCCGTCATTTACACCTTTCGGCGAGCGGCCGAGCAGATCTTTACGTTTGGGCGCTGCCTCCCTGCTTTCTCCAGCCAAGGCGTCCAACTTCCGCTGCTGCATAAAGACTCTGCGGTAGTGAGGCGCTTCCGTCGCTTTGATCCCGTAAGGCATCTCCCGCTGCAATCGGGCCAACCAAATCATCACCTGCTCATGCTCTTCCGCAGTAATCATGTCCTTAACCATCCCTCGGCCTGTCGGGACGAGGAAGAACACACTCCATAGCACGGCGCCCATCTCTTTAACCGTATCCGCGATCCGCGAAAGATCGTCCAGGTTATAGCGCGACACCGTCGTATTGATCTGAATCGGGATGCCTAACTGCTGCAAATATCCAATCCCTTTCATCGTCATCTCATAAGACCCACGCGTCCCGCGAAAATGATCATGGATCTCTGCGGACGAACCGTCGAGGCTAAAAGCCCAGCGGGAAAGACCGACCTCCTTAGCCTTACTTACAGCGGAAAAGGTAACTCTCGGCGTAGCGCTCGGAGTCATGGATACGGGCAGGCCTTTCTCATGGATCGCATATCGCGCCAGATCAAACAAATCTGGACGCATCAAAGGATCGCCGCCGGTAAATACAAACAGCGGATTGTTCATTTTTGCGATATCGTCGATCAGCCGCTTGCCTTCCTCGAAGGTCAGCTGTCTGGGGTCAGGTCGATACTGGGCTTCCGCGCGGCAATGCAGGCATTTTAGTGCGCAAGCTCTCGTGACCTCCCAGATGACAATAAACGGGTTCTCGTTATAGTCCTTGAATTGATTTTGCTGCATTTACCGTTCATCTCCTAACCAGGTTAACATCGCTTCCGCCGCTTCCTTACCTTGACGAATGCAATCCGGAATGCCGACGCCGCCGTATCCCGCACCGCATAACAAGACGCCGGGGATCGTTCGTTGCATCTCAGCCCGCAACGCCTCCACACGCTCCACATGACCCACCGGATATTGCGGCATCGAAGCTGGTAACGACGACATTTCGCAAAAGAGCGGCTTGGCCTTGATCCCCATCAACTCCCTCAGTTCAGCAGCCACGCGCCGACGGACTTCCTCTTCGGGCAGCTGGGTCCAAGCTTGATCCCCCAAACGACCGATATACGCCCGAAGCAACACCTGATCTTCCGGCGCTGAATGCAGCCACTTGGAGGACGTCCAGGTGATTGCTGTTATCATCCGCCCTTCGCGAAGCCATTTCCGGGCGTAATAAGCCGCGCTTAACCCGGTAATACCTCCGCCGACCACCGCAATGGTTTTTCTCACTCGGATTGCTCCTCCTTTAGGCGGCTTGACTCGCTAGAGAATCAAGCTATTTCTTGTGGATTCCTAGCTAATCGTAACCCCAGCTTCCGGCACGAATTATGACTGGGATCACTCCACAAGCGAATCTCCCGCGATAAAATAGTCAAAATTCCACCGGGAGGTCTGACCTAATGAGAAACATCCAAGAATCCAAGTTAACCTCCGCCCGAAGCGGAGCGGAGTTGTTAATCGATTGCCTGCTTGCGGAACAGGTCGATACGATCTTCGGATACCCGGGCGGGGCAGTGATTCCCATTTACGATGCGCTGTACGATTGCCGAGAGATCCGGCATATTCTGACCCGGCATGAGCAGGCAGCCGTACATGCGGCGGACGGCTACGCCCGCGTGACGGGGAAGGCGGGGGTTGCGCTCGTCACCTCCGGACCAGGGGCAACCAATGCGGTCACAGGGATCGCCAACGCCTACATGGACTCGGTCCCGATGGTCGTGCTGACCGGTCAGGTGTCGACTGATCTGATCGGTCGGGACAGCTTCCAGGAGGTCAACATTTTTGGCATGACGATGGACGTGACCAAGCATAATTATTCCGTGATGGATATCCGCGAGTTGCCTAGAATCATCAAAGAGGCTTTTCATCTCGCTGTTACGGGACGACCGGGGCCGGTCCTGATCGATCTGCCCAAGAACATCTTGACCGCTCAAACCAACTTGAGTCCGGCTGCCGAAATCCACATCCGCGGTTACGTGCCTTCAACCCAGATCGATGAGGAGGCCGTACGGCTGATTGCGAGCAAGATCGAAAGCTCCGAGCGCCCGGTGCTCGTTGTCGGGGGCGGCGCCGTGGCATCCGGTGCGGCCGAGCCGCTGTTCCAGCTTGTAGAAACCGCGCAAATTCCGGTGGCGACTACGCTGATGGGCATCGGGGCCTTCCCTGCCCGCCATCCGCTCTATCTCGGGATGCTCGGGATGCATGGCACGTATGCCGCCAACCGGGCGGTGCATCACGCCGATCTGCTGATATGTCTAGGAACGCGGCTCAACGACCGACTTTCCGGCAAGGCTAAGTCGTTCGCTCCCCATGCCTGGAAGATCCATGTGGACATCGATGATGCTGAGCTGGACAAGAACATTCTTGTTGATCTGGGGCTGTGCGGAGATATCGGGGACCTGCTGCGGAAGTTAAATGCGTGCGCGATCCCGCCCAAGTCGACCCGCTGGGCTGAGGAGACGGCCGGATGGCAGCGAAAGGTGCCGCATTATAACGAGTCGGTGGCTCCAGGATCGCTGAATCCGCAGGAGGTCATTCGGCTGATCGACAAGCATACCCAAGGCCATGCTGTGGTGGCAACCGATGTAGGTCAGCATCAAATCTGGACCGCCCATCACTACCAGTTCTCCCGTCCCCGTTCTTTCCTGACCTCCGGTGGACTTGGAACCATGGGCTTTGGCTTCCCCGCCGCCATCGGTGCCGCCATCGCGTTGGAAGGTCCGTCCGCTCCGCCTATTGTCTGCATCACCGGGGACGGCAGCTTCCAAATGAACCTGCAGGAGATGATGACAGCCGTGGATTACGGCTTACCGATCAAAATCGCCATCCTGAACAATGGTTATTTGGGGATGGTGCGGCAATGGCAACAGCTGTTCTATGAACGGCGCTACTCCTCCGTCCACCTCACTTCGCCGGATTTTGTAGCGTTTGCCGGCGCCTACGGAGTACCCGGGCTGCGGGCGCAAACGCCGGAGGAAGCCGATGCCGTGATCCGGCAGGCGCTAACGCACCCCGGCCCCGTTCTGATGGAATTTAACGTACGGGAGGAGCAAAACGTCTACCCGATGGTCCCGCCTGGAGCCAGCAACGATCAAATGCTGACCGGCGAAGACGAGAAGTAGTACCGCGTATTCAGCGAGCTTAGACGAAAAAAAGACGGTTCCGGAAGATCATCAACCTTCCAGAACCGCCCTGTCCATTTTGGGCACAGGCTTATGCTTGTTCACCGTGTTTTCCGTCCGCGCCCCATTGGAGCTCCCATTCCCGGTATTTCTCCCGCCGGATTCGGTCCAGCTCCCGCTGCTTCTCTTCATTGACTCCAAGAAGAAAATGGAGGTGAGCCCCGATGACGAGGAAGGCAAACCCTGCCCACACTGCGCCAAACACCGAAACCCAGCCGGCTCCAGGCTCAAACGAAATCATCGGCAAGGCATAAACGAGCATCGCTAATGCCAGAATCAGATAAACGGCATGCTTCCATTTGCTTGGTTTTTTTACGACTTTCATCCTCTGCAGCTCCTTTATTTTCATAGATTACGAGAACCGTTGATTAGGTCTTCCCCTTGTCTCTTCTATCTCTATGAACGGGGCTGCAGAAATATGATAGATACTTGTGAATCCAAGAATGCGGTCGTCTAAGCGCGAAGTTAGATCCCCGCTCCATACAGATGGGCCAGGCTGTCCGTAATAATCTTGTTGACGTCCTGAATGATCACACTAAGGCGGCGTTCAGCATCAAACAGGCGACGGATATTCAAGTTCAGACTCAGCACCTCGAACTGCTTCTCCATTTGCTCCATTTCCTCTTGCGTCGGCATCTCTCCGGTCATCATCCGCTGCTGAACTTCATTTTGTCGAATCCGGAAATCGTCCAGCATCCGTTTACTTTCAGGATCGGCCTCCACTAGCTTCATAGCTGCTGTAATTTCGGCTACCTCCTGGCTGTCCTTCAAGGCTGCCGCCAGTTCATGTGCTTTGTCGTAAATGTTCATTAAATTAAACCTCCAAATTTGTTTTAGTGGGATCCAAGCGGGCGTAAGGCGGGCTTGTCCCTTGCTTGCTGGTGCATGAAAATTGCTTGACTTCGGATTGCTGGCAACTTACTTGTTTGCTTGTACTAACTTACTTAGTCACTCACTTGTCTGCAAACTTGCTTGCTAACTTACCTTACTTGCTGACTTGCTAACTTTCTTTCCCCACTCTAACGCTGATCAGGAACCTTATTTGCCTCAAAAATTAGGAATCCAAATTCTAACGCTGATCACAAAGCTTATCGACCCGAAAACATCGCTGTTTAGCGCAAATTACGAGAAATAAGCTCTGTGGCAAGCGTTAGAATTTCATTTCCCTCTTTTCGGCGCCAATAGCGCTCCTCACAAGCGTTAGAAGAAGTACCGCGAGGACTCATGGCCCGCGACAGCAGACAACTGACAACCGTCAGACCCTACACCGACAACCGACAACCGACAGCCGCTAGCCATCAGCCTACCCCGCCCAATAGCAGCAACAACGACTGCAACAAGCCGATGATCCCGCCAAGCACCACGCCAAGCCAAGTAATGGCGCGAAACTCCTTGC
>Ga0310830_101202_pt1 | contig 13498 bp, 11 predicted proteins | sample WT_ome_5_FD_201301 | JGI IMG/M metagenome (GOLD analysis project Ga0310830, IMG submission 201301) | Sorghum-adapted microbial communities enriched on wild type (WT) sorghum from Joint BioEnergy Institute, Emeryville, California, United... ...
GGCCCGCCTGGCGCGCCGGACCGAGCGACCATACGCGTTCCGACGACTCATCCCCGTCGTCGCCCTGGCGAGCGCGGCCGCCCTGGCCGTCGCCGGGTGCAGCAGCCCGCAGGAGGCGGCGAACGGTCCGACCGGCGACGACACGCCCTACAAGGTCGGCCTCATCTACTCCCAGTCCGGGCCGCTCGCCTCGTACGGCGCCCAGTACATCGAGGGCTTCTGGGCCGGCCTCGACTACGCGACGAACGGCACCCGCAAGGTCGGCAACCACCCGATCGAGGTGACCGAGGTCGATGACGCCGGTGACCCGGAGAAGGCGGTCTCCGCGGCGCGGGACCTGATCGGTGAGGGCTACAAGATCATCGCGGGGTCCACCGCCTCCGGGGTGGCCCTGCAGGTCGCGCCCATCGCCGAGCAGAACAAGGTGCTGTTCATCTCCGGCCCGGCGGCCACCGACGGCATCACCGGCGCCAACCGGTACACGTTCCGCTCGGGCCGGCAGTCCTACCAGGACGTGCTGACCGCGAGCTCCTTCATGGGCGACCCGTCCGGCAAGAAGGTCCTGGTCTTCGCCCAGGACACCGCCTTCGGCCAGGCCAACGCGGCCGCGGTCACCGCGGTCATCGGCGGGCAGGGTGCCCAGGTCGAGTCGCTGCTCGTCCCGGCCGACGTGCAGGAGTTCACCACCTTCGCCGCCCAGGCGCTGGCCGCCAACGCCGACATGATCTTCGTGGCCTGGGCCGGGACCACGGCGCCGGCCATGTGGCAGGCGCTCGACCAGCAGGGCGTGCTGGCCGCCACCACGGTGGTCACCGGTCTGGACATCCGCGCTACGTGGCCGACATTCGGCGCGGCCGGGACGAACATCGACTTCCTGGCCCACTATTTCGACGGCGCCTCCGACACCCCGGCGTCGCGGGCCCTGGCCGACGCCCTCGACGGGCCGATCGACCTGTTCCACCCCGACGGCTTCACCGCCGCCCAGATGATCGTGCGCGCGCTGGAGCAGGGCGGCGACGACGTGGAGGCGATGATCGCGGCGCTGGAGGGCTGGACCTTCGAGAGCGTCAAGGGCAGCTACGAGGTGCGGGCCGCCGACCACGCGCTGCTGCAGCCGATGTTCCAGACCCGACTGACCGGCAGCGGGGACAACCTCACCGCCGAGCTGGTCAAGACGCTCTCGCCGCAGGACGTCGCGCCGCCGCCGACCCCGTTCAAGGACTAGCCGTGGGGGCCAAACTCTCCATCAGGGCGGCGCGGTGACCGCACTGGCCGTGCGCGGACTCACCTGGCGCGTGGGTGGGGTATCCATTGTGGACAACGTGGACCTCGACCTGGCGCCAGGTGAGTTCCTCGCCGTCATCGGACCCAACGGCGCTGGCAAGACGTCGTTGTTCAACCTGATCAGCGGGCTGCGCCGCCCCACCGCCGGCACGGTCAGCGTGTACGGACGGGACATCACGCGGCTCACCCCGCACCAGCGGGCCCGGCTGGGGCTGGGGCGCACGTTCCAGACCTCGGCCGTGTTCGGGTCGCTGTCGGTGGCCGAGAACGTACGGCTGGCGGTGCAGGCGCGGCGCGGCGGCAGCATGCGCCTGTGGCGCTCGGCCCGCGACGAGCGGGTCGTGGCGGAGCAGGCGGCGGAGGTGCTCGAGCAGGTGAACCTGGCCGGCCGCGACGGCGTCCCGGCCGGCGCGCTGTCGCACGGCGAGAAGCGCAAGCTCGAGATCGCTCTCCTGCTGGCGGCGCAGCCGAAGGTGATGCTGCTCGACGAGCCGATGGCCGGCATGAGCGCCGAGGAGGTGCCGGCCCTGGTGGACGTGATCCGGGGCCTCACCCGGGACGGCCGGAGCGTGCTGATGGTCGAGCACCACATGGAGGTGGTGCTCGACCTCGCCGACCGGGTCGCGGTGATGCACCACGGCGCGCTGCTGGTCTGCGACACCCCCGATGTCGTCATGGCGAACCAGACCGTGCAGGACGCCTACCTCGGAGAGGAGCTGTAGTGTCGGCCGCCGCGCCCCTGTTGTCGGTCCGGGACCTTCGCGTCCGCATCGCCGGCTCGCAGATCCTGCAGGGCGTCAGCTTCGACGCGCCGGCCACCGGGGTGACCGTGCTGCTCGGTCGCAACGGGGTCGGCAAGAGCACGACGCTCAAGGCCATCCTCGGGCTGACCCCGGCCGGGTCGCAGGTCACCGGCGAGGTGCTCTTCGACGGAGCCCCGCTGCTGCGCGAGCCGACCCACCAGCTCGTCCGGCGGGGCCTGGGCTACGTGCCGGAGGACCGCGGCATCTTCGCCGGGCTCACGGTTGCCGAGAACCTCAAGCTGGCCGAGCGGGTGCCCGACCCGGACTACGACACGGCGTACGGCCTGTTCCCGGAGCTCAAGCAGCGCAGCCGGCAGCGGGCCGGCACGCTCTCCGGCGGGCAGCAGCAGATGCTCGCCCTCGCCCGGGTGCTGCTCAACCCCAACCGGCTGCTGCTGGTGGACGAGCCGACCAAGGGCCTGGCCCCGCGCCTGGTCACCGAGGTGGCCGACGTGGTGGCCCGCATCGCCGAGACCGTGCCGATCGTGCTGGTCGAGCAGAACCTCGGCCTGGTGCGGCGGGTCGGCCGGGACGCCGTGGTGCTGGCGGCCGGCACGGTCGCCTACCGCGGGCCCATCGGGCCGCTGCTGGACGACGAGCAGCTCACCCGGGCCCTGCTCGGGGTCGGCTCGCACGGCCGCGGCCGAGCGGTTCGGGACACCGGCGATGCTCGGGCCGCCGTCGACGCCCGGACGGCCGCGCCGGTCACCGGCGACGGCGGTGGGGGTGTGCGGCCGGAGGCGGCGAACGGACAAGGAACGGCGCAGTCATGAGTACGTTCATCCTGCTGTTGCTCACCGGGCTCGGCCTGGCCGGCCTGTACTACCTGGTCGCCTCCGGCCTGTCGTTGGTCTTCGGCCTGGCCGACGTGCTGAACTTCGCGCACGGGCTGTTCCTGTCCGTCGGCGCCTACGCGACCTGGTGGGCCGCCACCAGCCTGCCCGGGGCGGGGAGCGAGGGATTCGGCTTCGTCCTCGCCGTGGCGTTCGGGGTGGTGGCCGGCGCCGTGATCGCGTCCATTGTGGAGCTCGTGCTGATCCGGCCGCTCTACCGGCGCACGATCGCGCAGGTGCTGGTGACCGTGGGGTTGTCGTTGGCCGGCGTCGCGCTGCTGCAGGCGATCTGGGGAGCCGACCCGCGGCCGTTCCCGCGCCCGGCCTGGGCGTCTAAGGTCACGATGATCGGCGGGGCCGCGGTGCCGAACTCGTCGCTGCTGCTGGCGGCCTCGGCCGCGGTCGTGCTGGCCGGGCTGCTCGCGTTCCTGCGGTTCACCCGGGTCGGTCTGGTGATCCGGGCCGGGGTGGAGGACCGGGCCATGGTGACCGCGCTCGGCATCGACGTCCGTAAGGCGTTCACGCTCGTCTTCGCCATCGGCGGGGCGGCGGCCGCGCTGGCCGGCATCCTGGCCGGGGTGCAGTTCAGCGTCGTCTCGCCGGGGCAGGGCACCTCGCTGCTCATCTTCGGCTTCATCGTCGTGGTGATCGGTGGCATGGGGTCGGTCACCGGGACGGCGTGGGCCGCGGCGGCGGTCGGCCTGCTGCAGCAGTTCGTCAACTACTACGCCCCCGGGCTCGGCGACATCTGCGTGGTCGCCCTGCTCGCGGTGGTGCTGCTGGTCCGGCCGCAGGGACTGGCCGGCGTGGCGGGAGGTGCGCACGCATGAGTACCGAGCCGGTCGCCCGAGACCTCACCGGCACCACGGAGCGTCCCAACCCGGCCGCGTCGCCGAGCGCCTCGGTGCAGCCCGGCGTCATCGAGCATTCCGGGGCCACGGTGCAGCCCAGCGTCGTGGAGCACCCCGGCGCCACCGAACGCCCGTCCGGCCCGGCCGGCGGTGGGCGTACGCGTATCTGGTCGACGGTGCGGCGCTTCCTATCACGTATCTGGTCGACCGTGCGGCGCTTCCTACCGGTCGGGGTGCTGGTGCTGCTGGCCGCCGTGCCGTACACGAACCTGCGCATCCCGGTGCTGTTCGACCGTCCGCTCAACGCGCCGGGCACCCTGCACCTGATCGCGATCTGCCTGGTCTTCGGCGGTCTCGCGCTCAGCTACGACCTCATGTTCGGCCGAACCGGCATGCTCTCCTTCGGGCACGCCCTCTACTTCGCCGCGGGCGGGTACGGCACGGCGATCCTGCTCGCCCAGACGTCATGGCCACTGTGGACGGTCGCGCTGGTGGCGGTCGTCGGGGCCACGGTGCTCGCCGCGCTGCTGGGCTCGGTCGCGCTGCGCACCAAGGGCATCGCCTTCGCCATGGTGACGCTGGCGTTCGCCCAGATCGGGGCGATCGCGGCCTCGCGCAACCCGGGCCGGCTGACCGGCGGCGAGGAGGGCCTGTCCCTGGACGGCCGCCGGTTGCCGGAGGCCCTGGTCGGCGTGGTCAACACGGTCAACCTGTACTGGCTCGCGCTGGCCTTCGTGGCGCTCGTGGCGTTCGTCGTGCACCGCATCGACGACGCCCCGGCCGGGCGCGTGCTCGCCGCGGTCCGCGACGACGACCGACGGGTCGACGTGCTCGGGCTGTCGCCGTACCGGTACCGGCTGCTGGCCTTCGTCATCGCCGGGGCGCTGGCGTCGATCGGCGGTGTGGTCTACGTGCTGCTCATCGGCGGGGCCAACCCGGGGCTGACCTCCTCCGACCTGACCCTGTCCCTGCTGGTGATGGTGGTGCTCGGCGGTCCCGGCACCCGATGGGGACCGGTCGCCGGGGGCGTGGTCTTCGCCTACCTCGACCACCGGCTCACCGCCGTCGGCACCTCGGAGGCGGTGGAGCGCCTGCCGAGCGTGCTCTCCGGCCCGTTGTCGGAGCCGCTGTTCATCCTCGGCACGGTCTTCATCCTCGCCGTGTACTTCTTCCCGGGCGGCCTCGCCGGCCTGGCCCACCGCCTCGGCCCGCTGCAACGGCTGCTGCCGTCCCGGGTGCCTGGTGGTGTTTCCGGGGGTACGTCCGGTGGCGCGTCGGGAAGGATGCCCTCGTGACGGTCGTGCCCAGGAAGGAGTCCTTCCTGACCCGAGAAAGGAACTGGCCATGACGCGTACCGTGCACGCCAACGGCATCGACCAGGCGTACCTCGAGTGGGGCCCGGCGGATGGCATCCCGGTGCTGCTGATCCATGGCAACTGCTCCTCCGCGGCGTACTGGGAGCCTTTCGTGCGCCGCCTGGTCGCCGCCCGCCCCGACCTGCGCGTCGTGGCGCCGGACCTGCGGGGGTACGGCCACAGCCAGGCGGCCCCGGTCGACGCCACCCGGGGCCTGCGCGACTTCGCCGACGACGTCGCGGCGCTGGTCAACGTCGTGTTCGGGGCCGAGGCGCGGCCGGTGGTGGCCGGGCACTCGATGGGCGGGGGAGTGGCGATGCACCTGACGATCGAGCACCCGTCCCGCGTCGCCGGGCTGCTGCTGGAGTCGACGCTCTCCCCGTACGGGTTCGGCGGCACGCGGGACGTGAACGGTACGCCGACCACGCCGGACTTCGCCGGCACCGGCGCCGGCACGGCGAACCCGACGTTCGTGGCGCGGCTGGGCGCCAAGGACCGCACCGACGAGGACCCGACGAGCCCGCGTCAGGTGCTGCGCACGACGTACGTGGCCGATCCCGCATCGCTGGGCGACGACGAGGAGGCGCTGCTGGACAGCGTTCTGTCCACTGTGGTCGGTGAGGACAACTACCCGGGTGACTCGACGACGTCCCCGAACTGGCCCGGGATGGCGCCGGGCACCCGCGGGGTGCTCAACGCCATGTCGCCCAAGTACTTCAACGTCGCCGACGATCTGGTCGCCCTGCCGGTCAAGCCGCCGGTGGTGTGGGTGCACGGCAACCGCGACGCGATCGTGAGCGACGCGACCCTGTTCGACTTCGCCCAGCTCGGCAAGCTCGGCCTGGTGCCGGGGTGGCCGGGGGAGGAGGAGTGCCCGCCCCAGCCGATGGTCGCGCAGATCCGGGCCGTGCTGGAGCGCTACGCCGCCAACGGCGGCTCGTTCACCGAGGTGATGCTCGACGGCTGCGGCCACTCGCCCCACATCGAGCGTCCGGCCGAGTTCCTCGACGCCCTCGTCACGCTCATCGACCGCCGCGCCTGAGCCCGGTCGCCCTCCTCTATCCCTGTTGATCTAGGACGTAGAGTGGTTGTTGGAGATCATTAAGCCACTCTATGCCCTAGATCAACGGCACGGGTGGGATTCTACTCGCGGAGGGCGGCGTCGATGATCTCGCAAGCGTCGCCGGAGTGGTCGCCCGGCCGGACGCCGCGGGCCGCCTTGACGAGCAGGCGGCGGAACAGCGCGCGCTCGGTGCGGGCGACTACGGCGGTGTCGGGGTCGGCGGCCTGGCCACGGCGGGCGGAATCGGCTTCCTGTCCCGCCAGTACGAATTGACCATCGACCACCTTCGGGCCGTCGAGCTCGTGCTCGCCGACGGTCGGGCCGTGCGGGCGAGCCGGGACGAGAACCCCGACCTGTTCTGGGCGGTCCGGGGTGCCGGGGCGAACTTCGGCGTGGCCACGGCGTTTGAGTTCGAAGTGGACGAGGTGCGGGAGGTGGGCTTCGCTCAGCTCATCCTGGTCACCTCGGACATCGAGGACGCGCTGCGCCGGTACGGTCGGCTCGCCAGCACGGCTCCCCGGGACACCACCGTGTTCTTCGTGACCGGCCGGCCGCGCCAGGGACAGTCGATCATCCAGCTCTATGCGATGGTGGCCTCGCCGGATCCCGACGTGATCGTCGCGCGGCTCACCCCGTTCACCGAACTCGGCCTGCTCGCCCAGCAGCAGGTCGTCCTGGCACGGTATACCGACGTCATGGACCAGGCCGCCGACGTCGGCCCCGACGGCCACCACGGCGTCGGTGAGCCCGCCTCCCGGTCCGCCTTCCTGCCGGCGCTGACCGACGAGTTCGCCCGCGACGCCGCGCGCCTGCTGCGCAGCGGCCGGGTGTACTTTTTCCAGATGCGGGCCATGGGCGGGGCGATCGCCGACGTGCCGGCCGACGAGACCGCCTTTGCCCACCGGACGCCGGCCTTCCAGATCACCGCGATGGGCGCGGACCAGGAGACGCTCAACGCGGCCTGGGACCCGCTCGCCCCGCACTTCGACGGTCTCTACCTCAGCTTCGACACCGACTTGCGTCCGCAACGGCTGCGTGACGCCTTCCCACCGCCTGTGCTGGCCCGGCTGGTCGAGCTCAAGCGGCGGTACGACCCGGACAACCTCTTCCGGGACAACTTCGCCATCGACCCGCACCTGGACCTGGCCGCCGACCTGACCGCCGCCGGGAAGGAGACAGTGACATGAGTGACTATGGGCACGACCTGCTGTTCGGGACCTTCGTGACGCCCCGGGTCCAGGGCGCCCAGAACGTCATCGACCTGGCCGTCACCGCCGACCGGGCCGGACTGGACCTGGTCACGTTCCAGGATCACCCCTACCACCCGGGGCTGCTCGACACGTGGACGCTGCTCTCCTTTGTCGCCGCCCGCACCGAACGGATCCGGGTGGCCGGCAACGTCCTCAACCTTCCGTTGCGACCGCCGGCGGTCCTCGCCCGCGCCGCGGCCGCGCTGGACATCCTCAGCGGTGGCCGGTTCGAGCTCGGGATCGGGGCCGGGGCCTTCTGGGACGGCGTCGCGTCGATGGGCGGGCGTCGGCTCACACCGGGCGAGGCGGTCGTCGCCCTGCGCGAGGCGATCGCGATCATCCGTGACTTGTGGGACACCGAGGCCACGGGCATCGTGCGCCACGAGGGCCGCTTCTACACGGCGGTCGGGACGAAGCGGGGACCTAAGCCGGCGCACGACATCAGCATCTGGGTCGGTTCCTACAAGCCGAAGATGCTGGAGCTCACCGGCGCGGTGGCCGACGGCTGGCTGCCCTCGCTCGAGTACCTGCCGCGCGGCGTCGACTCGCTGCCCGAGCTCAACGCCCGCATCGACGAGGCCGCGGCCGCGGCCGGCCGTTCCCCGACCGCGATTCGACGACTGCTGAACGTCATGAATGTGCAATTCTCGACCGCCAACCGGTGTGTGCTCAACGGCCCGCCCCAGCAGTGGGTGGAGCAGTTGGCCGACCTGACGCTCACCCACGGCGTGTCCGCGGTCTTCATCGGCGGCGACGACCACGCCATGACCGAGCGTTTCGCGGCCGAGGTCGTGCCCGCCGTCCGGGAGCTCGTTGCCCGGGAACGGGGCGGCGCGGCCGTGTCAGGAGGGACTGCCTCGTGACGCCTGGTGCCCAGGAAGCCTCCTGACCTGGGCGAGCCACCCGGGCCGAGGCGGGTTGCTGGGGCGCGGGGGACCGGTGGTGTCGTCGGCGTTCGCCGAATCGCCGGCGCTCGGCCCAGAGATCGACAAGGATGGTGGCATGACCACCACCTACACCGAGCAGGAACGGCAGACCCTGCGGACCGCGGCGTTCGGGGCCGTGTACCTGGTGTCCAGCGCCGAGCCCGGATTCCTCGACATGGTCAAGGAGAGCTTCGCCGGCTCGAAGGCGTTCGCCAAGACGCCCGAGTTGCGGGACGTGCTGCGCAGCGGCGGGTTGCCGAAGATGCCGATGGGGTCGCGGCCGGAGATCGAGCGGGACGTCATCACCGCGCTGTCCGAGTCGCAGCAGATCCTGCAGTCGAAGGGACCGGAGCAGCTCGAGGAGTTCCGGTCCGCGGTCACCCAGGCGGTCGACGAGGTCGCCCGAGCCGCGGGTGGGGGAGCCAGCCCGAACGAACAGGAAGCTATCAGCAAGATCAAGGCGGCCCTCGGCACCACCTGACGGCCCGACCGCCGCCGTCGGGCCGCCAACCCGTCCGACGGTCGGCCGGACCGTCCGGTACGTCGAGCCGGTGCCACTACGCCGACCCCGTGCCAGGGCGCCGACCGGTGCGGAAACCCGGTCATCGCTTCAGCACTCGCAGGTCGGTCCGCTCGCCGGTGCGGTGAGTGGGTCCGCCGCCCGCCGAACCCGACCCGTCGAGGTCTCGACGGGGAAGCCCTCGCGCACCCAGTACTCGTATCCGCCCAGGGGCGCCGGAATCCATCGCGGCGTGTACATCGCTCACATCGGTCTCGAACCGCAGCCGGCGCTCCAAGTGCGCGATCGCCTCGCCCGCCCACTCGCGGAGGGACCGTACGGTTCCCACGCCACCGCTGTCCATCAATGCGTTCCTTTCTGGTGGAGGTCTCACCGGGCAGGTCACCTGCTCGGGGCACGGTCATCCTCGCTCGACCGGCCGTGACCGGCGACTGGCGGGAACGACGCGGTTCGCTAATATCCCGCCATGTCCCTGCGCGCGCCGGCCCACCCGGTGGTCGTACGCCCGCGACGCCGGAGCGGGCCCCGGGTGAGCGTGCTCGCCTACGCCGGGATGTCGGGGTTCGAACTCGGCATCGTGACCGAGGTTTTCGGGCTGCCCCGGCCCGAACTCGACGTCGACTGGTACGACCTGACGATCTGCGCGGTCTCGCCGGACGACCTGCCGATGCTCGGGCGGGCCACGCTGCGCACGCCGTACGGTCTGGACACCTTCGCGCGCGCGGACACGCTGATCGTGCCAGGGGTCAGCGACGTGCACGCCGAGGTGCCGCCGGAGCTGGTGGCGGCGCTGCGCCGGGCCCACCGGCGGGGAGCGCGCATCGTGTCGATCTGTTCGGGGGCCTTCGCGCTCGCGGCGGCCGGGTTGCTCGACGGCCGGCGGGCCGCGACGCACTGGCGGTACGCCGAGCTGCTGGCCCGGCGCTATCCGGCGGTGACGGTCGACGCCACGGTGCTCTATGTGGACGATGGGGAGGTGCTCACCAGCGCCGGCAGCGCCGCCGGGCTGGACCTGTGCCTGCACATCGTGCGTACGGACTACGGAGCCGCGATCGCCAACGCCGTGGCCCGGCGTCTGGTGATCCAGCCCCATCGATCGGGAGGGCAGGCCCAGTTCATCGAGGCGCCCGTCGCCCCGACGCCGGAGGATGACCGGGTGGCCGCCACGATGCAGTGGGCACTGTCCCATCTGGACCAGGAGATCACCGTGGCTGACCTGGCCCGCCGGGCCCACATGTCGACGCGGTCCTACCTACGGCACTTCCAGCGGTGCAGCGGCACCAGCCCCATCCGGTGGCTCATCGAGCGCCGGGTGCAGGCCAGCCTGGCGCTGCTGGAGACCAGCGATGCATCGATCGAGTCGATCGCCTCGGCGGTCGGGTTCGCCACCGCCACCACGTTCCGTCATCACTTCACCCGGCTGATGCGAACCTCGCCGAGCGCCTATCGCCGCGCCTTCCGCTCCGCGGCGCCGGCGTGACGGCCCGGCGTCGGTTGGTCGTGTGCGGCCGGCGTCAGCGGGTCACCGCCCGCCGCAGCGTCGGTGGGTCACCGACAGCGGGTCATCGTCGGTGGGTCATCGTCAGTGGGTCGCCGTCAGTGGCGCAGCAGCGTCATTGGGTCATCGTCAGCGGCCCGGAGTCAGCCGTTCAGGGTCGCCTCGATGTGGGCGCGCGCCTGCGGCCAGGTGAGCACGTGGACCGTGTACTCCGGCACCGGGCCGGGCTGCGGACCGAAGAGATACTGGTGGTCGACTACGCCGTGGATCGCCGCGTGCACCTCGAGACGGTCATCCACGAAGTGCGTGAGGTCGAGCTCCGCACAGTGGCCCCGCTTCTCCGCCCGCTCACGGCAGAACCGTACGTGGCCAGGATCGACACCCGTACGGTTGTAGAAGTCGTGCGCCTGCAGCCAGCGCAGCGTCCGCTCCTGGGTGCGCGGGCTGCACTTGGAGACCAGCCACACCCGGCCCTCGAACGCCCGGGTCAGCCGGGCGATCGAGGCCACGGCGTCGGGCACCTCGGGCGTTGCGAGCATGGTCGCCTCGTCGCCTTCGACGAACGCGGTGTCGCCGCCATCGGGATGGGCGGCCCCGTCGATGATGACCCGTCCAATGTCGACGCCCAGGCGAGGCTGCCGGGGCGGTCGGGGAATCGATAGTCGTGTCATGTACCCATGATCCTGTACCGGGCCAAGCCCTATTGGGAGGCGTGTCCTTGGCCGGCCTCGGTACCATCCGCCCAGCGCCAGCAGTCGTACGACATCGGCATTCGTACGACATCGGTCGTACGACACCGACGGCATTGGTACGACATGGCGGCGCGGACAGCGTGTAGCTCAGTAGGAGAGCGCCGGGCTCGGGACCCGGAGGGCGCGGGGGCGGAACCCGCCACGCTGGCATGAGGACTCTCGAGGGCGACGACGGGACGATCGGCGTGGGTTAACCGCGCTGGCAGTTGGCGGCCGCCCTGGTCACGGCGGCCACGCACGAGGACGCCGAGACCCGGTCCCGGGCCGAGGAGCGGGTGCGCCGCTGGCAGCAGGTGATCGACGGGATGCTCTCGGGGCGGCTGCACGTCGGTTCCCGTACGCCCGTCCGCGGGGTGCCGGCCTGGGCGACTCCCGAGGTGGTGCGCGGCGGTTTCGCGACCGGACGGCTCGCCGCGGAAGGCGAACTGCAGCCGCACGAGTCGAGCTCACCCGGAGGGTCGGGGTGCCGGCAAGCCGCGGTGCCCTGTTCGCCCACCATCTCACCGAGGCCGGCGTCGCCGAGCTGCAGGCGATCCTCGACAGTGGACGCTACCGGGTCCGCGTGCCGGAGGAGGCCGCGCTGCTGGTGGTGGCGTGGCTGCTGCGCGTCGGTGACCGGTCGGCGGCCCTGGCCCTGCTCGACACCATCGGCCCGTGGGCGGATCGGCTGCGGTTCGCGCCGGTGCCGGCCGAGACGCCGGCGCCGGACCCGACGGTGGTGTGGCGCTACACCACCGGCGAGGTCCGCGAGCGGCTGGCCGCCAAGCGGCCCAACCCGCGCGTCGCCGCCATGAACGAGGCGTTGACGGTCTGGAACCCGTTCGCCGACGAGCTGCTGCGGCTGTGGCTGGACACAGTGGACGGTGGGCGGGTCGCCGTGCGCTTCCCGGACGGGTGGCGCGAGCGGGCCCAGCGGCTGCTGGCGCGCTACCACGAGCTGGCGCAGCGGCACACGCTGTGCACCAAGCACCGCCGGCCGAAGGAGAACCTGGCGATCCTGCGGATGGCCGTGGAGGAGTGCCTGTCCGACACCGGTCTGTCGCCGCGGCGGCGCGGGCTGCTGCAGCACGCCGTCGACGCCATGGTCGCGCGGCGCGGCGCACCCGGCAGCGAGGCGCACACGGCGCTGCGGCGCGCTCAGGAGCGGCAGGGCCGGCTGCCGACCCACGCCCAGCTCGCCGCCGTCGTGGCCGAGCGGCTGGCGGCGCGGCCGGCCGACTGCGGTGACGTCAGCGTCGCGGAGGCGGTCGGGCCGGTGACCCCCGAGGAGGCCCGGACGCACGGGGTGCCGGTCGGGTGGGCCATCCCCGAGCCGGTCCGCCGGGTCGCCCTGCTGGCCCTGGCCGGGACCGTTGAGGACCTGGTCGCCGCCGGGCTGGTGCCCTCGGCCGAGGTGTTCGCGCGCCTGGTGCCCGGTCTGGCCGCGGTCGCCACGGCGGCTGCCTACGACGATCCGGCGCTGCGCACGCTGATGGCACAGCACTACCGGGCGTTCCGCGCCCGGCGGTCGCTGTTGCTGCTGAACCTGGAGCACCAGGTGCGTATCGACGAGCTGCCCTGGGTGGCCGCGGTCGCCCCGTATCGCCGGGGTGGCGGGGCCGTACGGTCGAGGGCGGCCGCGGCGGTAACGCGGGTGGCCCAGCTCGCGCTGCAGTCGTTCCCGGCCACCGTCATGCCCAACCCGCTGGTGCGGGAGCTGGCGGCGCTGTCGCGGGAGGCCGATCTGGACCTGCCGTGGGTCGAGGAGCTGGCGGCCGACATCTTCATGGGGACCTTCTCCGCGAGTTTCCTCGCCGCCGCGAAGCTGGCCGCGACGCTGCTGCGGGGCTCGCTCTACCAGCGGTACTACGGCATCGACGCCGACGCGATCCTGAGCCTGCCGGGCGCCTCGCAGGAGCGCTGGGGCGTGAAGACGTCGGCCGAGTTCGATGAGCTGTGCTGGCGGCGGGCCGGCATCCCGAAGCGGGGATGGTCGGTGGCGGCGAACGGCATGGTGATCGAGCAGGCGCAGGTCCTGACCACGCACAACCTCGCGGTGGTGGCCGGTCCGCTGGGGGTGGTGCCCGACGGCGGCTGGGGGAGTCTCGCCCGGGCCAGCCTGCGCGCCGTGCTCCGCTTCGTGGAGCAGGTCCACGGCAACCCGCGGCCGCTGTCGACGATCAAGAACGCCGCGTACGCCTGGCGGCAGATGCTCTTCTACCTGTCGATGGTGGGCGAGGCGGAGCAGCCCGGCTTCGTCGCATGGGCGGAGCAGGAGGTGGCGAGCCAGCCCCACCACGTCCGGATGCGGCTGGCTCCGGCACTCGTCGGGCTCGCTCACGTGGTCGCGGGCGGCTCGTTCGGCGAGGACGGCTCGGTCGTCG
>Ga0310830_101204_pt1 | contig 13483 bp, 8 predicted proteins | sample WT_ome_5_FD_201301 | JGI IMG/M metagenome (GOLD analysis project Ga0310830, IMG submission 201301) | Sorghum-adapted microbial communities enriched on wild type (WT) sorghum from Joint BioEnergy Institute, Emeryville, California, United... ...
GATGGCAACACATCTACAATCACCACCGGCCCCACACCGCACTCGGCGGCAAACCACCCATCAGCCGCGTCACCAACCTCCGTGGACACGACACCTAGCGATCTGCGCGAGGCCGCCCAGATCGACGGAGCGGGCTGGTGGCGCACGCTGCGCAGCATCGTCCTTCCCCTGCTGTCGCCGTCCCTGTTCTTCGTCATCGTGATCAGTATGATCAACGGTTTTCAGGTCTTCGATCAGGTGTGGGTCATGACCGAGGGCGGTCCCGGGGGCGCGTCGACGGTCGTCGTGGAACAGATCGTCAAGTACGCGTTCTCGTACGGTCGGATCGGTTACGCCTCGGCCATGAGCCTCCTGCTCTTCGTGATCATCCTGCTGGTCACGCTCGTCCAGCTTCGGCTCCAACGCAGGTGGGTGCACTATGGCTGAGCGGCGGACCCGCCCGATCCGAGTGGCCGCGACCGTCGGACGGTACGTGGTCCTCGGCCTCGGCGCAGTAGCCATGGTCGGGCCCTTCGCCTGGATGGTGGCGACCTCCCTCACCAGCGATGCCCAGCTCGCCCAGGTGGACGCGCCGCTGATGCCCGATCCGATCACCGTCGACCCGTATCAGCGGCTGAATGACGCGTTCCCCTTCTGGCGCTTCGCGGCCAACAGCCTCGGGGTCGCGGCCATCTCCACGCTGGTGCAGCTCGCGACCAGCGCCACCGCGGCGTACGCGTTCAGCCGGCTGCGTTTTCCCGGCAGCAACGCGCTGTTCGTGCTCTACCTCGCGACGATGATGATCCCGATGCAAGTGATCATCGTCCCGCTATTCATCGAAATGCGATACCTCGGACTGGTCGACACCTACCTGGGCCTGTTGCTACCCACGCTGGTCTCCAGCTTCGGGGTGTTCATGCTCCGACAGGCGTTCCTGGCCCTGCCGAAGGAGTTGGACGAGGCCGCCTACATCGACGGCGCCGGGCACTTCCGGGTCTTCGCCCAGGTGCTGCTCCCGCTGGTGGCCCCGGCGCTGGCGACCTTCGCGGTCTTCGCCTTCATGTCCAGTTGGAACGCCTTCCTCTGGCCATTGGTCATCACCCAGACCGAGGCCCACATGACGCTCCCGGTCGGTCTGTCCCTGCTGCAGGGCCGGTACAGCACCGACTGGAACGTGGTCATGGCCGGATCGACCATCTCGGTCATCCCGGTGCTGGCCCTCTACGTCTTCGCCCAGCGGTACGTGGTGCGTGGTGTCACGTTCACGGGCATCAAGTCCTGACCGGCCCCCCACCGTGGCCCAACCACCATCACCGCCCACCACTCACCCAACCAGTCACCATCACCCATCGAAGGAGAAGGACATGACTATCAGACGGCGGCGCCTGGCAGCCAGCGCCATGGCGATGGCCGCCACCACGCTGTTGGCAGCATGCGGCGCGGAGCCGAGCAGCGACGACACCGCAACCGGCACGATCACCTACTTCACCTTCTCCGCCGCCCCCGACCACCTCGCGGATCTCGACGCGATCAAGGCCGAGTTCGAGCGGCAGAACCCGGGCATCACCGTCGAGGTGCAGACCGCCTCCTACAACGACTACTTCACCAAGCTGCAGACCGCGATCGCCGGCGGCAACGCCCCCGACACGTTCGAGCTCAACTACGAGAACTTCGTGACCTATGCGCGCTCGGGTGCGTTGCTCCCCCTCAACGACCTGGCCCAGGCCGACAGCGACTACGACCCGGACCGGGTCTACCCGCGGGCGCTCGAGGCATTCACCCTCGACGGCCAGCTGTACGCGATGCCGTCGACGTTCTCCACGGTCGTGCTGTTCTACAACAAGGCGCTCTTCGACGCGGCCGGGCTGGAGTACCCGTCGCCCGACTGGACGTGGGAGGACGAGTGGGAAGCCGCGCAGCGGCTGACCGACCGGGCCAACGGTATCTACGGCGACTTCCAGCCCGTGACGTTCCACGAGTTCTACAAGGTGCTGGCCCAGAACGGCGGCTCGTTCCTGTCCGCGGACGGTAAGCGGGCGACGTTCAACGACGCCAAGGGCGTCGAGGCGGCCGAGTGGTTGCTCCGCAAGCCGGGCGCCGTGCAGCCCACGCTGGCCGAGATCGGCGGTACGGCGGACTACGACACCGCCCTGTTCAAGTCCGGCAAGCTGGCCATGTGGCACAACGGCATCTGGCAGATCGCCGGCCTGGCGGCCACCGAGGGCCTCGACTTCGACATCGTCACCGAGCCCGGCAAGACCACCAAGGCCAACGCGGTGTTCATGAACGCGACCGCCGTGTCGGCCCAGACCCGCAAGGCCACCGCGGCCTGGAAGTGGGTCCGCTTCCTCAGCACCTCGGCGAAGACCGTGGAGACGCGGCTCGCCTCCAACTGGGAACTGCCGGCCGTCAACGACCCGGCCGCCTTCGAGACGTACCTGAAGCAGTCGCCCCCCGCCAACCGTCAGGCGGTCTTCGACGCGCTGGAGCACATCGCCCTCCCGCCGGTGATCGACGAGCAGCAGTCGAAGATGCAGGACATCGTCACCCAGGCGCTGCAGAAGGCGGCCACCGGCGAGGTCTCCATTCAGGAGGCGCTGGATGAGGCGGCCGACGAGGTCAACGCCCTCCTCTCGTAACCTGACGATCCGGTGGGTGCGGCCGGGCGGACGGGCCGCACCCACGTCCCTGTGGGCGGGACGCGCACCGGCGGCGTCCCGCCCACGGGGACGGCCCAGACCATCGAACCATGGAGGATTCCTTGCCGATCGCTGCCCGACCCGACCTGCACCCGCTCGTCGCGTCGAGCCTCGCCCTCATCGAGAAACACCAGCATCCGTCCGGGGCCTACCCGGCCAGCCCCACCTATCCCGTCTACCGCTACAGCTGGCTGCGCGATGGCTCCTTCATCGCCGACGCGATGAGCCGGGCCGGGCGGGCGGAGAGCGCCGACCGGTTCTTCGGCTGGTGCGCGCGCACCCTCGAGGCCCGGGCCGACCGGATCGCGGACCTGGTCGCACGGGCCGGCCGGGGCGAGACGATCCCGACCGACGAGATGCTGCCGACCCGGTACACGCTGGAGGGTGACGAGGGCGACGAGCCCTGGTGGGACTTCCAACTCGACGGGTACGGCACCTGGCTCTGGGCGTTGGTCACCCACACGAACCGGCACCAGCGCTCGCTGGTGCCGTACCAGCGGGCGATTCAGTCCACAGTGGACTACCTGGTGACCTTCGGCGATCGACCCTGCTACAACTGGTGGGAGGAGCACCCCGAGCACCGGCACGTCGCCACCCTCGGCGCGGTGCGGGCCGGCCTGCTCGCCGTGGCCCAGGCCGCCGAGACCGTCGACAGCCTGCTCGACCGGGAGCGACACGCGGCCGCCCGCGCCCGGGTGGCCGAGCACGACGCGCTCATCGCCGGGCCGGGAACGGCGAACGGCCACCTCGTCCGGTGGCTGGGCGGCACGGAGGTCGACGGCAGCCTGCTGGCCTGCCTGGTGCCCTTCGAGGTCGTCGACCCGACCGGTCCCGTCGCCACCCGCACCTACCAGCAGATCCGGGACCAGTTGCTGCGGGAGGGCGTGTACCGCTACCTCGGCGACACGTTCTACGGGGGCGGCGAGTGGTTGATCCTGACCGCCTGGCTCGGCTGGTACGAGGTCCGCACCGGCCGCCGGCAGGAGGCCCGGCGTCGGCTGGAGTGGGTCGCCGCACAGGCCACACCCGAGGGATACCTGCCCGAGCAGGTCAGCCACGCAGCCCAGCGACCGGAATACATCGCCGAATGGACCCAGCGGTGGGGGCCGGTCGCCACCCCGCTGCTGTGGTCGCACGCCATGTTCATCACCCTCGCCTTGGAGTTGGCCGAGTGAGCGCTACCCTCAGCCACCGCCCGGCCGGGAGCGGGCACCCGTACCGGTACGACCTCGACCAGCGGGTCCCGGTGGATCCGGTGCGGGACAGCGTCTACGAGATCAGGGCGCTGGCCGACCCTGACGTGACGGAGGTCCGGGTCAGGTTCGGCAGTGGCGCCGAGATCGTGGCCGAGCGCGTCGACCCGGCCACGCTCACCATCGATGTCGGCCCACCACCCGCGCCCCGGGCCGGCGCGAGCGGCCACCTCACCGCGGCCGCGACGACGACGGCGGGGCCGGGCGACCGGACGGTCTGGGTCGCGCGGGCGACGGCCATCGACGACGACACGTACACCGTCGTCGGCCGGACCTCAACGGGGGAGGAGATCAGCACGGATGTGGTTGAGGTTCGACCGGTGTCGTGGCAGCCGGGCGCAGACCTGCTCCGGCTGATCGACCCGGCCGGCGTCGACGTCCTGGACCGCGACAGCATCGAGTGCCTGGTCGGCAGCGACGGCCCTCGGCGCGTGCGGTTCGCCCTCCGGTTGGCCGACGACGAGCACGTGGTCGGTTTCGGCGAGCGCTACCACGCGCTCGACCAGCGGGGCGAGGTGCTCGACGCCAGGGTGTTCGAGCAGTACAAGGGCCAGGGTCACCGGACGTACTTCCCCGTGCCGTTCGCCATCGTCGTCGGCCGCACGAGCAGCTGGGGCTTCCACGTCGTCACCAGCCACCGCACCTGGTACGACGTGGGGGTCACCCGCCCCGACCGGATCATCGTCGAGGCGGCCGTGGGACCGGAGACCGGCGGCGGCGACGGCCCGGGCGACCGCGGGCTGGCGCTGCGGATCTACGCCGGCGATCCGGCCGAGATCCTGCGGCAGTTCCTGGCCGAGACGGGCCAACCGAGCCCTCCGCCGTCGTGGGTGTTCCGGCCCTGGATGAGCGGCAACGAGTGGAACACCCAGGCTCGGGTGCTGGCCGAGGTGCGCCGCAGCCTCGCCGATCAGATTCCCGTCGGGGTGGTCGTCATCGAGGCGTGGAGCGACGAATCCACCTTCGTCGCGTTCCGCGACGCCCGCTACCCCGTGCACCCCGACGGCGCGCCCCACCGCTTGGCGGACTTCGAGTTTCCCGCCGACGGGGCCTGGCCCGATCCGAAGGCGATGGTCGATGAGCTGCACGCCGCCGGCGTGAAGGTTCTGCTGTGGCAGATTCCGCTCGTGCCGACCGATCGAGGCGACAGCGGACAGGTCGCCGCGGACCTGGCCACCATGACGGCCCGAGGCTACGCGGTGCGGGAGGCGGACGGCTCCCCCTACCGCAACCGGGGCTGGTGGTTTCCGGGCGCGCTGCTGCCGGACTGGACCAATCCCGAGGCGAAACGGTGGTGGCTGGAGAAGCGTCGTTACCTCGTCGAGGACCTGGGCATCGATGGCTTTAAGACCGATGGCGGCGAGCACGCCTGGGGTGACGAGCTGCGGTACTTCGACGGGTCCCGGGGCAGCGCCAGCAACAACCTCTTCCCCGTGTGGTACACCGCCGCCTATCACGAGCTGATGCGCTCGGCCGGACGACCCCCCGTCACCTTCAGCCGGGCCGGGTTCACCGGGTCCGCCGCCTTCCCGCTGCACTGGGCCGGCGACGAGGACTCCACCTGGGAGGCCTTCCGGTCCTCGATCATCGCCGGCCTCACCGCTGCGGCCAGCGGCATCTTCTTCTGGGGCTGGGATCTGGCCGGCTTCTCGGGTGACATTCCCGACGCCGAGCTGTACCTGCGGGCGACCGCCGCGGCCTGCTTCGCCCCGATCATGCAGTACCACTCCGAGTTCAACCACCACCGCACCCCGTCGAACGACCGGACGCCCTGGAACATCGCCGAGCGGACGGGGCGGCCCGAGGTGCTGACGGTGTTCCGCCGGTTCGCCCAGCTCCGCGAACAGCTCGTCCCCTACCTGGCGGCCCAGGCGGAGCGCAGCGTGGCGACCGGCAAACCCCTGATGCGACCGCTGTTCTTCGACGATCCGTACGACCCCCGCGTGTGGGACTGGCCGCTGCAGTGGCGGCTCGGGGACGACCTGCCCGTCTCGCCCGTCACCGAGCCCGGACGGACGCACTGGCCGGTCTGGCTGCCCCCGGGCGAGTGGGAGGACTACTTCACCGGTGAGCGGCACATCGGTCCCACCGTCGTGCACCGGGCGGTGCCGATGGACGAGATCCCGGTCTACCGCCGCCTGTCGTCCTGACGGGGTCACGGTACGGCCGTCACCGAACCGGCTGCATCCACGCCCATCCCCGCAGTGCGGGTCCAGCCGTCCACCCGTCAACTTCCGACACCGAGCCACGATCGCTGCCCCACCCGCTAGGCTGCGGCCAGGCAACCCATCCGACGAGGCTCGCACGGAAGGCGAGGCATGAAGGCGCTGCTACGCAGTTTCGGCTACGCGTTCCGCGGGCTCTACTGGGCGGTGCGCGCGGAGCGCAACCTCCGTATCCATGCAGTCTTTACCATCTATATGTACGGCTGCCTGCTGGTGCCCGACTGGTTCACCGTGACCCGGGTCCAGTGGGCGCTGCTGTTGCTGGCCACCGCGCTTGTGGTGGCGGCCGAGCTGTTCAACACCGCCATCGAGGCGACGGTGAACCTCGCGACCGACGGCCGCTACCACCCCCTCGCGGCGCGGGCCAAGGACATGGCGTCCGCCGGAGTGCTGGTGTGCGCCCTGTTCGCCGTGGGGGTCGGCATCGCCGTGCTGTGGCAACCGGAGGCGTTCCGCCGGATGGCCGCGTACTTCGCCACTCACCCGGCCATGATCGGCGCGCTCGCCATCAGCATCGCCATCGCTGGCGCCTTCATCTTCTCAGCCCGCCCCTCCCCCGTACCGACGGAACCCGATCGTGTGCCGGGCCAACCACACTCGGCCCAACCGTGATCGGGTGGGATTGGTGCCGCTGTAGCAGCACCAATCCCACCCGATTCAGTCGCAGCGTCGGCGCCCGCGAGCGCCGGACACTCGAACCGGACCCTGCCTAGAGCCTTAGCGTTGCAGCGTCAGCAGGCCCGGCCGGTACGGCAGGAGGCCGTAGTCTCCGCCGGAGTTCGGCGACCGGCCCTGGTAGAGGAACTGCAGGTTGCAGGGGTCGATGGTCATGGTCTGGTCCGGGTTGACCCGGATCAGCTCACCGTGGCTGATGTCGTTGGTCCACGTGGCGCCGCTGTTGGCCTTGCCGGCGAACGGGTTGCTCTCGGTGGCGGCCAGCGGTGTCCACGTGCCGTTGAGGCTGGTGGCCGTGAACGAGCGGAAGTAGCGGCCCTGCGAGCCGATCGCCTCGACGAGCATGAGGTACCGGTTCTCGCCCTGGATCTTGTAGACCTGCACGCCCTCGAACAGGTTGTTCGTCGAGTCGCTCATGACGATCGTCGAGGCCGTGCCGAAGTTGCCGGGGAAGTTGTTGATCGGCATGCTGGCCCGGTAGATGCGGCCGTTGTCGCCGGCGAAGAACAGGTACATGTTCTGGCTATCACCGATGAGGGCCTGGTCGATGGGCCCCGTTGGTGAGTTCGAGATGGTTCCGGAGAAGAGCGTCTGCGGGGCCGACCAGCTGTTCACGTCGGCCGGGTTGGTCGATGTGCGGTAGGAGAAGGCGGGGCCGCCCCACTGGTAGGCCAGCACCCAGATGTTCTTCGGGGCGAAGTAGAACAGCGTGGGCGCGACCGCGGCGAACGGCATCGGGTTCTGGCTGGCCGTCGCCATCTGCGACCAGTCGCTGAACAGCCCGAAGTTCATCGAGCCCCACGTCGTTCCCGTGTCGTGCGTGGTCGCGTAGACCAGGTGCTGCCCGTTGTAGCGAGCGTGGGTGAAGTCCTTCAGCGACACCCAGCCCGACCGCGGGGTGGCCAGCGGGCCCGTCGACGTCCACCGGAAGGTCGACGGAAGGCTGCACGACCCGCCGGTCGAGTTGTTCACGAACGACGCGTCATCGATGTAGAAGCTGCCGGTTCCATCGGTCGTCTCGACGTAGAACGTGGCCGACGTCAGCGTTCCCGACCAGGACACGTTCGTGGTGCCGGTCAGTTGCGTCCAACCGGACGAGTTCACCGTGCCCTGGGCCAGGGTGATGTAGTTCGTCGTCCCACCGGCGATCACCTGCAGCGTCACCTTGCCGGTCGCGGTGCCGCTCTGCATCCGCATCCACACGCTCGTCGTGTAGCTGCTGTTGTTCGTGAGCACGGAAGTCACGTTCTGGGCGGTCCCGTTCCACGCAGCCGTACGGCCCGTAAGCAAGAGCGACCGTGCGCCACCGTGGACGACGCTCGTGTTCGACGCCAGCGTTCCGCTGCCGAAGACGAACCAGCCGCTCGTGCCACCCTCCATGTCGGCGTTCGTCAACAGGTTCCCGCTCGCGGCGGCAGCGGGGGCGGCCGGAGCGGACACGGCCACCGCCGACGCCAGCGTCATGACGACGGCGAGGCCCAACGAACCGAGTTTGCGTGTTCCTCTTCGAATCATTCCGATTATCCGATCTGTTGGGACGGAGTCCGCCGGGGGTTCGGGTCACGGGCGCGCCGAAGCCCCACGGCGGGGCCCGCCTCTCCTGGCGGGCCGTGTGTTCCTGGTGGGCGGCATTCTGCCGCTCAGCCAGACCGATGCTCTGCGCCACCGCGGCGGGTCGGCGGCGACCCACGCCGGCGCCGCGATGGCTGGCACCGCCGTGGCTTGCGACCGGTGGTCCGCAACGCAGGCGTTGCGGTCCGTGCCATCGAACCGAAGGTTCGACAGCCGACGGTGCCCGTATTCAGGAGTTCTCTGCGGGGTGCAGAGAGCCACCGCGCCGGGGCCATGTTCGGGGCGCACGAACGCCGACTCGGGCAGCGGTGCCCGGTCGGTCGGCCCCTTGGCGACGATGGCTGGCGTCTTGTTAGCGCTAACATCCGTCGCGGTACAACGGTAGTGCAAGGTAGCGGGATAAGTCAATACCTTGACGGCGCGGGGCGACCGGTGGCCCGGGTCGCCACAGCAGGTGGCCTACTCTGCCGGCGACCTCGGTGCTCGCGCCGACCACGAGATCCACATTGGACCTCTGGGGAGTCCGTCCTGACGCCGTCGGCCCAGCCGCCAGGCGGCCGTCACGCGCGGCGTCGAGGCCGCGAGCTTTCGACCGGGTCCAGTGGTCGCCTACGATGGCGAGGATGCGCACCTGGGGCACTGGTCCGTCGTGACATCGACGACGCTGTTGCTGGAACGCCTGCGCCGGGCCGGGATGCACGATGTCGTCACGGTGGTTCCGGCGACGGGTGGGCTCGCGGCCCTCGCCGGCACGGCCACCCGTACGAATGCGCCGTCCGTGTTCGTCAAGGCCTTCGCCGAGCCACCTGCCGAGGACGTCTTCCTCGCGGAGGCCGACGGGCTCGCCGCCCTGCGTGAGCTCGGCGGTGTGGCGACACCCGACGTGATCCTGGTCAGCCAGCACACGATCGTGTTGTCGGTGCTGGCGCCGAGGCCGCGCAGCGAGGGCTTCTGGGAGCAGTTCGCCCATGCGCTCGCCCATATGCACACGACCACCATCCACCCCCGATTTGGGTGGCACCGCGACAACTGGCTGGGGCGCCGTCGTCAGCGCAACCGTTGGCACGACGATGGTTTCGTGTTCTTCGCCCAGAACCGACTGCTGCGGTGGCTGGGCGAGCCCCGCGTCGACGCCGCGCTTGACGCCGGAGATCGGGCGGCGCTGGAGCGGCTGTGCGATCGGTTGCCCGAGCTGCTGCCCGAACGACCGGCCTGCCTTACCCACGGCGACCTGTGGACCCAGAACGTCATGGCCACGCCGGACGGTCAGCCCGCGCTGATCGACCCGGCCGTGTCCTACATGTGGGCCGACGTCGACCTCGCCCATCTGTGGTCCACCGCGCCCCCACCCGAGGCGCGACGGTTCTTCGACGTGTACGCGGAGTTGACCGGGCTCGATCGCGACTGGCAGGCCCGCACGCCGATCATCCAGCTGCGGCAGCACCTGGCCGTGATCGCCCAGTTCGACGACGACTGGGGCGCGGCCGAGCAGGTCCGCGCCACCCTCGCCCCGTTCCGGAGGCGCACCTGAGCAACCCCACGTCACTGGTTTTGTCTGAGGGTTCGACCCGCTCGCCAGCGACCCGGTGACGAAGCCGACCTGCTTGGCCATCGGGGTGTCACGCCCGATCGCCTACATGTGAACGCGAAGTTCAAATAGACTCGGCATCGTGCAGCCAACCGTCCCGAAGCGCCCCGGCCGCGGACGGCGGCAGCGTTTCACGAGGACGGCGCACCGGCCCGCGCCGCTGACTCCGGTGATGCGAGGGGCACGCTCGCCGCGATTGTCGATGGCACGGTGATCGACGCCCATCCCGGACGGGGCGCTGCGCGTCGACGGGCCGACGAGGCCGACGCGCCGGGCTGCGTCACCGGGCAACTACATCGATAGAGCCGCCTCCCCCTTGGCCCACGGGAAGGCGGCTCTATCGAGGACTCACGTCCGGGTCAAACCACGGGCTGCGTCAACGGCCGGTGACCCAACCGGTGCGAGCGTTTGACATTTCTGCTGTCACCGTATGTCCCGGAACTCGCCGACGCCGACCGCGCCACCGCGACCGGTCAACGACCACAAGCGGTGTTGAGCTGGCCCAGAAGCTCCTCCGCCGTCACCGAGTCGAGGATTCGTTCGGACGATCCGTCGGTGTTGATCTCGATCTGGGCGGCGATGCCGTCGAGCACGGCCTTGAGCTCGGGCGTCGGTGCCGCGGCCGCCAACTCGACCGTTGCCTCGCGCGCGTCGAAGGTCCGCTGCGTCGTGGCGTCGAACGCCAACAGCCACTCGTCGGTACCGGTCTCGGCCTCGAAAAAGTCCTCGTACGCCTGCGCCGCCAGCGCGAACGCGTCACCGAGCGTTCGCGCCGCCTCGTCGCAGAACGCCTGGCCCTCGGGGGTGTCAGCGCCCGCGACCGGACCCGTCGCCGCGGCCGCCCCGGACGACGGTGTCGTCGGCGCGGCCGGGCCACCGCCGTCGTCGCTGCTGCCGCAGGCGGCCAGCCCGAACACCAAAGCCGCCGCAACCCCAACCGGAACGAGCCGCTGTCGCATGCGTCCTCCCCGCGTATAGCTCGCTATCACAGGTGCCCACGTCACGGTGACAGGTGCCCCTGACGTGAGTGACGCCCGCGCGGTCGCGCCGCGGTCGGGCGTGCTTCCAGGATAGGGTATAGATGTTCACGTTTTTGTAGCTGTGCGTCGACGGCGTGGACCGGGCGGTGACGGCGGCGCTTATGACCACCGGTCGCGGGCTACAGGAGCAGGCCACCGGTCGCGGGGATGTTCTGACCGGTGATCCGCTGTGCGTCGGGCCCGGCGAGGAAGGCGACCACGGCGGCGATGTCGTCGGGCTGGCCGAGGCGCTGGAGCGCGGGTCATCGCCGCCATCCGATCCAGGGCCTCCGGTGGGTTGGTCGCTCCGGAGCATGTCGGTATCGGTGGCGCCGGACGAGACGGTGTTGCCGGTGATACCTCGTGCCCCGAGTTCCCGGGCCGCGACGGCGGTCGCCTGCTCGAGGGCGGCCTTGCTGGCGCTGTAGAGGACCAGGCCGGGGACCGGAACCGCGGTGTTGAGCGTGGAGATGTTGATGATGCGGCCGTTGTCGCGCAGGATCGTCGCCGCAGTCGGCCGCTGTCCGCGACAGCTCGGGCCCGCGGGAGCATCGACATGGCCCGTTGAAACCGGCGATGCGGGCCACCGTCGCGGGTGGCAGGCCGATCTCGTGCCGGAAGGCGACCTCGAGCGTCCGCCGGCCCACACCCAGTTCGCCGGCCAGGGCGTCGATCGCGTGCGGTGAGGGCGACTGTGTAGTCGGCACGCCGCCCACGGGTCACGCGACGGGATGAGCGCCGGGCGTGGGCCGCAGCGGGGCGGGCAGCGGTGCGCGATGGAGCACGACCAGGGTGGCGACGGCCCGGGTCAACACCACGTACAACCGGCTGTACCCCCGCGGCTCGGCGGCGACGATGTCCGCGGGTTCGACCACGATCACCTGGTCGTACTCCAGGCCCTTCACCATGCTCGCCGGTACCACGGTCACGCCGGGCCGGTCGACCACCGGCGCGATGTCGTCGATCGCGTGGTCGGCGGCGATGACCGCCGTCGTGGCGTCCGGCGTGACGTCGCGTACGGCTTCCTGCACCGCGGCCCGGAGGTCGTCGACCCGGCGCACGATGAGCGTGCCCCCGGCCTGGTAGGAGCGGGTCGCCGGGATCGCCGGGGCGAGGAACCGGGCTGCGTAGTCGGCGATGACCTGGCGCACCCGGTAGCCGGTCCGCAGCTCATAGGTGCGGAAGTCTCGACGTCCGAGGCGGGCGAGCAGCTCCGGCCACGATTCGGCTGCGAGGGGGTGGGTCGCCTGCCCCAGGTCCCCGACGATGGTCATTGATGCATCCTGGGCGCGTCGGGCGATCATCCGACACTCCATAGGGGACAGATCCTGCGCCTCGTCGAGGATGACGTGCGCGTAGTCGTGGTCGTCGCTGGGCTCCGGCTCCTCCGGCTCGGGGGCCGGCAGCGGCTCGGCGAGGATCGGCACGTACGCGTCCTCGCCGTACGGGTCGTACCCGTCCCGCCAGCCCACCACCCGGTGACCCTCACTGAGGATGACCCTCTCCGCCCAGCGCTGTGCGGCGACGATGGCGTCGTTGTCGATCGTGGGCCCGGCGACAGCGATCGGGGTCGGATGGCCCGGCGCGTAGAGGGTCCACCCGTCCTGCAGGCTGCAGCTGAGGGCAAAGGTGTCGATGGGTCGCGCGCCGGTGGTGAGCTCGCGCAGCCGGGCGGACGGCTCGGCCGCGGGCCGGGTCGCCGGCGTCGGGGGTTGGCCGAGCAGCTCGTCCAGTTCGTCGAGGAGCGGAACGTCGTCGATCGACCAGCCGTCCTGCCGCTGGTACGCGGCCGCGAGCGTCTTGGCCTCGGACGGATCGAGGACCGGGACGCGGGCCGGGTCGGCCAGCCAGGAGAGCACCGCCGCCGGGGTGAGCCGGGGCCACCAGGCCGTGAGGAACCGCTGGAACTCGGGGCGGTCGCCGATCTCCTCGAGGAACAGCGTACGGTCGAAGCCCGCGTTGTCTAATGTGGACCACAGGGCCTCGCGGAGGACGGCCGCCGCGATGGGCCGGGCCGCGTTCGGCGCCGTGCCGGTGGCCTGGGCCCGAGCCCGGACCTCGGTGCGTACCCTCGCCAGGTCGGGCGCCGCCAGGGTCAGCACCTGTCCGGCGTACACCAGCCGCAACCGGTCGGGCGCCGTCGGCGGGGTCTGCCAGATCAGCTCGGCCAACACCTGGCGCATCCGTTCGCTGCCCTTGACGGCGGCCACGGGCGCGGGGTCTCGGCGCGTCGCGGTCACGCCCGCGACGAGCTCGCCGAGCGAGCGCAGGTGCACGTTCTCCTCGCCGAGGGCCGGCAGCACCCGGCTGATGTACGTGGTGAACACGGTCGACGGGCCGATCACGAGGATCCGGCCGTCGGTGAACCGGGCCCGATCGGTGTAGAGCAGGTAGGCGGCGCGGTGCAGGGCCACCTGGGTCTTGCCGGTACCCGGACCGCCGGTGATGAGCGTGACGCCGGGGGCCGGTGCCC
>Ga0310830_101206_pt1 | contig 13457 bp, 13 predicted proteins | sample WT_ome_5_FD_201301 | JGI IMG/M metagenome (GOLD analysis project Ga0310830, IMG submission 201301) | Sorghum-adapted microbial communities enriched on wild type (WT) sorghum from Joint BioEnergy Institute, Emeryville, California, United... ...
GTGACCGAGCCGGCCAGGCCGATGAGCGTACGGGCCCGCTGGCCGGGAACGACGGCGAGGGCCCGGTCGACGGCGGCGGCGATGTCGGCCTCGGCCGCGGCGACCTGCTCCGGGGTCGGTGGATCATCGAGCAGGTGCCGCTCGGTCATCCGCACACACCCGATGTCGACGCTCACCGCGTGGGTCACGGCCACCGATCCGTTGGCAGGGACCGGCGCGGCAATTTGTACGTCCACAGTGGTGCCGGCTTCGTCCACGGTGGTCGAGCCACCCCCGGTACCCGATCCGTCCACAGTGGCTGGATCGTCCATCGGGCCGCCGAGCACGAACTCGGTGGACCCGCCGCCGATATCGACGACCAGGTACGGCGGCCGGGCGTCGGCCGGCAGGCCCCGAGTGGCGCCGAGAAACGACAGTCGGGCCTCCTCGTCCCCGGTGATCACCTCCGGCGGCACCCCCAGGGTCGCCAGCACCATGTCCCGGAAATCGCCGGCGTTGCTGGCGTCGCGGGTCGCGCTCGTCGCCACCAGCCGGACCCGCTCCGCGCCCAGCTGCGTGATCTGCTTGGCGTAGTCGGCCAGCACGACCCGCACGCGCTCGATCGCATCCGGGTCGAGGCGTCCCGTCCGGTCGACCCCCTGGCCGAGGCGAACGATCTGCATCGTCCGCACGACGTCGACGAGGCCGGCCCCCGTCGCGGGCACGTCGGCCACGAGCAGTCGGACCGAGTTCGTCCCGCAGTCGATGGCCGCCACTCGGGTCATGGGGATCCTCCGCTACAGATAGAGAAGCATTCGTTTGTTGCCGAGCGTGTTCGGCTTTACGCGTTCCAGATCCAGGAACTCCGCCACGCCCTCGTCGTAGGAGCGCAGCAGCTCCTCGTACACCTCTGGCGGAACCGGCGTTCCGGTGATCTCGGTGAACCCGAATGAGCCGAAGAACGCCGTCTCGAAGGTGAGCACGAACACCCGGCGGACGCCCAGCTCGCGCGCCGTGGCGAGCAGGCGCTCGACCAGCCGGCGGCCGATCCCGTGGCCACGCCACTCGGGATCGACGGCGACCGTACGGATCTCGGCCAGGTCCTCCCACATCACGTGCAGCGCCCCGCACCCCACGACCCGGCCGTCGTGCACGTCCTCATAGAGCGTGACCAGGCTCTTGGCCAGCAATCGACGGTCGGCGGTGTACAGGTCGACCAGGCGACGGATTCCGGGCACATCGGAGGTCCGCGCACGCCGGACCGTCACGCCATCCCCCGCGCCATCCGCCGTCTGCACGGGTGGAAGCGTATCCGCCCCGGTGACCAGCGCCCGTCAGGTGACCAGTGGCCTGTCGGGGGCAACGCCCGCACGGGCGTCGCCGTCGGCGCGTCGACCCGCTCGACCGGCCCCGACCGGGCGGGGCGGACGAGGAATCCGGCGGCCGGTACGGTATGGCCATCCCCAGGACGGAAAGGATCCCTCCGTGCCGGACGAGACGCGCCCGAGCGAACAGCCGTCGACTGGCGTGAGCACGGCGAGCGCCGCCAGCGAGGCTCCTCCGCCGCATCCGCCGGCCGACGCCCCCGGCGCCGGACCGACCACCCCGTCGGCGGAGACGTCCGTCGTGCCACCCACGGCGCCGCCCGAACCCTCGGCGCCCCAACCATCGGCACAGCAACCGCCGGCCGCGGAACCATCGGCAGCGGCCCCGGCCGCGCCACCGGCTCCGTCCACACCGTCCACTCCGTCCACACCACCGGCTCCGTCGGCGCCCACTCCGCGCACACCGCCGGCCTATCCGCCTCCGCCCCAGCCCACCGTGCTCGTGTCGACGCCGCCCCCGGCGCCACCCGCGCAGCCGGCCGCGCCACCGGAGGGATCGGCGGTTGCCTCCGCCGTCGCGCCGGCCGTCGCCACCGCCACGCCGGCCGCAACCACTGTCGCGCCGGGCTCGCCCGCCGCGTCGCCGGTCGCTGCGGCTCCCCCGGCGCCGTCCGGAGCCGCCGCGGCCCCCACGGCCCCGACCGCGTCCACCGTCACCGCCACGGCCGCCGGCTCATCGACCACCGACGTTCCCGCCGCCGACCGCCCGCCGGCCATTGCGACGCCGCCGCCGGCCACGCGGACGCCGCCGGCCGCCGAGACCGGCCCGGCCAGCCAGCCGCCTCCGGCCGCCCCGGCCGGCCGGCGGAGCCCGACCCGCCGCGGGAGCCGGCTGGTGAGCACCGTGGTCTTCGGGGCGGTCGTGGTCCTGCTGCTCGCGGCGATCGGATTCCTGGTGTACCAACGCTTCTACGGCGACCCGACGAAGAACGCGGCCGCGGGTGACTGCCTGGCCGACCTGCCGATCCTGGCGGTCGGCGAGGACCGCGAGGTCCCGGCGGGCCGGATCGTGGCCTGCACCGACCCGGACGCGAGGTACGTGGTCGAGGGGAGGCTCGACCGCCTCACCGAAGAACAGGCGAGCAGCCCGACGATCTGCCAGGCCTACGAGGACGCCACATTCATCTACCGCGCGGTGCCGCGCGGTGGTACCGGGTACGTCCTGTGTCTGCGCGCGCTCGACACGTAGGCGCGGCCGGCGGGGCGGACGGGCCCGCGGGAGCCGTCACCGCCGCCGACGTGGTCCGGATGGCCGCCGCCGCACCTGACCTGCCGGCGCTCGACGCGGCGGTCATCGCCTGTCGTGCCTGTCCCCGGTTGGTGAGCTGGCGGGAGGAGGTCGGGACCGTCCGCCGGGCCGCCTTCCGGGACCAGACGTACTGGGCCAAACCCGTGCCGGGGTTCGGGCCGGCCGACGCCCGCATCGCGATCCTGGGGCTCGCCCCGGCGGCCCACGGCGGCAACCGCACCGGCCGGGTCTTCACCGGCGACCGCTCCGGCGACGTGCTCTTCGCCAGCCTGCACCGGGTCGGCCTGGCCAACCAGGCCACCAGCGTCAGCCGCGACGACGGCCTGCAGCTGTGGCACACGCGCATCGTCGCCTCGGTGCGGTGCGCCCCGCCGGGGAACCGCCCCACCACCGAGGAGCGGGACACCTGCGCCCCGTGGCTGCACCGCGAGTTCGCCCTGCTGCGGCCGACGGTGCGGGTCGTCGTGGCCCTGGGCGCCTTCGCGTGGGACGCGTACTGGCCCATGATCCGGGCCGTCTACGGCGTGACGCCGCCGTCCCCGCGCCCGGCCTTCCGGCACGGCGCCCGCGTCGATCTCGAGGGTGCCCCCACGCTGCTCGGCAGCTATCACGTCAGCCAACAAAACACCTTTACCGGGCGACTCACGCCACACATGCTCGATGCTGTACTTCGGCACGCGGCGGGCATTGCCGGAGTAGCCTCGCAATAGTGAGGATTCTCGTTGTTGGCGCGGGGCACGTGGGCCTGTACACCGCCCTGCGCCTGTCGCGCAAGCTCTGGCCCGGCGAGGCCGAGGTCACGGTAGTTGACCCGCAGCCGCACATGACCTACCAACCGTTCCTGCCCGAGGCGGCCGCGGGCAACATCTCGCCCCGGCACACGGTCGTCCCGCTGCGGCGAGAGCTCAGGCGCTGCCGGGTGCTCTCGGGCGAGGTCACCCACATCTCGCACGCCGACCGGGTCGCGACAGTGCAACCCATCGTCGGGCCGCCGGTCGAGGTCACCTACGACCACATCGTGGTCGCGCCCGGATCGGTGTCGCGATCGCTACCGATCCCGGGCCTGCGGGAGCAGGCGGTCGGCTTCAAGACGATCGGCGAGGCGGCGTGGCTGCGCAACCACATCCTTGAACGGCTCGATGTCGCGGTCACCACAGTGGACCCGGCGACCCGGCGCCGCGCCCTGACCTTCGTCTTCATCGGCGGCGGTTATGCCGGCATCGAGGCCCTGGCCGAGATGGAGGACATGGTCCGCTCGGCGCTGCGCTACTACGAAGGGCTCTCCCGGGACGACCTCCACTGGGTGCTGGTCGAGGCGACCGGCCGCATCCTGCCCGAGGTCGGCGAGAAGATGGGCGCCCACACAGTCGAGCTGCTGCGCGAGCGGGGCATCGACGTCCGCCTCGAGACGCGCCTGCTGTCGTGTGTGGACGGTGTGGTGAAGCTGTCGGATGGGGACACCTTCGAGGCGGACACCATCGTGTGGACCGCCGGGGTGAAGCCGTCGCCCATGCTGGAGCGTACGGACTTCCCGCGCGACGACAAGGGCCGCATCACCTGCCTGCCGACCCTGCAGGTCGTGGACGCCCAGGGCCGGGTGGTCCCGAACGCCTGGAGCGCGGGTGACTGCGCCGCCGTCCCGGACCTCACCGCCGAGCCCGGGACGATGTGCGCGCCGAACGCGCAGCACGCGATCCGGCAGGCCCGGGTGCTCGCCGACAACATCGTGGCCACGCTGCGGGGGAAGCCGCTGCGCCGGTACCGGCACCGCACCGTGGGATCGGTGGCGAGCCTCGGCCTGTACCAGGGCGTGGCCCAGATCTACGGCCTGAGCATCCGCGGATGGCCGGCCTGGTTCGCGCACCGCACGTACCACGTGCTGCGGGTCCCGAGCGTCAACCGCAAGATCCGCGTGCTGGTGGACTGGACGCTCGCCCTGATACTGCGGCGCGAGGTGGTCTCGCTCGGCAGCGTGCACCGGCCCCGCGAGGAGTTCACCGAGGTGACGCCGCACGTGGAGGAGCCCGCCCCCGAGCGCGAGCCGGTGGGCGCTCGCTGACCTTCACAGGCCGTACCGTCGCTGCGACCGTACGGCCAGGTCACCTGCGCGGCCTGGTCACCGGGCGACCCGCCAGGTCCACGTGTCCACAATGGGCGTTCCGGGGCCGAGCAGTTGCTCCAATGTGGACCTCAGGGCCGCGTCGTGGGGAACGTGGGCCAGCGCGACGCAGTCCGCGCGCCAGAACGACAGGTCCGCTCGTGCCTGCGCGCGCATCTCGTCGGTGACCACCGGCACCTGGCCGGTGGCGGCGACGTCGGCGAGCAGGGCCGACGTCGGCCGCTTCCAGGTGCCGACCGACGTCCGACCGTTCGGGCCGTAGGGGCCGAGGAAGAAGCCCTCGGGCATGCCGAAGGCGGCGTTCGCGGCGGCGGCCCAGCGCATGGTGTCGGGCTCGTACGGCGTCGGCAGCGGGACCGGGACGAGCACACCGCCCTCGGGCACGCACTGGCGCCAGGCCCCGGTGGTGATGAAGGCCGGCACGGGGTCACGGTCGGTGGCGGGCAGGGGCAGCGGGAACAGCGGCAGCAGTGCGGCCGCGACCGCCAGGGGTACGGCGGCCTGGGCCCAGGCGTTGGCCCGCACCGGACCCCCGAGCCGCATCGCCTCCCGCAGGGTGGCCATGCTCCCCGCCCGCGCGGCCTCGATCGCGTCGACCAGGACCACCGCGATGAGGGGGATCAGGGCGAGCGCGTACCGGGTGGGCAGCGCCGCGTCGATCACCGGGATGTCGGCGATGAGCCGAAAGAGACTCGGGAAATTCGTCGGCTCGCCGTCGACCGTCACGGTCACGCCCAGGGACAGGTACGCCAGCACCACCATCGCCACCGCGGCGGCGACCACGCTGGGCGTGCGACGACGCCAGACGACCAGCGCGACGAGCACGACGAGCAGCGGCGCGCCCAGGAAGGCGTTCAGCTCCGCCGGGCCGGAGGCGAGCCGGCCGGCGCCGGGCGACCCGGCGATCGACAGCGGTGAGTAGGTCAGATAGCTGAGCACATCCGCGTAGAAGTACGGCGCGGCGAACGGGGCGTTCGGGATGTGCTGCGGGCCGGCGAACTGCATCCACAGTGGATAGACGAGCGCCAGCGCGCTCACCGACGCCGCCAGCGCCAGTCCGGAGAGGAAGGTCGGCGCCACCCGTCGGGCCCACCGCGGCCGCGTCGCCGCGTAGGCGAGTGAGAACAGCAGCAGGGTCAGGGCGGTGAGGTAGAGCACCTCCTCGCCGAGGAAGACCTGCGCGCAGACCAGCGCGGCGAGACCGAGGGACGCTGCCACGGCCGATCGCCCGGTACGCGCCCGGGCCAGTCGGATCACGCACCAGACGATCGGCGGCACCAGCCACTGGGCGCTGATGTGCAGGTGACTGTTCGACTGCGAGATCATCCCGGGCGCGAACCCGGTCACCAGCCCGCCGACCATCGCGGCGAGCCGGTCGCGCCGCAGGCCCCGGGCGAACAGCAGGTACCACCCGGTCGCGGTCGCCGCGAGGTTCAGCGGCACGAGCAGCGCGAACGACACGCTGGCCCCGAACAGCACGGTCACCGGCGCCATCAGGATCCCGTGCAGGAGGTGCGAGGCGTTGCTCATCAGGTTGACGCCGTCGGGCGAGTTCAGGCGAACCGTGTGCAGTTGGAGCTCGCCCGTCCAGAACAGCACCCCGTGGGCCAGGAACCACTCGATCAACGCCTGGTCGCCCACGTTGTGGGCCAGGGCCCGGGTGGCCGGGTTCGGCCAGAGCCCGTGCCCGATCCAGGCGGCCAGGGCGAGGTAGACCAGGCCCACGCCGAGGTCGGACCGGGCGTTCGCGGACAGTCGCACGACCGAGCGCCTCGCCCCGCTCGCCGACCGCCGGATGGCCCCCGTCGTCACCACGTGCGCCACGCTATCGGCTGACGCGCGCTGACCGGATACCCTGAGCAGACGAAGGTTGTCTTACCGAGACCGACCATGCGGCACACCCCGGCCCTGGCCGTCGAGGCAGACCGACCTTCGATGCCCGCCCGGGTGGTGGAATGGCAGACACGGCTGCCTTAAAAGCGGCTGCTTCGGCGTGCGGGTTCGAGTCCCGCTCCGGGCACCTCGAGACACGACGGCCCGGCGTGCCGCCTGAGGCGTACGCCCCGCAGGCCGCGCGATGAGTACGCCCACGGCCGCGCCACGACCACGTCCCGAGACTCCGCGCCGTCGGTGACCCGTGCCATCCGTGACCCGTGCCATCCGTGACGCGTGCCATCCGTGACCGGCGCCATCGGTAACCCGCGCCACCGGGTGACCCGCCGCCCGAGTGGGACGACCGCCGGTCACCGGAGTCGGAGCCAGGTCCCCTCCTCATCGACCTCGATCACGGGCCGTACCGGCTCGGACACGTCGCGCTGGGCGGCGGCCGCGAGCGCGGAGGCGACGTCGGCGAAGCCCGCCAGCTCGGTCAGCACCTGCCGGGTCGGCGGCATCATGGGCAGGCGGCTGACGGCTTCGGCCGGAGGCAGCCACAGGGCGTGGTCGGCCTCCCCGGACGGGTCGAGGGGCTGCTGTCCCGCGGGCAGGGCGGCCAGGAAGAAGAACGTGTCGAACCGGCGCGGCTCGAACTCCGGCGTGAGCCACCGGGCCCACGGGGCGAGCGCGGCCGGCGCCAGCACCACGCCGGTCTCCTCCGCGACCTCCCGCACGGCGGCGAGCAGGACGGCGCGCGCCGTCGGCCCGGGCAGCCCCATCCGGCCGATCACCGATGCGTCGGCGTCGGGCCCGGTCGGCGCCTCGGTCCCCGCCGGCTCGGTTGCGGTCTCGTCGCCCCCGCTCCCGACGGCCGGAGCCGCGGCAACGGAGGCCAGGTCGGCCGAGGACACGCTGCCGCCCGGGAACACGTACATGCCGGGGGCGAAGGCCATCGTCGCCGCGCGGCGCTGGGTGTAGATCTCCAGCCGGCCGTCGTGGTCGCGGAGCAGGACGACCGTGGCCGCCAGGCGGGGCACGGCCGGCGCGGCTCCCGACTCCTGGAAGCGCTGCGCGTGCTCAGCGAGCCAGCGCGGCGCCGCGACCCGGTCCGGTCCACCGTCGAGTGTCACGGCGTGGACCATAGCCGACCCGGCCGGACCACCCGTCAGCCACCGCCGTTGAAGTGGAGACGGCCATCGCAGGAGCATCCTTCGGCCGGGTGCGCGTTCTTCGCCGGTGAAGGCGGCAGCGCTACGCTGTTGACTGCTTCTTTGCCACGAAAAACCTAATTCAGGAGGCGTACGTGCGTAGCTCCAACCCGGTGCTCACTCGGCTGACACCGGAGACCCACACTGCGCCCGCACCCGGGTACGGCGCCGGGTACGGTTCGCCCTACCCGACTTACCAGGAGCCGCCGACGTATGTGGCGGAGCAGGACCGCATGACCATCGACGATGTCGTGGTCAAGACGGTCAGCCTGCTGGGCCTGGTCGCCCTCGCCGGCGTGGCGACCGCGGTGGTCCTGCCCAACGAGTTGCTGGGCCTGGCGTGGATCGGTGGCGCCGTCGTCGGCCTGGTCCTGGGCCTGGTGATCTCGTTCAAGCGGATCGTCAACCCGGCGCTGATGATGGCCTACGCGGTCGTCGAGGGTGTCTTCCTCGGGGCCGTCTCCGAGTTCTTCGAGCTGCGCTTCCCCGACAGCGGCATCGTGCTGCAGGCGGTGGTCGGCACCTTCGCGATCTTCTTCGTGATGGCCGGGCTCTACAAGGCGAGGGTCATCCGCGCGACCCCGAAGTTCGCCCGCTTCATGCTCGGGGCCGTGATCGCCGCCGTGGTCGTGATGCTGGCGCGCCTGGTCATGGGCTTCCTCATGGACGACAGCCCGCTCTCCAACGGCAGCTCGCTGTCGATCCTGGTCAGCCTGGCGCTCATCGCGATCGGCGCCCTGACCTTCATCCTCGACTTCGACATGGTCGAGCAGGCGGTCGCCCAGGGCGCGCCGAAGAACGTCGCCTGGCTGTGCGCCTTCGGCATCCTGGTGGGCCTGATCTGGGTCTACCTCGAGGTGCTGCGCCTGCTCAGCTACCTGCGCGGCTCGGAGTGATCACCGCCGAGTGACGCTTCGGGTCTGGGAAGACGGTGCCTAGGAACAAGCCCGAACTGGCGGCCGCGCGACTCCGCGCGGCCGCTGGTCGTTTGGTGCGCCGGGTCGAGCACTGGAGCCCGGAGCGATGGTCCCAGCCGGCCGCCCCGGGCACCCCCTCCCCCACGAGCCCCGGAACCCCTGTTGATCTAGGGCACAGAGTGGTGCCTGGACATCAACTCACCACTCAAAGCCCTAGATCAACGGAGCCGGACGAGGCGGACGCGGGCCAGACGGCTACCGGGGCGCCGGCCCGGGTCAAGACCCGGGCGGAGGTGATGCACGCGCTCATCCAGCGTCTCGCCGACCGCTGTGCCCGCTTGGAGGGCCGACCGGCGCAGCCCGTACCCCGGTTGGACAACGACCTGTCCCTGCCGGACCAGCTGCAGGTGATGGTGGCCGACCTCGCCCTGGTCGGGGCGAGCGACGAGGAACTCGACGCCGCCGTCGCGGACATCGAGGCCACGGCCACCCGGTTGTAGCCGCCGCCCCAGCGGTGCCGCCGGGACGCCCGGTGGTCAGCGTAGCGGCGGAGTCAGTCGTTGATCGACGACGGGAGCCCGGCGGCCGCGGCGAGCTCCGGGTAGAGCGCGTGCGCGATGACCCGGTAGCCGTCGGCCGAGGGGTGGAAGCCGTCGCGGCTCAGCATCCCCGCGTCGGCGCGGAAGACCGGTCCGACCTGGCCCCCGAGGTCAACCACGGCCGCTCCGGCCGACCGGGCGGCGCTGGCCTGGGCCCGGGCCACCCGGCGCCCGTACCAGCCGGCGAGCTGCCGCAACGGCGGGGCGAGGGCCCGCACCGCCCCCAGATCCGGGCAGGTGCCGACCACCACCGAGGTGCCCCCGTCACGCAACCGGCGGACCGCCGTCGCCAAGTGGGCGGCCGCCTCGCCGGGTCGGACCAGGTGCGTGGCGTCGTTGGTGCCGACGAGGATCACCGCGACATCCGGCTTGGCCCCGAGCTGCGCCCGGGCGACCTGGGTGGCGAGGTCGGCGCTACGGGCACCCGCGACGGCCACGGTGGAGAGCGTGACGTTGGCCCCGGCGTCGCTGAGCATGCGGCTGAGCTGGCCGCCGAGGGTCTGGTCCGCGGTGTCGACCCCGACGCCGAGGGCGAGGGCGTCGCCGAGCAGCATGAGCCGCAGCGGGGCGCCGCCCGGGCCGCTGGTGGATCCGCGCACGGTGAGCCCCAGGTCGGGCTTGGCGTAGGTGCGCGAGCGCGCGGCGACGATCTCGGCGGCGAGCAGCGCCGCGCCGCCCAGCGTGCCGGCGAGGAACGCGATCCCTGCTCCCTTCGCGAGGCGGCGAACCGCCCGGCGAGCGTTCATGGCCACCTCCGTGCCCGTTCCGCCACCCGCGACTACGCGTTCGAGTGCGACTGTGACACGCAGGGTACGGCTCCGCCCGGCGTTCGCCCAGCCACGTCGGCGCCTGCGCCTTTCGTGGCGTCCTCGCCCCGGGCCCCGCCAGTCCCGTCACCGCCGGTCCCGTCACCACCGGCCCCGTCACCGTCGGCGGCGCCGGTGCTGCGCCGGCTGAGCGCGCCGTCGAGGACGGAGAGCACCGTCGGCAGGACGACGTCGACCGCCGCCCGGTAGCCCGCGGCCGACGGGTGGTAGCGGTCGGGCCCGAACAGGGTGTCCGGGTCCGCGTCGAACACGGGGCCGAGGAGCTCGCCGAGGGGCACGGTGTACGCGCCTTCGGCCTCGACGGCCCTCCGCTGCGCCCGCGCCATCTGCCGGCTCCACCGCCGTACCAGCCACCGCAGGGGCGGCATGATCGGCGGAATCGAGCCCAGATCGGGACAGGTGGCGACGACGACCTCGCTGCCGGCCCGCCGCAGCGCCCGCACGGCCTCGGCCAGGAACGCCACCGCCTGCTCCGCGTCGACGCTCCCGGTCACGTCGTTGGCGCCGATGAAGATCACGGCCAGGTCGGCCCCGCCCGCATCGAGGACGTTCTCCGCCTGCGCCGGCAGCCAGGCCGACGGGGAGCCGACCGCGGCGGTGCAGGTGAGCACCACCGGCCGCCGGGTGTGATCCGCGACCGCGGTGGCGAGCATGGCGCCCGGCGTCTGCGCGCGGGTGTGCACCCCGTAGCCGGCGGCGGTGGAGTCCCCGAGCACGGCGAGCGAGATCGGCTCGCCCTCGTACTGCCGGCCGTACCGGCCCCCGCACTGGGGTGGCGGCGCCTGCGCTCCGGGGATGGTCCGGCGAGCGTAGAGGACCTGACCGCTGATGAGCCCGGCGACCAGCGCGCCGGCCATCGTGGCGGCGCCGCCGACGTACGCCGCGAGGGTCCGGTAACGCCGCTGCCCCATGTCTCCTCCCCGTCGCAGGACTGCACCGTGGCAAGAACCTGACTGCGCCGTGGCAAGAACCTGGATCTTCGAGCGTACCTACAGTTCGCCCGTTGCCAGGCGGGCTATCGTTGGCGCATGTCAGCAGGCCCACGTCGGCGCGCCGCCCTCATGGCCCTCATTCGGGCCTTTCGGCCCGGGACGCCCGGACTGGGCCGCCGCCTCGCTGCCCTGCCCCGCATGATCATTGCGTCGATCCGGGGCGAGTACGACGGCTGGCCCCGGCTGCTGCTGATGGCCGGAGCGGCGCTCTACATCCTGTCCCCCATCGACTTCGCCCCCGAACTGATCTGGATGCTCTTCGGCTTGGTCGACGACGTCTTCGTGGCCACGTGGCTCGCGGGTGCGCTGCTGTCCGAGACCGAACGGTTCCTGGAGTGGGAAAAGGCCCGCGGGCGGGGGCCTTCGGTGATCGACGCCGAGGTCATCCGGCCCTGAAGCCCCCGACCACCGGCAGATCAGCATCGGGGGTAGGTTCGGCGCATGCGCTACGTCGACAACGTCGTCGAGTTGATCGGCAACACCCCGCTGGTCCGGCTGCACCGGGTCACCGAGGGCATCGCCGCCACCGTCCTGGCCAAGGTGGAGTACTTCAACCCGGGCGGCAGCGTGAAGGACCGGATCGCGCTGCGGATGATCGAGGACGCCGAGCGGGCGGGCCTCCTGCGCCCCGGCGGCACCATCGTCGAACCGACCAGCGGCAACACCGGCGTCGGGCTCGCGCTGGTCGCCCAGCAACGCGGCTACCGGTGCATCTTCGTCTGCCCCGACAAGGTGAGCGAGGACAAGCGCAACGTGCTGCGCGCCTACGGGGCCGAGGTGGTGGTCTGCCCCACCAACGTCGCCCCCGAGGACCCGCGCTCGTACTACCGGGTCTCCGACCGCCTGGCCGCCGAGATCCCGGGCGCGTTCAAGCCCAACCAGTACAGCAATCCGGCCAACCCGCGCTCCCACTACGAGACGACCGGCCCGGAGATCTGGGAGCAGACCGAGGGTCGGATCACCCATTTCGTGGCGGGGATCGGCACGGGCGGCACGATCTCCGGCACCGGGCGGTACCTCAAGGAGGTCTCCGGCGGGCGGGTCCGGGTGATCGGCGCCGACCCCGAGGGCTCCGTCTACAGCGGAGGGACGGGCCGACCGTACCTTGTGGAGGGTGTCGGCGAGGACTTCTGGCCCGACACCTACGACCGGACGATCTGCGACGAGATCATCGAGGTTTCCGACAAGGACTCCTTCGCGCTGACCCGCCGCCTGGCCCGCGAAGAGGGCCTGCTGGTGGGTGGATCGTGCGGCCTGGCGGTCGCGGCGGCGCTACAGGTCGCCCGTCGCGCCTCCGAGTCCGACGTGATCGTGGTGCTGCTGCCCGACGGCGGGCGGGGCTACCTCTCCAAGATCTTCAATGACGAGTGGATGGCCCGGTACGGCTTCCTCCGGCCCGAATCGGCCGAGTCCACGGTGGCCGACGTGCTCGCCGGCAAGCAGGGCGGGCTGCCGCCGCTGGTACACGTGCACCCCAGCGAGACCATCCGCGAGGCGATCGACCTCATGCGGGAATACAACGTCTCCCAGCTGCCGGTGCTGCGGGCCGAGCCGCCGGTGGTGACGGGCGAGGTCGCGGGGTCGGTCTCCGAGCGGGACCTGCTCGACGCGCTCTTCACCGGGCAGGCGGAGCTGCACGACATGATCGAGCGCCACATGGGCCCACCCCTGCCGATGGTCGGCGGCGGCCAGCCGGTGGCCGAGGCGGTGGCGGTGCTCGAGAAGGCGCCGGCGGCGATGGTGCTCATCGACGGCAAGCCGGCCGGGGTCATCACCCGCCAGGACCTGCTCACCCACCTCGGCTCCCGCTGACCGGTCCCCCGCGCACCCATCCCGGCGCGGGCGGCTCCGGGCGCACCCTCGACCAGCGGGTTCGAGGGATCACCGACGTGAGGTCCGGCCACGAGCACGGCGACGGCGGCCACTCGACCACCGCGACGATGCCGTGGCCCGGCCGGGGACGAGCGGCCCCGCCGGCGTGACCCGACGGCCCGGCGCCCGGGGTCAGGCGGCGCCAGGGTGGGCCGAGCCCGGAGTGGTCAGGAGAGCGGGGCCGGGATGGCGATCACGTCGACGTAGGCGCCCCGGCGCAGCACCGTCAGCGGCAGTCGCGCGCCGATGGCCGACCCGAGCATGAGGCGCTGCACGTCCTGCACGCCCTGCACGGGTCGACCGCCGGCGCTCACCATGATGTCGCCGATGAACAGGCCGGCCTTCGCCGCCGGGCTGCCCGGGATGACCTCCACCAGGCGCAGGCCCCGCCGCTGCTTCAGGTTGTGCGCGATCGGCGGGGGCAGCATCACCGGC
>Ga0310830_101208_pt1 | contig 13440 bp, 8 predicted proteins | sample WT_ome_5_FD_201301 | JGI IMG/M metagenome (GOLD analysis project Ga0310830, IMG submission 201301) | Sorghum-adapted microbial communities enriched on wild type (WT) sorghum from Joint BioEnergy Institute, Emeryville, California, United... ...
CGCCGCGTCCGCGGCGGCCCCGACCGCGGCCTGGACCGAACGGGACAGCTCGCGGGGGGACCGGTCCCGGGCATCGTCCGCGATCACCACGTCCTTGATCTTTCCGTCGCCGGCGACGACCACCGTGACCAGACCATCCGGCGAGTGGACGGTGACATCGACCGCGGCCAAGGCCTTGTCGAAGTCGGCGATCAGTCGTTCCATGCGCTGATAACCCTCGATGGCCTTCTCGATCCACGCCTCGTCCACCTGGTTATCCCTCGCCCCGGGTTGGTCGACCTCTGTCCCGCCGGCACGCTACCGTGCCGGTCCACCCCGTCGGCAACCCCTGGTTCGGAACCTGTGGATAAATGCCCGGGCGAGCCGCCGTCGGCCAGCCCGGCCCCGGCCCGCGGGCTCCCGGGCAGACCGAGGCCGCCCCGGCGCGGCTACCGGCCGGCCAGGCGGCTCAGCTCGCGGACGGCGCCCTGCGCCGCCTCCGGGCGCCACAGTGCGACCATCATCGCCTCGAGCGCGATCTGCGGCTTCACGTTGGCGTCGATGGCGGTCCGGCACTCGAGCACCGCCTCCAGCCGACGCAGGATGCTCTCCGGCGTCCACTGCTCGGCGAAGACCGCGACCTCCGCGGCGAGGTCCCCGTGCACCGGCGGGACGGGGGCACCGACCCGGCGCAGCAGCACGTCCCGGTAGAAGCCGGCGAGGTCGACCAGGGCCCGATCGAGCGCGTCCCGCAACGCCCGCTTCTGGCGCGTCTTCTGCCGCTCCTCCAGCTCCTTGAGGGCCGCTGCCCCGGATCGGGCGGCCGCGGCGGCGCCCCTGCCGGTGCCGCCGGCCCCCAGCGCGACCTCGAGCTCGGCCCGCTCCTTGGCGTCCACCTCGGCCATGGTGGCCCTCGCCTCAGCCTCGGCCGCCTCGACCAGGATGCGGGCCAGATCGAAGCAGGCACCGATGTTGGTGAGCTGGCGGGGCACGGCGAGCACGGCGCTGCGCCGCTGACGGGCCCCCTCGTCCCGGGCCAGCCAGCGAGCCCGGCCGATATGACCCTGCGCGGCCGCCGCGGCCCAGGCGGCCGTGTCGGGGTCGTGCCCCTCCGACACGAGCATCTCCGCGACCGCGCTGGCCGGAGGCGTCCGCAGCACCACGGTCCGGCACCGGGAGCGGATGGTCACCGAGATGTCGTCCGGGTGCAGCGACGGCGTGCAGAGCAGGAACACCGTGCGCGGGGACGGCTCCTCGACCGCCTTGAGCAGCGCGTTGCTCGCCTGCTCGGTCAGCCGGTCGGCGTCCTCGATGAGCACGACCTGCCACCGGCCGGCGACGGGCGCCCCGGCGGCCCGCCACACCAGCTCCCGCATCTCCTTGACCGAGATGGACAGGCCGGCCGGCACCACGAACCGGACGTCGCTGTGCGTTCCGGCGAGCGCCTGGTGGCAGTCGGCGCAGGCACCGCAGCCGCCGCTCGCGCACTGCAGGGCGGCCGCGAAGGCCCGGGCGGCGACCGAGCGCCCGGAGCCCGGTGGCCCGGTGAAGAGCCAGGCGTGGGTCATCGCCGCCGTCGACGGGCTCTCCCCGCGCGACGCCGAGGAGGCAGCCTCCGGGCCGTCGGCCCCGGCCTGATCGGCCGCCACGATCATGGCGGCTGCCCGCGCGGCGGCGCTCAGCGTCGCCACGGCCTCGTCCTGGCCGACCAGCCGGCGAAAGACCGGCGGTGGATCGCTCGCCATCGCCGGCGCCACCCGGGACACCGTCACGTCCGCTCCCGGGACGTCCGAGGGCTGTAGGACATGGTCTGGTCGGCGCGGCGGACCAGCCGCCCGTTGCCGGCGCTGTGTTGGCCGTCCACCGTCCACTGTCGAGGGTCGACCGGCGTCGGCGGCGGCGAGGGCACCTCGATCTCGCGGTTCGGGACGTGGCCGTTGGCGCCGCCGTCCACATCGGAGTGACCCGGCAGCATGGACCGGACCCGGTCGGCCACCTCGCGGGTGATCTCCTCTGGTGGCCGGGTGGCGTCGATGACGAGGTACCGCTTGGGGTCCCGGGACGCCAGGTCGAGGAACGCGTACCGGACCCGTTCGTGGAAGGCGAGGTCCTCGGCCTCGAGCCGGTCGGCCCCGCCCCGACCGGCCACCCGGGCCAGGCCGATGGCGGGGTCGATGTCGAGCAGGACGACCAGGTCGGGCAGCAGGCCACCGGTGGCCCACGTCGACAGCCAGGAGACCTCCTCGACCGGCAGCGTCCGCCCGGCCCCCTGGTAGGCCAACGACGAGTCGACGTACCGGTCGCTGATCACGATGCGCCCCTCGGCCAGCGCCGGCCGGACCACGCTCGCCACGTGGTGGGCGCGATCCGCCGCGTAGAGCAGGGCCTCGGCCCGGGGCGCCAGGGTCACCGTGCCGGAGACGCCCGACGCGGGTTCGAGCAGCAGCGACCGGATGCGCCGCCCGACCTCGGTGGCCCCCGGCTCGCGGGTGACCACCACGTCCCACCCCTCGGCCCGCAGCACCGCCGCGAGACGCTCGACCTGGGTGGTCTTCCCCGAGCCCTCACCGCCTTCGAACGCGATGAACAGCCCTCGATGGGGTCCGGCCTCCGGCACGGCGAGCAGCCGGCCCCGCAACGCCGCCCACAGGTCGGCGAGCACCGCCACCCCGGGCTTGTCGTCCATCTGGCGGAACGCGGCGACACCCGACAGGGCGGCCAGGGCGCCGGCCGCGAACAGCAGGATCCGGCTCATCGACACGGTGACCGTCAGGTCGCCCCACAGGGGCAGCCGCAGTTCGTTGCCGAGGCCGACGAGCACACTGGCGAGCGCGATCGCCAGCATCAGCACGATACGGGTCGACATGTTCACAAACGCGAACACCCGTCCCCGGACCTCGTCGGCCACCTCGCCGCCGAGCAGCGTCGTGCCGGCCAGGAACGCCATGCCGGCCGCCGCGCCCACGAGCAGGGCCAGGATGATCGCCACGGTCAGGTGCCAGGCGAACGCCATGAGCGCGACCGTGATCCCGGCGAGCACGATCGACATGCCGAACCAGCGACGCCGGGAGAGCGGGCCCACGAGCCTGGGGCCAGCCGCGATGCCCACGGCGAACCCGATGAAGATCATCGCGAACAGCACGGCGAACGCGGACCCACCGGCCGACAACGACTGCGCGTAGAACTGCGCGCTGCCGACCACCATGCCGGCCGCGGCGAACGCGGTGAGGATGCCGAAGACGAGGCCGCGGACCAGGCGGGTGCGGCCGACGTACGCCCAGCCCTCCACGAACTGGCGGAACACGCCGGGCTGGCGGGCGGTCGCGGCATCCTGGGCGTCGCGGTGGCCGCTGATCTCCCGGATGCCGAAGAAGACGACGGCGGCCGCGGCCAGCCGGGTGAAGGCCAGGAAGTACAGCGACAGCCGGATCGGGTCGAGGAACGGGTGGTCCTGCTGCCCGGACAGGATCGCGAGCAGGGCGGCGAGCAACAGGAACGCGGCCACCGGGGTGATCCCGTACGTCGTCGCCAGCGAGAGCTGGTTGGCCGCCTCCAGCCGGGCCCGGGGCACCAGGTTGGGTACGGCCGCGTCCTTGGCCGGCAGCCAGAGCATGGTGACCGCCTCGACCAGGATCGTCGCGATCGCGATCCAGGCGACGATCTGGGCCGCCCCGTCCAGGAACAGCGGCGCGGCGGGGATCGAGGCGAGCAGCACGAACCGGACGAGATCGCAGACCACCATGGTGTACCGGCGATCGAACCGGTCGGCCAGCACCCCGGCCACCGGCCCGAGGATCAGGGCCGGCAGCAACCGCACCGCGATGACCCCACCGAAGGCGGCACCCTGGGCGGTCGTCCCGGTGACCTGCGACTGGGCGAACAGCGCGGTGGCGAGCAGGCCCAGCCAGTCGCCGAGCGAGGCCGAGCCGAGCACCAGCCACAGACGGCGGAAGGGCCGGATGCGCAGGATTCCGAGCAGCGCAGGCAGGCCCGATGGCTCGGTCGTCGCGTGAACCGCGCTCTCTGCGACCGACATCGGGCGAGGCGGCTCAGCTGCGGAGCCAGCGTCCCTCGCGTTGTTGATGATGCCACCTCCGCGTCGCCGCCCGGTGGGCCCGTCGTGCGGCCCACTGTAACCCGCGCCCCGGCCACCGGGCTCGCTGACCACGCGGGGCACGCCGGGGCACCGTGACGCTCCTTGTCACGGTCGCGGACCACCAGACTTCCTGTCCACCCTGAGCCCACCCTGAGCGTGCCCGGATGTCAGGAAAGGGTTCCCACCTGGTGCCAATCACGAAGACCTTTCGCATACGCGCCCGGCCGGTCTACCGTGCTGTCGTGAGGACACGACCCGACGTAACCACCACGGCGCGGATCGTGACCGGGAGCCGACTCGACGCGGCCACGGCCGCCCTCGATCCCCCGTTCGCGGTCGTCGACCTGGACGCGTTCGAGGCCAACGCCGACAGCCTGGTCGAGCGGGCGGCCGGTCGATCGGTCCGGGTCGCCAGCAAGTCCGTCCGGTGCCGGGAACTGCTGCGCGCGGTGCTGCGCCGACCCGGCTGGCGGGGCGTGATGGCGTACACCCTGCCCGAGGCCCTCTGGCTGGTGCGCTCCGGCGTGAGCGACGACGTCCTCGTGGGCTACCCCACCGCGCACCGCGCCGGGATCGCCGAGCTCGCCGCCTCCGAGGAGCTCGCCGCGGCGGTCACGCTCATGATCGACAGCACCGACCAGCTCGACCTCATCGACGCCGTGGTGGCGCCCGGGGCCCGCCCGCCGCTGCGGGTCTGCCTCGACCTGGACGCCTCCTGGCGCCCGCTGCCCGGCGTGCACATCGGCGTACGCCGCTCGCCCGTGCACTCGCCGGCCGACCTGGCGGCCCTCGCCGCCCAGGTGGTGGCCCGGCCCGGATTCCGGCTCGTCGGGGTCATGTCCTACGAGGCGCACATCGCCGGCCTGGGCGACGCCCCGCCGGGCCGGCCGCTCTACGGCCGGGCGATCCGGGTCATCCAGCGCCGCTCGTTCCGGGAGCTGCTCCGCCGGCGGGCCGCGGCCGTCGAGGCGGTCCGGGCGGTCGCCGAGCTGGAGTTCGTCAACGGCGGCGGCACCGGCAGCGTCGGGCTGACCGCCGCGGATCCGGCCGTCACCGAGGTGACCGCGGGGTCGGGCCTGTTCGGGCCCACCCTGTTCGACGCGTACCGGTCCTGGCGGCCCCGGCCGGCCGCCTACTTCGCCACCTCGGTGGTGCGCCGCCCCGGCCCGGGCCTCGTCACCGTGCACGGGGGAGGTTGGATCGCCTCCGGCCCGGCCGACCCGTCCCGGCTGCCGACGCCGGTGATCCCACCCGGACTCCGGCTCCTGCCGACCGAGGGAGCGGGCGAGGTGCAGACCCCGTTGGCCGGGGCCGCGGCCGACCGCCTGCGCCCGGGCGACCGGGTGTGGTGGCGCCACGCCAAGGCCGGCGAGCTGTGCGAACACGTCGATACGCTGCACCTGCTGCGCGGCGAGACGATCGAACGCGCGGTCCCCACCTACCGGGGTGACGGCGCGCCGGCCTTCCTCTGACCGCACGGGTGAGCCCGGTGATGCCCGATGCGCCCCGGGCGAGCCCGTCGACCGCCGCGGCGAGGTCACCCTTCCGTGGCCGATGCCCGGCTTTCGTCAGCCCGCGCCAATGATCGACTGTCTTCAGGGCGACCATATTCGCCACGGTTGACGCGACGGTTCAGGTAGTCGCGGATGATCCTCTTGGCCTCGCTGAGAATGCGCTCGTCGCCGTTGACCTGGTAACGGAAGGCCGCCTTCACCAGGGCATCGGCCATCTCCACCGCCATGGTGAGCGCGAACGCGAGCTCGTCGGTGCGGGCCATGCCGAAGTGCTGCTCGAGCAACCGGCCGAGGTTGTCCACGATGACCGCGTTGTTGTCCCGTTCCGGGTCGAGCAGGTTCAGGTCCACCACGTCGCCGAAGTGCAGCGTGCGAAAGCCCGGCACGTTGCGATGCATGTCGATGTACTCGTCGAGGGCGGCGTCGACCGCCTCCACCCACTGGCGCATCCCTCCGCTGCTCATCCGGTCGGCGAGCCGCCGGACGTAGGCCTCGAGATTGCGCTGGGTGAGCGCGGCGACCACCGCGCGCTTGTCCGGAAAGAACTGGTACACCGACCCGATCGCCACGTCGGCCCGCTCCGCGATGAGCGTGGTGGTGAGGCCCTCGTACCCGACCTCGTCGACGATCTCGGCACAGGCGTCGAGCATGCGCGCCACTTTGGCCAGACTGCGCACCTGCACGGGCGTTCGGCGCAGCGGACCCCCAGAGTTCGTCCGTGCTGTCACAACTCCCCCCAACAGCTCCGGCGTCCTCTCCCACCCCGGTTCGCCTGAGCTGGACAACCCGCACCATTCTGCCCCAGGTGGCCGATCCTGTTATTGACGGGGCGAGATATGAGGAGTATTCACGTGTCATGACGACCGCGACGGTGGGCCTGAGCTGGCGCAACTGGGCCGGCAACCAGACGTCGGTCGCCGCTGCGGTGGCCCGACCGACCAGCGTGGACGAGGTCGCCGAGATCGTGCGCACCGCCCGCAGGACCGGCGGCACGGTCAAGCCGGTGGGCTCGGGGCACTCCTTCACCGCCACCGCCGCCACCACCGGCACCCGCCTCGACCTGTCCGCCCTGACCGGGGTCGTCGACGCCGACCCGGAATCGAAGCTGGTCCGGGTCCGGGCCGGCACCCCCCTGCACGTGCTCAACGCCGAGCTCGCCCGGCGCGGCCTGGCCATGCCCAACCTCGGCGACATCGCCGTCCAGACCATCTCGGGGGCGCTCGCCACCGGCACGCACGGCACCGGGCGGGCGTACGGCTGCCTGTCGACGTTCGTCGCCGAGCTCGAGGTGGTGACCGGCACGGGCGAGGTGGTGCGCTGCTCGCCCACCGTCGAGCCTGACCTGTTCGCGGCCGCCCTGGTCGGCGTGGGCGCGGTCGGGGTGGTCACCGAGGTGACCCTGCGCACCACGGACGCCTTCGTGCTGCACGCCGACGAGCGCACCGCCGCGCTGGCCGACGTCCTCGCCAGCGTCGACGAGCGGGTCGCCACCAACGACCACTTCGAGTTCTACTGGTTCCCCTACACGGAGCGGGTACTGACCAAGACCAACAACCGGGTGGGCGTGGACGACCGTCCGCGCAGCCGACTGTCCGCCTGGTTCAACGAGGACCTGATGGAGAACACCGCGCTCGGGACCGTGGTCCGGCTGGCCCGCGCCGTCCCGGCGTGGACCCCGGCCCTCATGCGCACCACGGCGCGCCTGGTCTCACCCCGCAACTACACCGAACGCTCCGACCTCGTCTTCACCTCGCCCCGGCGCGTGCGCTTCATCGAGATGGAGTACGGCCTGCCGCGCCAGGCGCTGCCCGAGGCCTTCGCCGCGCTCCGGCGGATCATCGACACCGTGCCGGAGCGGATCGCGTTCCCGGTCGAGATCCGGTTCACCGCGGCCGACGACATCTGGCTGTCCCACGGCTACGGCCGCGACAATGTATATATCGCCATTCATCAGTTCGTAGGGATGCCCTACGAACGGTACTTCCGGGCGTTCGAGGAGGCCTGTGCGGCGCTGGGCGGCCGGCCGCACTGGGGCAAGCTGCACTGGCGTACCGCGGCGGACCTGCGCCCGGCCTACCCGCGTTTCGACGACTTCCTCGCGGTCCGCGACCGGGTCGACCCGGACCGGGTCTTCGCCAACGACTACACGCGGCAGATCCTGGGCGACTGATCCTGGACGACTGAATTCAGGGCGACTGAATTCAGGGTGACTGGGCCGCCGGCCGACGCCGGTCGGGGCGCGGGACCGTGGAGCGCTACTCGGCGGTCTTCTTCGCCGTGGCCTTCTTGGCGGGCGCCTTCTTCGCGGTCGACTTCGTGGCCGGAGCCGACGCGGGCGCCGCCGCCCCGGTCGCCTTCGCCGCACGGCTGGTCCGCTTGCGCGGCGTGGGGCCCTTGGCCCGCTTCTCGGCGAGCATCTCGCTGGCCTGCTCGAGCGTGAGCGCCTCGATCGACTGGCCCCGACGCAGCGACACATTGACCTCGCCGTCGGTGATGTACGGACCGAACCGGCCCTCCTTGACGACCACTGGCCGGTCCGTCAGCGGGTCGCGACCGAGCTCCTTCAGTGGCGGCGCCGGGGCCCGCCGCTGCCGCGTCTTCGGCGCGGCGAACAACTCCAGCGCCTCGGGCAGCGTGATCGTGAAGATCTGTTCCTCGTCGGCGAGGGAGCGGTAGTCGTCGCCCCGGCGGATGTACGGCCCGAACCGCCCGTGCCCGGCGTAGATCTCGTTGCCCTCGGGGTCGACCCCGACCAGCCGGGGCAGCGAGAGCACCTTCAGGGCGTCCTCGAGCGTCATCGTCTCGGGGGACATCGACCGCAGCAGCGACGCGTTGCGCTCCCCCGTGGTGACGTAGGGGCCGTACCGGCCGGACTTGAGCACGACCGGCTCCCCCGTCTCCGGGTGCTCGCCGAGCTTGCGCTCGCCCCCGCCGCTCAGGAACAGCTCGTTGACCTTCTCCGGGGTGAGCTCGTCGGGAGCGATGCCCTCCGGCAGCGAGACCCGGTCCTCGCCGGCCTCGCCCTCCGGCGGCCCGCCGTTCGGCGTGGGCACCGACCGCTGCAGGTAGGGCCCGTACCGGCCGACCCGGACCACGACCTCGCGCCCGGACTCGTCGGTGAAGAGCGGGATCGAGTTGATGCCCCGGGCATCGATCTCGCCCAGGTTCTCGGTCACCATCCGCTTCAGTCCACCGCTGGCCGCGATGGTCTGCGCCGCGCCACCCTGCCGCGGGGAACCGGTCGGGGTGCCGAAGTAGAACGCGCGGAGGAAGTCCAGCGCCGCCGCCTCCCCGGCCGCGATCTCGTCCAGCTCGTTCTCCATCGCCGCGGTGAACTCGAAGTCCACCAGCCGGGGGAAGTATTTCTCGAGCAGGTTCACCACCGCGAACGCCAGGAACGACGGCACGAGGGCCTGCCCCCGCTTGAAGACGTACCCGCGCTCCTGGATGGTCTGCATGATCGATGCGTACGTCGACGGGCGCCCAATGCCCAGCTCCTCCAGCGCCTTCACCAGCGACGGCTCGGTGTAGCGCGGGGGCGGCTGGGTCGAGTGGCCCACCGCCTCGAGCGAGTCGGCCCGCAGGCGCTGCCCCTGGACCAGCGTGGGCAGGCGGTGCTCGGCGTCGTCGGCGTCGTCGGAGTCCTCAGTGGACTCCACGTACACCTTGAGGAATCCCGGGTCGGTGATGGTCTTTCCGGTCGCGGCGAACTCGCACTCCTCGCCCGACTCGGTGGTGGCGCGAATGCGCACCGACACCGAGCTGCCGACGGCGTCGGTCATCTGGGAGGCGATCGTGCGCCGCCAGATCAGCTCGTAGAGCCGGAACTCCTCTGTGGACAGTTCACTCGCGACCTCGCCCGGGACGCGGAATACGTCACCGGCCGGCCGGATCGCCTCGTGCGCCTCCTGCGCGTTCTTCACCTTGCCCGCGTAGGTGCGCGGCTGCGGGGGCAGGAACTCCTCCCCGTACAGCTCCGCGATCTGGGCCCGCGCCGCAGCCACCGCGCTCTCGGCGAGGTTCACCGAGTCGGTCCGCATATAGGTGATGTAGCCGTTCTCGTAGAGCCGCTGGGCCACGCGCATGGTCTGGGCCGCGGAGTAGCGCAGCTTCCGGCCCGCCTCCTGCTGCAACGTCGAGGTGATGAACGGCGCGTACGGCCGCCGGCGGTACGGCTTCTCCTCCACCCGGACCACCTCGAACGGGCGGCCCTCCAGGCGGGACGCGATCTCGCGGGCCCGGTCCTCGCGCAGGTGGACGACGCCGGCGTCGGGCCGCACCTGGCCGGTCGTCGGCTCGAAATCCTTGCCGGTGGCGAGCCGCTCGCCGTTGAGGGAGACCATGGTGGCGGCGAACGACCGGGGCCCCTCGTCGGCCTGCTCCGGCTGGCCCGCCGGGGTACCCACCGCCAGCACGGCCTTGACGTCCCAGTACTCGGCGCTGCGGAAGCGCATGCGTTCCCGCTCGCGGTCGACCACGATGCGGGTGGCGACGGACTGGACGCGCCCGGCGGACAGGGCCCGGCCGTCCGGCCCCTTCGGCATGATCTTCTTCCACAGCACTGGGGAGACCTCGTAGCCGTAGAGCCGGTCCAGCTTGCGCCGGGCCTCCTGGGCCTCCACCAACGCATGGTCGATCCCGCGCGGGTTGGCGACCGCCGCCTGGATCGCCGGCCGGGTGATCTCGTGGAACACCATCCGCCGCACCGGGACCCGCGGCTGGAGGGTCTCCACCAGGTGCCAGGCGATCGCCTCGCCCTCGCGGTCCTCGTCCGTGGCGAGCAACAGCTCGTCGCAGTCCTTGAGCAGGGACTTGAGCCGGTTGACCTGCTTGGCCCGATCGGGCGTCACGATGTAGAGCGGGGCGAAGTCATGATCCACATCGATGCCCAGGCTGGCCCAGGGCTCGCCCTTGTACTTCGCGGGCACGTCGGCCGCGCTGCGCGGCAGGTCCCGGACGTGGCCCATGCTGGCCTCGACGACGTACCCTTCGCCCAAGAAATCGGCGATCTTCTTCGCCTTTGCGGGCGACTCCACGATCACCAGGCGAGTTGACTTGGCCTGTGCCACCCTGCTCCTCACGATCCCCGCCGGCCCCGTCACGCTCCGTAACGGAGGCCCACCCACAGCATCGCCCGCCCGTACCCGTTGCGAGTGCGACAACACGGTACACGGACACCACCGGCCGGTCCGGCGAACGCCCGACCCCACACCCACCGGAAGGCCCACAACCCACCAGAGGCCGGGTACAGGCGACCGGCCAATGCGTATACCTCATGCAGGCTAGCGCGGTGACGTCAGGGGCCGGGGGCAACACCACGGGTGGACGGGGACGGGTCGGGGCAAAGTACGCGTTTGCTGACATTGCCCAACCCTGGGCCTTCCTGTCGGGTTACTGACACTCCGGGGCCCGCTCGAACGCCGTTCGCAGCTCCGGCGTGTCCAGCTCGGCCAGGTCCGCGCTGGCCTGCTCGTACCGTCGCATGAGCCGCTCCATGACGTCGACCACACCGTCGTAGAAGGCCGTGCCGTCGCCACCGGGCAGCGCCCGCAGGTCCTCCGCCGCCGCCTCGTACGCATCCCGGGTCGCCGCCAGCGACTGCTCCAACGCCCGCGTCACCGCCTCACCGCCGGAGACATCCGGCACCCCGGCCGCCGCGACCGCGGCCCGCGCGGCCTCGGTGGCGTCGCGGGCATCGGAGACGAGGCCCACGAGGGTGCGGCGGGTCTCTTCGATGGTCGTGACCCGCGTCATCACGGTGGCCGCCCGCTGGTTGATCTCCGTGATCGTGCGCCGCCACGTAGCGAGGGCGTCACAGATCGTCACGGCCCACGTGTCGGGCGACAGGTCGGACCGGGAGCAGCCGCCGACGAGCACGGTCGTGGCCACGACGGCGGCCACCGCCACGGTCAGGAGCCGGCGCATGCAGCGCAGCCTAGACACCGGCCCACGCCGGCACAGGACGTGCACCGCCAACATCGCGGTATACGGTGACACTCGATCCGTCCGGTGCACCGAACAGAGGTGGGCATGACAGTCAGCACCCAGGGACTGCGCACCCAGGGGTCGGCCCCCCAGACCCCGTACCACGCACTGCGCCCACCGATCCCGCACCGGCCGGCCCGGCGCGCGCCCGGGCTGCGGCCGCTGCGGCGCCTCGCCACCCTCGCGTCGGCCATCGCGGCGGCGGTGGTCGGGGTGCTCCTCTTCGCCACCCCGGCCCACGCCGCCGGTGAGGTCAGGATCACCATCGACGGGCTGGCGGACACCCTGCAGGCCGGCGGGGTCGACGACTTCCGGGTGACGTTCACCAACGAATCAGGCGAGTCGATCAGCGGCGTCGTCGCCATGGTCGCGGTCGCCCTGCCGGGGGCTCCGCCGGATGCCGTCGCCGTGCAGCGCACCGGCGAGGGCGATCTGTCGTACCAGGTGACCGGGGAAGGCACGGTTATCTTCACCGACTCCACCCCGTTCGACCTGGGGCGGGGCGGCGGCAACGCCCGGCGGCGGGTGGACTTCACCATCTTCTTCCGCGACCACATGCCCGCGGGCGAGGGTGTTGTCACGGTCGCCGCGTACGCCCGGGGCGAGCTGCTGGGCAGCGCCAGCGTCACCATCGAGGTCCGCGGCGCCGCCACCACTCCGCCCAACACGGACCCCGGCGTGGTGCCGACCTTCGAGGCCGGCCCGAGCTACTCGATCGCCCCCCTGCCGGAGACCGACGCCGTGGCGCTGCCGAACACGACGGTTCCGACCACCGTCTACGTCGCGGCGGGGCTGCTCGTGGTCACGGGCCTGATCACCCTGATCCTGACCTTCTGGGCACCGGGTCGTCAGTTCGCGGAGGGGTACGCCCCCGCCCGGGGCGGCCACCGGGAGCCCGACGGGCGCCGACCCATGGCGTGGCCGACTCGCCCGCCGGCGGCCGCGGCACCACGCCCGCCCCGCCCGGCGTACCCGTCCGAACCGGGACGAGGCGGACCGCTCGCCGAGACCGCCCGCCCCTGGCCGGCGGTCACCCGCTCGGCCGGCCCACCCGCGGCGTACCCTCGGCCGGCCGGCGCCACGCCGCCGGGCCGCGACCCCGGCCCGGCCACCGGATACGGCCGGGCGGTCAGTGACTCGGGTCCGCCGACCGGGACCGGCCGGGCGATCCGTGACCCCCGCTCGGGCGGCGGCCGGTCCGCCCGGGACGCGGACGACCCCTGGCGCTACGACTGACCCGGCGGGTGACCGACCCGGCTGGTGACCGACCCGGCGCTCGCGGCCGGTCCAGCGCTCCCAACCCGACCCGGCGCTCTTGTACCGGCCCGGCTGGCGACCGGCCCGGCGGTTGCGACCGGCCCGCCCGGCAGTACCGACTGACCGAGCGCGGTCGCCGGCCTGGGTGTGGGCCGGTGTCGTGACGGGTGTCGTGCCGGGTTGGCCGGGGCCGCCACGCCGGAGCGCCGCGGACCAACCGCCTGAGCAGCTGCGGACCAACCGCCTGAGCATTCGCGTCGACCGAGGCGAGACGGCCCACACCTCGCTCAGGCTTCCCGGCCCACAACGACCACGGGCGCCGACCCACCCGTTCGGGGTCGACGCCCGCTGTCGCGCTGAGGGCCCGTCCAAGGCCAGGCCCGGTCTGGTGCCAGGCGCGGCTACCGCTTGGCGCCCGCCTTGGGCCGGGCGCCCCTCGCCCCGGGCCGCGGCGCGGGTCCGGAGGAGGCGGCGATGTCGGCCGCGGTGACGAACGGCTTGCGCTTGCTGAACACGACCACGGCGACGAGCACCGCCAGGGCCACGAGCGCGATGGTCACGCGCAGGGCCGTGTTCTGGTCGGCGCCGGTGCTCCACAGGATCACGGCG
>Ga0310830_101224_pt1 | contig 13305 bp, 18 predicted proteins | sample WT_ome_5_FD_201301 | JGI IMG/M metagenome (GOLD analysis project Ga0310830, IMG submission 201301) | Sorghum-adapted microbial communities enriched on wild type (WT) sorghum from Joint BioEnergy Institute, Emeryville, California, United... ...
TGAGGATGGCGTATAGAACGACATCTTCATGACAAAGGGCGCTTGAAAACGGCTAGCCGATTTATCACTCATCTTTATCGCCTGTCAGCTCATCATGTGGAAGCTTCACAAACGCAACAGCGCGTTTCCTGGCTTCTTCATAAAGCGCACGCGCATCTTTGCCCATGTCATGGTAGATTTGCATTGCCATATACATTGCAGTTGCCGAAGCGATCGCAGCCTTTGCATTGATTTTTGCCATTCGTTCTTCGACCGGTTTGAGAACGTCAGTCATCGCCTTTCGAACAGCAAGCGCGACCGGATCAATACTGTCCTGGGCGTAGTTTTCTTCTACACCTTTCTGCAGGAGCCTCCGGATCACATCCGCTTTCTTTTCCCCTCTTCTCACCGCGATCGCGGAGATCATATTGTCCAACTCATCATCAATACGGATTGAAATGGGGCGATTAAGCTCGCGAGGCATAAGACCACCTTTCTGCAAAATGTAGTCATTATAAACCTTGATAAATCAATTCTAAATTTATCTATGTAGTCATGTAAAGCAGAAATATTCATTTGTGTAGTAATATTTGTAGTTTCCTTAAATATTGATTTTCCCGGCTTTGCCGGGAATATGTATTACATGTGCGACTACGCGCCTTATCCTGCCTTACTCAAAATACGCGCTCGATGCGCGTATTTTGAGCGGCCTTGCCTCGCTGCCGGCGCGTTGCGCCTGGCCTGCGAGGCGGCGGTTTTTTTTCCGTGCGCGATACGCCCCACCAATCGCAAACTGCTATCGCATACGAAAGTACGTCTATCAAGATCCGACCAGGCACACAAGAAGCTGATGTAGTCTGAGGTAAGCTGCCAAACAAAAGCAATGCAACTGCAACGCAAATATTCAAATGCAATGCATAATTGCATTGCAGTATGTAATGCGGATGCAATGCAAAGAGAACTCAAAGCATTGGGCAGCCGATCTTTTTCACTAAACTGCCACGTTTTTTAATCGCAACTGCGAGCAGTTGACCGTCGCGTCCGTCCGGAGCATCCACCGGCGCTCGATCACACATTCTTCCTAATGCGTGTACTAAGCATAACAGGCCCGTTACTGCAGCTGCCGGCTGGTGGGCGACGTCCTCCCCGCCTCTGGATCCACGAAGCAGGCACAGAAATCGAACATCCGTATTGGTCACCTGGCCGCATCCAGGAAGCCGGGACGCCGGCGGCCGACGAGCTGCAGGAGTTCCCCCGCCTGGCCGCTCACGTCTCTAAGAAAAATGCCGGCTTTCAAGCCGGCGGTTAGATTGATGATAGGCGAGGATTAAAATTCCATCAAATCATCAGCCAAATTACGAAGCTCTTCCTGGTCCATCTTCGTTTCGTCTCGCTCAGATTCCATGCTCGATTCATGGGTAACGCCCAATTCCGGCGTTGCCCCTTGCTTCAACAGATCCAGTACCAATTGGATTTTTTCGTTCATTTGCTGAAGCATCAAGAGCATGTTTTGATCCGTTGCCGGAGTGGCGCGCTCAGCCGAGATCACAGGCTCCGCAGCAGCTGTCCCTGACATCATAGCGCGCAAAGCCTTACGGTGACACTCGGCGATACTGCCGTTTCCGCCTTGTTCTTGCACCAGGTTAAGATAATCTGCGATGTCCTGATCATGCTTGGATAAACGGTAAGTTACCGTCCCGCCCGGTGCATAGCGTTTACCGGCCATGTTTAACCACCAAATTTCTGCTTGGCGTATTTCCAGTAGCCGAGCGCATTTTGCATTTGCGGATCCTCATCCTGAATGAACGTCAAATGAATGTTCCGCTTTTCCATCTCGGCCGTCAAGTGGTCTTTGAGCGCCTTTGCGCCACCGCCCACGACGAAAAACTCCCGGATCTCGAAATGATTTTCCCATATGGAATCGACCAGCGAAACGATCCTCCGGGCAAAGATCTGAAATTGCTCATCGATGATCGGCCGGAGATTCGCCGGCTTGCCCTTGATCGGAAACTCAAGTTCGCCCGTTTCCAGACGGCCGACGAGCTGCGAACGACTCATGTTTACGCCGTAAGTTTCGTTGACGTGCCGGACGATCTTATCCAGATAGTTTGCAATGCCTTCGGCAATGCCTTCCGATGCGTCCGAATCCGGCTTTCCATTTACGATGACCGGAATATCCGTCGTAAAAGCCCCGATATCGATTACCCCGATATGTCCTTGCCTCAGCGAAGGATTCCGAAGCCCCGTTGCCGTCTCATTGAGCATCCGGTTTAAGACGACGGCCACGCCTTCCGGAACAACGTACGCATCTTTGATGATCACTTTGACCCGTCGGTTCTTGATTGTCTCGGACTGAAATTCCACTTCATATTCCCCGATCAGTTTTTCCCGGTATCTTTCTCGGTCCTGGGTGTACTCGCTGATCGGCAGACCGCACACTACTTTGTATTCACAAGAATGCTGGCTGCTTGGAATGTCCAAGGCGAGCATGGCAATCAGCGGGATCGTAATGAACGGGTTGTCTGCCTTCGGCGTTCCGGTGAGGATTTCATTCTCACCGTTCCTGGAAGCCAGCTCTCCCACAAAGAAGCGGCCATTTATCGTGTTGCTGGTGATCACGACATCCAGATCATTCAGCAGCCGATTTCTCGCATGGTTCTCCATTTCGATCAAGGAACCCTCGACACGGATAGCATCAATGCTCAAGTTCTTCCGCTTTTCATTGAGCATCCGTTGACTTACCGCGTTTGGAATACGGAAATACTGCTGCGGCCCAAACACGATTTTGGTGCTGTCATTCCCCAGGTCTGCACCCACGAATTTCATATCAGTTCCATCTCCTTCTATATGTACTTAAGCTATCCCTATTGTAATACAAATGCAACGCAAAAGCAACGCACATTGCAATGCAAATGCCGTTTTTTCATCAGAAATTTTCTAATGAAAACTGATGAAGCGTCAACCAACCGCAACATAACGCATGTTTACGTGTTTTATGATATTCTGATGTATTCTGATCTAGTATTGACGCAAAATAAGATGATATGATGGAACTCTACGCAAAAATAAGATAAACTGATGACAAAGTTTTTTAATCAGATTTCATCAGAAAAAATCTGATGTGGAGGAAGCGGAATGTCGGATGCACCGATTCGAATGGACGAGTATTTGGTAAGCGAATTCGGCCAGGATCCGCTTTTTAGGCTGATCAAGCGAATTGGCGCTACAGACGAGTTGTTTGACGAGCATATTATGAATCTCAACCTTGGCGCAGAATATAGCACAACGGACATCGAAAACTGGTACTGTAATGATGATCTGAAGCCCGCAACAATGCGCAGCTGGATCAAAGCCCTGGAAGAGTATATAGAAGTGCGCACCGTTGGAAACAGGGGCGTTATCCGTTTGGATTACCGGGCCGTCTTCCGTGTCCGGATGGCACTCTTATTAAGAGAAAAAAATTTTAAACTGCAACGCGTCTGCCAGTATGCGGGTGTGCAACCGCTGGATCCAGAAGTCATCAACTCGCGACGGAGTTTGTCCGTCCCGGATCAGACGGCGAAAGAATTCGAAGTCATGAAGGCCATCATCGGCCAAATGATGGCCGCAGGATTAATTGAGATCCGGGAAGGGATCCCAATCCTAAGAATCCAGGAAGTCATACATGCTCATCTGCAGGATGCTCAAAAATCACTTCCGGATCCAAAAAAGATCGAAGAGCAGCTGGATCAAAAGGTGAACGATCTCAGGGAAAAGCTCGATGAGAAACTGAATCAGGATCGCCTACAAGCGCGCCAGGAAAGGTTAAACAGCATCTTGACCACAAACAAGATCACGCGGCAGCTGGAGGATGAGGCAAGGGAGCTGTGGAGCAAAAAACCAGAAGAAGAACGGACCAAGAAGATAGGCTTGTTCAAACGAATTGAGGACGTGGAAGCAAAGCAGGAGTTTATCCGGAAATATGTTGCCGAACACTTTGATGAACGCTTGAGGAAAGAGTTTGAATAAAACACTCGCGGACTCTATTTAGTTTTGCATCACGGTATGTATCTTAGATGAACAATAAGTTCATTTTATGCGCCAAGAGAAAAGGACTCCACGTCCCGGCAAGGTTGAAGTCCTTTTCTCATTTGGTAGAAGTCCTTCTCATTTCAGGCAGGAGCGATTGCCCTCGTTTTTCTGCCAAACTCAATATACCATATTTCCATTTTCGCGCCATTGCTGGATGATATTCCGGATTGCTTCAGAAGGCGTCGGGGCGATCAGTTGCAGAAACGCCCAGTCTTCATCCGGGAGCGTGAGCTTGATCGTTCTCGTCGTGCCGATCCGCTTGCGGCCGGCGCCTGGCCGTGCGCCGCCGCGTCCCCTTTTGTTTTTGGTTACCTTTTTTGTGTCATGGGCTGCGGCCGTTGCCTCCACGTTCAGTTCAGGGATGCGTTGCATGCGGTTATGCCATTCGACCAGGCTGTTAAACTCATTCACCCGTTCCTCAAAGAACACTTCAAGCCAGGTCGATGTATCCGCTCGAACCCACATCCGTCTATACGCTTCGGTTTTGTACGGTACAAGGCTCACAAATTCTTTCGCCCGTTTTTTGAATTCCGGATCCTGGGCGTCCACTTCCGACTTCAGCATCCGGGAAACCACCGCCCGCATCCTGCGCAGCTCTTTTAACCGTTCGGGATCCAGCGTCTTCTTTTTCATAAAGGCATCCCTTTCGAATTTGGTTACCTTAATCTTATCACAACAATTTGATTAAGGGAACTTTTTTCATCACAGCAGCCATGCCATCTTTAACCAAAGCACGGGCAATCTGATTGCGCTCCGCAAGCTCCTGGATCTCCTGCTCAATCTCCGCAAGGGCCGACTGCGGATAAACTGATAACAGCTTTACCAGTTGATCGCGCTGCTCAAGCAGCTGCAGACAGCGGATCGCATCGGCAAAAAGCTGCGCAGCCTTTTTCTTGAGGGGATGCCTCTCATACTGGATCCGTCTTTGATAAGCCGAAACGACCAGGCGCCGCCAGATCAGAAAGAGCTTCTTTACGGCCTCCGCGGGCGCAAGCTCATACGCATACGGGATAAATTTTGTGTTGTGCAGCCACACCAGGTGATCGAAAATCGCAGATTCAAGCGAATCGACAGCCGGCGACTCCATCCACACAAACGGCCGGACCTCTCGCTTCAAAAACCGATCCCCGGCAACGTACACATACAAGCGCCCAACCCGATCGACCTGGTAAAAACGATTTTCCGTGCAGATCCAGTCCTGATAAAAGATCCCCTCCGGCCGCTCGAACGGCGAAACTGGAACAGGCAGCATTTCCCCCTCGGCCAAATACTCCCGTCCGAGTGAAACAAGCAGATCCGTTTCATACGTCTCCAACCCGAACTGCTTCATCAGCTCGGAGAACTGGCTGTACACCTTCCGGTATTCCTCGAGCGAAGACACATAACCGAAATAGCGAAACGCCAGCTCATATTCCGTCTTTCCAGCCCGTGACTCCTTCGCAGCCGCCATTGCATTAGCAACCAGGCGGCGAAATTCCGGATCGGTATCGAGCAGCCCGCGCAGCCGCTTCCGCTTTTCCTGCCTCGCCTCGATCTCCCGCCTGCGTTTGATCTCATCAATGCGCGTTTGGATGCGTTCGTTGAAGTCCGCCAGATGCCCGGATCTTCCAAACACGGAATACGGTTCAACATACGCATGACCGTTCAGCACCTTTTGCGCCTCGACCGCAAGACGGTATTCCCCTTCGGTCAGGTAAACATCCATTGGCGGCCGATTCCGATCAAAACGGTGCTTCGGGGCCTGCTTTTCCTCCCCTTTCTCAAACCGCAATACCGCCAGATTCTCAAGCTCCATCAGCAGCCGATAAGCATTTTCGCGGTCCTGAGCGGCGTAAAAAACATCTTCTGCCTCATACGCATCGCGCAGCACCGTAAAATGGGTCCAGAAAGCGTCAAGCACATCCGCGCTGGGTGTGTAGCCAACATAATCTTTAATACGCCGTTTCATCATTTCGATATCTTCGCACCCTCGCATAAAGATGCCGCCCGTCACGCCCCAAGGAGATGCCTTCGGGATCCGGAGCAAATTGGGTTTGAATTGAATCGACACCGTATAATGATGTCTGCATTCCGGAATGTAGCGGTTTCGGCAAACATGGCTGATCGTCCAGCTGCCCTTCGAATCGACTACCGTCCTTTCGCCAAGTTCAGCAAAACAGTTTTGATAAAATCCCATCGTAGATCCTCCTTTCATTGATTCGGCCGCAAGGCCGATACACGCGCCCCGGCCGGCGGCCGGGGCGCGGCGGCCGCCGCCCCAGGGGGGCGGTCAGCCGACCGCCTTTTCCGATTCCTCTTCTGCTTCATCCTCAGCCCCGACTCCGAGGATGAAGTCAGCTGCTTTCTGCGCCTGGCTTGCCGCCCGGATGATCATCGTCTTGTCGTTCCGAAATTTCCTCAGCCATCCGGCAATGTAGGCGCTGCTGTTTTCGATCGTCGAGTTGTCGATGCCGGCCTCGGCGCACAGATACGCCGCGCCGAGCTCGGCGATCAATTCTTCAAAGCTGTATTTTTCATTGCCAAAACCGTCGCTGTTTGTGACGCCCTCCCGGTCAAGTCGGGAAGCATGGCCCGTCGAGTGGACCATTTCGTGGAAGAGCGTGCTATAAAATTCTTCCGCTTTCGGGAAGTCCTTCAACGGCGGCATCTGAATCAGATCCATCGAGGGACGATAGAACGCTTGCCCCGGAGCATATCGAATCTTTGGTGCGCTTTTGTATCCGGCGACGATGCGTTCGGCTTCCTCAATCGGATCATGATCGAATTCCAGAAGTTTCGGACGCCGACTTTCAAGCCCGACGCATTGCGTGTTGATCTCAAAAACGGTGTAGTATTTAAGGAAAAGCCTCGTCTGTTTGATCGTCTCGCCGTCTTTCTCTTCCTCCACTTCGTAGGGCTTCCAAAGCACGACGATGTAACCTTTCTCGCCCTTCTTCACCCGACCGCCAGCCTTCTGGATTTGCAGAAACGTTGCATATTCACCGCCAGGCGGCAGCAAAAACCGGTTAATGCCGCGATACAGCCGCTGAGTCGCCCAATTCACCGGAGCGTTCCCGCGTACAAGCCACGGCATTCGCCACGGCACAACCCCCTGATCCAGCTGCTCAATGATCCGGTCAGTAACCAGCTGATAAACATCCACCCTTGCCATCCTCGATTCCTCCCGATGATGATTGATTGCGGCCCGGTGTGGCTGCCGCCGTGGCTCAGACGTACCACAGGGAAAACACATCTCTGGAATTGCTTCGCCCGATCGCCATCTCGGGACCCGGCGCGCCGCTTGTCGGCGTGCTCGGGGGTAGATGGCTCGGCCAGGCAAGGGCGCGAGGATATACCGGACCGGCAAAGCCGGGAGGATATGCCGCAGCGGCCGCAAGGCTTTACCCTTGCCTGGCCGGAGGGCTGTGGTACGCTGAGACGCAAGGCGGCTGAGACAAAAACAAGGGCCGCCGCTCCTGGCGCAGCCGGGAGCGGACCTTTTCCGGAGGCATCGGAACGCAAGGGAGGATCAGATGGCCGATTGGAATCTACAGGCTCTTGGCCGGCGCCTGGCGCGGCGGCTTAGAGCCTGTGAGTCGCTCGGCCATCCCGACCGTGAACTGCGGGATCCAAAGAAAAAGAATGTAGACAAAATACTTTGAATAGTGGACAAAAAGTGGTAAGATGGGTACAAAAGAGGGTGATCGAGTGGATCAAAGAAAAAGCATCAAAGTCGTTCCAACGGTAAAAACAGCTTTGAGAGAGGTCAAAACGGCGGAGAAACTGGCATCAGAATCTGAGACCATCGCCTATCTCATTGAAGTTTACCGAAGAAAATCGGACGAACTCACCAAGAAACAACTGCGGGAAATCCAGGAAGCGATTGAGCAGATGCATAAACAACAAACGCTCTCGGTGTAAAAAAACTCAGCAACTAACATCGGACGATAGGTGGTTATGATGAAAATCGAGAAAACCCAATCCTATATGAAAAGAATTGATGATCCGGACTTAAAACTGGCGGTATTCTACGATCGCACCGCCACAATAAACGGAAGCAAATGGTCATTAAATGAATTTCTTGCAAGCGAAAAACATGAAATTAAAGAAGTCATCTTTGTACAAGGATTCACCTTGGCCCAAGACAGCTTTCACGTTCTCTACAAAGTAAAAAAACAATAAAGCCGAAGGGGAAACTTCAACAGCTTCCCCTTCCCATTCCTTTAGCGTCATCGAATCCGGCCTCTCCTGAGCATGATGAACAAACCGATCACAACACTCATAGACACAAACAGCGAAACATGAACTTCGAGCGTAACGGCAACAGAAACAGCAATAAACATAAGCATTACTCCTTTCAAATTTTATTTTTTCTGCCCTAACTATCGCTGGATCGATCCGGAACGTTGCGAAGTTTCTTCACCAACCGCCCTGTCTCAGGCCGATAATTTCCTCTCACCCTTAAAAGTCGTTTCCTCCCCCGAACGTTTCTCAATTTCATCACCTCCTTTAAAAATCCAACCGTCCCGCGAAGGCCGACAATAAAACGATCCGGTGGCGCGCGGTATAGTGCGCCCCGGATCGCCGCGAAAAAAATGAAGGGCTACATCAGCCCCTGCTCTCTTAAGGAAACGAACCGATTGTGGCCGATTACAAGCGAATCCATCACTTCAATCGCAAGAATCTTCCCCGCCTCACATAACCGCTGTGTCATCGTCACGTCCTCTTGCGAAGGGGTTGGATCTCCACTGGGGTGATTATGCGCGAAGATGATGTGAGATGCGTTATTCAAAATGGCCGCCTTAAACACTTCCCGCGGACTGACCAGCGTGCTATTCAACGTCCCCATAGATATAAAGTGCAATCCGATCGGTTTATTTTTCGTGTCAAGCATCAGCACCACAGATACTTCGCGATCAAATTCGATCAGATCTTTCAACACCTCATAAGCATCATTGGGATTTCTGAGCGTGACAGGTCCGCCCGGCCACTCACCAACGAAAACTTGCTTCAGTTGGATAATTTGAATGGGCTTCATCGAATCGCTCCTTATCATGATCTCCTGCGCGTAAAACGCAGCCACGCAGCAAGGAGCGGAAAAGGCTGGACGTTGGATCAAGAGGACAAGTGACGGCCGCAATCGGCCGGCGCGGGCCGGCTTCCATGAAAACACATCGTCCACCCCGGAGGGGCTTGGCCTTTGCAGCGACGATGCGAAGTGGTAAGTTTGGAGCGCAGGAGACAGAAAACCGAAAGCAATTGTAAGCAAGAGACGCTTGGCGTCTCGGCGGCAATTGCGTATCAATCAAAGGGAGCTGCCTTATGGCAGCTCCCCTCCTTTTCCCGCCGGCGCCCGGCAGCTGTGAAGCAGCTGCGGTCCTGACAAAGCAATTAAAAACGAAAGACGCCGGCGTTAATTGCGTTATAATCAAAAGGAGCTGCAAAAAGCAGCTCCTTACCTTTTGCGCGCACGCTGTGAATCAAAGTCATAAGATCCGACCAGGCGGCAAAACAGCCCTCCCCTACCTTCAAAAATGAACAGACAGCTGCATACGCATCAATTCGGAAAGGATGGTTCAAAATGTTTACCCCGCGTTTTACGCCTCAGCGGGAACAACAATGCGAGACGATCGCTAGGCATATGCGGGCGATCGGAAAGAAACTCAGCGCAAAAGAAATATTCGAAATGGCGGCTAACAGGCCGGATTATCTCTATCGCCTGACAGTGGCCGAAATCAATGCCTGGACGTATTTTCGTGAACACAACCACTACCCTTCCCTTGATGAAATACCTGACCCCAAGCCAGATGTTACCTATTTTATTCGCACAAAAGACGGAAGAGAGCTGTATCGGTATGAAAACGGCAACTGGATTCATATGGGCGGCATCCCCGACGATGTTTACCGATGATTTTTTAATAGACGACGTTTATTCATAGATGATCCTGGTCACAATACTACCAGGAGGGATCGAAATGAATTGTCGGGAATGCGGAAGAAAATGCCGGGGGTCAGCTGAATCCATGAAAAAAAGAAACGGCTTATGTTCGCGCTGTTTCAAAGCGTGGATCCGGATCGAAAAAATGATCCCCAAGGTTGTCTTGCCTTAATACTCGATCCGGCCATCCGAATGGCGTACAGGAATGATTCGAAACTCCTTCGGCCCGCGGTATCTCTCCTGCAGCCATTGCACATACGCTTCATTGTTGACGACATGACGGATGATCACGGCCGCCAGGCTTGTCTTACTCATATCGCATGCCAGCGCCAGGCGTTTGAGTTTGTGATGCGTGTCGGCATCAAGCGTCGGCAGCACCTTATACGTCTTCCCCTTTCTTAAAGTACTTCCTACTCCCTGCTTTTGCATTGCCGTTTCCCCTCCCCGATTTGGCCTTTAATTACTTAAAGATTTAGCGATTTAGTCATTAAATATGCCGGTAGGGGGGAGGTTAGACCAACCTTGCTTCGCGGCCGGCTCCTGCAGCTGGAATCAGAATCATCTCACCCGCAATAAAAAACCAGACCGCAAAAGCGACCTGGCCGATCAGGAATTACCTTCCCAATTCAAAATCATTCATCCGCTGTAACGTAGGCGTATTCATCGTTCGCTGCAACAGCGCTTCATGAACTGCGCTTCGAATCGTCTCCACAACTCTTTCATACGTGCCCGTCGAAAGCAAAAGTCCCAACGTGACCTTGTCCATTGATTGAGGACTTAATCTTCCCACCGATTGCGTCAACCAATGCCGATTGTACGGCACGGTTTGAAAGGTAAGCGCGTATGAATCATGATCGAGGAACGGGTTTTGTGACTTTTCCAATGAAATATGCGTAGGTTTCAGAATCCCTTTCTCCGCCGCAGACTGTGCGGTGCTTATCGGTACGACCAACACTTGCTCTTGAGGCAAACGCGGATCTTTGGCATCCGTAAGGCAGATGCCCATATGCTTTCCCCTGATACTGTAATCCGGGAGCGGAACGCCGGAAGAAAGATCGTGCGGCGGAAAGTTGCACCAAAACACGTCACCGCGGCGAAAATTGTAAGCGTGCGTCGGTTGATTAACAACTGTCATATTTGAAAAAAGATCAGCAGCTGCAACTTGTTTTTCGCCGGAGACTTGCCCAGCCTTTTCGATCAATGCGTTGGTGACTTCCTTATAGATTTCTTCCCTCATCATTTCATACGTGCCGGTCGAAAGCAAAAGTCCCAAATCTATGCGCTGCATTTCTGCAGACGAAAATGGGATATGTCCCACCTTCTCCGGACCGATCCAGTGCCGGTTGCAGGCAATTGGTTGATGCGTTAGGGCATAGGCGTCAAATGGCAGGAACGAAAGATTTTCTTTTTCCAACGGGACGACAACCGGCTTCAATGATGTTTGATTGTTCAGCTTTACCGCCTGATCGACGATAGGGACAACCAGGGCTTGTCCATTCGGAATCCGCCTGTCATTTGAATCAGTCAAACAAACCGCAAGCGCCGACTGGCCTTCAATCCGCGCATAGTCAGGCGGCGGAGTATAAAGGCTATTCAGCACCCGATCCGGGAAATGACATCTGAATACGTCACCGCGTTGAAATTCAAGCATACGATCCCCCCCCTTAAACAATAACACCCCCTACCGAATCGGTTGGGGGCGCTGAATTAGACTTGCTTTGCTTCCTCGATCATTTTCGTCCTGGCAACCAGTGTTTCTTTCAGCATGTTCCGTTCCATGATGGCGATCGCTTCCGGATCACCGGCTCCGACCAGGTCGAGCGACGTGCCAATCCGCTCTTCCATCCAGCGAATGGCCTCAGACAATCCAGAGCTCCGATTCTCTTGGCGCATACGTATCGCCTCCCGTTAGTGTTTTTATTTTATCAGGAATGGTACCGAATTACAATTCTATGTGATAAAATGAATGGGCGAGGGTTCGCCAAAATTTCTCGCCCAAAAAGTCGATTTCATTTTGAGATCGGCTTTTTGTGTTTTACATAGAGATTCAGCAGTTTGTCCAATTCTTGCGACTTTGCAAGCACCTCCGGGTGTAACGGCCCAAGGTGTTGCAACCCATTCAGCTGTCTTCTGCAAAGCTCAATCGCCTCGGTTATTTCATCCAGCCTGCATCGCCTCAGCTGCTTCATTCCGCGCACCCCCTTCCATTGCGAAGGGGAGGCTGCCGTATCCATGAATGAAGCCTCCTTTCGATTATGAATAGCGGCCAGTTCGATCGGTAATTGGGAGACTGGCCGCCGGTGCAACCATTACGCAACTTCGTAGATGCCTCGCATCTTTCTCCGAATGACACCTTCGGCTTCAAGTTCTTGCAACGTGCGCCGAATCGTGGCTTCCGGCGTATTGGTTTTTTGCAGCTTCGACGGAAACTGCCGTTTAATTGCTTCAAAGACGGCTGAAGGTGTGATGGCATCCATTTTTTTCAGGACGTGCTTTACAGCAGTCTTCCAGCTGATATACTTTTCAGCATCGATCTTCCGGACGCTGGCTGGAACAAGAATCCACATTTCGCCGCCTGGCTTGTAATCCGTCCGGAACAACAGCAGATGCTCCGTGACGATCGGGATGAAATTTCCCGCGTATTGCTTCCGAAAGCTGGCCGCGTTATGTTGCACCTTGATAATGTGGCGTACCGGCTGTCCCGGCCAAGCCATTTCACGCTGAATGCTCTTGATGCCGCCTTTGTATGCCATATCGCCTACCAAGACGGCAACATAGCGACTGTGAGCTGCGGCCTTGAAGTTGACGTGGCTGACGGCTTCTATAAACTCTCTCCACTCCATACGGCTCATATCCTTGTACTGCAGCTCCTTCGGCAAGTCGGCTGCATAATCAATCATTCGCCAGTACGGATAGTGCAGCATGGTGAGGTCAAAACCGTAATCATGAAAATCATCGTTCACAACATCAAAGCCATTGTGGATGTCATCCACAATGAACGGCAGCTCCAGCTCTTCCGCTACATCTCGACTCGTCCCCCCTCCCACCATCGGGTCGTATATGTACGGCTTCTTGATGCCATTCGCCTGCAGATAGCGAATGAGCTTGACAAGCACTTCACCAGCGTAATTCCCCCGGTAGGATGACGTTCCGTACCTTCCTCGTTCTGGAATGGAGATCAATGTCGTAAGTTCTTCCACATCTCACACCCCCGATATTATTTAGCGGCCCGGTGTGGCTGCCGCCGTGGCTCAGACGTACCACAGGGAAAACACATCTCTGGAATTGCTTCGCCCGATCGCCATCTCGGGACCCGGCGCGCCGCTTGTCGGCGTGCT
>Ga0310830_101230_pt1 | contig 13227 bp, 7 predicted proteins | sample WT_ome_5_FD_201301 | JGI IMG/M metagenome (GOLD analysis project Ga0310830, IMG submission 201301) | Sorghum-adapted microbial communities enriched on wild type (WT) sorghum from Joint BioEnergy Institute, Emeryville, California, United... ...
GGCGCCACCCCGACACTGCTGGCGCTGGACCGTTCCCCTGACGCCCTGACCGACCTGCTGACCGGGCTGGTCCCGCTCCTGCCCCGCAGCTTCGACGCCCACCTCTCGCCGGGCGCCGGGGCGGCCCTGGCGGCGCACTTCCCGGTACGTCCACACGGGCCGCACCTGAAGATGACACTCACCGACCCCGACCGGCTCGACCGGGTGGCCCCGGCGGGTGAGGTGCTCACCACCGCGGACCTGCCGGCGATGACCGCGTTCTACGAGGCCGCCTACCCCGGGAACTGGTTTGACGAACGGATGGTGCAGACCGGCCAGTACGTCGGGATCCGCCGCGGCGGGGACCTGCTCGCGGTGGCCGGGGTGCACGTCTGGTCCCCCACCTACGGGGTGAGTGCGCTGGGAAACGTGGCCACCCATCCGGCGGCCCGGGGCCAGGGCCTTGCCACCTCGGCGGTGGCGGCGCTGTGCCGGCGGCTGCTCGGCACGGTCCGCTGGGTGACCCTGAACGTCAGGGCGGACAACGTCGCCGCGATCGCCCTGTACCGGCGCCTCGGCTTCACGCCGGTCGCCGAGTACGACGAGTTCAGTTTCGGCCCGGCGGTCTGACGCCACGCGGCCTGCGTCGTCAGACCGCCGGCCACTCCGCCCGGCCGACGGTGTCGGCCGGGCGGAGTGGGGCCGGCGGCGGGGAGGAGCCAGCCGGCCGAGGGGTGGCCGGGTGGACCGGGGTCAGGCGGAGTAGCCCCGGGTGGCGATCCAGTGCGCCAGGCTGGTGGTGGTCATCCAGTAGTGGCTGTCCGCGCCGGGAATCGCGGGATCAGCGATCTTGACCGTGCGCCCGCCGTCGCGGTAGCCGACCACGGTCAGGTAGTGGCCACCCGGGTAGCTGTGCCAGCCGCCGGCGGTGTCGGTGGCCGACCCGGCGATGTTCGCCACGACCGCGTACCCCTTGCTGATCGCACGCACCACGTCGGCCTGCAGCCGGTCGATCTGGGCCGGGGTCGCGGACTGGCCGGGGATCGCGACGGTCCGGTAGAAGTCGGACCCGGTGACGCTGTTGAGGACCCGGGTGGTGTCCGCGGCCGAGTTCGTGCCGTTGACGGTGGTGCCGAGCCGACGGGCCAGCTCGTCCTGGCTCAACGGCGCGTCGCGGACGGTCAGCGCGATCCGGGTCGCGGCGGGGCCACAGTAGTAGTAGGTGGTCTGGGCCTGGAACGTGTAGTCCAACTGCTTCGACGCCGGCGGCGCCGGCTCCGCGGCGTCCGAGGACTCCTTCGCCTTCGCCGAGGAGGTCCTCGCCGGGGACTCCTTCGCCTCCGCCGACGGTTCCGTGGGCTTCGCCGGGGACGGCTCGTCGGTCGCGGTCTGCGTCGGGGCCACCGTCGCGGCCGTGCCCGGCGCCGTCGTGCCCGGTGCGGCCGTCTGGGCGTCCGCGCCGGCCCCGCCGGCGGTGATGGGCTGAAGGTCCGCCACGGCGACCCGGTCGGCACCCCCGGTCTCCGGCTGTGGGGTGGTGGTCGACAGTGCGACGCCGCCGCCGGCCGCGGCCGCGCCGAGGGCGACCGCCGCGCCGAGGGCGATCCGGTTTCGCCGGCTGGACAGGAGATTCCGGAGTCGCTGGTTGAGGCCGTGCTTCACGATGATCCTCCAGGGGGAAATGCGAATCGTCGATTCCGGGGACGATCGACAGATCGCCGTTTCTGTCGGCTGTCGAGAACGCGCGGGAACCGCTGTCGAGAACACGCGGAGACGCCGGGCACCGGGGCACGGAATGGTCGTCGGGTTCACCCGAGCCCGGGCGACGCGCACGCGAACGGGAGCATCGGCATTCCGCCGTGCCATTGACGTCGACAACCCTGCTCGGTGGCAGGGCCACGCCCGTTTCGGAAAGCGGCCGGATCGACGGCGACCGCGACGGGCTCCGGCCCGGGGTTCACCCGACGCCGCCGCGTCCACCCGGGCCGGCGGCGTGCGCCCCGGGCCGGGTTCGGCGCGTCGTGCCCCGCGCGTACGTCAGGGTGTCTGGGTCTGTGGCGCCGGTCTCGACAGCGCCGCCGGGACGGGGCCACCCGGCCGGGCGGCGGATGCGGCGTACGGCGGTGGCTGGGGGGTTGGGCCACGGCCCAGGTGGTGCGGCACGAACACGTACTCCTTCCTGCGCCGCCTACCGGGTTAGCTGACGGGTTCGGACGGGAAGGCCGCCCTACCGCGGACCGGCGGCCCGCGGATTCACCCCAGACGATCTGTGGGTCCCCGGCTCGTTGCGTGAACGACTCGGCGGGTCTGCTCCGGTGTCGCCGTCGTGGCGACCAGGGGGCCGGACCAGACGCGCCGACAGTACTGGCCCACCTCCGCCGTTGCCAACCCCTCTGACCAGGAAAACAGTGACCAGGAGCGCGGGGGGAACCCGGCTGGGAGGCACCCCGGCACATCCGTCGACCACCGGCATAAGCCGGAATGATCATGTACGGATACGGTATGACGGAAATATTACGAATAACCGGTCATGCCCAACGCCACCGCGCCGCGGAACGAGGAACCCCGGGAGGCACGTTTCGATGACGACCGTGCACGAAGCGACCTACGACCTGCTCCGCGCCCTCGGCATGACCACCGTCTTCGGAAACCCCGGTTCGACCGAGGAACCGTTCCTGAAGAACTTCCCATCCGACTTCACCTACGTCCTCGCCCTCCAGGAGGCCTCCGCGGTCGCCATGGCCGACGGGTACGCCCAGGCGAGCGGACGCCCGGTCCACGTCAATCTGCACACCGCACCGGGCACCGGAAACGGGATGGGAAGCCTCATCACGGCGTGGCACAACAAGACGCCGATGATTGTCACCGCGGGGCAGCAGACCCGGACGATGAACGTGCTTGAGCCGATGCTCACGAACGTACGGCCGACCCTGTTGCCGGAACCGTACGTCAAATGGAGCCACGAGCCGCTACGGGCGCAGGACATTCCCGAGGCGTTCATGCGGGCCTACGCCAGCGCCGTACAGCCACCCGCCGGGCCGGTGTACCTCTCCCTGCCACTCGACGACTGGGACGAGCCGGCCGCCGGCACGCCGACGCCACGCCGGGTGAGCACCCGGGTCGCACCCGACCCCGACACCCTCGCCCGGTTCGCCGAGACGCTGGCGCGCAGCCGGAACCCGATGCTGGTGATCGGCGCCGGAGTCGACCGCAGCGGAAGCTGGGCCGAGGCGGTCGCGCTCGCCGAACGACTGCGGGCCCCCGTCTGGCAGCCCCCGTTCGCGGACCGGGTCGGCTTCCCCCAGGACCACCCGCAGTTCCAGGGGCTGCTGCCCCCGGCGATCGGTCCCCTCGCCGAGAGGCTGACCGGGCACGATCTCGTGCTGGTGATCGGTGCCCCCGTCTTCCGCTACTACCCGTACGTCCCCGGCGAGCACGGTTACCTGCCGCCCGACACCCGCCTGCTGCACATCACCGACGATCCGGACGAGGCAGCCCGGGCACCGGTCGGCGACAGCCTCGTCGGCGACGTCGGACTCGCCTGCGCCGCACTGACCGCGCACCTGCCCGCGTCCGACCGAGAGCCGCCGGCGCCCCGGCCCGCCCCACCGAGCCCCGCCCCGAGCACCTCGATCTCCGCCGAGGCGCTGTTCGCCGCACTGGCCGCCGAGTGGCCGCCGGACGGGATCGTGGTGCCGGAGACCCCCTCGAACCTCAGCATCCTGCACCGGCAACTGACGATCACCCGCCCGGGGTCGTACTTCAAGATGGCCAGCGGCGGCCTCGGCTTCGCGCTTCCGGCCGCGGTCGGTATCGCGCTCGCGCAGCGGGACACCGGGGGACACCGGCCGGTGGTCGCGGTGATCGGCGACGGCTCCTTCCAGTACTCGCCCCAGGCACTCTGGACCGCCGCGCAACACCGGCTGCCGGTGACCGTCGTGGTCCCGGTCAACCGGCAGTACGGGGTGCTCAAGGCCTTCGCCGAGCTGGAGGACACCCCCGGCGTACCCGGACTGGAGCTGCCGGACCTGGACGTCACCGCCATCGCCCGCGGCTACGGCTGCGCCGCCCACCAGATCGACTCGCTGGGCGACTTCCGGGAGGCGTTCCGGGTCGCGCTGCGCGGCGACGGCCCGACCGTGCTGGCCGTCCCCATCACCCGCGACGTCGCCCCCCTGCTCTGAGGGCCGCCCCCGGTCTGCAGGAAGAAGGGGCCGCGGCAGACGGCGGCGGTGCGCCCCGTCGCGGTCGGCGCCCGGGTGGCGGGAGAGACCCGGTCACCGACTCAGTCGAGCTCGACGAGCCGCCCCACCCGGTCCGGCCCGAACATGGCGGCACCCGACGCGTCCCGGCGCGGGTTCGGCTCGGGAAGCCGCACCGGTTCGCCCCGCCTGGTGACCCCGACCGGGCGCGGCCCGATCCAGGCGAGCACCAGCCGGGACTCCCCCCTGAGGAAACGCTGGGCGCGGACCCCGCCGGTCGCCCGGCCCTTCGGCGGATAGAGCGAGAACGGGCTCACCTTCACCCCGCTGCCGGTGGACGTCACCACCATCGGTTCACCCTGCTCCGGATCGTCGGTGCGGACCGCGCCGAAGAAGACCACCTCGGCGCCGGCGGCGAGGTTGATCCCGGCCATGCCGCCGCCCCTGAGACCCTGCGGCCGGACCAGACCGGCCGCGAAGCGCAGCAGCGAGGCGTCGGAGGAGACGAAGGCGAGGGACTCGGTGCCGTCGACCAGCCAGGTCGCCCCGACCACCTCGTCGCCGTCCCGGAGGGTGATCACCTCGAACACGTCGGCCCGAACCGGCCAGTCCGGAGCGCAGACCTTCACCACACCCTGCCGGGTGCCCAGCGCCAGGCCTGGCGAACCCGCACCCCGGTCACCGAGCGGCGCCAGGCCGATCACGCGCTCCCCCGGCTCCAGCGGCACCAGCTCCGAGGTGGCCATCCCACCGCTCAGCGAGACCGTGCCGGACCGCCTCGGCAGCACCGGCAGCGGCAGGACCTCCGTCCTGAAGGCCCGCCCCGCGCTGGTGACCAGCAGCACCTGCCCGCGCGCGGTGGCCCCGACGACGGCGGCGACCGCGTCGTGTCTGGTCCGGCCGCTGCGCCGGCGGCCCTCGGCGGCCTCCTCGGACTCCGCGGCCGTCCGGGCGACCAGCCCGGTCGCGGAGAGGATCACCTGGCAGGGGTCGTCCGCCACCTCCAGCGGACCGGACGGCGTGGAGGCGGCCAACACCTCCCTGAGGTCGCCGTCGACCAGGGTGGTCCGGCGCGGCCGCCCGAACTCCCTGCCGACCGCCGCCAGTTCCTCGGAGACCACCTTCCGCAGCACCCGGTCGTCCTCCAGGATCTCGGTGAGCGCGGCGATCTCCTCGCGGAGCCGGTCCCGCTCCACCTCCAGCTCCAGCCGGTCGAACTTGGTCAGCCGCCGCAGCGGGGTGTCCAGGATGTAACCGGCCTGGATCTCGGAGAGCCCGAACTGGGCCATCAGCGCCTGCCTGGCCGCCTGGGCGTTCTCACTGCCCCGGATCAGTCGGACCACCTCGTCGATGTCGAGCAGCGCCATCAACAGGCCGTCGACCAGGTGCAGCCGCTCCTGCCGTCTGGTGCGCCGGAACGCCGTCCGGCGGGTCACCACCTCATAGCGGTGGTCGAGGAACACCTCGAGCAGTTCCTTCAGACCGAGCGTGCGCGGCTGCCCGTCCACCAGGACCAGGTTGTTGATCCCGAACGACTGCTCCAGTGGGGTGAGCCGGTAGAGGTCGGCCAGCAACGCCTGCGGGTTGACCCCGACCTTGCACTCGATGACCAGGCGGGTCCCGTTCTCCCGGTCGGTGAGGTCCTTGACGTCGGCGATGCCCTGCAGCCGGGCCGGCTGCCGCTGGCCCCGGCGCGGTCCGGAGGTGATCAGCCTGCCCCGTACCTCGTCGGTGATCGCCTCGATGACCTTCTCGGGGCCGACACCGTACGGCAGCTCGACCACCGTGATCGCCTGGCGGCCCCGGCTTCCCTCCAGCGGTCCGATCTCGACCCTGGCCCGCATCCGGACCACACCCCGACCGGTCTCGTACGCCCTGCGCACCTCGTCGAGGCCGAGCAGCAGGCCCCCGGTGGGCAGGTCCGGGCCGGGAACGAACCTCATCAGGGTGTCCAGCGAGGCGTCCGGGTGGTCGATCAGCCAGCGGGCGGCCCGGACCACCTCGGCGAGGTTGTGCGGGATCATGTTGGTCGCCATCCCGACCGCGATCCCCGAGGTGCCGTTGACCAGCAGGTTCGGGAAGGCTGCCGGCAGCACGACCGGCTCGGTCAGCGACCCGTCGTAGTTCGGCCGGAAGTCGACCGTCCCCTCGCCGAGCTCCCCGACCAGCAGCATCGCCTCCCGCGACATCCGTGCCTCGGTGTTGTGGTTGACGAACCCGCCGGCGAGGAAGGAGTGGTCCTCCGACTCGACCCGTACCGAGTAGACCTCGACCGGTTCGGCGGGGACCACCTCGGTGACGGTCTCGAACCGGTAGCCCGAGTCCATGATCGGCAGAATCGTGGCGATCACCTCCGGATCCCCGATCTCGTCGACGATCCGGTGGCGTTCCGCCTCCCACCGCTCGACCCGGTCGACGTCGTACCCGGTGAGCCGGTCCCGTCGGCCGCCCCGGCCGTCGAGGTCCAGCGCGCCACGAACGTAGTCGGCGACGAACGGGACCCGTTCCCCGGTGTGGCGGTTCGGGCACGACCCGGCCCGCCGCAGCGCCTCCCGCAACACCGCCTGCCTGGTGCCCAGGAAACCGACCCGGTGCGCGTACGCCTCGACGTCGCGACGCCCGGAGACCACCAGACGGTGTTCGACCGCGCCGCCGGGCCGCACGGCCCGGCGGCGGCAGGCGACGACGCCGAACTCGGCCAGCAGTTCCTGGAGCTCCCGGGCCAACCGCTCGCTGGGCGTCGGGTACTCGACGGTGACACCGCCGTCGGCGACGCGCACCCCACCGCCACCCTCGAAGAGAGCCATGAGGAAGGCACGTTTCACGCCCCAGCCACCCGACCAGACACACGACGGGACGAACCTGTCCCGCGCCCGGTGCCCGACGAGTTCGGCCAGCGGGCCGGCCCGCAACGACCCCGTCCCTCCGGTGGCCCCCCACGCGTCCACCTCGAGGGCGTACGTGCGACCCTGCCGGGTGCGCCGCCTGCTGACACGACGGAGGCCACCGACGACCTCGTCGTAGGCGTGCACGACCTCGGAGAAGAGGTGCTCGTCGGTGGTCTGGAAGCCGGCTGCGGTCCCGCGCGCCCAGCCCTCGCAGACCCACGCGCCGACCAGCACTCCCAGGTGGTGTTCCGCGACCGTGGGCACGATCTCGGACCAGGCGTTGCGGGCGACGCAGGCCACGGTTCCCGGCCGGATCTCGTCGAGCCGTCGCCACTGCAACAGCGGTACGCCCACGGGATTCTCCAGGCAGAGGATCAGGTGGTTCTCGCTGCCCCGCAGGGAGTAGCCCGACGCGGTGGTGATGCGGATCGTCGGGTGGACGCCGGAGTTGAACACCCGGCTGACCCTGACCGGCTTGCCGTCCTTGTCCAGGACCTCGAGGTCGACCTCGCGCTCCGCGTCGGCGGGCAGCGCGACGAGGTCGGCGATGCGCGGACTCGATCCGTCGGCGAGGCGGATCCGGGTGTCACCGGCCACGCAGTAGCGCGCCGCGGCCGGCCCGTCGTCCGGGCTGCCGAAGTTCCCGTGTCCGTCGACGAGCGGAGCGTTGAGGGAGAAGTCCTGGGCGAGCCGGACCATCGCGTCGTAGATCGCGGCGTCGCCGTGCGGGTGGTACTTGCCCATCACGTCGCCGACGACCCGGGCGGACTTGACGTGCGGGCGGTCGGGCCGGTGGCCCTGCTCGCTCATCGAGTAGAGGATGCGCCGGTGCACCGGCTTGAGGCCGTCCCGCGCGTCGGGGAGCGCACGGGAGTGGATCACCGAGAAGGCGTACTCCAGGTAGGAGTCCTCGACCTCGGTGGCCAGCGGGTTCTCGGTGACCCGCGCCCCCGCCCGGTCGAAGGCGGAGAGGTCCACCTTCGACCTGCTGCCCGTACGGCGTGCCATGACCTCGTGCTCTTTTCTCTTGCCGGTCGCCGCCGAAGGCCCGGCGGCGCTGTCGTCCCTGTCCGTCCGACCGCCGCCCGTCAGGCGTCGATCGCCTCCCGGTCGACCCGGTTGGCCGACTCGATCAGCCAGTTCTTCCGGGGTTCGACCTTCTCTCCCATCAGCAGCTCGAGGACCTCCTCGGCGCGCTCCGCGTCGTCCAGGGTGATCCGTCGGACCGTCCGGGTGGCCGGGTTCATGGTGGTCTCCCACAGTTCGTCGGCGTCCATCTCACCGAGACCCTTGAACCGCGGCACCGGAGTGACCACCTGCTTGCCGGCCTGCTCCAGCCGGGCGATCGTGCTCAGCATCTCCGTCTGCGTGTAGGTGTAGACGGTCTCCGGGTTCCTGCCCCTCGTGGTGATCCTGTGCAACGGCGGCACCGCCGCGTACAGCCGCCCCGCCTCGATCACCGGCCGCATGTACCGGGCGAAGAGTGTGATCAGCAGGGTCCGGATGTGCGAGCCGTCGACGTCGGCGTCAGCCATGATCAGGATGCGGCCGTACCGCAGCGCGGACAGGTCGAAGGTCCGTCCCGAGCCCGCGCCGAGGACCTGGATGATCGCCGCGCACTCGGCGTTGTCCAGCACCTGCTGCAGGCTCGCCTTCTGCACGTTGAGGATCTTGCCGCGGATCGGCAGCAGCGCCTGGTACTCGGAGGACCGGGCCAGCCGGGCGGTGCCGAGGGCGCTGTCGCCCTCGACGATGAACAGTTCGCTGCGCTCGACCCCGGTGGACCGGCAGTCCACCAGCTTCGCCGGCATCGACGCGCCCTCCAGCGCGGTCTTGCGCCGGGCCGCGTCCTTCTGCTGCTTCTGGGTGAGCCGGACCCGCGCCGCGTCCACGACCTTCTGCAGGACGGCCCGGGCCTCGGCCCGGGTCCTGCGGTTTTCGAGCCAGGCCTTCAGGTGCTGCTCGACGAGGGTCTGCACCACCCTGGTCACTCCGGCGGTGGAGAGCTCGTCCTTGGTCTGCGAGGTGAACTGCGGCTCCGGGATCCGCACGTGGACGACGGCGGTGAGGCCCTCCAGCACGTCGTCGAGGATCGGCGGGGCCTCCCTGGGCCTGAGGAGACCACGGGAGTTGCGGATGGCCTCGGTCAGCGCCCGGACCATACCGCGCTCGAAGCCCCTGCGGTGGGTGCCGCCGTGGACGTTGCGGATGGTGTTGGTGAAGCACTCCACCGTGCGCTCGTATCCGGTCCCCCAGCGGAACGCGATCTCGATCTCGGCCCGCCGTTCGACGTTGCTGCGCATGACCCCGTCGGCGTCGGCGGCGTTCTCCCGGTAGGTGCCGACACCGGTGACCACCAGCGTCCCGCTGACCGCCCTGTCGCCGGCCGGGGCGAGGAAGTCGACCATGTCGACCAGGCCGTTCGGGAAGTGGAAGGTCTCGGCGTCGGTCGCCCCGCCGCGGGCGTCACGCAGCACGTAGGTCACGCCGGGAACCAGGAAGGCGGTGTGTCGCAGTTTGCCGCGTACCACCTCGACGTCCAGCGCGGCACCGGCCTCGAAGTAGCGGGCGTCGTGCCAGTACCGCACCGAGGTGCCGGTGGGCTCGCCCCGCCTCATCCGGCCCACCAGCCGCAGCCCGGGGTGCGGGGTGAAGGTCGCCTGCGGCCCCGGGCCGTCGAAGACTCCCGGTACGCCGTGCCGGAACGACATCTGGTGGATCCTGCCGTCCCGCCGGACGGTGACGTCGAAGCGGCGGGAGAGGGCGTTGACCGCGGAGGCGCCGACCCCGTGCAGGCCGCCGGACGTCTTGTAGCCGGAGCCGCCGAACTTGCCGCCGGCGTGCAGCCGGGTCAGCACCAGTTCGACCCCGGAGAGCCCGGACCTGGCGTGGACGTCGGTGGGGATGCCCCGGCCGTCGTCGTCGACCTGCACCGAGCCGTCGGCGTGCAGGGTGACCTCGATCCGGCTGGCGTGCCCGGCGATCGCCTCGTCCGTGGCGTTGTCCACGATCTCGTTGAGGAGGTGGGCCACGCCACGGCTGTCGGTCGACCCGATGTACATGCCGGGACGCTTGCGGACCGCGTCCAGACCTTCGAGATGCGTGAGGTCGTCGGCGCCGTACGGGATGTCAGGCTGTGCAGTCAACGCGGTGATCTCCCGAGGTTGCCGGTGGTGCGCCCCGAAACGGCGCCGCTGGCCGTCGGGTACCGGGCACCGGGCCCCGCGCCGCAGGCGAGCGTACCGACTCCGGTGATCGGTTCCGGGCAGCATCCGCCCTGTTCGGGGCCGTTGGCGAGCAAGGTCACGCCCGGATTCTGACCCGGGGGTACGACGCGGTGGGCCGGAAAGGCGCCAGGGCACGGGTGATTTCGGATGCGACCGGAGTGACCGGTGCGACACCATGCCCGCATGCCGTCTCCGCGACCGTTCCGTGACCCGCGCCTGCCGGTCGGCACCCAGGTGGTGCTCCGGGAGGCCGCCGTCGACCTGTCCGGCGTACGCGTACCGCGCGGCGCCACCGGCCGGGTCGTCGACCACGACGACACCACCGACGAATACCTGGTCGACCTCACCGACGGCCGGCGGCTGCGCAGCCCACGAGGGCGGCTGGCGCTGCACAGGGCGGACCGGCGGGACCGGACGGTCGGCGAGCGCCCGGCGGCGGTGGACGGGGCGGACCTGGTGACCCGGCACACGATCTACGCCGCCGTGGTGGGTTCCCGGGCGTTCGGACTGGCGACCGAGGAGTCCGACACCGACGTGCGAGGCGTCTACGCCGCGCCGGCGTCGGCGTTCTGGTCGCTGACCAAGCCGCCCTCGCACGTCGAGGGGCCGGAGCCGGAGCGGTTCTCCTGGGAGGTCGAACGCTTCTGCGACCTGGCCCTGCGGGCCAACCCGAACCTGCTGGAGGTGCTGCACTCGACAGAGGTCCTCGTGGTCACCCCGATCGGCGCGGAGCTGCTCGAACTGCGCCCGGCCTTCCTGTCCCGGCTCGTGCACCGGACCTACGCCGGATACGCGCTCCGCCAGTTCCAGAAGCTGGAGGCCGACCTGCGGCAGCACGGCCGGCCCCGGTGGAAGCACGTCATGCACCTGCTGCGGCTGCTGCTGGGCGGGCGGGACCTGCTCCGGCACGGCCGGCTCACCCTGGACGTGGGCGAGCACCGGGACCGGCTGCTGGCGGTTCGCCGGGGTGAGCTGCCGTGGGCGGAGGTGGAGAGATGGCGACTGGCGCTGCACGCCGACCTCGACGCGGCGTTGGCCCGGACGCCGCTGCCGGCCGGCCCGGACACGGCCCGGGTGGACGCCTGGTTGTACTCGGTCCGGGCCCGCAGTGCCCGGCGGGCCCTCACCGAGGAGGTGCGACGATGAGCGGCCCGGCCGCCCCGACGTGACCCGGTTGGATCCGGCGAGGGTGCGCGCCGTCGTCGCCGAGCAGCCGTACCCCCTGCTCTTCGCCACCGTCTCCGGCGCCCACCTGTACGGGTTCCCGTCCCGCGACTCCGACGTCGACCTGCGCGGCGCCCATCTGCTGCCGGCCGCCGAGGTGGTCGGCCTGCGGCGCGGGCCGGCGACCCTGGACCGCGGCTGGGTGCGGGACGGCGTCACCATCGACCTGGTCACCCACGACGTGGCGAAGTTCTGTGAGCTGCTGCTGCGTCGCAACGGATACGTCCTGGAGCAGCTTCTCTCCCCGCTGGTCGTGGTCACCGGCGACGTCCACGCCGAGCTGGTGGCGTTGGCTCCCCGCTGCGTGACCCGGCACCACGCCCACCACTACCGGGGCTTCGCCCGCAACCAGCAGCGGCGGTACGCCGCCAGCGGGGAGCTGAAGCCGCTGCTCTACGCGTTTCGGACGCTGCTGACCGGGATCCACCTGATGCGGACCGGAGAGGTCGTCGCACACCTGCCGACCCTGGCCGGGGTGGTCGCGGAGTCACCGGCGTACCTCGACGTGCTGATGGCGGCCAAGGTCGCCGGCGAGCACCACCGACTCGCCGGGACGCCGGGGGCACCGGACCCGGACCGGCTCGCCGCCGACCTGGACGCCCTGCACACGGTCCTGGACCAGGCGCAGCAGGACTCCCGGCTTCCCGACCGGCCGGCGGCGGAGCCCGCGCTGCACGACCTGTTGGTGCGGGTCAGGCTGGCCACCGCCGACTCCGACCGGTGACCGCCGCCGATTCCGGCGGGAAACCCCGGTTCGGTCGGACGGCAGGCCGCGGGCGACAGCCGGACGCGGCGACCGGTCACCGGGGGCGGCACGGGCTCGACGACCCCGAACCAAACTCGACGACCCTGAACCAAACAAGCGCTCGATAAGATCCGGCGCACGGGGTGGACGGGCACCCCCGGGGGAACGAGGAGCGGACCGCATGACTCTTCGGCACGACCGGCACGGTCGGGTCGCGGTGTTCACCATCGACCGGCCACGGGTGCGGAACTGCCTCGACCACGCCACCCTGTCGGCACTGACCGCCGGGCTGAGCGCGGCGGCCGCCGACCCGGCGGTGCGGGCGGTCGTGCTCACCGCCAGTGGTGACCGGGCGTTCAGCGCCGGACTGGACCTGAGGGCGGTGGCCGAGGCGGGGATGCCGGATCCGGCGACCAGCCCGGTACACCTGCTCCGCGACGGCTACCCCCTCCCGGTGATCGCCGCGGTCAACGGAGCGGCGATCGGCGGCGGCTTCGAACTCGCCCTCGCCTGCGATCTCCGCGTCGCCGCGGACCACGCGTACTTCGCGCTGCCGGAGGTCTCGCTCGGCCTCGCCGCCACCGAGGGCGGAACCGAGCTGCCGCAGCGCATCCCCCTGGCCGTCGCACTGGAGATCGGACTGGGCGGCGAGCCGCTCACCGCGGCGCGCGCGTACCAGTTGGGCCTGGTCAACCGGGTGGTGCCGGCGGCCGAACTGCTGCCGGCGGCGCTCGCCCTCGCCGATCGGATCGCCGGGCACTCGCCGACGGCGGTCCGGGTCACCAAGGATCTGATGTACCGGTCCCTCTCGATGGATCCGGCACCCCTGCGGGCGCGCAACCGCGCCGCGACCACCGCGCTGCTCGCCGGGCCGGACGCGACCGAGGGAATGGCGGCCTTCCTCGAGAGGCGGGCACCGCGGTGGGCGGACCCGGCGCCGGACACCCGGGAGGCCCCCGCCG
>Ga0310830_101234_pt1 | contig 13197 bp, 14 predicted proteins | sample WT_ome_5_FD_201301 | JGI IMG/M metagenome (GOLD analysis project Ga0310830, IMG submission 201301) | Sorghum-adapted microbial communities enriched on wild type (WT) sorghum from Joint BioEnergy Institute, Emeryville, California, United... ...
TCTGTGGATAACCGGCCTGTGGATAAACGTGTGGTGGGGCGGTCCCCGGTGGGCGGCCGACCGGTAACTCCTGATGAGCTGGGTGCTGGGTGAGCAGTCCGGCCGGCGAACCGGTGGGACGGGGGCGCCTGAGCGTCGCCGTCGTCGGTGACCTCGGTAGCGACCGACAACGGAGCTCCGAGCCGGCTCCGAGGCGCCGCCCCGGTGACGGTCACCACAGACCGTACGCCGGAGGCGAGGGACGGACGGATACTGGCGGGCGACCGGTACCTCCGACGGACTGGATCAGCCATGAGTGAACAGCGGGCGCAGCCGGACCCGACACAGCCCGGCGGCGCGCAACGCAGGCAACGCCGCGCCCTGCGGGTCGGCGTGATCGGCGCGGGGCGGGTTGGCGCCGTGCTGGGGGCCGCGCTCGCGGCCGCCGGCCATCGGGTCGTCGCCGCCTCCGGTGTCTCCGCGGCGAGCCTCGCCCGGATCGAACGACTGCTCCCCGGCGCGCGCGTCGTGCCCGCCGACGAGGTCCCGACCGGGGTCGACCTCGTCCTGCTGGCGGTGCCCGACGACGCCCTTGCACCCCTCGTCCGTGCGCTGGCCGACTCCGGCTCCTTCACCTCGGGTCAGATCGTGGTGCACACCAGCGGCGCCCACGGCATCGAGGTGCTCGCCCCGGCCACCGCGGTCGGTGCGCAGGGCATCGCCCTACACCCCGCGATGACCTTCACCGGGCATCCCCGCGACCTCGACCGGCTCGCCGAGGGAATCTCGTTCGGGGTCACCGCGCCACCGGACCTGCGGGCCCTCGCCACGCGCCTGGTCGCCGACCTCGGCGGCAGCGTGGAGTGGATCGACGAGGCGGTCCGACCGCTCTACCACGCGGCGCTCGCCCACGGGGCCAACCACCTGGTGACGCTCACCAATGAGGCGCTGGGCCTGCTGCGGGAGGCCGGGGTGCTGCACCCCGAGCGGGTGCTCGGCCCGCTGCTGCGGGCCGCGCTCGAGAACACCCTGATCCACGGCGACGCCGCGCTGACCGGCCCGGTCTCCCGGGGCGACGCCGGCACCATCACTCGGCACCTGGCGGTGTTGCGGCGGGTGGCCCCCGACTCCGTACCGGCCTACCTCGCCCTGGCCCGTCGCACCGCCGACCGGGCGATCGCCGCCGGGCGCCTGCGTCCGACCGACGCCGAGCCCTTGCTCGTCGCGCTCGCCGCACAACCCTCCACTATGGAGATTTCGCCATGACTGACATCGTGACGACACGGGCCGAGCTGACGTCGGCCCGGGACGCGCTGTCGGGCCGGGTCGGCGTGGTCATGACGATGGGGGCGCTCCACGATGGACACGCAGCGCTGCTGCGGGCCGCCCGCGCGGAGTGCGACCAAGTCTTGGCAACGATATTCGTCAACCCGTTGCAGTTCGGGCCGAACGAGGACTTCGACCGCTATCCCCGGACGGTCGAGGCGGACCTGGCGGTGCTGCGCGAGTGCGGTACGGACCTGGTGTTCCTGCCCAGCGTCGAGGAGATGTACCCGACGGGCGAGCCACGGGTGACGGTCTCGGCCGGTCCACTCGGGACTGTCCTGGAGGGAGCCCACCGGCCGGGGCACTTCGATGGGGTGCTCACCGTCGTACTGAAGCTCATGAACCTCACCCGGCCGACGGTCGCCTACTTCGGCGAGAAGGACTATCAGCAGCTCACGCTGATCAGAGCGATGGTCGCCGAATTCAACATTCCGACCACCATCAGGGCGGTGCCGACCGTACGGGATCCCGACGGTCTTGCTCTCTCCAGCCGCAACCGTTACCTCTCCGCCGAGGAACGCCAGGCCGCGCTCGCTCTTTCTCGGGCGTTGCGGGCCGGCGCGGGGGCTGCCACGCACGGCCCGGACGAGGTGCTTGCCGCAGCTCGCCGTGAGCTGAACGACGTCGAGGTCGACTACCTCGCCCTTACCGACCCTGACCTGGGCCCGCCGCCGCAGAGCGGTCCGGCCCGGCTGCTCGTGGCCGCACGCTTCGGCTCGACACGCCTGATCGACAACACGCCGCTGATCCTGCGGGAGACGTGAATGTTTGCACGTACGATGTTGAAGTCGAAGATCCATCGGGCGACGGTCACCCAGGCGGACCTGCACTACGTCGGGTCGCTCACCGTCGACAAGGACCTGATGGAGGCGGCCGATCTGTTGCCGGGCGAGCAGGTGGCGGTGGTCGACGTGACCAACGGCGCGCGGCTGGAGACGTACGTCATTGAGGGGGAGCGCGGCAGCGGAGTGATCGGGATCAACGGCGCCGCCGCCCACCTGGTGCATCCGGGCGATCTCGTCATCATCATTTCGTACGCGCAGATGGACGACGAACTCGCTCGTCGGTACCGGCCGCGAGTGGTGCATGTGGACGGTCAGAACCGGATCGTCGACGTCGGGCGCGATCCGGCCGCGGCGGCCGACGGCATGATTGACGGCCTGGTGCGGGGCGACCTCGCCCGCTCGGCGTAACCGCGCGACCCGCCGGCGCTTCGTCGCGGAGGTGCCGGTTCGTCGGAGATTTCCAGCCCGCGACCGCTGCGGCTGTCTTGCGTAATACGCACGACCGGCGGGATCGTCCTGCCCACTTGGCTTGGTTGCCCACTTGAGCTTGATTACCCACTCGGCTCGATCAGGGCCGACCGGCTGGCCGACGCCGGTGGTGGCCGCCGTGCGGTAGGGTCCGCGACCGGAGCGGGCATCTCGCAAGGGGAGGCACCGGAGTGCGTCGGCGGCTGGCGATGGTGGCGTCGATCCTCGGCGCGACCGTCGCGCTCTCCGGTTGCTCCGCGCCACCGGCCGTCGGGGATGGTCGGCTCGGCGTGGACTGGGCCGTGCTGCCCACTCCCTCCGTGCCCACCCCCGCGGCGGGCGTGTGCACGGCGGCCGAGGGAACGCACACGGCCGGGCCCACACTCGGCTTCCTGCCCGGGACGGTGGTCGACTGCTCGCAGCCCCACCTGACCGAGACGTTCCACATTGGCGTGTTTCCGCCCGAAGTGGACACCGACCCGGACACCGTGCCGACGGTCGGCGGCGCCCGTTTCCGGTACGCCTACACCGCCTGCCAGGAGGCGGCGGTCACATTCCTGGGTGGCGACCCGCACGCGAGCCGGCTGGCGGTGGTGCCGGTGATGCCGTCCGAGCGGCAGTGGGCCGGCCGGGCGCGGTGGTTTCGGTGTGAGGTCATGGAGGTCGCCGGGCTGGACCGCGCGGTGGTGTCCCGCACCGGCTCGCTGCAGGGCGCGCTCGCCGGGAGCGGCCCGCTGACGGCGACCTGCGCCGATGTGCGGCTCAACGCGGAGCGCACCGAGGTGCTCGCCGCCACCTTTACTCCCTGCGATCGCGCGCACGACGTGGAGCTGACCGGCGCGATCACCCTGCCCGACGGTGACTATCCGGAGGCCGACCGGCTGGTCGAGCTGGTCGACGAGGGGTGCCGCCGGGTCGGCGCCGAGTACGTGGGCATCAGCGCCGCCGCCCTGTTGCCGGCCGGCAGCGACACCTTCCAGTTCGCCGCTCCCATCAGCGCCGAGATGTGGGCAGCGGGTGAGCGGTCGGCGTGGTGCTTCTACGGCTCCCTCACCCAGCGCCGCACCGGATCCCTGCGCGGCCACGGGGCCTTCCCGTACTGATCCCGGCTGCCTTCTGCCAGCCCGCCCTGGCGTTCCCTCCCGTCGCACCGCCGCGCTCGCCTGACGGCCGCGTTCGCCTGACGACCGCGTTCGCCTGACGACCGCGTTCGCCTGACGACCGCGTTCGCCTGACGACCGCGCTCGCCGGGCCCGGGTCCGCACCGCGCCGCCGCCTCAGTCGCTCCGCACGCCGTGCGTCCAAGCCGCCAACCGGGCGCAAATACACTTGCCTGGACGAGTACTAGATCTGATACAGTACTCGTCGTGATTGAGCATGCCGAGCCCGTGGCGGCGGGCGAGGTCCTCGCCGCGGACCTCCTGCGCGGGCACACCGAGACGATCGTGCTCGGTGTGCTGAGCCGGGGTGACAGCTACGGTTTCGAGATCTTCAAACAGATCCGCGAGGCCACCGGGGGCGCCTACGAGATCAAGGAGGCGACCCTCTACGCGAGCTATCGCCGGCTGGAGCGGGACGGCCTCGTGGAGGCCTACTGGGGTGATGAGTCACAGGGCGGTCGCCGCAAGTACTACCGCATCACCGACGCTGGGCGGGCCGAGTTCCAGCGCAGCGTCCGGGCGTGGGTGATCACCCGGGAGATCATCGATTCCCTGCTCGGCCTCGATCGCAGCGGCGTCGGCCAACCGGAGACCTCCGTCAACGAAACCTCCGTCGGGGAATCCCCCGTCGACGAAACCTCGGTCGACGGCACGCGTGGCGACGTCGGCAACTGAACGACCACAGTGGTCAGGGAAGCGGGAAGGCGAGACGGACATGAGTAACAGCGCGCTCGACATCCACCGACTGCTCGACGAGGCCTTCGTCGGGATCGAGGTCACGCCCGAGGTGCAGGACCTCAAGGAGGAGATGCGGGCCAACCTGGTGGCCCGGGTCGAGGAGCTCCAGGCCTCCGGCGTCGGGCCGGGCGAGGCGGCGCGGCGGGCGATCGCCGAGCTCGGCGACGTCCGCGCCATCGTCGACGAGACCGTCCGGGCCGCCGGCGACGCCCCCGCGTGGCAGCGCCACCGGGTCCGGCCCCGGCCGGCGTACGTCATGCGGACCGTGCTCGTCGCGCTCGTCGGCGTGGCGGCGCTCGCGTTCGTGGTGCTGCGGCTGACCGACCTGATCGAGGTCGGGGGCCAGCTCGTGGACATCACGGCCGCGATCGCCGTCGTGGCGCTGGCCGGCGGGTTCCTGGTCGGCGACGGGCTGCGCCAGGAGACGACGACCAACTACCCCGTGTCCCGGCGGCGGGCCGTCGGTTACGGCGTGGCCACCGGGGTCGGGCTGGCCGGCCTGGGCAGCGCGGCCGGGTACGTCCTCGACCGCGCGCTGGCGTGGCCGGTCGTCGGCGCCGCCCTGCTCGTGTCCTCGATCGTCATATTCACCTACCTGGGGGCGACCCAGACCAACCGGCACAAGCCCTGGGTGGTCCGGGAGATGGCGCGGCACGAGCGGGCCGCTGACCGGTTCGAGCGGGATCCGGCCGCGGCGGCGCGGTTCGGCATCTACACCGTCTCCATCTGGATCGTGGCGCTGGCCGCGTTCCTCGTCGTCGGCTTCACCCTGAGCTGGCTCTGGGCGCCGCTCGCGCTGCTCGGTGGGGCGGTGGTGATGCTGCTGACCCTGGCCCGGATGCTCTTCGGCGGCGACGCCCGGCAGGCCTGAGATCCAGCGACTGGGGTGTGGCGCGAGGTGTCGGTGACCCAACGGCTTGAGCAGCGGCCCGGCCCAGGACCCGGCGGCCCTGGGACTCACCGACACCACCCGACGTGTGGTGTGGCCAACAGCCGGGTCGGCCCGGTCGGGCACGGGGTGGCCGACGGCGAGACCTACGCTGGCGACATGCTGTTGCCCTCGGTACCCCGGCGGCTCGCGGCGGCCGATCCGGGCTGGGCCGAGACCACCGACGTGGTGGTGGTCGGCTCGGGGATCGCCGGGCTCACGTGTGCCCTGCACCTGCGGGAGGCCGGGCTGCACGTCACCGTCGTGACGAAGGAGAACATCGACGACGGTTCAACCCGCTGGGCCCAGGGCGGGATCGCGGCGGTCCTCGACCCGCTCGACACCCCCGAGGCGCACGCGCAGGACACCCTCGTCGCGGGGGCCGGCCTCGGCGACCCCGAGGCGGTCCGGGTCCTGGTGACCGAGGGGCCCGCCCGGGTGCGGGAGCTGATCCGGTGGGGCGCCCGCTTTGACCGGAATCCCGACGGGACGCTCATGCTCACCCGGGAGGGCGGTCATCACGCCAACCGCATCGTGCACGCGGGCGGGGACGCGACCGGCGCCGAGGTGCAGCGCGCGTTGCAGGAGGCGGTGCGCCGGGACCCGTGGATCCGCCTCGTCGAGCACGCCATGGTGCTGGACCTGCTGCGGGACGCCACGGGCCGGGCCTGCGGGGTGACCCTGCACGTGCTCGGCGAGGGCACCGAGGACGGCGTCGGGGCCATCCTGGCGTCGGCCGTGGTCATCGCGTCCGGCGGCCTGGGGCAGGTCTTCGCCGCGACCACCAACCCGGTAGTGTCCACAGGGGACGGTGTGGCGCTGGCCCTGCGGGCGGGAGCGGCGGTCACCGACATCGAGTTCGTGCAGTTCCACCCGACCGCGCTGGCGGTGTCCACAACGGACGGTGAGCGGGCCGAGCGGCAGCCGCTGATCAGCGAGGCGCTGCGCGGCGAGGGGGCGTACCTGGTGGACGCCGACGGCAAGCGCTTCATGGTGGGCCAGCATCCGCTGGCCGAGCTCGCCCCCCGCGACGTCGTGGCCAAGGCCATCCACCGGGTGATGCTCGCCACCGGCACCGACCACGTCTTCCTCGACGCGCGCCACCTGCCCGACGTCGAGCACCGCTTCCCGACGATCACCGCCGCCTGCCGGGCCATCGGCATCGACCCGAGGACCGACCTGATCCCCGTGAGCCCGGCCGCCCACTACGCCAGCGGTGGCATCCGGACCGACCTGTACGGCCGCAGCTCCATCCCCGGCCTGTACGCCTGCGGGGAGGTGGCCTGCACCGGAGTGCACGGCGCCAACCGCCTCGCCTCGAACTCACTGCTGGAAGGTCTTGTCTTCACCCGACGGATCGCCGAGGACATCGCCGCGTCGTTCGCGGGCGGTAAACCGCGCCCGGGCGATCCGGTCACCGACCCGGCCGCGGCCGCCTGGGTGGTGGATCCGGCCGTACGGCCGGCGGTGCAGCAGGCGATGACCCGGGGCGCGGGCGTGCTGCGCAGTGCCACCTCCCTGGCTCAGACCGCCGCCGCGCTCGTCGAGGCGGGCGGTACCCGGTCCCGCCCCAACACCGCGAGCTGGGAGGCGACGAACCTCGTCACCGTCGCGACGGCGTTGGTGGCCGCGGCCGAGCGGCGCGAGGAGACCCGGGGCAACCACTGGCGCGAGGACTTCCCCGACAGCCGCCCCGAGTGGCTCGGCCACCTCGTCGCCCGCATCGACGACGACGGCCACCTCGACCACACCTGGGAGGCGTTGTGAAACAATCCACAGTGGAGCTTCTTGAGGCGGCCGGACTGCCCGTCGACGCGGTGACCCGGATCGTCACCACCGCGCTGGAGGAGGACCTCGGCACCCCGGCGCGGGACGTCACCTCGCTGGCGACCATCGACGCGGCGCAGCAGAGCACCGGCGACCTGGTGGCCCGAGCGTCCGGGGTCGTGGCCGGGCTGCCGGTCGCGGCCGCGGTCTTCGACCTGGCCAGCGACGGCGCGGCCTCGGTCGTGCCGCGGGTGGCCGACGGCACCCGGGTGGCGCACGGCGACCTCCTGGCCACGGTGACCGGGCCGACCCGGGCGCTGCTGGCCGCCGAGCGCACCGCGTTGAACCTGCTGTGCCGCCTGTCCGGCATCGCCACCCACACCCGGGCCTGGGCCGACCGGTTGGCCGGTACGAAGGCTCGGGTCCTGGACACCCGCAAGACCACGCCCGGGCTGCGGGTGCTGGAGAAGTACGCGGTGCGCGCCGGTGGCGGAACGAACAAGCGCATGGGGCTGTACGACGTGGCGATGGTCAAGGACAACCACGCCGTCGCGGCCGGGGGCGTGGTGGCCGCCTACCGCCGGGTCCGGGAGGCGTTCCCGGACGTGCCGGTGCAGGTCGAGGTGACCACAGTGGACGAAGCCGTGGCGGTCGTGGCGGCCGGCGCGGACTTCCTGCTCTGCGACAACATGAAGCCCGATCAGCTGCGCGAGGTGGTGGCCGCCATCGGCGGTCGGGCCGAATTGGAGGCGACGGGCGGGCTCACCCTCGAGACGGCCGCCGAGTACGCCGCCACCGGCGTGGACTACCTGTCCGTCGGCGCGCTCACCCACTCCTCCCCGATCCTCGACATCGCCTTCGACCTGCGCCCTCAGTAGCGCGCCCGAAAAGCTGGCCGAGGGCCTTGCGGATCTCGCCCCGGTAGCAGCAGGTCGGAGGACGTGCCCGGGACCGTGGCGCCCGCCGTCGGTTGCCCTGGCCTCAGTGACCGATCGGTACCTCCAGCAGTCCGCCCGCGCGCCAGCCGATGTCCACGGGCAGCTCGGCGACGCTGGCGCCAGCGGGCAGCGCCGCGGCCAACGCGTCGATCGCCGAGCCGACCGGAAAGCCCTGGGCGAGCTGGGCTCCGCCGACCGGATCATCCGACGGCGGGTCGGTCGACCTCCGGCGGCGGATCGAGCGGACTGGTCGCGTCCGGTGGCTGGGCCATGGGAATCGGGTCGGCCGGGCTTCCGGTCAGGCTGAGCGCGCCGACGCCGGCCGCGACGGCCGCCGAGAGCGCCGCGCGGAGGTGGGCCAGGGTCGGCCGGTCGCGTACGCCCGGAAAGCCGACCCTCAGGTCCGTGGACTCCGTCGGAGCCGATTCATCAAGCACAGCGCCACCCATGGTCCTCCCTGCCCGTGCTCGCTCGTCGCGCCGTCACGCGTACATGCCACGGACGCCCGCATGGGTTGCATGGGTGTCCCAAGTGGCGCAGGGCACACCGGGCGGTTCGCTAGGGTGGAGGCGTGCTGCTCTGCATCGACATCGGTAACACGAATACCGTGCTCGCCACATTCGACGGCGAGGCGATCGTGCACAGCTGGCGCGTCAAGACCGACGCCCGGGCGACCGCCGATGAGCTCGGGCTGCTCTACTACGGGCTGCTTGACGGCATCGGTTCGTCCGGCCGGGGCCCGGGAGCGGCGGCGATCACCGGCGTGGCGGCCTGCTCGACCGTGCCCGCGGCGCTGCGCTCCCTGCGCACCATGCTCTCCCGGTACTTCGGCCACGTCCGCAGCGTCATCGTGGAGCCGGGTGTCCGGACGGGGGTGCAGCTCGCTATCGACAACCCGAAGGAGGTCGGCGCCGACCGCGTGGTGAACACGCTCGCCGCCTACACCCTCTACGGTGGACCGTCCATTGTGGTCGACTTCGGGACGACCACAAACTTCGATGTCATCAGCGCCCGGGGAGAGTTCCTCGGCGGGGCGTTCGCCCCGGGTATCGAGATCTCGTTCGACGCGCTCGCCGCCCGGGCAGCCCAGCTGCGCAAGGTCGAGGCGGCCAAGCCGCGGTCGGTGATCGGCAAGAACACGGTGGAATGCCTGCAGTCGGGCATGTACTTCGGGTTTGCCGGACAGGTGGACCGGATCGTCGAGCGGATGATTCAGGAGCTCGGTGAGGTCAAGGCGGTGATCGCCACCGGCGGGCTCGCCCCGGTCGTGATCGACGAGTGTCGTACGATCACGCACCACGAACCCATGATCACCCTCATCGGGCTGCGCCTGGTCTACGAGCGCAACGTCCCTACGGCGGAGTCGTCGGATCGACGCTGAGCGACGCCGGGCGGACAGCGACGGTGCGAGCTCCTGTGGGCTGACCGGCGGGTTCGCAGTTATCCACAGGTTCAAACGAGTGGGTTTCGCCGCCCTGGTCCGACGGCTATGGTGCGTCGCATGAGGACTGACATGCGGGCACAGATCGCGGCGATGCTCGATGAGTACCGAGCAACCCGGGCGCGCATCGAACGACTGCAGGCAACGGCCGCCCATCTGCGGGTGTGGGTAAGCTCGCCCGACCGGAGTGTGACCGTCACGGTCGATGTCTCCGGTCAACTGCAGGAGCTGACCATCGACCCGGTGCGGGCGTCACGGCTGAACGCGCCGACGCTGGCCGACAACATCCTCGGCGCCTCCCGCCTCGCCGCGGCGCAGGCCCGGGAGCGGCTGCGCGCGGCGGCGCGGGACGCGTTGCCGGAGCGGCTGCACGATCTGGTCCGTCCGGACGGCTCGGTGGACCTCGCCGCGCTCCTGCCCGCCGATCTGGCCACCCTGCTCGGGGATCGAAGATGATCCGTCGGATCGGGGTCGAGCCGGAGCAGGTGCGACGGACGCGCGCCCGGATGGCCGACCTGGCCGACGAGATCGGCGAGGCGCGACACCGCCTGGAGGTGGCGCTGGCGGGCGAGGGTCGCTGTTGGGGCACAGACGAGGCGGGTGTTGCCTTCGAGACCGCGTACCTCGGGCCGAGCCGAGCGACGAGATCGATGCTCGTCACCGTCGAGGTGGTGTGCCAGGAGCTCGCCGCCGCGCTCGGCCGGCTCAGCGCGGTGCTCGAGTCGGCGGAGCGCGATGCCGGGCGCATCGTGGCCTGACCCCGCCCCACCGCTGGCCGCGCCACGGTCGCCCGCGGCCATCAATCCACAGTGGAGCCCGGCCTGGGCACGGAGAGACGATGACCATCCACCTCGGGAGCCTGCAGTGGGCCGCCCGGCTCGCCGGCGTTCCGTTCCCCGAAGCCGATGAGGACGCCCTGTGGCGCTGCGCCCGGGCCTGGTACTCGGTGGCCGACCACCTGCGGCGGCTGCCGGCGGTGGCGCAGGAGATCGGCGACGGCGTCGCCGGGGCAATGCAGGGCACGGCGGCGGCGCGGTTCGCCGAGGTCTGGTCGGAGATGGAAGCTCCCGACGGCGTACTCCACCGACTCGCCGACACGTGCGACGCCATCGGTGGGGCCTGCGAGCGGGCCGCCGAGCAGGTCGAGCAGGCCAAGCTGGTGATCCTCGCCGAGCTCGCCGCACTCGCCTCGGTGGCCGCCGGGTTCGGCGTGGCGGTGCCGGGCTTCGCGCTGGCCGGCGGGCTCATCGTCGCCCAGGCGATCGCCACCGCGCGATTGGTGGCCCGCGCCGAGATCGTCCGGCTGGCCCGGGCGCTCGGCCACCCCATCGTGCTGCCGCACGATCTCGACGATCGGCTGGTCCGGCTCGCCGGCCCGCTCGGCGCCGGCGGTCGCCCCGACCAGCCACCTCCCGGTGGTGCACCAGACGCCTGGCCGGGCCCCGTCCGGAGCCTCGGTCCGGGTCCGGACCGCGCCCCGTCCGCCCGGGACATCCTCGACGAGACGACCAGACAGCTGCTGGCCCGGCGGCGCCGCCGGGACACGGACGGCTGGGCGGAGACGGTCCTCGCCGGGTCCGACGTGGACAGTCGACCCTCCGGTGAGCCGCGACCACCGGCGCGGCCGCCGGTCCCGGCCGCACCGGTACCGTCCGGGCCGCTGCCGGAGGCGCCGGTGCCCGCCCCGTCGCCGCCACCATCTCCGTCGGCCCCGCCCGCCGCGGACCCTTCGCCCCCGTCGCCCGCTTCCGGAGCCCAGCCGAGGCCGCGCGGCGAGGTACCCGCCTCGGGTGGGCCGGGCCCCGCGCCGTCGGCACCGGGCGTCACGCCGTCGGTGCCGCGTCCCGGTCCGGCGGTACCGCCCGGTGCGCCGACGGCAGGATCGCCCCCATCGGCCAGCCCACCGGCGACTGGGTCCCCGGCAGCTGGGTCCCCACCCGTTGGGCCCCCACCAGCCGGGTTCCCGTCAGGTGGGGCACCGACGGCGGCGTCCCCATCAGGTGGGTCACCGCCGGGCGGGCCACCAGCGGCGGCCGTCGGAGCGCCGAACGGGCCCACCAGCGCGTCGCCGAGCACCCCGGTCGGGGCGTCACCGAGCGCCCCGGTCGGCCTGCCGCCGGGTGCCCCATCGGCCGCGCCGTCGGCGGGCGGACCCGCTGCGGCCTCCGGATCAGGACTGGGCGCCCAGCCGGCGGGGCCGGCGGTCGCCGTGGTCGGTCTGGCCGGCCTCGCGTCGCCCTCGGCGACCGCCCGGGCGGCGGGCGCCTCGAGCCGGCCGCCGACCGCGCGCGGTGAGGATCGGGCGGACCGTGACGACCGGGAGGAGCCGAACGGGCGGGCGGAACGTGACGGTGGCGATCCGGCCCGGCTGGTGCGTGACGACGAGGCGCTGCCCCTCGCCCGGGCGTGCCTGTTCGCCACCGACGCGGGGTACGGGTTCTATCCGCCGGGCGATGCCAATCGCGCCCGCGCCCGGGCGGTGACGCCCGTCGATGGATGGGTTGCCATCGATCTCCTGGGTGACTCCGGCGGTTTCACCATCAACAATGGACGGTTGACCCCGCTCCAGTTCGCGGGCGTCCTGCGCGAGCTCATCGGCTCCGGTGAGATCACCGTTCGGGACCGGGAGCGCGTCTGGCTGGTCACCGGAGGTGCCGGGGACGGGGTGACGCCTCCCGCCGCGATCCTGGCGTGCCAGCTGGGCATCGACGTGGTGGCCCCCGACGGCTCAGTGTTCCGCGCCGCCGACCCGGACCGCCCGGAACACGAGCGTCTCGTAGGGCAGGTCGATGTCGGTGCGTCCGGCCAAATCGGGATGGTGACGGGTGAGGTCGACGACGGCCCGCACGAGCTCCCGCTGCTGCGTCGCAGTGGCCCGTAGGTAGTACGACCGGCTCTGCAGTAGCCGCACCAGGCTGTCGGGGGTGTGTCGAGCCCGGTGCCGGAACCGCGCCTGCTCGACCGCGCCGAACCCCGGGCCGAAGGTATCGACGAGGTAGTCGAATCGGCCGCGACCGCCCGGGCTGGCTTTGCTCGGTTCCACGATGCGGGAGTACTCGGCGACCCACGGCACCGACTCGTCGCGTCGGTTCCAGATTGCGGCGACCACACCGCCCGGCCGGACGACCCGCGCCAGCTCGTCATGGGCGCGCGAGTGATCGAACCAGTGGTAGGCCTGGGCCGCGACGGCCCCGTCCAGGGCACCGTCGTCGATGGGCAGCGCCTCGGCCGAGCCAGGCACCACGGTGACGCTGGGGGCGGCGTCCGGGGCGGTGGCATCGGTGGGCGTGGGCCCGTTCGGCCCGTCCACGACGGCGGCACCGGGCGTGACCTTGACCAGGCGGGCGCGCATGAGCGGGTCGGGCTCGACCGCGATCACCTGGTGCCCGGCGGCGACCAGCAACCGGGTCATGATGCCCGTCCCCGCTCCGATGTCGGCGATCCGCCAGCGCCCCGGCCCCAGCGGGGCCAGGGCCCAGGCCACGGCGTCGGGCGGATACGACGGCCGGACCGAGTCGTACAGGTCTGCGGCCGGCCCGAACGAGAGGGCGTGGGTCGCGTGATCCATACCGCGATCCTTCCCTGTGGGACGGTATGTCGTATGAGGTGCCCGGCCGGCTTGGCTAGGCTCGCCTGAGCCAGGAGAGTCCTGAGCCAGGAGAGTCCT